>ERZ827101.43-NODE-43-length-185997-cov-14.416361_pt1 | contig 185997 bp, 180 predicted proteins | sample MGYA00519869_ERZ827101 | MGnify/ENA primary metagenome ERZ827101 (study PRJEB31778, sample SAMEA3449256) | human gut metagenome | biome: human gut; feature: human-associated habitat; material: faeces | place: United Kingdom | collected 2010/2012 ...
CCGGTACGAGAAACTTCTTGTTCTCCACACATTTGTCCATATTATCCAGAATGGTCTCGCAAGAGATGGAGAAAGTACAGGTGTGGGTCGTAGTGGTATCCACCGTCGTATCCTGCGGCTCTACCGGATCGGGCTTGCCATCCGGGACAGGCTCAGTCATGTACTGATCCTTGTCGCCGGTATCCTCCGGCTGTTCTGTCTGCGTCTGGCCACAGGCAGCACAAAATAGCAGCACTGCCGTTAAGAGCAGCAAGCAGAATGACTTCTTTTTCATGTTGAAACCCTCACAAAAGCACCTTACGCAGGGACGCTTCCGCGCCCCTGCGTTGGTGTATTCAAGTATTACTCCGCATCTCTGCCATGCCGTTTTTTGCTGGTCACCGCCAGTGCGGCAATACCACCGACAGCCACCACGCCGATGACTACCCACAGCACCACCTGTCCGCCACTTGAAGTATCTTCGACCTCCGTGTCGGCAGTATCATCCGACTTGTCGGTATCATCGACCGGCTCTTCGGCCTTGACGCCCTCCAGTTTCACATCCGTCATGTCATACAGGCTGGTCTGGCCGTTCAGTAGCCGGTAATATGCCACCAGTGCATAAAACCCCTGCTCCGTCGCCATGCCGTTGGCACTTGTCTCGGTGGCGAGGTGCTTGAATCCTCCGCCATTCACCGCGAAGCTGCACAGCGCGTCCAGCACGCTGACACCATTCTTGATGAACCGACTGTCCTTGGTCGGGTCAATGCCCAGTGCAGTCAGCGCAACGATGACCTGCGCGCAGGATTCGCTGTTGGCTGCGCCCCAGCTGGTGAATCCGCCGTCATTCTGCTGCACGGAGCTGAGCCAGCTCAGTCCCTTGTCCACAGCCTTCTTCGCGCTGCTGTTGCTTTTGTAGTAGGCTGCCAGCGCCTGGATAGCCATGGCGGTCATGTCCACATCGGCGTTCTTGCCGTCCAGGCTCCAGCCGCCGTCACTGCTGATCTGCGCTTCCAAAATAGCCTGTACCAGCTTGTCGCGGGTCACATCGCCGGCAGGCGTGTAGTTGTGGCTGTCCAGCGCGATCAGCGTGAATATCGCACCGTTGATGCCCTGCTTGGAGAGGTAGGACATCTCATTCAGCCCGGCCAGCAGGTCATGGCCGTCCACATTCGTCACATCCTTGCCGATGGCCGTCAGCGCCAGGATAATGCGGGCGTTTTCGGTGGCCTTGTTCTTGTCCAGCCGTCCGTTGCTGTCGATGTTGTCCTTGACATACTTGACCACAGCGTCATAGTAGCCCTCTGGGACAGTGCGACCACTGCGGGCCAACCCCAGCGCCATCCACTCGCCGCCGATGCTGCCCACGCTGGGCGTGCCCAGCTTTGCCAGATAGTCGCCGGTGGTCTTGTAGATGCTGTCCGCCTTCTTGCCCAGCTCGGCCACCAGCTTGGCGTAGGCCGCCTCAGCGTCCAGGAGCGTCTGATAGTTGGTCACCAGCTTCTTGTCCGCCGCGGAAAGCGCGTCATACGCGGCGCGTGCCTTGGCGATGACATCGCCCTTGGTCAGATCCACCACGCCGATGGCGTTGATAAGGGCGATGACCTCATCAGCGGTCTTTTTCTCCTCCGGCGCGGGGCCCATGTCCGCCGCCTCCAGCGTGTAGTCATCCGTGTAGTGGAACACGATGACGTCGCCCTTCTTCAGATACTGCTCACTGACGCCCAGCATGGGGTACTTGCCGTTCAGCGTATACATCCAGCCGGAGTTCTTACCGTTGGTGAACTCGCCAATGGTCACACCGCCGTAGGTCACGCTCTTGATGTAGTTGCCGGTGGGGTTATCCCATGTTACGCCGGGCAGCTGCTTCAGCGCGTCCCACACAGTCATGTTGGTGGTCACTTTCACCTTGTGGCCGCTGACCCACGCGGTCAGGCCGCCCTTGGACAGTCCGTGTACCTGGCCGTTGTCGCCGTGGGCCTTGTCGCCCAGCAGGGTGATGGTCACGGTAATGTCCTCCGGCTCTTTATACAGCACGGTGACGACGATCTCTACCTTAGCCGCGCCGTACTGGAGCGTCACCGTCTGCTGGCCGTGCTTGCCGCCGTCGTAGCCGGTGATCTTGAGGTCGGGGTCATTCAGCGGTACATTGGTAGTCGTACCGTCAGACCACTTGGCCGTCAGCGTAAGGCCGGACAGATTCAGAGCATCGCCGACATAGTGCTGGTTAATCTCGCCGGTAATCTCCAAATCATAGGCGATAGCCTTATTGCTGAGGATCGGCCCAACCGTACCCTGCATCCAGTTATGGTAGCTGCTCTCCGAAGTGTTAAGCCACTGAACAACAGTGCCATCCTTCAGCACTGTATTCGTAACAGCCTTTGATAGCTTATCTGCATCCTTACCTACTGGGTCATCCTCGCGGCTGTAATCGCCATCCTTGAAGAATATGTTGGTGTAGCCGTCACTGGTGCAGATATATTCCGTGTCTTTAGGCAGCGTAGATGGCTTATATTTCGTATCGACCGTTGTGATTGAGCCGATCCCCTTGCTGGTGCCACAGCCGGCCAAATAATAATTGTTATCTACTAGAGTGTTCTTGTTCAGGGAGCGAATCGTGCCCACAATGGCCCCTACACTCGTGCCGGTAGCGTGAATCTCTCCGTAAAACACGTTGTCTGTGATTCCGCCGATGCCATTGTCCCAGCATTGGACCACACCCGGCTCGCCGCCGGTAATACCGCCAACTCCATCGCGGCCCTGTATGCTTCCTGTGACAAAACAGCCTTTGATGGTGGCCCAGGGCGAGTTGGGCGCAGAACCTTGATTGTATCCGCTGCCCAAGATGCCGCCCGCATAGTCACCCGTGGCGATTACTTTTCCTGTAAACGAGCTGCTTGATATAGAGCATGGGCCCATGGACTGTCCCTTGTAGCCGACCAGTCCGCCGACGCGGGACTTGCCGTATACGGTAGCGGCACTGGTGCAGTTCATTACGCTTCCGTTAAAGTGCCCTGCAAGAGACCCCACCTCGCTTTGGTCCTTGTCACAGCCAATGACCACATCCTCGCCGACAGAGCAGTTTACGATCATCACGATATTCAGGCCAGAGGCATATCCGCTCAGGAAGCCGGATCCAGTGATATTGGTATCACCGACGATGTGGCAGTTTTCAATGGTTATGGTATTCGGTACGCTGTTGTTGTAGTAGCCCTCCGTACCATAGTCGATGACATAGCGTTCCAGCAGACCGTTGCCGACAATGCGCTCACCTTGGATATTCAAGTTTCTGACCGTGGCTTTGCGGGCAAACATTAAAAGAGGCCGACTGCCCTTCGCCATCGTTAGCGTATGTCCGTCCCCATCTAGCGTACCGCTGAATGGGTTCATATTTCTGCCCTTATCCGCATAGTCCAGCGCACCGGGTGTGACGGACTCGTCCTTCAGGCATCCGATGGGCGTCCAATCAGCGGGCAGCGTAATATCCTCCGCCAGCTTGAAGAAGGAGCCGGCGTATGAAATTCCCGCGTTTACCTCATCCCGCAGGGCAGCGAAGCTCTCCGCACAGCGCAGGATATACGGGTCATCTTCCGTGCCACGGCCAGTGATGCCGCTCTCGGCTGTCCATCCGTGTGGCTTGACAGTAATTTTTGCCCAGCGATCCTCACCGGTAATACTGGAGGGTTTGACCGTCGGCAGCTCTGCGTAAGCGACCCGTGCGATGCAGCAATACTCCACGGTACCGACGGCATTGGTCGGCGGTGTATAGGTAGCTGCCGTGGCATCCGTGATCTTCTTCAGACTATTGCCGTTCTTCGAATACCATTGATAAAGTAGGTCTGTGGGGGCGTTCGAGTCGTCGACTACCGCCTTCAGGTCGCTGGCAGTGTGTCCGAAAGTCAGTTCGGTACTGTCGGTCTTGATCTTGGCATAGAAAATTCCAGAGAGGTTGTTTGGGATCTGAATTTTTATAGGAAAGGAAAAACTCTTGGACCACGCAATGCCGTTAACAGTATTTGTGACAGTCAGCGAAAATATGGCTTTGTCGACGTTATATTCTGTCGGTACTTTGCAGGTGCTTTCTGTCGACAGCACCTGACCATTGTTTGCCCACAAGTAGGATGTTTGGCCTCCAGCTGTTTTAATGTCTTCGATTTGTTTGTTGGTCAAGCCGAATGTCAGTGTGGCGTTACCCTGATCTGTGACCTTATGCATTTTTGACGGAATCGGTGATGTCTTTGTTGTCTTTTCCGGATCGCTTTCCGGCGTATAGTCATAAGGTAGTGTCTCTGCGATCAGCGTATAGGTTTTGGCCTCCGCTTCACCCCTTGAGTCTCTGAGTTCTATTTTGTATTCCTTGGTACCGACCTCGGTGGTATCAAGGGGAATAGTGCAGCCTGTATCAGTAACTCCGTCGGCAAGTATGCTGCCACCATAGCTTACTTGAAGTCGATTCGTGGAGTCCATAAGGACGATTTGTGCGTAACTTTCCCTTCCTTTGACTAAGTTTGTTTTATATGTGGTGCTATCTATCTGCTCCAGCGGACGAGGGCCCGGCTTGCTGCCGTTTTTCTCGGAGATATTGAAATTTGTGGAAAGCTCCATGTCACAGTAGGGCTTCACATCGATCAGGCAGGTTTTTTTCTCCCCATTCTCCGTCCAAATCAGCGTTATAGTCTTTGAATAGTAGATGTTGCCGCCTAAGGCTGCCGGTGTTGAATGCGGGTGGATGTCACTTTCAACGCTTTGAACAACGCTGGCGTCTTCTTTGGTATGTAGGCTGGAATATGCGTTTACGGAATAACCTTCATCAGTAGTAATACCGTCCCCGGTCAAAAATGTCATATAATACAAAGAAAATGTATCAGAATAGTTTACCGGAGCTTCCACGCGCACATTCCATTTATAAGTGCCTGCACCGCCATAGGGGAAATAGAGCGTATATTTCCCGTCATTTTCAACGAGTTGGGTCGGCTTTTCCAATCGCATACGTTCATAATGCGAACCTGTCCATGTCCGCACTTCATAAAAGGAAAAATCCGCTGCGGAAAAGCCGGTGTCCTGCACCGCCACCATGCGGTTTACGTCATCCTCGTGCGCCGCATCCTGCGTGTTCGGCATCTCCACCGTGTCTGCTGCCTCGGAAGTTGTGTCGGAAGGCGCAGAGGTAAGTGTCTCATCCTGCTCAGTTCCTGCGCTTGAGTCAGATGCAGTTGTCTCTGTGCCCCCTGCCGCAGGCTGTGCATCGCTTGCGCTGGGCGTATGCTCTCCGCTTTCCTCTGCCGCTGTGTTGCGGTCAGCGGCGGCGTCCTCTTGTATCGTAATGACTGAATCAGGCGCAGCATCTAGTTCCGTGGCAAACGAACTTACCGGCAGCAGGCTGAACAATAGCACCAGTGCCAGCAGCCCGGCTTGCAGGCTTGCCAATCGTTTTTTCATAATTCGTGTACTGCCTTTCTTAAAATCAACTTATAAAAGGAAGGGGCGGGCGATGTGTGCCCGCCCCTTTATCTTTTCTGCTGTATGTATTTAGCTGTTGCTCTGTACCTCGTAAATGCAGTAGGGACTGAAGTCGAAAACGATGATCATTCCGTCTGTCAGCGTCACATTGGTGCTGTACGTACCCGTGGCGGCGATATTGCTTGCATTACTGCCATAGGCAATGTTCCAGCCGCTGCCGCTATATTTGTTATAGACAACGCCGTTGATAGTCTCGGTATCGGGATACGGATTGCCGTAGGTAGCATACTGGGGATAGACACCGTTAATATAACCGCCAGGGTTACCTTCCAAGGGGTTTGCATCCCAACCGGCGACTACCTTATTGGAGTCCGTAATGTCAGTGCCGTTCAGCCAAAAAGCAACCAAAAGGGCATCCAGCACATTGGGCGTTTTGAAGCTCGAAGGTGTCGTGGTCGGCTTTGCGTAGGCGCTCTGCGTGTCCGCCAAGCAGTCGGAAACATCACTGATGCTGATGGTGTAGTCCGAAATATAGAAGTTTGCGTTGATGTTGGTGGAAGTAGGGATGCCTCCCCGATAGGCGGGCTGTTCTCCAATACCACCCTCGGTGAACATTCCGTAGGTGACGTACACCGTCACAGTGCCGCTTGTGTCTGTTGTGGCAGATGCCGGAACCACAAGGGCTACGAGCATCATGACTGCCATCAGCAGAGACAGTACTCTCTTCTTCATGTCATTTTCCTCCTTAATAATTTTATAAACTCGTCATGTGCCATCATGACGTGCTTACCGGATAACAGTTTGAGGACGGCAGGAGGGGTCGGCGAACCCCTCCTGCCCTTATGGAAAGCTGACAGTCTCCGTTCAGACCGTCATGGCTTGACAAGGGTAACTCAGCAGGTTTCCTCCTGCTCCGCAGCCTCGGTCACTTCTTTCGCCGCTTTGCGCCTCACGGCCCTTTCGTGCATTCGCTGGCCGCGGCGCAGATCCTTTTCCGTCTGCCTCTGCCGCTTCTTCTCCTTGCGTTCGGAAAGAAACAGCGGCAGCAGCTTTTCTTTTTCCATGCGGTAACGCAGTGTGTTGTTAAGTTTAGGTGTGGTTTTTGGCCGGGGCAATCCTGCGGCTGTCATGGCATTATCCCAGCTGCCGAATCGCTGCTCGATAAACGCACCACCGTCGATCTCTGTGGGGCTGGGACTATGCCCCAGCGCAGCGGCACATACATTTAGATACTGCGTTAGGGCCGCACGAGTCACCCCGGCATTGTTCTCGGCGAACGCTGCATCCCGCGCTGTCAGCGAGGCTTTAGCTCGTTCGGCGACCTGACCATTTAACCAATTTTGATAGTCAAATCGTTGGCGTGGATCTCTGTTTGACATATTTTCCCCCTCAATAATGACAAATGCCGCCTCTTTCAGCTAAACTGAAAAAAGCGGCAAGCACCCAAAATAGAAGTGCGTAAACAAACTATGATAGCTGTCACAACAAGCACTCCTGTCACAACGCGTGGAGAATCCGCCCACCGCTAATGGCCCTAATCATACAAGTCTCCCGCCTCGCGCCACGGAGCTGCTGCTCCTCGTTTGCTACCTACCTTCTCAAGGGGCATCCCTCAATGGCGGACTTTCGTCCAACAGCTACTGCTGTTTTGGTGCATTCTTGCGCCCACGGTGCCGTTCGCGTGGGATTATTATTCCCGTTCCTTTTATGCAATTACCTGACCGCGCACAGAACGCAGTTCGGATAACCGCTGTAAGACATCCCAGGGCCTATGAAGTTTTTATGTGTATCAGCAGGGTATATTAAGGCATAATACAGAAATGTAATGGCCTTCCTGCCGCACTTCCGCAAAGTAAACTAACTTTGCGGAGCATCTTGTGATATAAAAGTACTACACTTATTGGCAGAAGTCAACAGGAAAGTGCAATAATCGATTGATTAATGGAAGTTCTCCAACATTCGAATATTGTAGACAAATTTGAGATTGATAGGCAAAGGAGGATGACTATGCAGCATTGCAAAAGAGAGTATTGTAATGCAGGAACACGGCAGTGGTCGCAAAGAGGCATCTACATCCGCAAGGCATCTAAGGCCAAAAACTCAGAACAGATAATTATTAGGAGCAATGATTCACGCTACAGGGGTTATCCTAAAACTGAGAAGAATGCCATTCAGCAAAGAGGTGTGGTCACTATCCAAGAGGCCGTAACAGGCTTCTTGGCCGAAAAGGAAAACACTATAAAGCTCTCATCTTACCTGCGCTATGAGCAGATGCTGCGAAAGCATATTCTCCCATCGTTGGGCCGTGTATGTGTAGATCAGTTATCAACAAAAGCATTCACATCTTTTTTGCAGCAAAAACAGATAGATAGCGAGCTGTCACAGAAGACGTTGAAAGATATAGGCACATTATTGAAGGGCGTTTTAAAGTATGCAGAGACTACATTCAATTGCAGCAGTCCTGCACATGGCGCAAAACTCCCGAAGTATCGGCAAAATATGCCGGAAATCTTTTCAGATGCAGAGATAAACTCCATTGCCAATAGAGTACTCGATGTACCGAGTATTCTAGGAATAGCTATTTTGCTGACATTGAACAGTGGTTTGCGTTTAGGAGAGTTGTGTGCACTACGGTGGTCTGACATTGACTTTTCGTCGGGAGTAATTTCTGTCCAGCGCACAGTACAGAGATTGACCGTAGATGGAGTAGGCAAACTGGTGATCCAGCCCCCTAAAAGTTTATCATCCCTACGACGGATACCCATTCCTGCAGATATGTTAGCGTTGCTGAAACAAGTGCGTCTTTCTAATTCAATAGATAGTTTTTTGATGACAGGCACGGACGCACCTATGGCCCCTCGTACCTGTCAATACCAGTACAAGCTGTTTTTGAAGGAATGCGGAGTTCACTATCGAAATTTTCACATTCTGCGCCACACCTATGCAACTCGCTGTGTTGAACGGGGAATAGATGTGAAAAGTGTGAGCGAAATGCTCGGACACTCAGATATTAAGACGACTTTGAATCTGTACCATCACCCATCATTAGCCCATAAGTCACAGGCCGTACAAAACATCTGCTTTTTACCTGTACAAGAAACGTTTATACCAACACAACTGATGGGTAGTGCGCTCATGCAACGTTTATGAGCTGCAAGTTCCGCAAAGTTAGTTTACTTTGCGGAATTTTTGTATTCATCTTTCTTAAAACGCATTAAACCTCCTATTGCTCTAGTAAAACGGCCAGCAAGCTTTTACCAGCATATTGCAATAGGAGGTTTTACTCGTGTTAAAGATTTTTTCGTTCCCTTGTTAGAGCTGTGGTTTTATTTCTTTGCCTAAAGATGTCAAAAATGCCCCGCCGCAGGAAATCCCTGCGACGGGGCATTTCGCATCAGCCGCCCTTGTGCCACAATTTGTACTTATGAAGATGTGGCCTGCGCCGTCTCTTTTTTATACCTGTCAGCCCTCGACCTTCTCCACACGGAAGGCGTAGGTCGTGCCAGCCTCCAGCGTAGTGGCGTCCACACCGGTCATGGCGTACTCGCCGTTGATGTAGAGGCCCCAGTAGGTGCCATCGGCATCGTAGTCGGCAGTCTCGCCGTTGACGGTCTTGACGTACAGGCCGTACTCGGAGTCATCGCCGGCGATAACGCCCAGCTTCAGCAGAGCCGCGCCCACCGTCTCCTCGTCGGTGTTGACGGTAAAGGTGACGGTCTTGCCGTCCGCACCCTGCACCTCCACAGTGAAGGCCACGGCACCCTGACCGATGACCGCGCCGTCCGCCACAGGCAGCGTCACCTTTTCATCAGCGGCGTTGTCCTGATCGGTGATCGCGGGGTCGTTGGTCTGGTCATCAGTTTTGTTTTCCTCCTTCTGGCCGCAGGCCGCCAGGGCCAGGGTCAGCACCAGTGCCAACAACAGCGCCAGCAGCTTTTTCATGGTGTTTTTCATGTTTCGTTACTCCTTATCTGTTATCCCTATAAGCAGGCAGCCACGCCGCACCGCGACGCGCACCGCCTGTCCTATAAAATGATTGCTGACCCCAAGAGGGAAATCCGCCGTCAGCACGGCGTCGGTCAGCGGATACTTGGCGTTCTCGATGGTAACGCCCTCCGCGTCTGCGCCCAGGCAGAACACGGAGAAAACGCTGTTCTGCCCTGCGGTGAGTGTGATCTCGCCCCCGTCGCAGATGGCGGTGAAGCGCTCACCGTTTCCGTACAGCCAGCCCTGCCCGCCCCGGCGGGCAATGTAGGCCAGCGTCTGCATATTGGCCACCGTGTGGTCTGTCCGGTGGCCGCCCATGCCGCCCAGGAGATGGAACTCCCTCTCACCACGGTCGAAGCCCTCCTTGACTGCCCGGATCATGTCGGTGTCATCCTTCTCCACCGGCAAGCGGAGGATGTGGTCAAACGCCGGCGCGGCGTCCAGCGAGTCGAAATCCGCCACCAGCAGCGTGGGTGTTATGCCATTTTCCCGACAGGTATGCCAGCCGCCGTCGGCGGCGATGACCATATCGGTCCTTTGAACAGACACAGGCAGGCCGTAAAAGCTGCCCGCGCCGATGATAAAACAGGCCATGGGTAATTCCTTTCTTGGATATTCGACGCAGCCGGGGCGGAAATATACCAGACGGGGGTTACATCCACATGGCGAAGAGCCGTAATACCGTCCCTATCGCCCGCCGCCAAAACGGGCGCTCCGCCATACGCTCCGGCGTCATGGGCGCACAGCGGGCCATGGTGGTGTCCATATCCTCCAGCAGCGTCTCGATGGCGGGCGTGCCATAGAACACCTCGCCGCATTCGAAGTGCAGCTGGAAGCTGCGGTAGTCCATATTGACGGAGCCTACAAAGGCCGTCTCGCGGTCAGTCAGGACGGTTTTTCCATGGACAAGACCAGGTGTAAAGGTATATATCTTAACATCATGCGCCATGAGCTGGTCGAAGTAGCTCTCCGCCACCAGATAGGCAAACTTGTGGTCCGGGATGCCGGGCATGATGAGGCGGACATCCACACCGCTTTCCGCGGCCAGACACAGCGCCTTGAGCATGGGCTCGTCGATAGCCAGGTAGGGTGTGGTGATATACACCTCCCGCCGGGCGCGGCCGATCATCTGGAGGAACAGATCCTCCGCCGCGTTGTTGGGGTTGTCATCGGGGCCGTCCACCACTGTCTGGCAGAAGCCCTGCTCCAGGGGGTGGTGCAGGGGGCGATAATAGTCGTACTCATGGTACAGCTGACCGTCCATCCGCTGCCACATCTGCAGGAACTCCCGGGTCAGGCCCCAGGTGCCCTCGCCCTCCAGCCGGAGACCGCAGTCCTTCCAATAGCCGAAGCGTTCGATCAGGTTGGCGTACTCGTCGGCGATATTGGCGCCGCCGGTGTAGGCAATATCTCCATCCACGCAGGTGATCTTCCGGTGGTCGCGGTAGTTGAAGTACAGTCGGTTGACGTAGTGGTGCACGGGGTTGAATACCCTGACCTCCACCCCGGCGTCCTGCAGCTCGTCTATTTTTTCGTTGGGCATACGCATCATGCTGCCGAAATCGTCAAAGATCAGCTTGACCTCTACGCCCTGACGGCTCTTGCGGCAGAGGATATCAGACAACCGATCCCATATCTCACCTTCGGCCATGATAAAGTACTCCAGGAAGATGAACCGCTGGGCCGTATCCAGTGTGGTGAGCATATCCTCCAGATACGCCTCGCCGGTGGGCAGATAGCGCAGCGCCGTGTTGCGGTACAGGTCAAAGCCCTTGCCGCTGAGATACGCTGCCAGCGGATACCACTGGGGCGCGGTCTGGCGCAGCTTTTCCAGATTGGTGCGGGCGAGCTCCTGCTGCGCCAGCGGCTCCTCGATGGGCACCGGCTTCTTCAGGCTCAGGCGCTTGGACGGCCGGTCGCCGTTCCACAGCAGATAGAGGATCAGCCCCACCACCGGCACGAACAGCACCAGAATGATCCAGCCCATCTTATAGCTGGTGGCCCCGGGGCGGGACCAGATACGCATGGCCACCACACCGGCCAGCAGCTGCAGCGCGGTGTAGGCCAGCGCCATGCGCTGCTTCAGAAGGTCGCTGAGGCCGACCACCAGCGCGATCTGTGCCAACAGCAATACCGCCACCATCACCAGCCGCAGCGCAGCGGATATCCGTCGCTCTGTCCGCTGCTGGACTCTCGGCTTTTTCACTGTTGATCCTCCTCCCTTTTCTTTTATTTCAGATGGTCATCACAGCTGCGAGGTCCGCAGCAGGCACTGCTGGATATCCCACAGCTTGTCCGACAGGTCCACATAGTACTTGTGGGGATAGTCAAAGCGCTTGACCTCGTCCCACAGGGTATCCACCTGCTGGGCGCAGTATGCCTTGATCTCCTCCAGCGGCGGGCAATCGTACACCCGCTTGCCGTTCTTGAAGATCGGCACCAGCAGCTCCCGGGCCTCGAAGTTATACACGGCCTTTCGCTTCCATGTGGCCATGGGGTCAAAGATGGTCAGGCCCTTCGTGTCGTCCACCGTCTCGTCATGCACGGTGATGTAGTCCGCGATGGCCTTGCCGGTGTCGCGCCCGTACAGGCGATACACCTTCTTGAAGTGGGGAATGGTGATCTTCTCCACGTTCTCGCTGACCTTGATCTTGGGGATCACGGTGCCGTCCGGCTCCTCGATGGCCACCAGCTTGTACACGCCGCCGAACACCGGCTCGGACTTGGCGGTGATCATCCGCTCGCCCACACCGAACAGGTCGATCTGCGCGCCCTGCAGCAGCATATCCTGAATGAGGTACTCGTCCAGCGAGTTGGACACGGAGATCTTGCACTCGGTCCAGCCGGCCTCGTCCAGCATCTCCCGCGCCTTGCGGGTCAGGTACGCCAAGTCGCCGGAATCCAGGCGGATACCGCATTTGGTGATACCCAGAGGCTTGAGCACCTCGTTGAACGCTTTGATGGCGTTGGGGATACCGGACTTCAGCGTGTTATAGGTGTCCACCAGCAGGGTCGCGTTGGTGGGATAGGTCTGGCAGTAGGTCTTGAAGGCTTCGTACTCGTTGTCGAACATCTGTACCCAGGCGTGGGCCATGGTGCCGCCGGCGGGCACGCCGTACACCTCGTCAGAGATGGTGCAGGCCGTACCGGCACAGCCGCCGATATAGGCCGCCCGCGCACCGACAATGGCCGCGTCGGCCCCCTGGGCACGGCGGGAGCCGAACTCCAGCACCGTGCGGCCCTTGGCGGCCCGGACGATACGGTTGGCCTTGGTGGCGATCAGGCTTTGATGGTTAATGGTCAGCAGGGTGAACGTCTCGATCAGCTGCGCCTCGATGGCCGGTGCGCGGACCACCACCAGCGGCTCCTTGGGAAACACAGGCGTACCCTCCGGAATGGCGTAGATATCGCCGGTGAAGCGGAAGTTCCGCAGATAGTCCAGAAACTCCTCGCAGAACAGGTTTCGGCCACGGAGATAGGCGATGTCCTCCTCGGTGAAGTGCAGGTTCTCGATGTAGTCGATCAGCTGCTCCAGACCTGCCGCGATGGCGAAGCCGCCGCCATCGGGCACCTTGCGGAAAAACACGTCGAAATAGGTGATGCGCTCCTTGCAGCCGGCCTCAAAGTAGCCGTTGCCCATGGTCAGCTCATAGAAGTCACAGAGCATGGTCATGTTCAGCTTTTCCTGAGTTTTCATTCGTATACCTCAAATCGGTCTTTGCGCGTGGCGCAAAGTGTAGTATTTTTTATTATACCGCTTTTCTCCCGTTAAGGCAAGCCCCGCCGCCATTTCCCGGCATTTTTGAGCAAATGCGTAAATAGAAAGAAATATCCCCCGGCAATACCGGGGGATATGCTTATATATGGGAATTACTCCTCGTCCTCGCCATCCTCAGCGGCGGCCGCCAGGTCGCTCAGATCAAACTCCAGCTTGGCGCCGCAGTTGGGGCAGACGACCTCGCCGTCCTCCAGAACAGTCTCGTCGAAGTAGACCTCCTCCTCACACTCGGGGCAGGTGGTCACAAAGCACTCCTCTTCCTCGTCGTCTTCGTCGTCATCCTCATCGTCGTCCAGAGCAAAGTACAGCGTCTCCTCCACATCGCTCAGGTCGTCGCTGACGGCATCCAGGCCGTCCTCCACATCGCACAGCTCGTCGTCCACTTCCGCGAACTTCTCGGCCATGTCGTCCAGCACATCGATGATGGCGGCGATCAGCTTGCCTTCCTTGCTGTCGGTGTCCAGGTTCAGGCCCTCGGCCAGACCCTTCAGATACGCTACCTTTTCAGAAATCTCCATGTTCGGCTCCTTTCTGTACGGTCGGTTGGTTGTCAAATTACTTGCAGCGGCTCAGATACTCACCGGTACGAGTGTCAATAGTGATCTTGTCGCCGATGTTGATGAACAGGGGCACCTTCACCTCGGCACCGGTCTCCACGGTGGCGGGCTTCAGGGTGTTGGTGGCGGTATTGCCGGCCAGACCGGGCTCAGTCTCGGTGACCTCAAGATCCATGAAGTTGGGGCACTCCAGGCCAAAGACGCTGCCCTTATAGCTCAGCACCTTGCACACGGTGTTCTCAGTGATGAAGCGGAACGCATCGCCCAGCAGCTCCTTGTTCAGGGGTACCATGTCAAAGGTCTCCTGATCCATGAAGTAGTACAAATCACCGTCGTTGTAGCTGTAGGCCATATCGCGGCGGTCCACAAAGGCCTCTTCAAACTTGGCGGTGGGGTTGAAGGACGTCTCGGTCACAGCACCGGTCACCACGTTACGCATCTTGGTGCGGACGAAAGCCGCGCCCTTGCCGGGCTTGACGTGCTGGAACTCCACGACCTGCATGACCTTGCCGTCCATCTCGAAGGTCTTGCCGTTTCTGAAATCACCGGCGGTAATAGTTGCCATATTGATATTCCTCCCATTGTGTATGAGGGAATATCTCCATTCCCTCTGAATAAATAATACCAGCCAAAATCGGCCTTATATATTTTACATGATAACCTGCTGTTTGGCAAGTGTTTCCGCGTAAAAAAGTCACCGTTCCGGATGTTTTTTCAAACTGGCGGCCTTCCACGGCCTCTGCAGACCATGCAGCACCTTATTCCACGCGCCGCGCGGCCCGCCCAGCGGCTCCACCATCAGCGGCAGCACGCCAGCCCGGTTGGCACCCAGCATATCCGTCAGCAGTTTGTCGCCCAGCATGGCCGTCTCCCGCGGGGTGACGCCGCAGCGCACCATGGCCCGGCGAAAGCCCTTTACGGATGGCTTGCCCGCATGGCCCTCGTAGGTGATCCCCAGATCGCGGCAGAATCGCTCCACTCGCACGGGGCTGCGGTTGTTGGACAGGATCATGACCTCCACACCCGCCGCCCGCACATCGGAGAGCCAGCGGCGCAGGTCCGCGTCCGGCTCCGGCTGGGACTTGGGCGCCAGGGTATAGTCCAGATCGCACAGCAGCAGCCGGATGCCGTGCCGCATAAAAAACGCGGGCGTGATGCTGCGGTAGCTGTCAAACACCCGGTAGGGCGTCATGGAAATGGGCATAGGTATCCGACTCCTCTCATAAAGTACAGCAGTATTGTACCACGGACATCGTGGTCTCGCAAGGGGGTACGCCTATGCAGCTGATGATCGCCGCCGCACCGCCGCTTCGCCAGATGGCCTGCGGCACACAGCTGCCCATCGCCAACGCGGCCTACCGGATAGAAAACGGAGTGCTGTGTGCCCTGCCCATGCCGCCTGCCCTGCGGGGCGGTGCCATGCTGCTCACCGGCGCGGCGGGACCCTTCAGCCCGGAAACGGCAGCCGGCGTGGTGCAGGAGTGCCGCCGCCGGAGATACGGCACAGTGATCGTCCCCTTCCCCGCCGCAGAACTGACGGAGGCGCTGGCCCAGCCCCTGCACCGGTCCGGCATCGCCCTGTGGGTCCATGAGAAATGCGCCCACACGGCTCCCGGCGCGCGGGTACTGGTATGCACCGCCCTGTCCGGCGGGGATATCGAAAACCGGTTGTCCGCCTGCTGCCGTGCCTTCGGGCCGGACCGTATCGTGCTGGACCTCCAGCGCCTGCGGATGGACTTCCCTCTCCCCTGTCCCACTGGTGAGGGCATACCGCTGACAGATGAACAGCTGGCCGCCCTGCAAACAGGCCGCCAGATATTCTTTTCCCGGGAGCTAGGCGCCCGGTATTTCACGTACCGCCGGGGCGGCGAGACACGGTTCGTCCTGCTGGACGACGGTGACACCCTGCATAGAAAAATCGCTCTGGGCGAGCGCCTGGGCATACACCGGGGTCTGCTGACCCTGCCGGAGTGCGCCGACATACTGCGGGACCTGACAGGATAGATAAAAGAGAAGCCTGAGAACCTATGTTCTCAGGCTTCTTTGTCACTTAATAGTAACGCTTGTTGCGGTTCTTGCGCGCAGCCTCGGACTTCTTGCGGCGCTTAACGCTGGGGCTTTCGTAGCACTCTCTGCGGCGCACCTCGGCCAGGACGCCCGCCTTGGCGCAGCTTCTCTTAAAACGCTTCAGAGCGCTGTCCAGGGACTCGCCTTCCTTAACATGGACTTCGGACATTTATGTTTCCCTCCCTCCGATACACCCGGCTCGATCCTGGGTGCTCTTTAAGAGCCATTTACATGACTAACGGGTGTATTATACCGGGGATAACACAGCTTGTCAAGTCGTTTTTTACAAAAACGGCAAAAAAGTGTGCGTCCCGGCGGTCCGCCCTCCAGAAAAAGTATCCCCCGGCTGCACCGGGGGATACAACGCTTTATTTCGCGGGCTTCACGATCAGGTTCACCAGCTTGTTCCTGACCAAAATGGTCTTGACAACACTCATGCCCTCCGTGGCCTTTTTCACCTTGTCGCTCTCCATAGCGGCGGCCACCACAGCAGCCTCGTCGCTGTCCACGGGGACGGTGACGGTACCCTTCAGCTTGCCGTTGACCTGCACGGCCATCTCCACGTGGCTGTCCACAGTCTTGGCCTCGTCGTGCTCGGGCCAATCCATCTGCATGGCCATCTTGCCGTACTTGGCGGCAAAGCCCATGTTCTCCCACATCTCCTCCACCATATGGGGGGCAAAGGGGCTGAGCAGCAGGCAGAGCATCTCCACGTCGCCCTTGGAGCAGCCATTGGCGTAGAACTCGTTGACCATGGTCATCATGGCGGCGATAGCGGTGTTCATCTTCAGCTCATCGATATCCTGGCTGACCTTCTTGATGGTCTTGTGGACGATGGACTCGTTCTTGGCGGAGATGGACTCCTCAGCGGTGGCGATATCCTGCAGATTGAAGCAGCGGTCCAGGAAGCGCTTGCTGCCCTTGACAGCCTCGTTGCTCCAGCTGACAGCCTTCTCGAAGTCGCCGATAAACATGATGTGCAGGCGCATGGTGTCCGCGCCGTACTGGGCCACGATGTCGTTGGGGTTGACCACGTTGCCGCGGGACTTGGACATCTTCTCGCCGCCCTCGCCCAGGATCATGCCGTGGCTGGTGCGCTTGGCGTAGGGCTCCTTGGTGGGCACCACGCCGATGTCGTACAGGAACTTATGCCAGAAGCGGGAGTACAGCAGGTGCAGCGTGGTGTGCTCCATGCCGCCGTTGTACCAGTCCACGGGGGACCAGTAGTCCAACGCCTCCTTGCTGGCCAGTGCCTTGTCGTTGTGGGGATCCATATACCGCAGGAAGTACCAGCTGGAGCCGGCCCACTGGGGCATGGTGTCCGTCTCGCGCTTGGCCGGGCCGCCGCAGCAGGGGCAGGTGGTGTTGACCCAGTCTGTCATCTTGCTCAGGGGGCTCTCGCCGTCATCGGTGGGCTCATAGCTCTCCACCTGGGGCAGCACCAGGGGCAGCTGCTCCTCCGGCAGGGCCACCCAGCCGCACTTCTCGCAGTTCACCAGGGGGATAGGCTCGCCCCAGTAGCGCTGGCGGGAGAACACCCAGTCGCGCAGCTTGTAGTTGACCTTCTCCTTGCCGAAGCCCTGCTCCACCACATATTTCTTCATGGCAGGGATGGCCTCCTTGACGGTCAGGCCGTTCAGGAAGCCGGAGTTGACCATGACAGCGCTGTCATCCTTGGCGACAAACGCCTCCTTGGTCACGTCGCCGCCGGCCACCACCTCGATGATGGGCAGGCCGAACTTCTTGGCGAACTCCCAGTCGCGCTGGTCGTGGCCGGGCACGCCCATGACGATGCCGGTGCCGTAGCCCATGAGGACATAGTCGGAGACGAACATGGGCAGGGGCTTGTGGGTCACCGGGTTCATGACCTCGATACCCTCCAGCCGCACGCCGGTTTTTTCCTTGTTCAGCTCGCCGCGCTCAAAGTCGGACTTATGGGCCGCTTCCTCCTGATAGGCTGCCACAGCATCCCAGTTCTTAATGAGGGGCTGCCACTTCTTCAGCAGCGGGTGCTCGGGAGAGATGACCATATACGTGGTGCCGAACAGGGTGTCGGCACGAGTGGTATAGACCGTCACCTGGTCGCCTACATTGGTGTCGAAGGTGATCTCTGCGCCGGTGGAACGGCCGATCCAGTTGCGCTGCTGGATCTTCACGCGCTCAATATAGTCCACATCATCCAGATCGTCGATCAGCCGCTGGGCATACTCGGTGATCTTCAGCATCCACTGGCTCTTCTCCTTGCGGATGACCTCGCTGCCGCAGCGCTCGCACACGCCGTTGACCACTTCCTCGTTAGCCAGCACGCACTTGCAGCTTGTGCACCAGTTGACGGGCATGGTGGACTTGTAGGCCAAGCCGTGCTTGAACATCTGCAGGAATATCCACTGCGTCCACTTGTAGTACTTGGGGTCGGTGGTGTCCACGCAGCGGTCCCAGTCAAAGCCGTATCCCAGCATCTTCAGCTGCTTGGTGAAATTCTCGATGTTGTTCTTCGTGACGATGGCAGGATGGATGTGGTTCTTGATGGCATAGTTCTCCGTGGGCAGACCGAAAGCATCGAAGCCGATGGGGAACAATACATTATAGCCCTGCATCCGCTTTTTGCGGGTGACGATATCCATAGCCGTAAAGGGGCGGGGATGCCCCACGTGCAGGCCCTGGCCGGAGGGATAAGGAAACTCGATCAGCCCATAGAACTTGGGCCGATTGTCACCGGTAATGGCGGCATAGGGCTTTGTCTTCTCCCAGTTGGCTTGCCACTTCTTTTCAATGGCCGCAAAATCGTAATTCATGCTCGCTTCTCCTTGTATGTGAATTTTGTTTTCGCAAATAAAAATCCCTGGCTGCTTTACGCAGCCAGGGACGTTATAGACGTGTTACCACCCTGCTTCCGCCGCAGATCGCTCCGCGGCGCTCCGTGTCTTTCTTACGAAAGACGACGCTGTAACGGCGCGCACCCGTCCCGCCCTGTTCAGGTGGAAAGCTCCGGGGCCAGTACAACAGAGCGTCCCCGCCGGCTCGCACCATACGCCGGCTCTCTTCGGGTGGATGATCTCTGTCTTTTTCCCTTCATCGCTTCTGACAATATCGAAGTCTATTTTAGCGCATTTTTGCCGAATGTCAACCCCGTTTTCCGGGAAAAACACCTGTACGCGCCACTCGGTGCGGAAACTCAGTCGTGCTCCTCCACAATGCCGCTGATGTCCACGCTCTTGCCGTCCTGCCACAGACGCTCCAGGCCGTAGAAGGTCCGGGCCTCTTGATTGAACACATGGATGGCGATGCAGCCGTAGTCCAGCAGGACCCACGTGCCGCCGCGATAGCCCTCCCGGTGCAGGGGCTGCTCACCAGCCTCCTCTGCCAGTACCTTTTCCACATTGTCCACCAGCGCGTTGATCTGGGTATTGCTGGCGCCGGTGGCCAGAACGAAATAGTCCGCCAGCGTGGTCAGCTCGGCGATCTCCATCACACGGATCTCCTTGCCCTTCTTATCGGACAGGGCACGGGCGGCCAGCAGCGCCAGTTCTTTCGGTGTTTTCATGATATCCCTCTTTTCATCAGATAGTCCCGCGCGTCGCGGGTCATGTGGTGGACGGGGTTACCCATCTCCTCCATCTCGTCAATGGTCATGGTCAGACCCATGAGCAGGCCCCGGTCCAGGTCCTCGTATACCGTCCTTCGCAGCGCCTCCACCCCGGGAAAGTCCCGGGTGGGCTCGATATAATCCGCCAGATAGATGATCTTCTCCAGCAGCGTCATATCCGGCTTACCGGTGGTGTGGTACAGAATCGCGCTATACACATCGTCGTCCACGGCAAACACATCCCGTGCGATGGCCGCGCCGGTCTTACTGTGCAGCAGCTTCAGTGCCTTTCTCTCCAGCTCGTCCAGCGGAATGTGATACTTCTTGCACAGCGCCAGCTGCTCGTCCATATCCAGCTTTTTGGTGCAGTCGTGCAGCAGCGCGGCGATGCGCGCCTTTGTCACGTCCGCGCCGTATCGCTCTGCCAGGCGCACCGCCTCCTGTTCCGTGCCCAGCACATGGGGCATCCGCTTGGGCTTGAGATAGCTCAGCGCGATGGGCCGCAGCTCCTCCGGCGTCAGGTGCGTCAGGTCCGTATGGGTACCGTACAGGTGCTCCCGCCGGATATAGCCCCACACCGGCGGCGGCAGCAGGTCCTCTCCCCCGCCCTGTGCCAGCGCGGCGCGGACCTCGGTGGAGGAAAGCTCCACCACCTGCGGATTGGGCACCACGGTCACCTGCGCGCCGAACTCCCGTTCCAGGCGCGCGCTCTGCGCGGCAAAGGCGGCGGACTCATCCTCCGCCTCCCGGCTGAAGGGCGCGATGTGGGCCATGGCCATGATCGCCTCCGGCCTGCGCCAGTTGTGCAGACTCAGGAACATATCCGACCCCATCAGCAGATACAGCGTGTCATCCGGATACTGCTCCCGCAGCGCCGCCAGCGTGTCCGCGGTATAGCTGACGCCGCTGCGGCGCAGCTCCATGTCGCTGACCTCCGCCCGCTTCCCCAGCGCCGCTGTGGCCAGCACCGCCATGTCGTACCGCTGCCGCGGCGCGGCGCCGCCCTCCGGCAGCGCCTTGTGGGGCGGCTGCGCGTCCGGGACCAGCACCAGCTTGTCCAGCCCCAGGACCTCCATGGCGGCCCTGGCCGCCGTCACATGGCCGATATGGGGCGGATCAAAGGTGCCGCCGTAAATACCGATGTTCATACGCTTCTCTTCGCCTTGACCAGTTCGATCTTCCGCTTGCTCTTGTCGTGTTGCATCCGGTAGAGCACGAACTTGCTGCCGATGACCTGCACCACCTCGCAGCGGGCGGCCACCGCCAGCTCCTCCGCCGCCTCCCGGGCGGTCAGCAGCGAATTCTCCAGCACCCGGCCCTTGATGAGCTCCCGGGCCTCCAGCGCGTCGTTGACCTGCTTGATCAGATTGTCGCCGATGCCGTCCTTGCCCACGTGGACGATGGTGTCCAGATTGGTGGCCAGGGACCGCAGCTGCGCGCGTTGCTTGCTTGTCAGTTCCATATCATTGCTTCTCCAAATACGTTTTCAGTTCCGCGGCAAAGGCCCGCAGGGCACTGCCCCGGTGGGAAATGGCGTTCTTCTCCTCCGCCGTCAGCTGGGCGAAGGTCTTTCGCAGGGACGGCACGAAGAACACAGGGTCGTACCCAAACCCGCCGTCGCCCATAGGCGCAAAGGCAATGGTCCCGGCGCAGTCCCCCTCCGCCGTCAGGGTGTCCCCGTTGGGGAAGGCGCAGACGATGGCCGTGTGGAAATGCGCCGCCCGGTTCGTGGCGCCGCGCATATTGCTCAGCAGCAGCCGGCAGCGCTCCGGGTCACTGTCCAGCCCGCCGTAGCGGGCGGAATACACCCCCGGCGCGCCCTGAAGCCAGTCCACGCACAGTCCCGAGTCATCCGCGATAGCCGGCAGGCCGCTGGCCGCCATGATGGCGTTGGCCTTCAGCGCTGCGTTCTCCGCGAAGGTGGTCCCCGTCTCCTCCACGTCGACGTCCACGCCCACGTCGGAGGGCATGACCACCTCCACGCCCAGCTCGCCCAGAATGGCCTGCATCTCGGCCAGCTTTCCCTTGTTGTGGGATGCCAGTACAAATCTCATAGTATCTCTCCCAGTATCTCCTTCTGCTTCGCCAGCAGCTCGCCGCACCCCTTGGCGCACAGCGCCACCAGTGCCTGCTGCTCGGCCACGGTAAAGGGCCGGCCCTCACCTGTGCCCTGTATCTCGATCAGCTGTCCCTGCTCCGTCATCATGCAGTTCAGGTCCACCTGCGCCCGGCTGTCCTCGCTGTATTGCAGGTCCAACAGGGGAACATCGTCCACGATACCCGCCGACACGCCGGTGACATAGTGCAGCAGCGGCAGCCTCTCGATCACACCGTCGGCCACCAGCTTTTTGCAGGCCAGCGCCAGCGCCATGAACCCGCCGGTCACGGATGCCGTCCGCGTTCCGCCGTCGCCCTGCAATACGTCGCAGTCCACGGTGATGGTCCGGGGCCCCAGGGCCGCCATATCCACCGCCGCACGCAGGCTGCGGCCGATGAGCCGCTGTATCTCTGCGCTGCGGCCGGACAGCTTCAGCTTGTCCACGTCCCGGCGGCTGCGCTCCCGGTTGGCCCGGGGCAGCATGGAATACTCCGCCGTCACCCAGCCACAGCCCTCCGCCACATGGGGCGGTGTCTTCTCCTCCACCGAGGCGTTGCACAGCACCACCGTCTCGCCGCAGCGGATCAGCACGCTGCCCTCAGCGAATTTCGTAAAGCCGGGTGTCATCTCCACCGGGCGCAGCTGGTCAAATGCCCGTCCGTCTGCTCTCGTCATGCTGCGCCCTCCTTATATCATGTCCCGCACGAAGGCAGTCGGGTCAAAGGGCTTCAGGTCGTCGATGCCCTCGCCTACACCCACGAACTTTACCGGCACACCCAGCTCCTGGGCGATGGCGATGACGATGCCGCCCTTGGCGGTACCATCCAGCTTCGTCAGGATAATACCCGTCAACCCTGCCGTCTCCTTGAAGGTCCGTGCCTGGATCAGTCCGTTCTGCCCGGTGGTGGCGTCCAGCACCAGCAGCGTCTCGCAGTTGGAATTGGGGCATTCCCGGTCGATGATCTTCCGCAGCTTGGCCAGCTCGTTCATCAGGTTCTGTTTGTTGTGCAGCCGTCCGGCGGTGTCGCACAGCACCACGTCCACGCTCCGTGCCTTGGCCGCCTGCAAAGCATCAAACAGCACCGCGCCGGGATCCGCGCCCTCATGCTGCCGCACGATATCCACACCGGCGCGGCCCGCCCAGATCTCCAGCTGGTCGGCGGCCGCCGCACGGAACGTATCGCCGGCGCACAGCAGGACCTTCTTGCCCTGGCCCTTCAGCTGCTTGGCCAGCTTGCCGATAGACGTGGTCTTGCCCACGCCGTTGACGCCGATGACCAGCACCACGGCGGGCTTGCCCTCCAGCACCAACGCGCTGTCACCCACCTCCAGCTTGCTCTTCAGGATGTCCCGCAGGGCGTCCTTTACCTCGTCCATCCGGCCGATAAAGCGTTCCTTCACCCGCTTCCGCAGCTGGGCCACGGTATCAGCGGCGGTGTCAGCACCCACATCGGCCAGGATCAGCGCCTCCTCCAGTCCGTCGTAGAACTCGTCGTTCAGGTCGTCGAAGGTGGGGACGGCGGTAAACGCCTCCTTCAGTATTTGAAATAAGCCCATTGCCATAACAAGCCCTCCTTATTTGATATGCAGCTCCTTGGCCATATCGTTGAGATTGATGGTCAGTATCCGGCTGACGCCCTTTTCCTGCATGGTCACGCCATACAGCACATCCGCCTCCTCCATGGTGCCCCGCCGGTGGGTAATGACGATAAACTGCGTCTTTCCGGCGATCCGCCGCATATACCGGGCGTAGCGCACCACATTGGCCTCGTCCAGCGCCGCCTCGATCTCGTCCATCACGCAGAACGGCGTGGGATGTACTTTCAGAATGGCGAAGTACAGCGCGATGGCCACAAAGGCCTTCTCACCGCCGGACAGCAGTGTGATGGTCTTCAGCTGTTTGCCGGGGGGCTGTACCTTGATCTCGATGCCGCAGTTGAGGATATCGCTCTCGTCCTCCAGCTCCAGCCGCGCCTTGCCGCCGCCGAACAGCTCCAGAAACGTCTCCTGGAAGCTCTCGTTCAGCAGCCGGAACTGCTCGGCAAAAATGCTGGTCATCTGCTGGGTGATCTGGTCGATGATACCCAGCAGCTCCTCCTTGGCCTGCTCCACATCGCTGCGCTGCTCGGACAGATAGGTGTACCGGGTGTTCACCCGGTCGAATTCCTCGATGGCGCCGATGTTGGGCGTGCCCAGCGCCTTGATCTCCCGGTTCAGCTCGGCAATACGCCGGGTAGCCTTGGGTACGCTCTCCAGCTCGATGCGCTGCTCCATGGCGTCGCTGTGGCTCAGCTCGTAGCGCTCCCACAGCTTCTCCAGGATCTGGCTCTCCTCCATGCCGCTGTTTTCCAGCTTCTGCTGCAATTTGTTGTACGCCTGCATGGTCTGCAAAAGCGTATCGTTGCAGGCGCGGCTGTCACGGCTATGCTGGTCGCGCTGCTGCTCAAGCGCCAGTTTGGCCTGGGCCAGATCCTCCAGCCGCTGCCGCAGCTGCGCCGCGCGGTCGTTCTTCTCTGCAAGCGCCGCCTGATGGCCCGCCATATCGGCCAGCGCCTTCTCGTTGGCCTGCCGGTATTCCTGCACCCGCCGGTCGCGCTCAGCGCGGTCGGATACCATATCCGCCTGCAAGCCCCGCAGGTCCTCCACGCTCCGCAGAACGCTGTCCTTCTCCGCGCTCAGTGCCGCCTGATCGGCCTTCTTGTCGCTGACGGCCTGGGCCAGTTGGTTGGTCTGCTCCGTCAGATCGGTCTGGCCGGCCAGCTTGTCCCGCATCTCCTGCCGCAGCGCCGCCGCGCGGTCCTCTGCCGCAGTGATGTCCGCCTGTATCCCGGCCATGCGCCCGCGGCCGTCCGTCTCCCGGCGGTCCAGGCCGGACAACTCCTGCTCCATAGTCTCGCAGCTCAGGCGCAGGCTCTCCAGCAGGAGGTCATAGTGGTCCTGCCGTCCCTGTAAGGTCAACACCTCGTCCGCCGCCTTGCGCTGCTGGTCCTTGGCCACCTGCAATTCATACTCAGCCTTCTGCAGCTCCCTCTGGGCCGCCTCGGCCTGCTGCGCGGCCTCGTTCAGCTTACCGTGCAGGGCGCCCTGTGCCGCCTTCAGCCGTTCCAGTTCATTGGCCCGGGACAGCACGCCGGAGGATCGGCTGGCGGAGCCGCCGGTCATGGAGCCGCCCCGGTTGATGATCTGTCCGTCCAGCGTCACGATGCGGAAGGCATTGCGGAACTTACGCGCCATGGCGATACCGCTGTCCAGGTCCTCCACTACCACCGTCCGGCCCAGCAGATTTTTAAAAATATGGTCGTATCGCGCGTCATACCGCACCAGACGGCTGGCGATGCCTACAAAACCATACTCTCCCGCAGCGTTCTCCCGCAGCTCGTCGCCCCGGATGGCCGTCAGCGGAAGGAAGGTAGCGCGGCCGCCGTCCCGCTGCTTCAGGAACTGGATGGCCGCCTTGGCGTCCTCCTCCCGTTCCACCACGATGTTCTGCAGTGCCGCGCCCAGCGCCGTCTCCAGCGCCACGGCATAGGCCTGCTCTGTGGTCATCAGTCCGGCCACCGGCCCGTGAATACCCCGCAGCGTGTTTTTCTCCGCCGCCTGCATCACGGTCTTTACCGCCTTGTTGAAGCCCTCGTACTCCTTCTCCATCTCCGTCAGCAGACGGATACGGTCCTCCTGGGCGTTCACCTGCCGGGTCAGCTCCTGCTTGATGTTCTGGGCGCTCTCCGCCTTCTGGCGGCGGCTGTCCATTCGCAGGCTGTGGCCCTGAATGATATTCTCCGCCGCCTGGGCCTCCTCCCTGGCATCGTTCAGCGCCCGGCGATTGGTCTTTGCGTCCTTTTCGCTCTCCTCCAGCTTACGCTGTGCCTCGGACAGCTCCTGCCGCACCGTAATCCGCCGCTGTCCGGCCTCGTCCAGGCCCGCCTGCAGGGCGGACAGCGCGGCGCGCCCGTCTGCGGCCTCGGCCACAGCAATGGCCTCCTGCGCCCGCAGGGCCTCGGCCTCGTCCGCCGCGCCCTTTGCGCTGTCAGCCAGCGCCTGCGCCCGGGAGAGCAGCTCACTCAGCGCCGTCTCCAATACCGCCGCGTCGCGGTCGATGTCCGCGATACGCGCCAGCTGTCCGTCGATCTGTCCCTGTAAATTCTCCCGCCGCTGGTCTGTGCTGGTCAGTTCCTGTTCCAGCCGGCGCAGAGACTCGTTGTTGTGCTCCACAGAGGTCTGCAGCACCGCGATGGCCGCAGACTCCTCGCCGGCGGCGGACTCCGCCTCGGTCACCTGACCGCGCAGCGCATCAGCCGCCACGTCGTTCTGCCGCATCTCCTCGGTAAAACGCTCTCCCTGGGCGTAGGCCTCGTCCAGCGCCGCCTGGGCCTGGTCACAGGCCTCCTTGGCCTGAGCCGTATCGCTCTCCAGCTTCAGCTTGGCAGTCCGCAGGTTTTGCAGCTGCTCCAGCCACACGGAGATCTCCAGCACCCGCAGCTCATCCCGCAGCACCAGATACTTCTTCGCCGTCTCCGCCTGTGCCCGCAGCGGCTCCACCTGCAATTCCAGCTCGGCGATCTTGTCGTTGATACGCACCAGGTTTTCCTCGGTGCGCTCCAGCTTGCGCTCGGACTCCTCCTTGCGGTGCCGGTATTTGCTGATACCGGCGGCCTCCTCGAAGATCTCCCGGCGCTCGCCGCTTTTCACAGACAGTATCTCGTCGATCTTGCCCTGTCCGATAATGGAATAGCCCTCCCGGCCCATACCGGTGTCCATGAACAGCTCGTTCACGTCCTTCAGCCGCACGGACTGCTTATTGATATAGTACTCCGACTCACCGCTGCGGTAATACCGCCGTGTCACGGCCACCTCTGCCTCCTCCCGGGTAGGGAAGATATGCTCGGTGTTGTCGATGACCAGCGTCACCTGGGCAAAGCCCATCTGGTTCCGCTTCTCCGTACCGCCGAAGATCACGTCCTCCATCTTGGCGCCGCGGAGCTGGCGGCTGTTCTGCTCGCCCATGACCCAGCGTATGGCGTCGGAGATGTTGGACTTGCCGGACCCGTTTGGTCCCACGATAGCGGTGATGTCCTCGCCGAAATTCAATACCGTCTTGTCGGGGAAGCTTTTGAACCCCTGTATCTCAAGTGCTTTTAAGTACAACTGCGTCACCTCTTATACTTTGGCATACCTTAACTAAGATAGTATACTATGGAAGTCCCCGTTTTTCAAGAAAAACCGCGCGCCGGCATGAAAAAAGCGGAGAGCCCCCGCCCTCCGCCAATGTCTATCCATGCCGCCGTTCGATCTGTCCGTACAGTGCCTCCAGCGCGTCGCCCAGTGTACCGATCCGATCAATGATTCCCTCTGCCACCGCCTGCTCGCCGTACAGCACCGTCCCCACGTCATTGGCCATGTCGCCGCTGGAGAGCATCAGCTCCCGGAACCGTTCCGCGGTCACGCGGCTGTTGGCCGCCACGAACTGAATAATGCGCTCCTGCAGGCGTTCAAAATACCTGTACGTCTCCGGCGCGGCAATGACCGTCCCGGACATCCGCACCGGATGCACCGTCATGGACGCCGTGGGCGCGATGAATGTCTCCTTTCCGCACACCGCCAGCGGTACGCCGATGGAGTGCCCGCCGCCCAGCACCAGCGTCACCACCGGCTTCGTCATGCCCGCTGCCAGCTCCGCGATGGCCAGTCCCGCCTCGATGTCGCCGCCCACGGTGTTCAGAAGCAGCAGCACCCCGTCCACCTGTTCGTTCTGCTCCAGCGCCGCCAGCAGCGGCAGTACGTGCTCATACTTTGTACTCTTCAGATTGTCCGGCAGCAGCGTGTGTCCCTCCACCTGCCCCACGATGGTCAGGCAGTGTATCGTCCCCCGGCTGTTTTTCACCACAGTGCTGCCCATATCAATGATCGGCTGTACCGGCACCGCCGCTTTTTCCTCATTCTTTTCCCGGTTTTCGTCGTTGCTCATATCCGCGCCTCCTTTTTGCCGTAGCTTGCGCGGATACCGCCTCTTTCATGCAAAAAGAGCGCCTCCCGGCGCTCTTTTTCGTTATTCGTTATCTTCTGTTGTGGGGATACCAGATCTTCTGCTTCTCCGCCTCGCGGATCAGTTCCTCCCGGAAGTCCGGGTGCGCGATGGAGATCAGCTTCTCCGCGCGCTCCCACACCGTCAGTCCCTTCAGGCACACGCAGCCGTACTCCGTCACCACGTACATGGTGTTCACGCGGGTATCCGTCACCACGGAACCGTTCTGCAGGGTAGGCCGTATGCGGGAATGCAGCGTGCCGTCCTTGTCCGCGTGAGTGGAGCTGAGACAGATAAAGCTCTTACCGCCCTTGGACAGATACGCACCCAGCACAAAGTCCTGCTGTCCGCCGGCGCCGCTGATCTGCTTGGTGCCCGCCGTCTCACCGTTCACCTGCCCGTACAGGTCCACATCCACCGCGTTGTTGATGGAGACAAAGTTGTCGATGGCCGCGATGGTACGGATGTCGTTGGTGTAGCTGATGGGCGCGGCCATGCACGCCGGGTTGTCGTCCAGATAGTCATACAGCTTCTGGGTACCGGCGGCAAAGGCGAACACCTGCCGGCCCCGGTCGATGTTCTTCTTCATGCACGTGACCTTCCCCGCCATAGCCAGATCCACATAGGCGTCCACGTACATCTCCGTGTGTACGCCCAGATCCTTCAGGTCGGACTCGCACAGCATAGCGCCCACGGTATTGGGCATACCGCCGATGCCCAGCTGCAAACAGGCCCCGTCGGGTATCTGCTCCACGATCAGCTTCGCCACCGCCCGGTCCACCTCCGTAGCCGTGCCGCTGGGCTGGATGCCCATGGGGTCGTTGCGCCCCTCCACGATCATGTCCACCTCGCTGACATGGATGCAGTTGTCAAAGCCGCCCAGGCACCGGGGCATATTCTCGTTGACCTCCACGATGACCACCTTGGCCATCTCGCACACCGCCTTCACGTGGCTGGCGGAGAGCCCGAAGTTGAAGTACCCGTGCTTGTCCATCGGGGCCACCTGGAACATGGCCACGTCCGGCGGCGTGATGTGGTCGTAGTAGTACCGGGGCAGCTCGGAGTACCGCATGGGCTCGTGGAACCCGGCGCCGCTGGCGATATGATGGCGCTCCACGCTGCTCATGTGGTGAGAGTTGAAGATGATGTGATGCACCGGATCCTCGATGTCGAAGATCGCCGGCTTCCACAGGCTAATACCGCCCCGGACCTTCACATCCTCCAGCTCCGGTGCACGGCGGGCCAGCGCCTCGTCCAGCACCCGGGGATGAATGGCGCAGAAGCCATAGTCCACCCAATCACCGGACTTGATGACCTTCACCGCCTCGTCCGCGGTGGTCAGTTTCTGCTTGTACAGCGCCTGAAAATCAGCAAAAGCCATGTCCTGTTCCTCCCTGTTCTTTCCTATCCCTTCCGACGAAGGCTGAATTTTCTAATTGTTAATTTTACCACAATACAGCCGGCGGGGAAATTGACGAAACCCACAAGAATTCCCGGGAATGCTTGTGCAAAAATAAACAGGTCCGGCATGGATATCATCCGCTCAACGCCTCTACCTCCTCCGACATGATCACCCGTATCTCGTTGACCGCCGTGTCGTTGTTCTTTTCGCTCTGACACATCTTTGCCGCTGTCCCCACCAGCGCCTGCAGGATACCTCCCAGCTCCTTGACCTCCTTCAGGCTGCCCTCTCCGCTTTCCAGCCGTTCCGTAGCCCCGGCAGCCGCCGTCTCCAGCAGCTTTGCCGTGGCCATCAGGCATCGCCGGAGTATCTGCTTTTCCGCCTCCTCCCGACCGATCTGCCACTGCCCCTTGATCGCATGTCGCCACACCGTCTGCGTACACACATGGTACTCCCTTGCCAATCGCTGATAGGTATACATTCCTGACTCATACTTACGCCTTACCTCTCCCCAGTTCACGTCTGCTCTTTTCATATGCGCTCCCCCCTTCCTGCGATCCGGTTCTGCCCCTATGCCAAAAAAACGGGAGAGTTGCCCATAAACAGGCAACTCTCCCAGAATTATTTTTCTTTTCCCCCGCTTCATCCCCCGTCCCTTTCGTACGGCACGCTTCTCCCATCGTCCCGCTCTTTCGCGACCCGAGATCGCCCTTACTTTGCCTTGAACTCTATCCACTCATTGTCCATAAGGACAACTACCAAGTCTTCCTCAATAACAGCATACGGAGTCCCCAGGTCTCTGTTGAAGTTTGCCTCACCATCTTTTCGGGGAACGCCATCCTCCGCATACGACGTGGTGTACTGAATAACACTCTCGTCTACTTCAACGGGAACAGCATTATCGGTCGAATAGTAATTTATCCCATTTACCATTATCGTCGCAGGATAGTCCCCAACATTCGACTTTCCGCAGCCCGCCATAGCAACAACGCAAACCAACGCTAACACTGATGCCATCAACTTTTTCATACGATCACGCTCCCCCTGTCAAATTCCAATTGATCCGTTCTATCTTCAGCACAATGCTCTTAAATCCTCTTGCCCACCTCGATTGTACCACGCCTCTCCGCAAGGTCGCAAGATATTTTCACCTGCACGCCATTGTGAAAACAACCAAAAACACCTCCGCTGCCTGTGGGGCAGCGGAGGTGTTTTACGATCTAATTACTCCTCGTCGGCGTCCTCGTCAGCGGCGGGAGCCAGCAGCGCGCGGATGGACAGGGAGATCTTCTGCTTCTCCTCGTCGATGGCGGTGATCTTGGCATCCACCATCTCGCCCTCGGTCAGCACGTCGCCGGGCTTCTCGATGCGGCGATCCGCGATCTGGGAGATGTGGATCAGGCCGTCCACACCGGGCACGACCTCGGCGAACGCGCCGAAGGTCATCAGCTTCACGATACGCACGTTGGCCACATCGCCCACATGGTAGGTAGCCATGAACTTATCCCAGGGGTTCATGCTGCGGTCCTTCACACCCAGGGAGATCTTGTGCTTCTCGGGATCGAAGGAGATAACGTACACGTCCAGGGTATCGCCCACAGAGACGACCTCGGCGGGGTTCTTAATACGGCTCCAGGACAGCTCGGAGATATGTACCATACCATCCACGCCGCCGATGTCCACGAACACACCGTAGGAAGTCATGGACTTCACGGTGCCGGTGTAGTGCTTGCCGACCTCGATGTTGTTCCAGATCTCCGCCTGGGCGGCCTGACGGGCCTCATAGGTCACGGCCTTGATGGAGCCGACGACGCGGCGGCGGGCACGGTTGACCTCGGTGATCCGCAGGGACACGGTCTGGCCGATCATGGTGCTCAGCTCAGCGCCGCGGGGCAGACCGGACTGGGAAGCGGGCACAAACACGCGCACGCCCTTGACATTAACGACGATACCGCCCTTGTTCTCCTCGGTGACTTTACCTTCGAGAGTGGTCTTGTCCTCGCGGGCCTTCTCGATATCCTCCCAGACCTTGACAGCGTCCAGACGCTTCTTGGACAGCATGGCATAACCCTCCACGTCATTGACGCGGATGATATAGGTCTCGATCTCGTCGCCGACCTTGACGACGTCCTCAGGCTTCACATTGGGATCTGCGGACAGCTCGTCCACAGAGATATAGCCCGCCTGCTTGCAGCCCAGATCGACCTGCACCTCGGTGGGGCCGATCGCCGTTACAATACCGGTTACCTTCTCTCCTGTATTCAAAGTCTTAAAAGATTTTTCCAGCATTTCCTCGAAGCTCTCTTCCGTAGCTTCCATGTTCTTGATCTCTTCGCTCATCGTTGCATATACCTCCTTAATGATGCCCGCAGGCGTGGACGCGCCGGCTGTAAGCCCCGCCACAGAACATCCGTTAAGGGACCCGACCCGCAGCTCCTCCGGCCCTTCGATCTGATAGACCCGGGCGCAGCGTGTGCTGCAGATCTCCGCTAAATGTCTGGTGTTGGCACTTTTACGATCTCCGACCACGACCATAACGTCCGCCCGTCCGGCGATATTCGCCGCCTCGGATTGCCGTTTTTGCGTAGCATCACATATTGTATCAAAGATTTCGGCGTTTGTACACTGTTTTTTTAAAAATTTTACACACTCTTCCCATATCGAACGAATACAGGTCGTCTGTGCGGTAACCAGCAAATCCATGTCCTTCCGCGCCGGGTCCGCCGCCACCCAATCAGCCAGCTCTGCCGTGTTTTCCAGCACCACGCTGCGCTCACAGCGGCTTGCGGCGGCCATCACCTCCGGATGGTGCGCTTCTCCGATAATGATGGGTGTCCGGCCCGCACGGGCTGCCTGTTCCACCAGCCGGTGGATCCGCAGCACATGGGGACAGGTGGCATCCATGATCTGTGCGCCCCGCTCCTCCAGCACCCGCAAAGCCTCCCGTGTCTCGCCGTGGGCACGGATGATCACCGTCTCTCCCGGCCGCACCTGCTGAGGGCTGTCCGCCTGCCGCGCGCCCAACGCCTCCAGTGCCGCGATGACCCGGTCATTGTGTATGATACTGCCCAGCATAACGCAGCCGCCTTCCCGGGCTGCCGCCTCCGCCATGTGCACGGCCCGTTCCACGCCGTAGCAGAACCCCGCCGTCTTCGCCAGTATCACCTGCATTCGATCCCTCCCAGGGCATAGGCCCGCCGCATGACCTCATGGGCGTTGGCAGTATATTCCTCCGCCGTACCCTTGCGGCCGGTGTACTCCGGCTCGAAGGGCTCGCCGATTATGATGGGCGTCTTGCGGAATATGCGCTTCTTCGTGCCGATATATACCGGCGCCAGCTTCACGCCGGCACGGATGGCCATCATGCCCGCGCCGGACTTGACATCCGCCTGTCCCGGTGTCTTCACCCGTGTTCCCTCCGGAAACAGGAACAGGTTCCACCCGTCCCGCAGGCTCTGTATGGCGGTCTTCACCGCCCCAATGTCACTGTTGCCCCGATCCACCGGAAACACACCGATCGCCCGCAGGAATCCACCCACGATGGGGATGGAGAACAACTGCTTCTTAGCCATGATCCGCACGTTGAACCGCTGGGGCATGGACAGCACGAATAGGATGGGGTCCCAGGCGCTGGAGTGATTGGCGCACAGCAGCACCGGTTCTCCGCCCTCCAGATGCTCCGTTCCCCGCAGGTCCACCGGCAGAAAAAACAGCACCAGCGGGCGCAGCACCCGCCACGCCGCCGCGTAAAACTTATTTCTCACGATGCCACACGCCCCCGTATCACATCCAGCAGCAGCTCCAGGCTGGCCGCGAAGTCCATGTCCGTGTTGTCGATCATAATGGCATCATCCGCCGGCCGCAGCGGCGCCGCCGCCCGGTGGGTATCGTTATAATCCCGCTGCTCCATATCCCGCAGCACCTCGTCAAAGGGCTTCGGCGTGCCCCGCTGCTCCAGCTCCAAAAACCGCCGCCGCGCCCGCGTCTCCACATCCGCGCACAGAAACACCTTCACCTCCGCGTCCGGCAGCACCACGGTCCCGATGTCACGTCCGTCCATGATGACGCTGTGCTCCCGCGCCAGAGACCGCTGCAGCTCCATCAGGAACGCCCGCACCTCCGGTATGGCCGACACGTCTGAGGCGTACTTCGATATCATCGGCAGGCGTATCTCCTTCGTCACGTCCTCGCCGTTGAGATACATCCGCTGCAGACCCTCCTCGTCATACCGCAGGGCCACAGTGATCTCCGGCAGCGCCGCGATCACCGCCGGCGCGTCCGTTGGCGCGATGTCGTGCCGATACATATACACGCCGATGGTCCGATAGATGGCCCCGGTGTCCACATATAAGATATGCAGCGCCTCCGCCGCCGCCCGGGCCAGCGTGCTCTTCCCCGCGCCGGACGGCCCATCGATGGCCACTGCGTACTGTCTCTCCGTCATGTCATTTCCTCGCTTTCTGCGGCGCTCAGCCCCGCCAGATACCCCGTCGCCCATGCGATCTGTAAATTAAAGCCCCCCGTATAGGCGTCCACGTCCAGCACCTCGCCGGCAAAAAACAATCCCCTCACCCGCTTCGACGCCATGGTGTTTGGCGTTACCTCTCCCACCTTCACGCCGCCGGCGGTGACGATCGCCTCACTGACGGGCCGCGGCCCGGTAAGCTCCAGCGTAAAGTGCTTCAGCACCTGCACCAGCCCACGGCGCTGTTCCTTTGTCAGGCTGTTGGCCTTTTCGCTTCCGGTCAGCCCCGCCCGGCGCAGCACCACCGGCGCCATGCTGTGGGGCACCAGCCCCGCGGCGATGGTCCCCATCTCCCGGTTGGGATTTTCTCCGATGTCCCGCAGCACCCGCGCGTCCAGCTTCTGCTCGTCCAGCGCCGGCTTCAGGTCGATCTCTATCGTATAGTGCTCCCCCTCCCAGCGCCGCAGATGGGCGCTGGCGGACAGCACCAGCGGTCCGGACACCCCGAAGTGGGTAAACAGCAGCTCGCCGAAATCCCGGAACACCGCCTTTTTCTTCCCGTTGTATACCGTCACTGCCACGTTCCGCAGGCTCAGGCCCTGCATAGCCGGACAGTCCTCGCCCGCGCACACCAGCGGCACCAGAGAGCCCCGCGGCGGCACAATGGTGTGTCCCAGCGTCTCCGCTATGCGGTAGCCATCCCCCGTGGACCCGGTGCCGGGATAGGACACCCCGCCTGTGGCCAGAATGACCGCCTGCGCGGGGTACGTTTCCTTCTCCCCTTTTACGGCGCATACCGCGCCATCCGCCGTCTCCACTGATACGGCCCGGTCACGGGCCCACCGCACCTTCCGGCGCTTCAGCTCCCGTTCCAGCGCGTTGGTGATGTCGAAGGCACTGTCAGACACCGGAAACACCCGGTTCCCCCGTTCCACCTTCAGCGGCACGCCCAGCGCCTCGAAAAACGCCATGGTGTCCCGCGGCGTGAACCGTGTCAGCGCACCGTACAAAAATCGCCCATTACCGGGAATGCTGGCAAGCAGCGTCTCCCGGTCACAGTCATTGGTCACATTGCACCGGCCCTTGCCGGTGATATTCACCTTCTTGCCCAGCCGTTCGTTGGGCTCCAGCAGCGTCACCGCCGCGCCCTGCCGGGCCGCGGTGATGGCCGCCATCAGACCGGCGGCGCCGCCGCCGATCACCACGATCTCCTTCGCCATGTCACTCGTCATCTTTCCCGAAAATACTGTACCTGGACCACACCTGCTCCATATCCGCCAGCGTGGCGGACAGGTCATCCCGCCGCTGCTGCCCCACCGCCAGGATCAGCGCGTTCAGCAGGCTCAGCGGCGCAGCCATGGAGTCCACGAAGGAGATCATGTCGCAGGGCGCCAGCAGCGATACCGCCGCCATGCCGTACAGCGGAGACAGTGCCGAATCGGTGATCGCCACCACCTCCGCGCCCCGCCGGCAGGCAAACTCCACCGCGTGGATAGCCATCTTGGAGTACCGCGGGAAGGATATTCCCACCAGCACGTCGCCCCTGCCGATGTGGGCCAGCTGCTCATAGATCTCACCGGCGGCGCTGGACTGCACCAGCGTCACGTTCTTGAAGATCAGGTGCAGGTAGAAGTTCAGATACCCCGCCAGAAATGAGGAGGACCGCACACCCAGGATATAGATGTGCTCCGCCCCCAGCAGCTTGTCCACCGCCCGGCTGAAGGCATCCCGGTCCAACTGCTCGATGACATTGTGTATGCTGTTCATATCCCGCTGCATCACACTGCCAAGAATGTCCGCGCCGGACATCTGATCCCGCGATACCTGTATCCGCTGGATGGAGGTCAGCTTACCCCGTATCAGCTCCTGCAGGGCCTTCTGCATCTCCGGATAGCCGTCGTAGCCCAGCTGCGCGGCAAAGCGCACCACCGTGGACTCACTGACAGAGGCCGTCTCGCCCAGCCGCGCGGCGGTCATAAACGCCGCGCGGTCATAATTGTCCAGTATAAACGCTGCGATGCGCTTCTGTCCCTTCGAAAAGGTATCCATCCCGGCCCGGATGGTCTGTAGCACGTTTTCATTCATGTTGATGGCTTCCTTTGATAGATTGCAGCTCCTCCGCTGTCAGATACCGCCACTTTCCCGGCGGCAGGTCACCCAGGGCGATACTGCCCTCCGCCACCCGGCACAGCCGGGTCACGGTCAGTCCTGCGGCGGCACACATCCGCCGGATCTGCCGCTTCTTACCCTGGTGGATCACCACCCGGTATTTCGCCGTACCATCCTTCCGGTACAGCTCGTCCACCTGCGCCGGCACGATGGGCTGTCCGTCCAGTCTGTCCACCGCCGACAGCTGCCGTGCGCTGTCCTCTGCCGCGCCGGTGACCGTGACGATATACGTCTTGTCCACCTGATGGCTGGGATGCAGCAGCGCATGGGTCAGCGCCCCGTCGTTGGTAAACAGCAGTAATCCCTCCGAGTCCAGGTCCAGCCGTCCCACGGGATACACCCGTGCGCCGCAGCCCCTGACCAGCGATGCCGCCGTAGGGCGGCCCCGTTCGTCAGAGAGGGTGGTCACATAGCCCCGCGGCTTGTGCAGCATCAGATACACATGCTGTGCCGCGCCCCGCAGGGGCCGTCCATCCACCCGGATATCGTCCGTCTCCGGATCCGCCTTGTCGCCTACACGGCTCCGCCGTCCGTTGACGGTCACGCGTCCGGCGGCGATCCACTCTTCCGCCGTCCGGCGGGAGCACAGCCCCGCGGCGGCCAGCAGCTTCTGTATGCGCTCGGTCATGGCGTTACCTCTCTCCCGTTTCCCAGTGCGCCGAGCAGGCGCGTCTCCAGCGTCTCCTGTATGCCTGTCAGCAGGAACCCCCAGCGGTACAGTGCCTCGTGGTCGTTCCAATCGTCCCCGTCCCGCAGCGTTACCGCCACCAGCCGATGTCCCGCCTGCTCCGCGCAGGACACCAGCGTCCGCCCCGCCGCCTTCGTGTACCCGGTCTTCAGCCCCACGCACCCGTCCAGGCGGCTCAGCAGCTTGTTGTGGTTGGTCAGCGTCCGCCCGCCGATGACCGCCGTCCGTGTAGAGGCCATCCGCCGCAGCGTCGGCTCATTCACCGCCGCGCACCCCAGCAGCGCCATGTCATAGGCGGTGGAATAGTGTGCCTCGTCATCCAGTCCGTTGGGATTGGCAAAATGGCTGTTCCTCATGCCCAGCGCGGCGGCCTTTTCGTTCATCCGTTCCACAAAGGGCGCCACACCCCCGGCACACTCCGTCAGCGCCAGCGCCGCGTCATTGCCCGAGCACAGCAGCAGCCCGTACAGCAGCTCCTCCAGCGTCAGCTTCTCCCCCGGCCGCAGGTACATGGAAGATCCCTCCGCCATGTGGGCAGCGGTCACAGTGATGACCTGCGACGGCGTCCCCAGCTCCAGGGCCACCAGCGCCGTCATCAGCTTGGTGGTGCTGGCGATGAGCATCCGCTTGTCCCCGTTCTTTTCATACAGCACCTGCCCCGTGTCCGCGTCCATCAGGACGCAAGCCGTGGCGGAGACCTCCACAGCCTCCGCCACAGCGGGTATGCATGTCAGCACGGCCAGTGCGGCGCACAGCGCCGCCAAGATCCCTCGGGTCACAGAAAGCCCCCCTCATCACAGGATGCTCTCAGTCTATTCCCGCGCTGCTTGTCTTCTTGTCTGGTATCAGAAATCCTTGTTCCGCTTCTTATCCACGAAGCCCTCGACCCGATCCAGCAGCTCCGGCACCATCTCGATGACCCGGTCCACGGTAGTGATGGCCGGCGCACCCACCGGCAGCATACGGGTCACGCCGCCCTTGACCACTAGGAAGGCCATGGGCTCCACCCGCACGCCCGCGCCGCAGCCGGCGCCGGAATGCTCCTTATTCTTGCCGTAGTCACCGCCGCCGCAGCCGAAGCCGTAGCTCAGCCGGGAGATGGGGATCAGCGTCACGCCGTCCGGCGTGGTGATAGGTTCGCCCACGATATTGTTGGCGTCCACCATCTCCTTGACCTTCTCCATAGACTCCACCATCATGCTCTTTAGGTCATTTTTCTTCTCGGTCATTTCCATTGTCAGCTCTCCTTTGTCGAAGTTGATGTGGTCGTATGTCCCGCGCCGCCCGGCGCTGTGTGTACTGTTTCGCGCTGCTTCGCGGCGCTCTGCGCCGCCGCCTTCGCCTTCTCCGCGGCGCTCTGCCGCTTCCGCATGGCCAGGAGCCACCGTATCACCGGCTTGGCGAAGGCCCAGCCGATGGCGAACAGGTCCCGTATCTGCAAACTCACGCCCAGCCGGCCCGTGAGCCGCAGCTGCTCGCTGTCAAAGTCCACCTCCACGTGGAGGCCGGGGTCCGGTATCCGCGTCAACTGCTCCAGCTGCGGCATTACCGTCCACATTCCGGCGTTGATATAGCCGTACAACTCCGCCGCCCCCGCCGGGTCCATCGCCCCCGGCAGCACCGCCGACAGCTCCAGCGGGTCGATCAGCAGCCGCTGCCGCGTCTTTCGCAGTCCGCCCTTCAGGGACGCCCACACCGCCGGCAGAAGCGTCTTGATATCCTGCGCCGACAGAGACAGCTTTTTCTTTTCCTTCCCCTTGGTGCTCTCCTCCTGCGGTGTCTTTTTCTTCTTTTCTTTCTTGGGCTTTTTGGGCTTCTCCGGTTTATCCGGTTTGGGAAGCATCTGTATCCGCGCCGGCCCCGCGATCACCGTGACTCTTGTGTCCGCAAGGTCGCCCACAAAGTCCGCCCGCACGCCGATACGCAGCAGTGACAGCAGGAAGAAAAACAGCAGAATGCCCAGTATGATGTACACCGCCGTCATCGTGCTCCCTCCTCCCGCGTTATCTCTCCCGTATGCTTACAGCGCCTCCGCGCCGTTCTCCCCGTCCGTTGGTACCGTATCGTCGTCCAGCCGCAGCTGTCCGTCGGCCTCCATTCCCGGCAGCTGGGGCAGCTCCTCCAGCGAATTCAGATGAAACGCCCGCAAAAATGCCTGTGTCGTCCGGTACAGCCGCGGCCGCCCCGGCACCTGCAGCCGTCCGCACTCCTCGATCAAATGGCGATCCAGCAGCAGGCCCACCGTGTACGAGCTGTCCACGCCCCGTATCTGGTCCACATAGGCCCGGGTGGTGGGCTGATAGTACGCGATGATGGTCAGCACCTCCAGCGCCGGCTGGCTGAGCTTGGCGGGCTTACGAATCTCAAACGCCTTGCGGATCTGGTCACCGTACTCCGGCGCGGAGCACAGCTGCCAGCTGTCCTCCATCCGCAGCAGCCGCACGCCCCGTCGCTCATAGCTGTAATAGTCCTGCAAATGCTGCAGCACCAGCTCCACCGTGGGGCGGTCCATGTTCAGCGCCACGCAGATGCGGTCCACCGCCACAGGCTCGCCGGAGGCAAACAGTATGCCCTCTACGGCGGCCTCGATATCCTTCATTTCCAGTGTATCCATAGGTCTCCCCTTACATCAGTTCTTCGGGCGCGTCGCCCTCTGCGGTGACGGTGCAGTCGCTGGCCGCGCCGGCCAGCTTGATCAGATTGTTCCGGCACAGCTCCAGAACCGCCATGAACGTGGCCACCAGCTCACTGCGTGTCTTGCTGCCGCGGAACAGCAGCAAAAAGCGCGTAATGCCCACACCCCGCAGCCGCCGCAGGATCTCCTTCGCCTTTGTCTCCACAGGATACGGCTCCCGCTTCACGATCTCGTCAAAGGCCCGGATAGGCGGTGCCTCCGGCGCGCCCTGCCGGTCCGTGACCTCCTGCATGGTCAGCACCAGATCCGCCGGCTCCTGGTCGTACTCATAGATCTTCCCGCGCTCCATAGGCTCCGGCGGCCGGGTCAGAATGTTCCGCCCGAACTCACTCAGGGGTGCCAGCCGTTCCGACAGCATACGCACCCGGGCATAGGCCTCGCCCCGCTTGCGCTCCTCCAGCGACTTGATGAGGGCATCCATCTCGCTCTGGGCTTCCTCGTCCTCCAGGTTCAGCAGCATACGGGTCTTGATGAACATCAGCTGGGCGGCCATGGTAATGAACTCGCTGGCCACCTCCAGATCCATCTGCTTTCGCTTTTCCAGATAATCCTGGTACTGCTCCAGTATCAGTGCGATGGGGATATCCTGTATCTCTATCTTATTTTTTCCCAGCAGGTACAGTATCAGATCCAGCGGCCCCTCGAAGTCTTCCAGCGGCTCGTCGCCCCGCGTCTGTACCACCTTTTCCAGTTTAAAAATAGGATCGTCCAAATTTACACCTCAAAACCGACCAGCCTGCACAGCAGGGTAAATGTCCAGCGTATGGCGCTGTTCAGCGCGTTGCTGCCGACACCCACGGAGATAACTACCAGCAGCACCAGCATACCGAAGCGCTCATAGCGCATGAGCCAGTTGTACGCCCGGTCCGGCAGCAGCACCGCCAGTACCTTTGAGCCGTCCAGCGGTGGGATAGGCACCAGGTTGAACAGCCCCAAGCCCACCGACAGCGATGCCGTATCCACCAGGAAGGAAAACCATGTGCCGCTGAAGCTCCCCGTGGTCACCGCCCGCAGGAACTCGCCCCGGGCGATCAGCAGCAGCAAAAGCGCCAGCAGGAAGTTGGATACCGGCCCGGCCAGCGCCGTCAGCGCCATGCCCTGCTTTGGCTTTTTGAAATAATGCGGATCCACCGGCACCGGCTTGGCCCAGCCGAAACCCGCCGCCACCATCATGATAAGGCCCAGCCAGTCGATGTGCCGCAGTGGGTTCAGGCTCAGCCGGTGCGCCCGCTTGGCCGTAGGGTCGCCCAGCGCATAGGCCGCCAGACCGTGGCACGTCTCGTGTATGGTCAGGCACAGGAACACGGACGCCACGCGGAGCAGTATGCTCTCCAGCGAGCCGAAGTCCAGCGCGTTCCAAAGATTTGTCAAATATTGCAACAGCAGCGCCTCCGAGAGATAAAATGACAGCTTTCCTGCATTATAGCAGAAACCGGCCGGAAAGTCTACACCCATTGTCACCGTTCCGACCACTTTGTAACCATTTTGTATCCGTCTTTCCACCGGTTCGTAGCTTTTCTGTAAAGATACGTACCACTATATATGGTATGCTGTAAGCACAGAAGGAAACGAACATTCCCACACCATGAAAGGAGAACAACTACTATGGATAGAACGAAGCTCATCACCTCTCTGGTCATCCTGTGCCTCGCCTCCGCTGTGGCCGCATTCCTGATGCCGCCCGCCCACGGTGCGCTGCTCTCCTTCGTGAGCATCGCGTCGGCGGCTGTCATCGCTGTCCTCGCCGTTGTCACGCTGGTGCGGATGCTGATGCAGCGTCGCGCGTTTTGACATAGAGGGCGCAAGTCAACTGTGTTTATTGAAAGCAGGCAGTCAACCGGACCGTATGTAGGAAGCTGTCCATCATAGCCATGTGATCTCCCCCCCTACCGCACATATCTGTTCCGTACCATATTATTTTCTCCCCAACTACGACCAACAAAGCGGCAGACCCGCAGGCAATGCCTGCGGGTCTGCCGCTTTTTATGACTGCCGATTTATCCCTTCAGCGCCGATACCGCCGCCCGGGCGGCTGCCGCCGCATCCTCGGTGTATACGTCCGCGCCGATCTCATCGCAGAAGCTCTGGCTGATAGGCGCGCCGCCCACAAATATCTTCACCTGGTCCCGGATACCTGCCTCCCGGGCCAGCGTCACCACCCGGCGCATCTCGCCCATGGTGGTGGTCAGCAGGGATGAGCAGGCGATCACGCCGCAGCGCTGCCGCTTCGCCGTCTCCACGAACTGCTCCGGCGTCACGTCCACGCCCAGGTCAATGACCTCTACGCCGCTGCCCTCCAGCATGATCTTCACCAGGTTCTTGCCGATGTCGTGCATATCGCCCCGGACGGTGCCGATGCACGCCCGGCCCACCGTCTTGGCATTTCCGCCGGTCATCAGCGGCTTCAGCTCCCCCAGCGCCGCCGTCATGCACCGGGCGGCCATCAGCATCTCCGGCACGAAGGCCCGGTTGGCGGAGAAGGCCTCACCCAGATCGTTCATGCCGCGGATCAGCCCGCCGGACAGGATCTCCTGCGGCGTCCGACCCTGGTCCAGCGCCTCCCGGCACAGCGCCAGCACCTTTTTCTGCTGTCCCTTTTCCAGCGCTGCGGCCAGGCGGGCCAGTACGTCGCCGTTCTCGACAGCGGCGTCCGCCGTCTCCTGCCGCACAGCGACAGCCCGCACCCGGCGTGGCACCGGCGGCAGATCGAACCGCGGCACGTGCAGCTCCCGGTTGTAGTCCGCGATGGCCCGGTCGATGTACTCGTCCACATGGGGATACACCGCCCCCGGCAGGCCGTAGGTGATGGAGGGGATATAGTGTCCCCCGGGGCAGCACCGCCGCAGGGTATCCATGGCATAGCCGTAGATCTCCTCCGGCGCGGCGTCCGTCCGGTCGATGGCGGCGCCCATACCGCCCATCAGCACCAGCCGCCCGTGCAGCTTCTGCTGGAGAGCCGGTATATCGTTCTCCGGCAGCACACCCTGCCACACATGAATGCCGATCTCCGCCATGTCCTCCACGATCGGGACCAAATAGGAGTCCGCGTGGTGTATGGCGATCACGCCCCGGGACCGGATATAGCCGTAAAACCGCCGGTACGGCTCCTTGAAGAATTCCCGCCACATCTCCGGCTTCATGAACAGCGCATCCTTGGTGCCCCAGTCATCGTGAGAGAAGATCACGTCCGGCCGTAAATTGTCGATGAGCAGCTTCACGTACAGCAGCCGATACGTGGTGATGTAGTCAATGAGCGCGTGCATCTCCTGTGGGTGCTCATACAGGTTCGTCAGCGTGTCCTCAAAGCCCATCAGGAAGTGGCACTGCTCGAAGATACCGGTACCCATAAAGCCCGCCAGCAGCTTCTCCTCCCCGCAGGCCGCCCGTGCCGCGGCGCGGCACGTCTCCCAGCCCTCCGTGCAGGCGGCGATGTCCGGCGCGTGCACCGTCTCCCGCCAATGGGTGATGTCCGGGCACACCGCCAGGCCGTCCGTGGTAACGGGCATAGGCCCCGGCGCGTCGGCAGGAAAGCTGATGGTGGTGCCCCACCGATCCCTGCTGACGGTCCCCCGCTTCCGGTTGCCCCGCAGATAGGTGTTGATGGGGTCGTTCAGGCACATGTGCAGCGCCTCGTACTGGCACAGCTGGCGATCCGGCTGGCCATTGGGCTTCAGCAGTTCCAGAAAGTTCTCCTTGGGTGTCATCATATCATTTCACCTCTTCGGTATAGAGTAGGCACGATGTATACGTCATGGTTCGCGGTCCGTAGTTATATGACAGCCCGGACCGCAGGCACACGTCCCCCACCAACAGTCCGTAGGCCTCCATAGAGGACATCCGCTTGTCCGGGAACCGGCAGGGTCGGTCCGGACAGGTACACCGGCGGCACACGGTGCATGCTCCCGCTGACAGGGGCAGGCAGTCCGGCAGCAGCAGCCGCGCCTGCCGCGCAAAGTCCGCAAAGGCCCGCTTGTGCCGCCGCTGGATCGCCTCCATCTCCTCGTAGTCGAAGTCGTCCGCCAGCGTCCCGGTGGTCTGCACCAGCACCCCGGCGTCAAAGCATCCCATGGCCGCCGCGGCATCCTCCAGCGTCCCGCAGCCGGGCGGACAGGCCCAGTTGGCGTTCCACTGTCCGCACCGGTCCGCCCGGCACATCTCACGCACCTCCCGCCGGGGCGTCAGTGCGTTCATGTCCACCGGCGCGGCGTGGGAGAACCCGTTTTCCGCCGCCAGCGTCATCAGTTTCGTTCTCATGGCAAATCCTCTTGACAAAGCCGCCCCGGGCTGATAAAAGTAGTAGTGGAATTATTATAAAAAGGGGTGTTGCCCGTGTCAAGTATCCGCGTGACCCGCGGCGGAGATGTTTTTCGCCTCCCCTGCAATGATACCGATACCCTGCTGGCTCTGCTGCGCCGCGCCGGCTGTACCCTGCCCGCCGCCTGCGGCGGCCACGGCCGCTGCGGCAAATGCCGCGTCAGCGTCAACGGCGCGCCGCGTCTGGCCTGCCGTGTGGTGCCGGAGGACGGCGACGAGATCGTCCTCCCTCCCGCCGCCGGCGGGCGCATCCTCACCGAGACGCTGGATCCCCCCGCCGTCCCCACCGGCGAGACAGGCTGCGCCGCCGCCATCGACCTGGGCACCACCACCACGGCGCTGCGGCTGTACGACCTGGCCACCGGCCACGCCCTGGCCACCTGCGCCGACTGGACGGCTCTGGCCCCCTACGGCGCGGATGTCATCACACGCATCCAGTATACCATCGACCACCAGGACGGGCTCACCCGCCTGTCCTCCCTACTCCGCCAGCAGCTGAAGGCCCTGCTCACCCGGGCACTCTCCCAGGCCGGGCGGCAGCCCGTCGAGCTGAAGCGCACCGTGACCGCCGGCAACACCGTCATGCAGAGCCTGCTCGCCGGTGTATCCGTCCGCCCGCTGGCCGCCGCCCCCTTCTGCCCGGAGACCTTCTTCCGTCAGAGCTCCGGCCTCACGCTGCTGGACGCGCCGCTGTACTGCGTCCCCTGCGCGGCGGGCTTCGTGGGCGGCGATATCACCGCCGGCCTGCTGGCCTCCGGCCTTGCCCGACGCGCGGGCCATTTCCTGTTTCTGGACATCGGCACCAACGGCGAGATGGCCCTGGGCGGCATGGATGGCTTCACCTGCTGCGCCGTGGCCGCCGGCCCCGCCTTCGAGGGCGCGGGCATCGCCTGCGGTATGCTGGGCGTGGACGGTGCGGTCAGCCGCGTCCGGTACAGCGACGCCTTCAAGATGAACGTCATCGGCGGCGGCGAGGCAGTCGGTCTCTGCGGCTCTGGTCTCATCGACCTGACGGCCCTCCTGCTGCGCCTGGGCGTCATTGACGAAGGCGGCCGTCTCCTACCGCCGGAAGACGCGCCTGAGGCGTTCCGCCGCTATTTGACCCGTGACGAAAACGGCTGCGGCGTCTTCCACCTGACCGACCGGGTGTATCTCACCGCCGCTGATGTCCGGGCGCTGCAGCTGGCCAAGGCAGCGGTGGCCGCCGGCGTGCAGATACTGCTGGCGCAGCAGGGGCTGACCCTTTCCGCGCTGGACGGTCTGTACCTATCCGGCGGCTTCGGGATGTACCTTGACCCCGCCAGCGCCGCGGCCATCGGTATGCTCCCCCGTCTCCCCGCCGCCAAGCTCCACAGCGTAGGCAACGCCGCCCTCTCCGGCGCGGCACAGCTGGCCCTGCGGGGTGATATGTCCGCCGCGGACGGCATCGTCAACCGTCTCACCTATCTCGAGCTCTCCGGGCGTCCCGACTTCTCCGACGCCTTTGCCAAAAACATTCCCCTAAGATCCATGCAATGGAGGTAACACCTATGGAGCTTCGTTTCCCTCTGATTCTGGACGGTGCCACCGGCACCGAGCTGCAAAAGCGCGGCTATACAGGCGACGTCTGCGCCGAGCAGTGGACACTGGACCATCCGGAGGCCATCATCGACATCCAGCGCGGCTATGTGGCCGCCGGCAGCCAGGTGGTCTACACCCCCACCTTCGGTGCCAACCGCCGCAAGCTGGAGGAGTCCGGCCTGTTCAACTGCACCGCCGACTACAACCGCCGTCTGGCGGAGCTGTCCGCCCAGGCGGTGCAGGGCAAGGCCCTGCGGGCAGGCGATATGTCCCCCACCGGCGCGTTCCTCGCCCCGCTGGGCGACGTGTCCTTCGAGGAGCTGGTGGACATCTACACCGAGCAGGCCGCCGGTCTGGAACGCGCCGGCGTGGACCTGTTCGTCATCGAGACCATGATGACCCTCTCCGACGCCCGTGCGGCGGTGCTGGCCGTCCGCAGCGTCAGCGACAAGCCTATCTTCGTCACCTTCACCTGTGACGAAAACGGCCGCAGCGTCTCCGGCACCGACATCACCGCGGCGCTGGTGGTCCTGCAGGGCATGGGCATCGACGCCTTTGGCCTGAACTGCTCCGCCGGCCCGGAGCAGATGCTTCTCCAGCTGAAGCGCCTGCGGGAATACGCCCGGGTGCCCCTGATCGCCAAGCCCAATGCCGGTATGCCCATCATCGAGAATGGCGAGACGGTCTACCGCTGCACCGGCGAGGAATTCACCGCCCTGGTGCCGGAATTCCTGGCCGCCGGCGTGGCCGTGTTCGGCGGCTGCTGCGGCACCACCGCCGCGCATATCGCCGCCCTGGCCCGGGCACTGGACGGCGCGGTCATCACGCCGCCGGCCCCGCAGCACACGAACGAGCTGCCCGCCGCCACGGAAAAGCTGCCCTTCCCCCTGCCCGCCGATATCGCCTGGCACACCATCGTCGACCTGACCGGCGACGCGGAGGATACGCTCACCGCCGCGCTGGACAGCGGTGAGACGGTCCTGGCCCTGCGTATCGCCTCCTGGGACGATGTACAGGCCCTGGCGGACTACCAGTATATGCTCACCAAGCCGGTGTGCTTCATCTGCGACGACACCCAGCTGCTGGAGGCCGCCCTCCGGGCCTATCAGGGCCGCGCCCTGTACGACGGCGCCCTGCCGGAGGACACGCTTCTGCCCCTGTGCGCCAAATATGGTCTCCTGCTGTAAAAAAACAAGGCCCCCCGCGGGCCTTGTTTTTTATTCCTTTTTCCCGGTACAGCCGCCGCAGCTCCCGCCGCAGCCGGAGCAGCCGGCGCATCCGCCGTTTTTCCGCGCCCGCCGCGCACTACGCAGGGCCAGCACACCGCACAGCGCCACCAGTACCAGCAGCACCCAGTCCATCCAGCTCATAGCAGCAGCCCTCCCACAGCGTAAGCGATGTACGCCGCCAGCCACGCCACTACGCATTGCAGCAGCACCACGCCCACCGTTTTGATGCGGGATCCCAGTTCACGCCGTATGGTGGCCACCGCCGCTATACAAGGGGTATACAGCAGCGTGAACACCAGAAAGCTGATGGCGCTGCGCGTGGTGAACAGCGACGTGATGGCCGCGTTCCCCAGCAGCACCTGCAGCGTACTGACCACCGACTCCTTGGCGATAAAGCCGGAGATCAGCGCCGTGGCACAGCGCCAGTCACCAAAGCCCAGCGGCCTGAACAGCACCGCCAGCCATTGGCCGATCAGCGCCAGCAGACTGTCCGCGCTGTCCGTGACCACATTGAGCCGCGTGTCAAAGCTCTGCAGGAACCAGATGACCACCGTGGCCAGGAAGATCACGGTAAAGGCCCGCTGCAAAAAGTCCTTGGCCTTCTCCCACAGCAGCAGCCCCACGCTTTTAGCGGAGGGCATACGGTAGTTGGGCAGTTCCATGACAAAGGGCACAGGCTTGCCCCTGAAGGCGGTCCCCTTCATCACCAGCGCTGCCAGAATACCCACCACGATACCCAGCACATACAGGGAGATCATCACCAGCGCCTTGTGGTCGGTGAAGAACGCGGCGGTAAAAAAGCCATAGATGGGGATCTTGGCCGAGCAGCTCATATAGGGCGTCAGCAGAATGGTCATCTTCCGATCCCGGTCCGAGGACACCGTGCGGGTTGCCATGATAGCCGGCACCGAGCAGCCGAAGCCGATCAGCAGCGGTACGATGCTCCGCCCGGACAGGCCGATCTTCCGCAGCAGCTTGTCCATGACAAAGGCCACCCGGGCCATGTAGCCGGTGTCCTCCAGAATGGACAGGAAGAAAAACAGCGTCACGATAATGGGCAGGAATGACAGCACGCTGCCCACACCGGCGAAGATACCGTCAATAATAAGGCTGTGCACCACCGGGTTGATGCCGTAGGCGGTCAGCGCCCCGTCCACGCCGGCGGTCACGTAGTCGATACCCAGCGCCAGCAGGTCGCTTAGCCCCTGGCCAATAACATCGAACGTCAGCCAGAAGATCAGCAGCATCACGCCGAAGAATACCGGCAGCGCCGTGTATTTCCCCGTCAGTACCCTGTCCCAGGCCACGCTGCGCTTGTGCTCCTTGCTCTCATGGCACTTGACCACCGCGTCGGCGGTGACCTGCTCGATGAACGTATACCGCATATCCGCCAGCGAGGCGTTGCGGTCCAATCCGTTCTCCGTCTCCATCTGCACGATGCAGTGCTCCAGCAGCTCCCTCTCGTTCTGATCCAGCACCAGCCGGTCCGCCATATCCCTGTCGCCCTCAATGAGCTTCGTGGCGCAGAACCGGGGCGGCAGACCCAGCCGCTCAGCGTGGTCCTCGATCAGATGCACCACCGCATGGACGCACCGGTGCACCGGCGAATTCGCCGCGCAGAAGTCATAGACCTTGGGCAGCACCCGGTTTTTCGCCGTCTCCACCGCCCGGTCCATCAGCTCGGACACACCCTCGCCCTTGGCGGCGGTAATGGGCACCACGGGAATGCCCAGGTCGTCGGACAGCTTCTGTACGTCGATGGTGCCGCCGTTGGCGCGCACCTCGTCCATCATGTTCAATGCCAGCACCATAGGCACCCGCAGCTCCAGCAGCTGCAGTGTCAGGTACAGGTTGCGCTCGATGTTGGTGGCATCCACGATATTGATGATGCCGTCCGGCTTCTGGTTCAGTATGTAGTCCCGCGTGACGATCTCCTCCTGGGTATAGGTCCGCAGGGAGTAGATACCCGGCAGGTCCACCACGGTGCACTCCTTGTGCTCCCGTACCTCTCCGGACTTCTGGTCCACCGTCACGCCGGGGAAATTCCCCACGTGCTGGTTGGAGCCGGTCAAAGCATTGAACAGCGTAGTCTTGCCGCAGTTCTGGTTGCCCGCCAATGCAAAGATCATACGCGATCCCTCTTTTCCACGGTGATCTGTCGGGCGTCCTCCACCCGCAGCGTCAACTCATAGCCCCGCACGTGTATCTCGATGGGATCCCCCATAGGGGCCACCTTCCGCAGTGTCACCACGGTCCGGGGCGTCAGCCCCATATCCAGCAGGCGGCAGCGCAGTGCGCCCTCCCCGCCCACAGCGGTGATGACGCCGCTGTCGCCGATCTTCAGTTCATTTAGTGTCATAGCGCGTTACCTCAACAGCCTATCTGTATTGTGTGGTATGATGTTAGCACAGGCTAACCGCTCTGTCAAGAAACACCCGCCATTGTAACGACAGTTAAATATATTTAACTGTCACTTGCTTTTACGCCAGTCGTGTGTTATACTTCAGTTAGAGTGCTCTAAGTGTCAAAGGAGGTGCCGCAGTGGTATTACAGGAATCCGGCGAGATGTATCTGGAGAGCATCCTGGTCCTGATTCGCCAGGGGAAGGCCGTCCGTTCCATCGACATCGTGGACTATATGGGCTACTCAAAGCCCAGCGTCAGCCGCGCCGTTGGCCTGCTGAAGGCCGGGCAGTATATCGACGTAGACAACGGCGGCTACATCACCCTCACCGCCGCCGGGCGCGAGGTAGCCGAAAAGATCTACGAGCGCCACACGGTCCTCACGGACTTTCTCCGCCGCCTGGGTGTGGACGAGGCCAGCGCTGCCGAAGACGCCTGCCGCATGGAGCACGTCATCAGTGACGCTACCTTCCAGGCCCTGAAGCGTCATCTTGCATCCCCCCAATAACCGCTGAACAAGCCGCCCTCCGGCGGTTCCTTTCACACAAAAGCCTCCCCCGGTTTCGCCGGGGGAGGCTCATTCTCCGCCTCCGGCCAAGCCGGAGACCTTGCTTTTCAGTTGCTGTCGGCGCTGTACAGCCCCGCTGCGTCGTCCAGCGGCACGGAGAACGTCACCGTCTGCGCCTCAGTGTGGGCGCCGGCCTTCTCCATGATGGACTGCATGATGGCCGCCCGCTTATCGGCGGAGGTCACCAGGAAGATCATCTCCCGTTCCTCCGAGATGGCCATGCCGAAGAACTTGTTGGTGTTCCCCGCGTCGGTAGCCCGGGCGTGAATGACCGTACCGCCCCGCGCGCCGGCGGCGGAGGCCGCCTCCATCACCGCGTCGGTGTACCCGGTATTGGTGATCGCCACGATCAGCTGATACGCGTTCTCGTTCATCTGCTCTTCCTCCTTCACAGTCATATCCGGCTGCGCGTCGCTTTCGCCGGAGATCAGATAGTTCAGCGCCGTCCTTCCGCCCACGCTGCTCAGGTGCAGGCACACGGCGATACCGCTGCCGGGCCGGTCGATCCGCATGGTGTCCACCAGCTCCCGCATCAGCACCTCCTTGACAGCCGGCGTCACCACGGAGAACATCACGGACTTCTCCGTAGCCTCCAGACCCAGATAGCTCAGCACGTCGTTGCTGGCGGTGCCCCGTCCCAGGGCGGTGAACACCACCGGCGCGCCGAAAGCCCGGTAGAAATCCAGAAAATGCGTGGCGCCCATGACCCGGTTGGTGATGGTGATCATCAGATACAGACGGTTCTTGGTTGTTTCAGACATATCTCCACCTCCTCAGCACAGCTCGATAAGCTCCTCCACCGCCACAGGCGCGGCAGGAGCAGGTGCGCGGCGCAGCTTTCTCTGATAGCTCAGGCCCAGCAGCTGTATGGTCACCAGCGGCGTCATGGCCACCATCGCCACCACACCGAAAGCGTCCGTCACCAGATTGCCGCCCACAGCGTCGCAGGCGCCCAGGGCGAAGGGCAGCAGGAACGTAGCCGTCATGGGTCCGGAGGCCACGCCGCCGGAGTCGAAGGCCACGGATGTAAAGATCTGCGGCACCACGAAGCTCAGCGCCAGACTCAGCACATAGCCCGGCACCAGGAACCACATGATGGAGATACCCGTCAGCACCCGGATCATAGCCAGCCCCAGCGAGATGGCCACGCCCACAGACAGCGCCAGGTTCATGGCGTGAGCCGGGATGGAACCGGCGGTGATCTCCTCCACCTGCTTGTTCAGCACATGGACAGCCGGCTCCGCCTGTACGATGAAATAACCGATGACCATAGCAATGGGGATAAGTATCCAATTATAGGTATGGCTGGCGATGCTGCCGCCCAAAAAGCTGCCCACGGGCATAAATCCCACGTTCACGCCCATCAGGAAGATGGTCAATCCTATGTACACATACACCAGACCGATGACCATGTGCAGTATCTCCTTGCGCTTGAGTCTGCGGGTCACCAGCTGGAACAGGATCAGGAAAGCGCCGATAGGCAGCAGCGCCGATGCCGTCTCCTTCAGATAGTGAGGTATCTCGCTGAGATACAGATCGAACATCTCCACCGTGTCCTTGGCATCCGGCATGACCGCCGCGGTGTAAGCGCTTCCGTCCGGCTTATACAGCAATCCAAGGATCAGCACCGTGATGATCGGCCCGATAGAGCACAGCGCCACCAGGCCGAAGCTGTCGCCCCCTGCCTGCTTGTCGCTTCGCACGGCGCACACGCCCACGCCCAGCGCCATGATGAACGGCACCGTCATGGGTCCGGTGGTCACGCCGCCTGAGTCAAAGGCCACCGCCCAGAAATCCGGCGACACGAACATCGCCAGCGTGAACACAATGGCGTAAAACCCGATCAGCAGCCACCGCAGCTGGATACCCAGCACGATACGCAGCAGGGCGATGACCAGGAACACACCCACGCCCACCGCCACGGACCAGATGATCACGTTGTTCTCGATGGCCGGTACCTGGTTGGCCAGCACCTGCAGATCCGGCTCCGCCACGGTAATGATCATGCCGATGAGGAAGCCCACCGCCGTGATGATCCACACCTTCTTTCGCCGTGTGATCTCGGAGCCTACCGCCTGTCCCAGCGGAATCATGGACATCTCCGACCCCAGCGTGAACAGTCCCATGCCGGCGATCAGCATCACGCCGCCCAGCAGGAACGCCACCATGGCGTTGTTGGGCACCGGCGCGATGGTAAAGCACAGCACCAGCACGATCAGCATTACCGGCAATACCGATGTCAGTGACTCGTGCAGCGGTTTTTTGAATACAGCAAAGACGTTTTCCGCCTTCTGCCGTTTTTTACGCAGTCTCGCCTGCTCGTCCTGAATAGTCCTGTGGCTCAAGTCTACCTTCCTTTCCTCGTCCTCCATAGCCTATACCAAAAAGCGGCGCATCTGTCCGTATCGGGCAGACACGCCTCCGCATCTTAACAGGTATATTGTACCATATGTTCACTTTTGGCACAACCCCACCGCTGTTAATAATGTGTGAAGATTGCACCGGGTTTTTTACGCCGTTTTCTCCACCAGCGCCGCCGCGTGGGCCGCTATGCCCTCGCCGCTGCCGGTAAATCCCAGTCCCTCCTCCGTCGTCGCTTTCACAGAGACACATCCCGCGTCCAGTCCCATGGCCGCCGCCAGTCTCTCCCGCATCTCCGGGATATAGGGCGCCAGCTTCGGCGCCTGGGCCGCCACCGTAGCGTCCACATTCACAATGGTCCAGCCCGCCTCCGCCAGCACCGCCGTCACCTGCCGCAGCAGCGCCGTGCTGTCCGCCCCGGCGTAGCGCGCATCGCTGTCCGGAAACAGCTTGCCGATGTCCCCCAGCGCCGCAGCGCCCAGCAGGGCATCCATCACCGCGTGGGTCAGCACGTCCGCGTCGGAGTGCCCCAGCAGCCCCTTCTCAAAGGGCACCGTCACACCGCCCAGCACCAGGGCGCGGCCCGGTACCAGCCGGTGTACGTCATAGCCATATCCAATGCGCAGATCCGTCATGCTCTGTTCTCCCTCTCCCGCAGGAATGCCTCTGCCATGGTCAGGTCCTCCCGCGTGGTGATCTTGATGTTCTCCCGCCAGCCGGGGGCCAGCCATACCTCCTTGCCCAGCCGTTCCACGGCGGAGCAGTCGTCCGTGATGTCCGCCCCGGCCTGAATAGCCGACTGCAGAGCAGCCTTCAGGATGTTCGCCTGAAACACCTGTGGTGTCTGTACGGCGTACAGCGTTTTCCGGTCCGGCGTGGACTGCACCAGCCCCGCCATATCCGCCACCTTCACCGTGTCCGTCACCGGCAGCGCCGGCGCGGCGGCATAGGTCCGCTGTCCCAGCCGCACCATGTCGTCCACCTGCTCCGGCAGGATCAGCGGCCGCGCGCCGTCATGCACCGCCAGCAGCTCGCAGCTGTCGCCGGCCGCCAGCGCCGCCAGCAGCACCGACTGAGTGCGGCTCCCGCCGCCCTCCACCACGCGCAGCGGCGTTTTGACATTCGCCCCGGCACACAGGGCCGCGATCTCCTCCAGGCGCTCCGGGCTTACCGCCACCACGATCTCGTCGATCAGCGCCGCCTCATCCAGCGCCCGCAGCGTCCGCAGCAGCACCGGCACGCCGCACAGCGGCGCCGTCAGCTTATCCGTGCCGCCCATGCGCTCAGAGCGCCCCGCGGCAGGCACCAGCGCCGCGCAGCGGGGGTGCCGTTCCTTTTTCCGGTTTAACAGCTTGTCAAAGAGCTTCCCCATCGTCATTCGCACGCTCCCGTCATCACCGCGCCATCCAGCAGACGCTCCGCCTCTTGGTATCCGATCTCCCGCACCATCGCCAGCTCCGACAGCAGTATCTCCTTGGCACTGTGCAGCATTTTTCTCTCTCCGGTGGACAGTCCCCGCGCCGCCTCCCGCCGCATCAGGGACTTGACCACCCGTGCCACCTCCGTCAGGTCGCCGCTTTTCAGCCGCGCCATGTTCTCCCTGTAGCGGCGGTTCCAGTTGCGCTCCTCCGCCACCGTCAGCGATGGGATGGCCGAGAGCACCGCGTCCATTCTCTCCCGATCATACAGCAGCCGCACGCCGATGGCCTCGCAGTTATCAGTGGGCAGCTTCAGTACCAGTCCGCTGACGGCTTGACGGAACACATAGTACGTCCGCGCCGCGCCGTACAGCAGCTCCTCCGTCACGTTCTCGATAACGCCCGCCCCGTGCATGGGGTGCACCACCCGCTGACCGATGCCGTACATACCGCCGCCTCCCTTCCTGCTGTTCTTGTAGAAAATTATACCGTATTCCCCCACTTTTTACAAGGGATTTCCGTATCTTTCCCGTAAAAAGCACGGTCCCCGGCACTGCCTGGGACCGTGCTTTTCCGTTATCTCGCCTCGTACAGTGCCTTGCAGGCCCGGTACATCTCGTAGCAGTCCACCTTGGCCACCACCTCGAAGGGCGCGTGCATGCTCAGCACCGGCACGCCGGCATCCAGCGTGGCGATGTTCCGGTTGGCCATATACTGTGCCACCGTCCCGCCGCCGCCGGCGTCGATCTTGCCCAGCTCGCAGATCTGCCACCGCACGCCCGCGCCGTCCAGCACCGCGCGCACATAAGCCACCGTCTCCGCGTTGGCGTCCGAGGAACCGGACTTGCCCCGCGCGCCGGTGTACTTGCAGATACCCACGCCGTAGTTGACGAAGGCCGCGTTCTTCTTCTCGTACACATCGGCAAAGTTGGGGTCATAGGCCGCCGTCACGTCGGCGGACAGGCAAAAGGCGTTCTCAAAGCACGCCTTCAGCGGCACGTTCTGGCCGTCGCACAGGTCAGACATAAAGGCGTCAAAGGCCGCGGACTGCATACCTGTCACGCCCATGGAGCCGATCTCCTCCTTGTCCGCCAGCACGCATACCGCCGTCTTGTCCGGCGTTTCGATATCCAGCAGCGCCCGCAGCGCCGCGTAGCCGCACACCCGGTCATCGTGACCGTAGGACCCGATCATGCTGCCGTCAATACCGATGTCCACCGCCTCCGCGGCGGGAACAGCCTCCAGCTCCGCGGAGGCGAAGTCGCTCTCCGTGATGCCGTACTTGTCGTGCAGCCGCTTCATCACGTGCAGCTTCACCCGGTCCTTGTCCTCGCTGTCCCCGATGGGCCGGCTGCCCACCAGCAAGTTCAGCGTCTCGCCGGGCACCGCCTCGTTCAGGGGCTTCCGGCCCTGTTCGCCGCCCAGATGGGGCAGCAGGTCCGTGATGACCAGCTGGGGCTCACCCGCCTCGCCGATGCACACGTCTACCACGCTGCCGTCCTTCTTGGCCACCACGCCCCGCAGCTGCAGGGGGATAGTCACCCACTGGTACTTGCGGATACCGCCGTAGTAGTGGGTCTTGAAATATGCCATCTCGCTGTCCTCATACAGCGGCGTGGGCTTCAGATCCAGCCGCGGCGAGTCGATATGCGCCGCCGCGATCTGCGCGCCCTCGGCCAGGCTCTCCTTACCGATGACCGCCAGCATCAGTCCCTTGCCCCGGTTGCAGGTGTACACCTTATCCCCGGCCTTCAGCGCCATGCCGCGCTTATACTGCACAAATCCCTTCGCCTCTGCCGCGGCGATAGCCGCCCGGGCGCTGAGCCGTTCTGTCTTTCCCGCGTTCAGGAAGGCCTTGTAGTCCGCGCAGTAGGCTTCCATCTCCGCCAGCTGCGCCTCGTCCAGCGTATCATACCCGTTCTTGTCATTCCGCAGCAGCTGCTCCCGCAGCGCCTTCATTTCCTCGCTCATGCTCGTTCCTCCTTCAATATCGTCTCCAGCGCCTGCCGTGCCTTTTCCGTAAAGGCCGCCGCGCTGCCGCAGTCGTTCACCAGCACGTCCGTGCACCGGGCCCGGTAGAACGCTTCGTCCTTCTGTGCCCGCACCCGCAGCCGCGCGTATTCCTCCGGTATGCCATCCCGCGCCATGATGCGCACCACCCGCGTCTCCGCCGGCGCGATCACCGCCACCGTCCGCCGACACATTCCGTCCAGCCCGCTTTCGATCAGGTTGATGGCGTCAATGCCCACCACCGCCGCGTCGCTCTCGTCCATCCGCCGCCGCAGCTCCCGGGGCAGCCGCGCATAGATGATCCCGTTCAGCGTCTCCAGCGCCGCCGGATCGCCGAATACGAGGTTCCCCAGCTTCTGCCGGTCCAGACCGCCGTCCGCCGCAAACACCGGGCCGAACGCCCCGGCGATGGCCCCCCGCAGCGCTCCGTCCGTCCGCAGCAGCTCATGGTAGATGGCGTCGCAGTCCAGCACCAGCCCGCCCAGCTGCTCCAGCGCCCGCAGGGCGCTGGTCTTGCCCGCGCCGGTAGGCCCCGTGAAGCCGATGACCAGCGGCGACACGTCCACCGTGTGGAACCCCGCCGCCTTTTTCAGCCGGTTGCTCACCGCCAGTCCCAGTCCCGCCTCGTCCGGGCACTGGGCATAGATGGCCGTCACCTCCGTCTCGTCGAAGGTCCGCAGCGCGTCGAACACGCGCTGTGCCTGGGCCAGCTTGTCTCCTGCCGGTCCCAACCGATGTACAATGTGCCCCGCGAACAGCGGCGCGTACTCGTCAAAGCAGATGACCCCGGCCCCCGCCGGCAGGTGCGCCGCGATGTACGCCGCGCTTCGCCGCGGCGCGCCCGTCACCACCGTCACGGCAGCCCGGGGCGCGTAGTGCCGGTACTTCATTCCCGGTGCCTTGGCCTTCTCCCCGTCGGACAGCTTCTGCCGCACGGCCTTGTCCACGGCCACCTCCCCCAGCACCGCCTCCAGTGCCTCCAGCGGCAGTCCGCCGGGCCGCAGCAGCCGGGGTGGCTGCACCGTCAGATCGATAATAGTGCTCTCTACGCCTACGGCGCAGGGCCCGCCATCCACGATCCCGTCGATCTTGCCCATCATGTCCTCCATCATGTGCCGCGCACAGGTGGGGCTGGGCCGTCCGGAGGTATTCCCGCTGGGCGCCGCCACCGGCGTATCCGCCGCCGCGATAATGGCCCGCGTCACCGGATGGTCCGGGCAGCGGACGCCCACGGTATCCAGCCCGCCGGTGGTCCGCAGGGGCACGCAGTCCCGCCGGGGCAGGATCATGGTCAGCGGCCCCGGCCAGAACCGTTCCGCCAGCGCATAGGCCGTGTCGGGGATATCTGCACAGCAGCGCTCCAGCCAGCCCGCGTCCGGCACGTGCAGGATCAGCGGGTTGTCCTGTGGCCGTCCCTTGGCCTCGAAAATACGGCGCACCGCGTCCTCGTTGAGCCCGTCGGCCCCCAGCCCGTATACCGTCTCCGTAGGGATACCCAGCAGGCCGCCCCGGCGAAGGATCGCCGCCGCCTCCGCGATGGCGTTTTTGTCCGTTTCCGGATGGAATATGATGGTCTCCATCACCCGAACCTCGTTTCTTCTGCTCTTTTATTCCGCCGCAGCGGCAAAACTCCTCTTTTTACAGCCCCAGGTCCTCCCCCACGAGGATGACCTTGATACGCTCATGCACCATGGAGTACCGCGTCACCACCACATAGGAACAGATGCAGTCCGGACTGGTGCAGTCGCCGCACTGTCCGGTCAGGCCGCAGGGCGTCTTGATACCGAACCGCTGTGCGTTGGCCGGCGCAGCGATGTTCCGTGCGCGGGCAATGGCGTCGTCCAGTGTGCCCAGCACCTTGTTCATACCGGCGATGACCACCACCTGCCGGGGTCCATAGCACATGGCCGCCACCCGGTTGCCCATGCCGTCGATGTTCACCAGCTGCCCGTCCTTGGAGATGGCGTTGCTGCTCATCAGGAACGTGCCGCAGTTCAACGCCTGGTGCATCAGCGCCTGCTTCTCCGCCGGGTCCTTAGCGGTATCCCGGTCGATGAGGGTATAGCCCTCCTGTGCCAGCCGCTGCTTCAGCCCCAGCTCGTCCACCGTCATCACGCCGCCCCAGGATACACTGTCCGTCTTGGGGATCAGCTCCAGCGCCTTCTCCACGGCCTCGGCAGCGGTGGAACAGTAATAGGCGTCAAAGTGCCGCTTCTTCATAGCCTCCACCGTCTTGGGGCCGGACAGGTCATACATTTTCTTCTTATTCTCGTTCATGGTCAACTCTCCTTTCCCTCCTGCAGCCGTTGGGCCTGGTCGTTCAGGGTCAGCGCATCGATCATACCGTCCAGATCACCGTTAATGATGGCCGCAATGTTGAAGTTTTTATTGTCTCCCGTCAGCCGATGATCCGTGACCCGGTTCTGCGGGAAATTATACGTTCTGATCTTGCCGCTTCTGTCGCCGGTGCCCACCTGGCTCTTCCGTGTGGCGGCGATGGCAGCGTTCTGCTTCTCCTGCTCCGCCTCGTACAGCTTCGAGCGCAGGATCTTCATGGCCCGATCCTTGTTCTTATACTGACTGCGCTCATCCTGGCACTCCACCACCACGCCCGTGGGCAGATGGGTGATACGTATGGCGCTCTCCGTCTTGTTCACGTGCTGTCCCCCCGCGCCGGAGGAACGGAACGTGTCGATCTGCAAGTCCTTGGGGTCGATGGAGAACTCCACCTCCTCCGCCTCGGGCATCACCGCCACCGTGGCGGCGGAGGTCTGGATGCGCCCGGAGGACTCCGTCTCCGGCACCCGCTGTACCCGGTGTGTCCCGGCCTCGAATTTCAGCCGCGACCAGGCGCCCGCACCCTCGATCTCGGCGCTGACCTCCTTCACGCCGCCCAGCTCCGTCATGTTCTCACTGACGATGCTCAGCGTCCAGCCCCGGCGCTCGGCGTACATGGTGTACATCCGCAGTAGGTCGGCGGCGAATAGTGCGCCCTCCTCCCCGCCGATACCGGCCCGTATCTCCAGTATCACGTTCTTCTCGTCATTGGGGTCCCGCGGCAGCAGCAGCCGCTTCAGCTCCTCCTGCAAGCGCTCCATATCCCCCTTCGCCCCAGCCAGCTCCTCCTGTGCCAGGGCCCGCAGCTCCGGGTCAGACAGCATCTCCTCCGCCTCCCGGGCGGTGTCCTGCGCCCGCAGATACGCCTGCCAGCATTCCACCACCGGCGCCAGCTCCTTCTGCTCCCGGCGCAGCGCCGTCAGCTTCTCCCGGTCCGTATACACCGCCGGGTCCGCCAGCTGCTGCTCCACCTCTGTCAAATGCGCCGCAAGGGCGCTCAGCTTCTCCTGCATGGCCCGTCCTCAGCCGTTCTCCAGCAGGCGGCGCACATTCTGGATAAAGTCGTTCCGCCAGAACTCATACCCCTCGCTGTCCGGCCGCAGCGACACCGCTAACCGATGGGTCTGCCCGGTGTACATATCCATCTGGTCATAGACCTCCTCGCTGCGCTGGGTGGTGCTCCGCGTGACCACGTAGGCCACGTTTTCCATCTCCAGTCCCCGCCGCTTCAGCAGCGCGCGAATGGGGCTGGCGCACCGCCCCGCCCACACCGGGCTTCCCACGATCACCAGCTTGTACGCGCCCAGCGGCTTCTCCGTCTCAAAGGGCTGCAGGGGTCGGGTGGATGTCTTCATGGCGTCCATACCGCAGCGCATATATCCCCGCCAGCCGCTGCGGTCGCAGTCGTCGGTGATCGCCGTGATCTCCGCGCCCAGCGCCTCGGCGATCTCCTTGACCGCCCGGCGGGTATGCCCGGTCCGGGAATAGTAAATGCACAAAATATCACTCATGTTATCGCTCCTCCTGTTCCTCGGCCTGCAGGCTCAGTTCTTCCCAGCGCTCCATCTCCTGCTCCAGCCGCTTCTGCACGTCCTGCTGCTCCTGATACAGTGCGTTCAGCTTCTCCGCGTCGCAGGCGTTCTCCGCCATCTCCGCCTCCAGCCGCGCGCTGTCCGCCTCCAGCCTGGCGATAGCCGTCTCGCAGATGGTCAGCTGTTTTTTCGCCGCCTGCTGGGCCCGGTTGCCCCGGCTGCCGTTCTTCTTCGGCGCAGCGGACTGTACCTGTACCGCAGCCGCCGCGGCGGCGCGTTCCTCCTCCTTGGCCTGCCGGTACTGTGCAAAGCCCATGGGATAGTCCGTGATGACGCCCCCGGCCAGCTCCCACACACGGGTGGCGAACCGGTTGATGAAATACCGGTCGTGGCTCACGAACAGCAGCGTCCCGTCGAAGGCCTCCACCGCCTGCTCCAGCCACTCCCGCGAGTCGATATCCAGATGGTTCGTCGGCTCGTCCAGTATCAGCAGATTGATGCTCTCGTCCATCAGCATACACAGCCGCAGGCGGCTCAGCTCGCCGCCGGACAGCACGCTGACGCTCTTGAACACATCCTCTCCGGTGAACTGATACGCCGCCAGCCGGTTCCGCGCCGACTGCGGCGTGATGTCCAGCTCATAGAGCATCGTGTCCAGTATGGACCTCTCCGGGTGCTCGAAGTGTATCACCTGCGGCAGATACGCCGCCTTCACCGCCGGCCCCAGCCGTATAACGCCGCTGTCCGGGCGCTCGCTGCCGGTCAGCATATTCAGCAGCGTGGTCTTTCCCGTGCCGTTCTCGCCCAGCAGAGCGATGCGCTCGCCCCCCTCGCACCGCAGATACACATCCTCAAACAGCCGCTTCTCGCCGAAGGCCTTGCTGACGCCCTTGATCTGCAATACCTCGTCGCCCTTGAACTCCCGGCTCTGGAAGCGCGCCTCCAGCCTCCGCGCCTTCGTGGGCTTCGCCGTGGTCCGCATACGCTCGATGCGCTTCTCCATGCTGAAGGCCCGCTTGTGCAGCGCGTCGTTGCCCATGAAGGCCCACAGGTGCATCTGCTCCGCCGCCTTTTCCAGCTGCGCGATCTTCGCCTGCTCCTTCAGGTACTGCTTCATACGCTCCTGATACCGCCGTTCCTTCTCGATGGCATAAAAGCTGTAATTTCCGCTGTAAAACTCCGCTTTTCCGTCCTGTATCTCGATGATCCGCGTCACGGTCCGGTCCAGGAAATACCGGTCATGGCTGATGGTCAGCACCGTGCCCCGGAACCTCCGCAGATACCCCTCCAGCCACTCCGTGGCCTGCAGGTCCAGATGGTTCGTGGGCTCGTCCAGCAGCAGGATGTCCGTATCCTCCAGAATGAGCCGTCCCAGGTTCACCCGGGTCTTCTCTCCGCCGGACAAACACGCGAATTCCCGCTGCCGCATTTCCCTCGGGATGCTCAGGCCGTTGGCCACCTTGTTCACCGCCGTCTCCGTGTCCCAGCCGCCCAGTCCCTCGAATTTGGCGTTCAGCTCGCCGTACCGCCGCAGCGTATCCGCGCCGCTGTCCCCCTGCTCCATCCGCAGGGCCAGCGCATCCATCTCGTCCTTCATCCGAAACATCCGCGCGAAGGCCGTCTGCAAAACGTCCTCCACCGTGTACCCCTCCGGATACACGGGGATCTGCGAGATCAGTCCCACCCGCCGGCCAGCGGCGATCTGTACCTCTCCCTCGTCCGGCTCCAGCTCCCCGGTGAGCATACGGAACACCGTGGTCTTTCCGGCGCCGTTCCGCCCCAGCAGTCCCACGCGCTCCCCGCTGTCCACCTGAAAGCTCAGTCCGTCCAGTATTCTCTTTTCCAGATCAAAGGACTTCACCAGCCCTGTAACGCGAATGTCGACCATTTACTCTTTCTCTAATTCCTTTACGATGTTCTCAAAATGCATGGCGCGGGACGCCTTCACCAGCACCGCCGTCCCCGGCGTGAACCGCGCCCGTACAGCGGGCATGGCCTCCTCCACGCCGGCGAACCACTGCGCCTCCGGATCTGTCTCGGTCAGGGCCTTCATCTTCTCCCCCACCGCCACGGTCTCGATGCCCAACTCCCGGCACAGCGTCCCCATATCCCGGTGGGCCTGGGCCGTCAGCGCGCCCAACTCACCCATGTCGCCCAGCACCGCCAAGCGCTTTTTCTGCCGGCTGGCAGCCAGCATACGGATGCCCTCCGCCATGGACTGCGGATTGGCGTTGTAGCAGTCGTCGATGACCAGCCGATCCCCGTCCATACGGATCAGGTGCATCCGGCTCCCTACCGGCGCATAGGCCGCCGTCCCCGCGGCGATCTCCGCCGCCGTCAGGCCCAGCCGTTCGCCGATGGCTGCCGCCATGGCCATGGGATAGACCATGTGCCGCCCCGGCGCCGCCGTCTCCAGCCGATAGGCCGCCTGTCCCGTGGTCACGGTGCAGGCCATGCCCTCCAGCCCCCGGTCGTCGATGTCCGTAACGCGGACATCGCAGTGCTCGCCCTCGCCGCAGCGCAGGATGATCTGTGGCAGCGTCACCGTGTTCAGCAGCTCGTCGTCGCCGTTGAGCACCGCGACGCCCTCCGGGGTCAGATTTTCAAATATCTCACACTTGGCCTGCAAAATGCCCTGCCGTGTGTTGCCCAGATTTTCGATGTGGGCGTCGCCCACGTTGGTGATAACGGCGATATCCGGCCGTACCATCTCGCCCAGATACCGTATCTCCCCAAAGTGGTTCATGCCCGTCTCGATCACCGCCGCCTCGTGCTCCGGCATGAGCCGCAGCAGCGTCAGCGGCGCGCCGATATCGTTGTTGAGGTTCCCCTCCGTCCGCAGCGTCTCGTATTTCTGCGTCAGCACTGCGGCGATCATCTCCTTGGTGGTGGTCTTGCCCACGGAGCCGGTCACCTGTACCACCGGCAGCCGGAACTGCCCCCGGTACCAGGCGGCCAGCGCCTTCAGCGCCAGCCGCGTGTCGGGCACCTGAATGTAAAACTTCCCCGGCAGCAGTGTCTCCGGCGTCTTTGCCGTCAGGCATCCCGCCGCCCCGGCCTCCAGTGCCTTTTCGATATAGGCGTGGCCGTCGAAGCGTTCCCCCACCAGGGGGATGAACAGCGCTTCCTGCGGCACGCAGCGGCTGTCGGTGGTCACGTCGCGCACCGCCGCGCCGCTGCTCTGCAACACCGTGCCGCCCACCGCGGCGCAGATGGTCTGTACCGTCAGCGGCATCATGCCCGCGCCGCCTTTCGCGCCGCCAGCGACAGCTCCACGATCTTCTCGCACAATTCGCCGTAGTTCAGTCCCACCTGCGCCGCCTCCTGGGGCACCAGACTGGTAGGCGTCATGCCCGGCAGGGTGTTGATCTCCAGGCACCAGGCCTGACCGTTCTCGTCCAGAATGAAGTCCGAACGGGAGTACACGCTCAGCCCCAGCCCCTTGTGCAGCTTCAGAGCCATCTCGCCCACCTGCTTCCACGCCGCGTCCGTGATAGGCGCGGGGCACAGCTCCACCGCGCCGCCGGCCTGATACTTGCTCTCATAGTCGAAATAGGCGCCCTTGGGGATGATCTCCACCGCCGGCAGATAGCCGTCGCCCAGCACGGCGATCTGTATCTCCCGACCCTTGATCTTCTGCTCCACCACCACATGGTCGCCGTAGCGCAGCAGGTCGCGCAGGGCCTTCTCCAGCTGTTCCTTCGTGTCCGGCAGCGCCACACCGATGGAGCTGCCGCCGTTGACGATCTTTACGGCACAGGGCACCGGCAGCTCCTCCGCCAGCCGGGGGATATCGCTCTCGGTATAGTGGATGTCGTGCCACGGAGCCGTGCGAATACCGAGAGAGTCCATCATCCGCTTCGTCACGGATTTATCCATGGCCATGCCGCTGCCCAGATACCCGGATCCGGTGTAGGGCACGCCCAGCAGATCCAGCGTGGCCTGTATGCGGCCGTCCTCGCCGCAGCTTCCGTGCAGCGCCAGAAATACCACGTCCGCCATGCGGCACACGGTCAGCACGTCCTTGCCCAGCAGGCTGGGGCTCTGGTCCCTCCGGCTGCGGCGCACCGCCTCCAGGTCCGGCTCCACGCGCTCCACCCGGCTCTGGCCGCACAGGCCGTCCGGCGCGTCAAAGATATCCTCCAACGCGCCCTCGTAGTCCTCCAACCCCAAAAACATATCCACCAGAATGGCCTTGTGTCCCCTCTCCCGCAGCGCCCTGCACACGCCGGTGCCGCTGGTCAGCGCCACCTGGCGCTCTGTGGACAGTCCGCCCGCCAATACCACGATCTTCATAAGCGTACCCTCACTTTTAGGCGGCACAGCGAAAAACGGCCCTGTGCCCCCATGATTTGATATATTATTATAGCACAGCGCCCCGCTGATTACAACCGATTTTGCCCGCCGGTGTGTAAACAAACAAAGAACGCCCCGGCACAGCCGCGGCGTTCTTTTGTTGTCTTTCCTATCGCAGCCAGTCGGGCTTCGCCCGCCCGTGTACGCCGGACACCAGCCCCATACAGGCAAACAGCATCACCAGCGACGAGCCGCCATAGCTGATGAAGGGCAGCGTCAGTCCGATGACCGGCATCACGAACAGGCACATACCCACATTGATGATGACCTGAAAGATAATGACACTGGCCACGCCGATGCAGGCATAGCCCTCCAGCCGGGTCTTGGCGTGCCGCGCCACATACAGGCACCGCAGTATAATGGCCGTCAGCAGCGCCAGCGTCAGCAGGCAGCCCACCAGCCCCAGCTCCTCACCGATCACGGAGAAAATAAAATCCGTGTGCCGGTGCGGCAGGCTGGACGCCGCCTCGCTTTGGGTCTGCGTGCCGCGAAACAGCCCCTGCCCGAATATCTTTCCGCCGCCCAGTGTCAGCAGGCTCCGGGTCTGCTGCCAGCCGGTGTTCAGCGGGTCATAGCTGTGGTCGAACAGGACGATGAACCGGTTTTTCATGTAGGTATCCAGCAGGTCCAGGTCCCACATGGCGTAGAACAGCAGTCCCGCCGCACCGCCGCCGATCAGGAACCACCGCAGCGCCACTCCCGCCACAAAACACATACACGCGAAGATGAACAGGAACACCAGCGCACTGCCCATGTCGGAGGATATCTTGTAGTACAGCGCAAAGATCACGCCGAAGTGTGCCGCCAGCATGACGATGGAGGAAATCGACCGCAGGTCCCGGTTCTCCTTCAGCCACGCCAGCTGTTTCGCCAGCACGATAATAAACGTCAGCTTCACGATCTCCGCCGGCTGCACCTTCACCGGCAGGAACGGGAACTCCAGCCATGCCTTGTTGCCGGTATCCCCGGCAATACCGAGGGGCGTTGCCAGCAGCAGGATGAACACCACGCCCACCAGGAATATCCACTTCCAGTACTTCGCCAGCTCGTTCAGGTCCACCTGCGACACCACGATATACAGCACCGCCCCGATGCACAGCGCCGCCGCCTGTACCAGCACCAGCTTGCTGGTGTGCATATAGTGTGTGGCGCTGGCGATCATCAGTATGCCGAACAGCGACGTGCCGATGCACAGCGCCAGCAGGACAAGATCGGCCTGTCGGAACACGTCGTTAAAAAGCTCCCGTATCCGTCGCAGCATGGCGGCACCTCCCTTCCCTCGCATTTTCCCCCGCACGGCGCACATATCCGTTCCTCTGCGGCCACATACAGCGCATCAAGTCCGCAAAAAGCGAAAGAGAATGTATAACAAAGGTATCGTAAATGTATCATGAATGTACCATAAGTGTACAGCGAAAGCGCACAAAAAGCACGCGCTTTTCCGGCGTGTCAAACGCCGGTCCCACATAGTGTACCACGATTTCCCCGCCCTGTAAACCACCGGTTTTCTATCAAAAATGTTACTGTTTCCGCCCGCTGCTTTCACCGCCCAGCCACCGTTTTCACAGCCCGGCCACCAACAGCGCTATCACCGAAAGGCCCCCCACCGCCAGCGCATAGGGCGTTGCCGCCCGTATGGTGGTCAGGTTGGAAACGCCCGAGCCGGCGGTGGTCATCAGCACCGCATCCGCATAGAAGCACAGACTATATCCCAGGGTAACGCCGCTCATCACCGCGGCGATCATCAGCGGCGCAGCCACCCCGGCAGCCAGTCCCATCGGGATGAACACAGGAATAGCGATGGTCATTACCGCCCAGCAGCCACCTACGGCAAATACGGTCAATCCCACCAGCACAAACGCCAGCGGCGCGATCAGGCAGCGGGGCACCGCCCCTCCGATACCGTTGATGAGAATATCAAACAACCCCAATGTACGGTTGGCGTCGCTGAGCATCAGGCCAAAGCCCACCACCACAGCAATGGTGGTCATACCCTTAACGCCGGAAAAGAATCGGGCAAAGTATTCTCCCACCGTCATACGCTTCTGTATCACATACAGCAAGAACTGCACCACCAGGCACACGATGATACCGTGGAGCAAATCATTGTCAAACAGCACCGTGCCGCCCACCAGCGCCGCCAGCGGGATAATAGCGTTCCAAGCCGAGGAGACATTGTGCTCATCCACCTCGTCAATGTCCACCAGCTTCTCGTCCTTTTCTCCCGGTTCAAAGGCTGCGCCGCCGGAGGCCACCCGGTGATACGCCTGACGAAGCATGCCCACTTTCGGAAACCAGCCCAACGCCAGCAGCAGACTTACCAGCATCATCGCCAGCGGATAAAACATGAAGGGCACCGCCTGAAGGTAATCCGTGAACCCCAGGCCGAAGTCGGAGATCAGGCCCACGCTGAATGCCGTCCAGCTGGTAAAGGGCACCGTCACGCACAGGCAGCATGCCATAATGTTGGTCTGCACCGCCAGGTGCTCCCGGGGCAGACGGTTTTTATCGGAGACATCCCGCAGGCAGATGGTGGTAGTCAGGGCATTCAGATACTCGTCCACGAACATGATCACAGACAGCAGCCACGCCAGCAGCAGCGTTTTGCGGGGCGTGTTGGCCGCCTTCGCCAGCAGATCCCGGAAGCCCATGAGCCCGCCGGAGGCCTGAAGCAGCGAGATCATTCCGCCAAAGCCCAGAATACTGCACAGTGCAAACTGATAGGAGCTGTTGCCCAGTGTAGTATACATGGCGTCGATCAGCCCAGTGAAAAAATGCTGGCGATGGACCAGCAGCACGGCCAGCAGGGTAGCCAAGACCATTGCATCTGCCATTTTGCGGGTCTTTAGGGCATATACGATCAAAAACGCCAACGGCAGGAACGCCATAACAGTATGCAGCACAGAAACATCTCCCTTCTCACACAGAGTATAGCAAACTCCAGTGAAAACCGCAACTGCGCATGAAAAAGCCGGCCTGGTGGCCGGCTTTTCATGCGTCGCTTATACAGACATTCTTTTCACACCGGGGTTCTCCCGCATAAAGGCCAGTGCTTCATCATGGGTGATCGGCGGCTCAAGCCGGACGGTGATCTCCATACGAAGGCATCCGTCCTGGCGGGTGAGGCTGCTCTCTGTCACCTGGCCGCGGTGCTCCTTCAGCAGATCGTCAAAGCGGGCCCGCAGCTCATCCGTATCCTCCAGCTCCACCAGAAGCTCCTGGGTCGTGAGGGCATCCGCCCCCACAGGGAAGCGGTGGAGAATGATCTGGATGGCAACGAGGACAGCCGCCTCGAACAGGCCCAGCCAATACATACCGGCACCCACAGCCATACCGATGGCGGCGGTACCCCACATACCGGCGGCGGTGGTCAGTCCGCGGATAGAGTTGCCATTTTTAAATATGACACCGGCACCCAGAAAGGATATGCCGCTGACCACCTGGGCGGCAATGCGTGCAGGGTCGGCGCCGCGAAGGCCATCCAACGTAACACAGTCCAGGAAAGCGTATTTTGAGACGATCATAAACAGCGCGGAGGTACAGGCAATGATGCAGTGGGTACGGATGCCCGCCTCCTTGCGGCGCTTACTGCGCTCCAAACCCACCAGCGCGCCCAAGGCGGCAGACAGCAGCAGGCGAATGAGAAATTCCAGATTGTCGTAAACAGTCAGGGTCGCTTCGGGCACATATTGCGTCAGTCCGGAAAGCATAACAGTCTCCTTTCAGCGGCACAGGCCGCAGGTATGGTACAGCAAGTATAGTGTGCATCGCCGTTTCTTATGCGGTATAGCGGCATTGGTCGGTAATAGCCTCCTTCAGCCGCCGCAGCGTCGGATCGTCCAGATCCCGGGGATAGGGCAGATCCGTCAGATCAAATTCACAGATCGTACTGTCCGGGTGCATGACAATGATCCGCCGCCCCAGCAGCAGCGCCTCCTCCAGCTGGTGGGTGACCAGCACGATCGTGCGGGGCAGCTTCTCCTGAATGGCCAGGAGTTGGCTTTGCAGCTCGGCGCGGGTCAAAAAATCCAGCGAGGCGAAAGGTTCATCCATCAGCAGCAGCTCCGCCTGTCCTGCCAGCACCCGGGCCAGGCCCAGACGCTGCTTCATGCCGGTGGACAGCTCTGCCGGCGTCAGGTCGGCGTAGTCCTCCAATCCCACCAGGCGCACGAACTCGCTGGCGCGCTCATAGCGCTCCTCTGGTGTTTTCCCCACGCCGCAGGCCATGGCCACATTCCGCTGCACGCTGGTCCAGGTGATGACATAGGGATCCGGACTAAGCATGGCACTGTGCCAACCCTCCGGAATCCGTATTGTCCCGGTGTCAGGCATCTCCGTCCCCGCCAGCAGCTTCAGCAGCGTGCTCTTGCCGCAGCCGCTGCGGCCCACGATCACGGTGATCTCTCCGGCAGGAATGGTCAGCGACAGGCCGCGCAGCACCTGCCGGGTACGGCTGGGCCGCGTCTCGCCGGTCAGGACGATATCCGTACCGTAGGTGGTATAGGCCTTATCCACATGGTCAAGAACAACTGCGTCCATAGCGATACCTCATTTCCTCGTTTCGGCCGCCGGGCAGATAGACGGCACGGCTATCATAGCCCCGGCGGTGGGGCTTGTCAAGCGCCGTCGTCAGCCCAGCATCCCCAGTATCTCCTGCAGGCTGAAATTCTCCCGGTAATAGTCCAGTTCTCCGGCGATCAGCTCATCCAGCACACGCATACCCAACACCTCCACCGGCGCCTTGTCATCCGTCAGGATGTGATCCCCACCGGTGTAGACCGTCAGATCGGTGGCCACCTCCGCCATCATGGCGGCGTAGTCCCCGTCGGTCAGCGCTGCGCGGCTGGCGGCAAAGCGCTCCGGCAGGCCGGGCGCATTGGTGCAGAACACCTCCGTATTGGTGTTTCCGGGCACATCGGCCAAGTAGGTGTACGCAAACACGCTGGCCATCGTATCGCAGAGGTACTGGTTGATGGAGCCATCCTCCCGGGAGGTCATGTTCAGGTTCACCACCATGACGCCCTCCGGCTTCAGATGCTCCGCCACCGCCGCGAAGAACTCCCGGCTGGACAGCTGGAACGGAATGGTGATGTCCTGATAGGCGTCCACCATGATCACATCAAACTTCTCCTCCGACGCGGTCAGGTAGGCCCGGCCATCGGCCACGGCCACCTCCACTTCCTCCGGCAGGCCGAAATAGGTGCGGGCGATATCGGCGATCTTGCCGTCGATCTCCGCGCCCTGCACGGTCATGCCCGGAAAATAGCGGACGCAGTATCCGGCGTAGGTGCCGGACCCCATGCCCAAGATCATGGCGCTGCGGCCTGCGTTATCGGAACCGTCCATACCTGCCATACAGGGGGCTGCCAGAGCGTAGTCGTAGTACATTCCGGTGAGCTTACCGTCCTTGTTCTGCACCGACTGTACGCCGAAGAGCACATTGGTGGAGAGTGTGGTGGTGTGGTCATCGTCCTTGACCTGAAGGTAGTTGTAGATCGACTCGTCCTCCAGGGCCAGATTCCTCTCCCAGAAGGCAAAACTATAGGTGGGCAGCGCAAAGCACAGCCCCGCCACCAATACCACCGCAATGATACCGGTGACCGTCCTTTTCCGTTCAAAGATGAAGTAGACAATGCCGATAGCGGCCAGCACACCCGCAAAAATCAGGAACGTGGCCGCCGTACCCACCGCCGGGATGGTCAGAAACGTGGGCACAAAGGTACCGATGATGCTGCCGATGGTGTTCAGCGCATTTAGCTGCCCCACGGTCTTACCGGTGTCATCCAGATTGTCCACTGTAAACTTGGTCAGGGACGGCGTTACGGTGCCCAGCAATACGCAGGGGAAGGCGAAAATCACCAGGCAGGCGGCCAGCGCCGCCCAGACCAGAAAGTTCTTCGTTACAAACGTGGCCAGCAGAAACGATATCCCGGCGATCATCCATCGGCCCGCAAAGGGTATCAACGCGATCCAGATCGCGGCGATGATGACCCGGCCATAGAGTCGGTCCGGCGACTTGCTCTTGTCAGCCATCCGTCCGCCCCAGATGTTGCCCACAGCCATAGCGACCATTATAACGCCGATAATGACCGTCCAAACGATTTGAGATGAGCTGAAATACGGCGCCATCAGGCGGCTGGCGCCCAGTTCCACCGCCATGACGGACATTCCCGCGAAAAACTCTGTCAGGTATAAAAACCACTTACTATGAGTCAGCTTTTTCTCCATGGTACAAGGTCCTCCTTATAATACGCTTCTGTCCACCACGGAAACTACAAATGGTTCTCCCTGGATCGCCTTGTATTATAGCGTAGCATGACCGTTTCCGCAAGTACCTCTCTGTTTTCATGGCCTTCCCGCTGTTCTTCAGCTGCGCAGAAAAAGCCTCCGTTTCCGGAGGTTTTCTCTTATTTTGTGTCAGCTTTCTCGGATCGTTCTTGACAGAGAATAACGAAGCCGGTATGCTGATAGCAACGGGAGGTGCGGCGCCATGATGGATGGAAATATCATATTATCCGTAGCGAAGGCCATGGAGGTCCTGCAAATTCTGAGTCAGGCCGAAAGTCCGCTGTCGCTGAAGGAACTGGCCACCCGGTGCGGATACCCGAAGAGCACCGTATTCGGCCTGCTGACCACCATGCGGGCCTATGACGTGGCAGCGCAGACGCCGGACGGAAAATACACGCTGGGCCTGCGGCTGTTCGAATATGGGCGGCAGGTGGAACGGTCCTGGGACATCTCTCTGGTGGCCCGCCCCTATATGGAGCACCTGTGCCAGCGGACCGGAGCGTCCGTCATGCTCTCGGTGTGCGAGGGCGGCAGCGTGATCACGCTGGACCAGGTGGAGACCCGGGACAATCTGCGCGTCGTGTCGGATATAGGTTCCCGGCTGCCAATCTACTGTACGTCGCAGGGCAAGGTCTTTCTGGCACATATGTCCCGCACCAGTGCCGAGGCTCTGCTGCGCGCGCAGCATATGACCCAGTTCACCCCGCACACCATCACCGATCTGACCGCGCTGATGCAGGAGATCGATCTGTGCCGTACCGACGGCTACGCCATTGAAAACGGCGAATACAAGATCGGCCTGCGCTCCATTTCCGCACCGGTCTATACCGTGGAGGGCAAAGCACGATACACCGTTGGCGTGATCGGTATGTTCCGCAGCACCCGTTCCGATGAATTCCTTGCGGCGGTGGAACAGGTCTGCGCCGCCGCGTCCATGATCTCCACTGCGCTGGGCTATCGAAAAACGGAGGAGCTTTTGTAAGCCATACCTCCGCCGTTATCGGCGCACTGGAGAACGCACTGCACATGATCGCTGCCGAGGGTCACGGCTGAGCCGCGTATGCCTTTGCAGCGTTTCCGGCAACGGCGAAAACGGCTTGTTTTCCAGTCAGTATCCTGATAGGTAATGAGAATGTGCCGAATGGACTGCGGTGCAATACCCGGCCATGCCATCTTCTCCGCCAGCCGTTCGTAGTTATAGCCGGCGTCGATCATGATGGCAGTCCCCCCGCCTGTTTTCAAGACGCTGTCTGCTCTTTTCTCACATTTTTTCGTCAAATACCCTCGCAGGAAAAACAAAAATACACGTCCGGCCCAGTCAGGCCGGACGTGCGTATATTCTCAGGCCTCACAGGAAGCGAGACCCGGTCAAAGCGCGGTCCCCTTCTTCGGTACGAACAAGCCATGCATATCGGCACGCTCCAGCTCCAGCAATGCTTTCTTCCTCCGGATGCCGCCCCCATAGCCGGTAAGACTGCCGTTTGTACCCACCACACGGTGGCACGGAATCATGAGAGAGATCGGGTTATGCCCCACCGCGCCGCCCACCGCCTGCGCGGACATTTTGGCCAGCCCCTGCTGGCGAGCCGCTTCAGCGGCGATCTCTCCGTAGGTCATGGTCTTTCCATACGGTATCGTCAGCATGATGTCACAGATACGCTTACGGAACGGTGTGGTATCATAGCGCAGCGGCGGCAGAAACCCCGGTTCCTTACCGGAAAAATAGATATCCAGCCAACGACCGGCCTCTGCAAACAACGGGTGTTCCCTTTGTACAGTCACTTCTGGCAGAACGCTACCAAAATACCTCTGCCCGTTGAACCATAGACCAACGAGCGCCTCATCGTCGCAGGCCAGCGTGATCCTACCCAGCGGCGACATATACTCGGATGTCCAGATCATCTCTTTCCCTCCAATCTCTTTTTCGGCTTATGATCTTTCAGCTCCGGAATCGCTCCGCCGGCCACTGCCCACAGATACAGGCTCGCCACGCTGCCATACGGGCTAAACCGACGGCGGTACATCTCAAACCGCTTACGGTCAATACTGCGGTGGTGATAGAGCATCCGCAGTCCGCGCTGAATAGCCAGATCGTCGTAACTAAACACATCGGGCCGCTGCATACAGAACAGCAGGATCATCTCCGCTGTCCAGATGCCAACACCCTTCAGACTGCTCAGTTCGCGGATCACCTCCCCGTCCGTTTTCTGCCATATGCCGTCCAGATCAAACGCACCGTCCCGGGCCTTTTGCGCCAGATCTGTGATGTATTCCGCCTTACGGAAGGTCATACCCAGGGCTTGCAGTTCAGGGACTCCCGCCGCAAGGATGCTCTCCGCGTTCACCTCACCCAGCGCATCCCGCATCCGCTGCCAGATGGTCGCCTGCGCCTTAGTCGATATCTGCTGGCCGATGATATGATGGACAATGGCAGAGAACAAGTCCGTATCCACGGCACGGTCGATATATCCAATACGGTCAATGACTTCACCAAGCCGCCTGTCTTTCTGCCGCAGATAAGAAAGCTCTGATTCCCCGTATTCGAAATACACCACTGTCACCGACCTTTCATCTTCACATACAGGCAGGCACCGCCGCTAAACACCGTGAGACTATGATCGGATACAGTTCCCATAGTGCGGGCTACGCTCTGACACAGAGTATACCATCCGCCCCCGCTGTTTGCAACCACCGGTCCAGTTATCGTCAAGCCCACCTCAAACGATACGTTGGTTTCACGTTTTCCTGTCGGCTGCCTATCGACAACATACGCTTCGGTCAGCCGGAGACACCGATGTACTTGAGGCCATTCTTATCTCACCGTACTGTACCGTTTCGTTCCACTCGATCTTCACGATCTGCATTTTCATTCTGTCGTCGCCGTCCTTGGTGGGAAAGCGGAAAACCTGCTGACAGATGAGTCCTTCAGATCATGGCAGCCCGACTGGATTCGAACCAGCGGCCTTTAGAGTCGGAGTTATCAGGCCGTCAAGCCGGAAATCCCTGCAGGGCAAGGGTTTGGTTGGTGTTACACAAATTTCCGCCATTTTGAAGAAAAGCCACAGAATCCTTGTGGGGCAGGGCTTCCGAGATTTTTCGCGGTAGTAGTCAAATAGCAGTCTGAGCACTTCACAGGTCATGCGGCTCAGATGCAGCGGCTCCCGTTTTCAGCATACACAAACCGCATACTTCACACGATTCCCGTACTGTGTCGATTTGAGCAGTCCCAGTTTTTCAAACTTCAACACAAAGCTGCGGATCGTCGCGTAAGCGGCGTTCCCGAAGTCCTTTTCCAACTGCTTGGTGGAAAACTCCGCGTCGCCGTAAGCGGACAGAACAAACTCCCACAGTGCTTTCTCCTTCTCAGTGACCTGTCCGTGGGACAGGGCGGTCTGAAACGCCTCGGTCGTCTGTGCGGTCGGAAGCACCCCGTTCAGCTTATGATAGCGGAGTGTACCCTGAATTGCAAGGTCGAAATTAGGTTTTTGATAATTTTCAATGTATCGCCTTACTGCCTTTTTCCGGACGATGAAAACCGGAAGTTCTCCGTCTACTATATGGAGCTGGCTCCCGGCAGCCATTGGCAGTCGGAGCCGCATCTGCGGGGTACCACCGAGTTTGTCACCCTTTTCGCCGGTGCAATCGAAATCACGGCTGATCAGAAGACCATTGTCGTTCAGGCGGGCGAAAGCGTCCGCTTTCAGGGCGACACCACCCACGCCTACCGCAACATCTCCGACCAAACCACCATTCTGCACATGATCCTGTATAACCCGTAAAAAGGTGCGAGCCGCTGCAATACAGCGGCTCACGCCTTTTCTTTCAGTTATCCAGTTCCGCCTCGTGCTTGAGGACCGCGCCGGTGGCGGCGTTGATCTCGTAGCTGTACTCCATGCCGCCGAATTTGAACTCGACCTCGTAGACGAGCGTGCCGTCCTCATCGTCCAGCTCGATCTCCATGTCATACGCCTTGCTCTCGCTCACGCCCGCGTGGTTCAGGGCGATGGACTTCGCCTTGGCATGGCCGATGTCGCCGGTGGGCGCAGTAGGCTTTGCCGTCTCATCCCCTACAGGGGCCGTGGCCGGCAAGTCCTTCTGCCCGCTGAGCACCTTCCCCGTGTAGGCGTCCACCAGATACTCAAACTCACCCCATGCCGTGTGCAGCTCCACCTCATAGTGGGCGGGGGACTCGTCCAGCTCGGGATCGACCTCAGCCGTGACGGAATCAAGCGCCGTTGTCCCGGCATACTGCTCCGCGGCGTAAGCGGCGGCATCCTTACCGATGGGCATAGCGGGCGCGCCCGCTTCCGCAAGGTCCTTCAGCTCCTCCACCGAGAGCTTTGCCAGCGCGTCAAACTTCAGCGATGGGTTGATGGCGAGGACGCGGTTCACCAGCGCCGCCTTGCCGGAGGAAATGTTGTTTTCCCGGGCCTGCTGCTCCCGCGTCGCGTCCTGCGTCAGCGTCTGCGTCAGGACGGCGGCCTTCGCCTCGCTGGTCTGCAGCACACCGTCCACGGCGCTGGTCAGCTCCCGCTGGAGCTTTTCCGCGCGGGCGGTATCCTTGTCCTCCACCGAGATCATGATGGCGGAGGAAATGCTGTCAAGATAGCCGTTTCGCACGAGACTGCCCACGATGGCGTTTACCGCCACATCCAGCTTTGCGCCCTTGAGGTCAGCCCCATTACTCATATCCGCCAGGATAGCTTTTGCATCCTCGTTGAGCGGCGCGCAGGCCAGTACCTTTTCGCTCCGATTCACCTTCAGTTCGATGCTCGGGTTCACATCCAGCGAAACCACGGACGCCACCGCATGTGCCTGCTGATAGAACACGCCTCCGCCGCACAGCAGCATCACCGCGAGGCAGGCCGCCACCAGCGTTGTCCATTTTCGATTTACCGTTTTCTTTGTTGTCATGGGAATTACCGTTCCTTTCCGCTCATCACAGCGGGAGAGAACGCCGTTCACGTCGTTTGGCGCGGTCTTTTCCACCGCCGAAGCCAGACGCTGCTCCATTTTTTCATTGGTCATCGGGCGTCATCTCCTTCCAGACAGCTTCGCATCTTCTTCAATGCTCTGTGATATTTCGACAGGACGGTAGGAAGCGGCAGCTCCAGCAGCGCCGCGATCTCCCGGTGCTTCATGCCTGTGACCGCGTGGAGCAGCACGATGCGCCGCTCCTCGTCGCCAAGGCTTGCCAGCGCGTGCTGCAAGAGGACGCGCTCGTCCGCATCCAGTCCGCACTCCTGCGCGGGAATGGCGTCCCATTCCTCCTCGCTGATGGCGGCTTGGCGTTCCTCCCGCCGCATGCGCATCAGGCACAGGCTGCGGCACACCGCCAGCAGCCAGCCCATGGGGGAACCGGTGGGGCGGTACTGCGCCGCGCAGTCCCACACCTGCACATAGACATCCTGCGTGAGATCCTGCGCGTCCTGCGCGTTTTTGAGATAGGAAAGCGCAAGGCCGTACACCGCCGGGCGCGTGCGCTGATACAGCGCCGCCAGCGCGTCACGCTCCCCGCCGGCAATGTGGAGCAACAACTGCTGCAGCTCGTGTCGATCCTCTACCGGCGCATATTCGGTTGTCATCAGCATACTGAGCATGGGCTTTTTCTCCTGTCATCCGTGTAATGCACGGAAAGGGCGTTTTATTGCATTTGGACTTAAAAACTTTTTTGATCAAGCTCCGCTGAGCACCTCGTAAACGCGGGCCAACGCTGCTGTCTCACAGATAAAGCGAGCTGTCAGCTCCCATCCCCCCCACCACGTCCTCTGCGACGTTGTGTAATGCCCTACGCTGACCGCCGCCTGCGGCGTGGGCAGCGGCACCGGCCGCAGCAAGAAGGAGGCGGAGCAGTCCGCCGCCCGCAGCGCCCCGGAGCAACTGAAGAAGAGAGAAAAAAGAACACGCCCGCACGGGACGGTGTAGCGCTACAATACATATTGGGCAAGTGAATAAAAAGGTATGAAGGATATGGTCACATGGGTTATAGTTGAGTTAACCAGCCCGAAAGGAGACCATATCCCTCATGAGCAAGAGTATAACACAAGACATGGCATATCGGCAATCCCTAATGAAGTATGCGGAGAAATACGGCGTCAGCCGCGCCAGCCGGAAGTACAACAAGAGCCGGTCGTACATCTATTTCTGAAAGCAGCGCTGGGACGGAAGTGTGGCGTCCCTTACCTGCCAGTCCAGACGCCCCCACAGTCATCCAAACCAGCACACGGAGGCCGAACTGAAACTCATTCGCCCGTACACACCTCGCCATAGTGGGAAGGTCGAACGCAGCCACCGCGAGGACCAGAAGCGGTTTTACTCCTGCCACGCCTTCTACTCCTTGGACGATTTTGCAAAGCAACTTGCTGTCCACAACTGCCGTTCCAACAACTTACCTATGAGACCCCTCCGCTGGCTGTCTCCCGTTGCGTTCACTGTCCAATATGTTTGACAAACCTACAAAAAAGAACACGCCCGCACGGGACGGCAAGGGATGCTGGAGATATGACGCAGGATGCGCTCAGCTGGACTCCAAGTCACACAATAGTCATCAAACCAAAGCGGAACTTTTATCACCTACCGCATATAAAAACCGTCTCAAACGATACGTTTGAGACGATTTTTGGTACGCCCGACTGGATTCGAACCAGCGGCCTTTAGAGTCGGAGTCTAACGCTCTATCCATCTGAGCTACGGGCGCATATCATATTCTGTTTTATCAACTTACAGCTTCACTACTATACCACCTTCCCGGCACAAAGTAAAGAAAATTTTTTCTTCCGACTTTGTTAAAAAAGTTGACAACTTGGCAGACTTGTTGTAGAATAGCCACAATACATCGAGCGCTGTGCGCCGCATTCCACACAAAAGAGGGTTTTTCTATGAAGAAGCAAAAAATCTCCGATGCTGTCATTCATCGTCTTCCCCGGTACTATCGGTATCTGGACGATCTGTACAACAAAGGCGTGGTGCGTATCAGCTCCAACTCTCTGGGCGCCAAGATGGACATCACCGCCTCCCAGATTCGGCAGGACCTGAGCTGCTTTGGTGAGTTCGGCCAGCAGGGCTACGGCTACAATGTGGCCGAGCTGCGTGCGGAGATCGGCCACATCCTGGGTATAGACAGCGGCCACCGCATCATTGTGATCGGTGTGGGCCATCTGGGTCACGCCCTGCTGCAGAATTTTGATTTTGATAAGGTCGGTTTCCGGATCGACTCCGCTTTTGATGTCTCCCCCGCGCTGATCGGAACGGAGATCCGCGGTGTCTCGGTCCACTCGATGGATGAGCTGGAGGAATATGTCGCCAACTATCACCCCAACGTGGCGGTCCTGACCGTCCCGCAGAATGTAGCCCAGCCGCTGGCGGACCGTTTGATCGGTCTGGGTGTGCGCGGCTTCTGGAATTTTACCAATGTGGAGCTCTCCACCAAGGAGGACGGCGTTTTCTTCGAGGACATCCACTTTGTGGACACCCTGCTGACGCTCAGCTATCGCATCTCGCAGCTCTGAGGCGCACACTTTACCGCAGCCGGCATACTATGAGAATGAGACCGATGTGGCGGTCAAATTTTCATAGGAGGTTACGGTATGTGTAATCAGAATTCCTGCTTTGGCGGCAGCAGCTGCTGCTGGATCATCATCGCCATCATCCTGCTGTTCCTGTTCTGCGGCAACGGCTGCGGCAATGGCTGCGGCTGCGGCGGCAATAACGGCGGCTGCGGGTGCAGCTGCTGAGGATCTACCGCGCATTACGCGTCCCCGCCGCAAGGCGGGGACGTCTTTTTTCGCAGGCCGCTCTGCGATACAACCACACATCGATAAAAACAATGCGGACAAGCACCGCTTTTGACCGAGAGGAGGCCCGATCATGGATATTTCCCCCCTGCGCGGCTACTACACGGCGCATACGCCCACGCTGATGGGCGAGAGAGGCGGCTCCGCCGTGCTGGTCCCCCTGGTCCGTCAGGACGGCGAATACTGCCTGCTGTACGAGATACGCTCCGCCAGCGTCCGGCAGCCGGGCGAGGTGTGCTTCCCCGGCGGCAAGCGCGAGGCGGGGGAAACAGCCATCCAGTGCGCCCTGCGGGAGACCTGGGAGGAGCTTGGCATCCCGGAAAGCGCCGTGACCGTTATCGGCGAAATGGACTTCATCCACATCCGTGCGGGCAGCCTGCTCCGGCCGGTGCTGGGCGAGGTAGACCCTGCGGCACTGGCAGCCATGCGCCCCGCGCCGGAGGAGGTAGCCGGCACCTTCCTGCTGCCCCTGCGGGAACTGAAGGCGCATCCGCCGGAGGTCTACCTGTACCGGCAGCCAGTGGAGGCCCCGGATTTCCCCTATGCGGACGCCGGCGTCCCTGCGGACTACCCCTGGCGTCCCTGGCGGCTGGAGGTCCCGGTGTATCACGGCCTGCCTTACCACCTGTGGGGAATCACCGCCCGCATTACTATGGATCTGCTCGCACATCTGTAAAAAGATCCCCGGCGATATACATCGCCGGGGGATCTTTTTACAGCACGCCAAAATGCTCCAGAATGATCTTCACACCTATCAGAATCAGGATAGTGCCTCCCACGAATTCAGCCTTATTCTTGTACTTTGCGCCGAACACATTGCCCACATACACACCGCCCAGGGATATCAGGAACGTGGTGCAGCCGATAAGACAGACGGCCAGCCAGATGGACACGGACAGCTCCACCATGGAAAACGTGACGCCCACGGCCAGGGCGTCAATGCTGGTGGCCACGGCCAGCACCAGCAGCTCTTTGTGCTTCACCTTCCCGTCGGAGGGCTGCTCGTCCTCCTCTTCCTCAGCGCGGCTCTCGCGAATCATATTCCCGCCGATCCATGCCAGAAGTACGAAGGCGATCCAGGGCGCGAACCGCGTCACATAGTGGGCAAACTGTGAGCCCAGCAGCCACCCCAGCGTCGGCATGACCGCCTGAAACACGCCGAAATACAGGGCGATGAGAAACGCGCTCCTCTTATGCACCTTGTCCGGCATGGCCAGTCCCTTGCATATCGCCACGGCAAAGGCATCCATACTCAAACCGATGCCGATCAGGAATATCTCCAGCAATGTCATACGGACACTCTCCTCACAAAACCACCGGCACAGGGTGATCGATATACATGGCGTCCGGCGCAACACGGCAGCTGTAAGCGGCAATGCTGACCCCCGCCTCGCGCGCCTGCCGCAGGGCCGCGCCGAATGCGGGATGTGTATCATCGTTGGGCGCAAAATCAACGACCTCCGCCATCTGGATGACGAAGAAGGCCGTAGCCCGGCAGCCCTGCTCCACAGCGCGTATCAATTCATGCACGTGCTTCACGCCCCGCTCCGTGGGCGCGTCCGGGAAGCGGGCGTGGCCGCCCTGCTCCAGCGTGACCCCCTTGACCTCCACCAGGTGCAGCCCGTCGGGCCGCGTCAAGCAGAAATCAAGCCGCGACTCGCCAAAGCGAAACTCCGGCCGGATGCTCTCGGCCTGCGGGTCGAAGGTCCGTGCAAACTCCGCAAACGCCCGGTTCGGTGCCTGGGCGTCCATGTTGATCAGCCTGCCGCCCTTATCCACAGCGATCAGGTCATAAGGTGTCTTTCGCCCCGGCGTGACACCCGGCACCAGATACACCTCAGCCCCCGGTACCAGCAGTTCACGACAGCGTCCGGTGTTCTTCACATGGCAGACCGTCTCGGCGCCGTCCAGCTCCACCAGCGCAATGAAGCGATTGGGGCGCGAGAGAAAGCGGCCCTGCACCACATTTTCGTACCGCATAGCCGCGCCTCCCCTGCTTTCGGAATAGAAACACAGTATAGCACAGACAATAGCGGATGGAAAGTATTTTCTTCCAAGGAAAGGTCGTTTCCCTGTGGTTTGTGTATTCCGTCAATGAACCAAAAAATTTTTTAGGACTTCTCACAATTTTGCAGTTTTCGCCCTTTTCGGATTGCATTACTACCAAATGTTTGGTACAATGTGGGTAATCTATATTAGTATGGGAGGAGATCCAAACCATGCCTGAATATTCCAACCTGTTCGTCGTGCTGATGGGCCTGGGAACGGTGTTTGCCGGGCTGCTGTGCATCATACTGCTGGTCACACTGATGAGCTGGGTATGTGCCCGCACCTCCGCGCCCAAGACCGTGCCCCAGATGCCGGTGGCTCCCGCCGCCATGCCCGCACCTGGCGCCGTCACCCCCGCGATGATGGCCGCCGTAGCCGCTGCCATCGCCGAGGACATGGGGACCGATGTCTCCGCCATCCGTATCGTATCCATGAAGAAAGTGTAATGTGTGAGGAGGATTTCACCATGAAAAAGTACAGAGTCAATGTCAACGGTACCGTGTATGAAGTCGAGCTGGAGGAGATCACCGGCGCAGCTCCCGCTGCCTCCGTGGCCGCCCCTGCGGCTGCTCCCGCCCCCGCCGCAGCCCCTGCCAGCGGCGAAAAGGTCTGCGCTCCCATGCCCGGCAACATTCTGGCGGTGAACGTGTCCAACGGCAGCGCCGTCAAGAAGGGCGACGTTCTGATGATCCTGGAGGCCATGAAGATGGAGAACGAGATCATGGCTCCCTGCGACGGCACCGTTACCTCCGTGTCTGTGACCAAGGGCGCCGCCGTGGAGTCCGGCGCGCTGCTGTGCACCATCGGCTGACGCCGGAGGACTGCACATGGAAGCTATTGCCAATTTCTTTGTAAGCACCGGCTTTTACCAGTTTTTCCAGGGCGACAACTGGAAGAGTGCCATTATGCTGGTCATTGCCGTTGTGCTGCTGTTTCTGGGTATCGTCAAGAAGTTTGAGCCGCTGCTGCTGGTACCCATCGCATTCGGTATGCTGGTGACGAACCTGCCCGGCGCGGAGATGTTCCACGAGATCCTGTTCGCCGGCGGACACGTCCACTGGGACCTGTTCGGCGGGCAGCCCATCACGGCACAGTTCCTCTCGGAAATGCTGGCAAACGGCGTATCTGCCGATATGCTCCAGCCTTACGCTGACTCTCTGATGACGGCGGCGCAGAGTACGTTCGACCCCGGTGTGCTCGATAACCTGATGGCACAGCTTGCCGCCAGCGGCTCTGAGGCCGTGGGCACGCTGTCCAACCAGCTGGACGCCCTGGTAACTGCCGAGCAGTACCTCGCCTCCTACGGCATTACCCTCAGTAATGTCACTGTCAGCGTCGGTCTGATCGATGTGCTGTACCTGGGTATCAAGCTGGGCATCTATCCCTGCCTTATTTTCATGGGCGTGGGCGCCATGACCGACTTTGGCCCCCTGATCGCCAACCCCAAGAGCCTGCTGCTGGGCGCTGCCGCCCAGCTGGGCATTTTCCTCACTTACGTTGGCTGCCGTCTGCTGGGCTTCACCGGCGCGGAGGCCTCCTCCGTGGGCATCATCGGCGGCGCGGACGGCCCACGGCCATCTTCGTCACCGCCATGCTGGCCCCGGCCCTGCTGGGCCCCATCGCCGTGTCCGCCTATTCCTACATGGCGCTGGTGCCCGTCATCCAGCCGCCCATTATGAAGGCGCTGACCACCAAGGAGGAGCGCCAGATCGTCATGAAGCCCCTGCGTGAGGTCAGCAAGAAGGAAAAGATCTTCTTCCCCATCGTGGTCACGGTGTTCGTGGCGCTGCTGGTCCCCTCCGCCGCACCGCTGATCGCCTGCCTGATGCTGGGCAACCTGGCCAAGGAGTGCGGTGTGCTGGATCGCCTCAACAAGACCATGCAGAACGAGCTGATGAACATCGTCACCATCTTCCTGGGCATCAGCGTGGGTGCCACCGCCACCGGTGCTACCTTCCTCAGCCCCAAGACTCTGGCTATCATGGGCATGGGCGTGGTGGCCTTCGGCTTCGGCACCGCCGGCGGCGTCCTGCTGGCCAAGTTCATGAACCTGTTCCTCAAGGAGAAGATCAATCCCCTCATCGGCTCTGCCGGTGTGTCCGCCGTACCTATGGCCGCCCGTGTCAGCCAGAAGGTCGGCCAGGCGGAAAACCCCGGCAACTTCCTGCTGATGCACGCCATGGGCCCCAACGTGGCCGGCGTCATCGGCTCGGCCATCGCCGCGGGCGTGCTGATCTCCCTGTTCGGTTAATAGGAGGTAACTATGGAATTTCTGTCTAACAAGCCCCTGCTCATCACCGATACCATCCTCCGCGACGCGCACCAGTCCCAGGCGGCCACCCGCATGACCATCGAGGATATGCTGCCCGCACTGGAGCAGCTGGACGCCATCGGCTACTACTCTCTGGAGTGCTGGGGCGGCGCGACCTTCGATGCCTGTATGCGCTTTTTGAACGAGGATCCGTGGGAGCGCCTGCGTACCATCCGCAAGCACGTGAAGAACACGAAGCTGCAAATGCTCTTCCGTGGCCAGAATATCTTGGGCTACAAGCACTATGCCGACGATGTGGTGGACGCCTTCTGCGCCAAATCCATCGAAAACGGCATCGACATCATCCGCATTTTCGACGCGCTGAACGACGTGCGCAACCTGGAGCAGGCCATCAAGTCCACCAAGAAATACGGCGGACAGGTGGAGGCCACCCTCAGCTATACCATCTCTCCCATCCACAGCGAGGCCTACTTCGTCAAGCTGGCCAAGGAGCTGGAGGGCATGGGCGCTGACGCCATCTGCATCAAGGACATGGCCAACCTGCTGCTGCCCATGGAGGCCTACTCTCTGGTCAAGGCGCTGAAGGAGACGGTCTCCGTCCCCATCCACCTGCACACCCACAACACCTCCGGCACCGGCGACATGACGCTGCTGATGGCGGCCTACGCCGGCGTGGACATTGTGGACACCGCTCTCTCCCCCATGGCCAACGGCACCAGCCAGCCCGCCACCGAGTCCCTGGTGGCCACGCTGCAGGGCACCGTCCGCGACACCGGCCTGAGCCTGGAGAAGATGTCCCCCGTGGCCGCTCACTTCCGCAAGGTGGCCCAGCGGCTGCAGGATGCCGGTATCCTGGACCCCAAGGTCCTCCGCGTGGACACCAACACCCTGCTGTATCAGGTGCCCGGCGGTATGCTCTCCAACCTGATCTCCCAGCTGAAGCAGGCGGGCAAGGAGGATAAGTATTACGACGTGCTGGCGGAGATCCCCCGCGTCCGCAAGGACTTCGGCTATCCCCCGCTGGTAACGCCCTCCTCCCAGATCGTGGGCACCCAGGCCGTGATGAACGTCATCATGGGCGAGCGTTACAAGACGTTCCCCAAGGAGTCCCGCGCCATGCTCAAGGGTGAATACGGCAAGCTGCCCGGCGAGGTCAACGAGGAGGTCCGCTCCAAGGCGGGCATCGCCCCTGAGGATGTCATCACCTGTCGTCCCGCCGATTTGCTGGAGCCGGAGCTGGAGAAGTACCGCGAGGAGTTCAAGAGTCTGGCCAAGTCCGACGAGGATGTGCTGAGCCTGGCGCTGTTCCCCCAGGTGGCGCCCAAGTTCATTGAAAAACGCGACGCGCCCAAGGCCGCGCCCGCTCCTGCCGCTCCCGCCGCAAAGCCCGCCGATGATAATGCCGTCCGCGAGCTGTATGTGGAGTGGAAAAACTGACAGTTCTTCTTTCCTTTCCCGCAGAGAGCCGGAAAAGCCCCCGCTTTTCCGGCTCTCTCCCTGATTTCAAAGAAATCCTGTTCTTTTCGCAAAAAAAGCTTGCAATATCGGCACACATCGACTATAATAACACCGTTAACAAGATATGCACCTTTAGCTCAGTTGGTAGAGCACCTGACTCTTAATCAGGGTGTCCAGGGTTCGAGTCCCTGAAGGTGTACCATGGTTTCAGCGGCTTTGGCCGATGGAATAGAAGAAAAAATGCGGCCCGTTGGTCAAGTGGTTAAGACAGAGGCCTCTCACGCCTTTAACATCGGTTCGAATCCGGTACGGGTCACCAAGTTCAAACTCCACCGTTTGGTGGGATGATTTAGCTCCATCTTCACGATGGAGCTACTTTTTTCGATAGGAGGTTTTTATGTCCAAGCTCATACGGCTGTCCGATCATTTCACGTATGGCAAGCTGCTGCGCTTCACGCTTCCATCTATCTGCATGATGGTCTTCACGTCTATCTACGGCGTGGTGGATGGTCTGTTCGTCTCCAATTTCGTGGGCAAAACGCCCTTTGCCGCCGTAAACCTGGTCATGCCCTTCGTGATGATCCTGGGCGGCATGGGCTTTATGATCGGCACCGGCGGCACCGCCCTGGTGTCCAAGCTACTGGGCGAGGGCAAGCAGGAGGAGGCCCACCGCACCTTCTCCATGCTGGTACTGTTCACCCTGTTGCTGGGCATCGTTCTCTCCGCCGTGGGCATCCTCACCATGCCCGCCGTGTCCCGTCTGCTGGGCGCGTCTGACGCCATGATGGCCGACTGCATTCTCTATGGCCGCATCGTCACTGGCTTCACCTTCGCCTTCATGCTGCAAAATGTGTTCCAGAGCTTCTTCATCGCCGCCGAAAAGCCCCGCCTGGGCCTTTTCGTCACCGTGGCCGCCGGCATCACCAACATGGTCCTGGACGCACTCTTCATCGCTGTTTTTAACTGGGGTGTGGCCGGCGCGGCCATCGCCACCGGCCTGAGCCAGTGTGTAGGCGGCGTACTGCCCCTGATCTACTTTCTGCGTCCCAACACCAGCCTGCTGCGCCTGCGGCCCGCCGCACTGCGTCTGCGCCCCATCCTCCAGTCCTGCGGCAACGGCTCCTCCGAGCTGATGAGCAACATCTCCTCCTCCCTGGTGGGTATGCTCTACAACTTCCAGCTCATGCGCCTGATCGGCGAGGACGGCGTCTCCGCCTACGGCGTTCTGATGTACGTCCAGTTCATCTTCGTAGCCATCTTCATCGGCTACTCCATCGGCAGCGCGCCGGTGGTCAGCTTCCACTACGGCGCGCAGCACCACAGCGAGCTGAAAAATCTCCTGCGGAAAAGCGTCCTGCTGATGGCCATCGGCGGCGTGACCCTGACGGTCCTGGCCCGTGTGCTGGCCGCCCCCTTGTCCCGGCTGTTTGTGGGCTACGATGCCAGCCTCTACGCCCTGACCACCCATGCCTTCCGGCTGTTCTGCTGGTCGTTCCTACTGGCAGGCTTCAACATCTTTACCTCCGGCTTCTTCACCGCCCTGAACAACGGTGCCGTCTCCGCCACCATCTCCTTCCTGCGGACGCTTGTGTTCCAAGCCGGCTCCGTCGTCATCCTGCCCATACTTCTGGGCGTGGACGGTATCTGGTGGGCCATCACCGCCGCCGAGATCTTTGCCTTTATCATCTCCGGCGTCTTTCTGGTGCTCAAGCGGAATAAGTACCACTATATGTGAGCGTTTTCCCCTTGCAATCGCATAAACATAGTGCTATACTATGTTTACTAACATAAGGGAGGTCTTCCCATGCTCGTATCTACCAAAGGCCGTTACGCCCTCCGGGTCATGCTGGAGCTGGCTCAGGACGACAGCGCCGCCTATCTCCCCCTGCCCGCCATTGCCGAACGGCAGGGCATCTCTGAAAAATATCTGGAGAGCATCATCTCCGTGCTGTCCAAGGCCGGCCTGGTGGACGGCCTTCGTGGCAAGGGCGGCGGCTACCGCCTGAACCGCCCCGCCGCCGACTATTCCGTGGGCCAGATCCTGCGGCTGACCGAGGGCTCTCTGGCCCCCGTCACCTGCTTAGAGGGCGACGAAAACACCTGCCCCCGCGCCGGTCACTGCACCACGCTCCCCATGTGGGAAAAGCTGGACACCATCATCAACGACTATCTGGACAGCGTCTCCCTGGCCGATCTGCTGACGCAGACCGACGGCGGCGCCCTCTGAAAGCATACCGAAAAACCTCCCGGACCACACAGTCCGGGAGGTTTTTGTTTTTCAGGTCCGACTCAGCCCTTGTGCTCCGTCTTGGCCGTATCCGTCTTGCTGGCAGTGTCGGTCTTATTGGCGGCAGCATCCTCCACCGCGGAGACATTCGCGGCAGCGGCCGCGGCGTCTGCCGCTGCCTTGTCCTGGATGCGGTCCGCCGGGATACCGGCAGCCTCGGCCTCACCGCGGGTCATGGTGATGGGCGCGGCGGAGTCCTCCACCAGCTTTGCCATCAGCAGATAGCGGTGATGATCGTCGCCGTTCTTGCACACGGACAGCACCACCACCTTGTCGCCTGCCTGGGGCAGGTTGGTCTTGTCCACGTTCACGCAGCCCTCGGCACTGTAAAAGGCGTTCTGGTTGGTGTCGCTCTTGTACTTAGGATCGCTGGCCGCCTTGCCCAGCGCCTCAAAGAATGCGTTAAACACCTTCTCGTCCTTGAAGTCGTGGTAGTACAGGATGTGGCTGGTATCATAGGGGATGCATGCGAAGAACTTATAGGTCAGCTGACGGCCCGGCTGATAGATGTACAGCACGGCGTTGTCGTCGAACTTCAGCGTCTCGCCGTAGCTCTGCAAGCCGCCGAACATGGTCCGGTTGGCCATGTTGTGGCCATAGATCACCGTCACGGGATCGCTCAGGTCTGCCTTGTTGTAGTAGGACTGGATATACAGAGAACCCGCCTTGTTGGTCACACCGTCCAGGTCGCGGTTCAGGTAGTAGTCGTCGTCATACCCGGTGCTGCTCTTGGTGGACTTGGGGCTCTGCGCCAGATAGTGTCCCTTGCTGATGGCGCACTGGGTGGCATTTGGCACCTGAATGAACCCGAACACGTCCGGGTACTTCTTCTCGTCAAAGCTGATACCGTCCGGCAGCTCGATGGGCTCCGGCTCCACGATGACCTCCTCGTCCTTGGGGTCCACCTCCGGTTCCTTCTGCTCGCCGCAGCCCACCAGCACGGCAGAGCCCAGCGTCAGCAGCGCCATCACAAGCGCCATTCGGCGTAAAAAGTGCTTCTTCATCTTCTCCATTGCTGCTCCTTCCCGCGGCTCCTCTCTTCCTCTCGAGCCGCTGCGGCGTGTCCGCCGCGTCGCAATATACTTTGATATGATACCATACAGCGCCCCTGATTGCAAGCACTTTTCCCCTATCCGACCCTTATACCAGCGTCATGCCGTACTGGCCCAGTAGCTTCTCGAACCGCTGCCGCTGCGCCGGTGTCATGCGGGCCGTATACTGCGCCGCCAGCGCCTGGGCCAGATCGCCGTTGCCCCGCTTCAGATAGTTCACCACGGCCCGCTGCAGGCTCTCCGCCGCCGTAGAGCTCAGGCTCTCGCCCCTGCTGCCGGTATCTCCACTATCTGTAAGACGGACGCCGGAGGCGGAAAGTTTCCTCTCCTGCTCCGCTTTGTCGGAAAAATGTGCCAGCAGCGCCTGATACAGTCTCTGATCCCGGCTGCCCGCGTCCTCATACGCCGCCTGAGCCGCCTCCAGCTGCTTCTGCCAGTCACCACGCGCCTCCTGCCAGCGGTCATAGTCCGCCTTTTCCTGCGCGTCCAGCATACTGTACTGGTTCTGCAAAGCCTTGCCCTCCTGCTGATACTCCGCCAGCGCCGCCTGCCGCAGCTCCGGCACCAGCGCTGCCAGCTCCTGCAAATAGCCGTTGTACGCCTGCTGCCCCGCGCTCTGGGCGTAGCTGGAGGCATACCCGCCGGTCAGGGCCGCCGCCTTGCCCAGCGTGTCCTCCATGGCCGCCGCGCCGCGGGCGGCATACAGTCTGGCGTACCGCTGGTACGACTCGTCCTCCTCCGGATCGTAGTCGAAGGCCTCCCGCCCCGCGATCTGGTCATACAGCGCCTGCAAACGCTCCTCGAACCGGGACCGGTACGCCTCCGGCTCCAGCGCCGCCACGCTGTCCCGGTAGGCCTGCGCCGCCGTTACCTCGTCCGACGGCGTATAGCCCCTCTCCAGCTCCTGCAGACGCCGCGCCGTGCCCGCCGTGACCTCCGCCCTGGGTGCCGCCGCCTCTGCTGCCGCAGCGGCCTGCGCCGCCTGCTCCGCCGCCGTAGGCGCGGACAGCAGGCTCCCCCACGTCTCGTCGCCGGCAATGCCGTCCACCATCGTCAGTCCGTTCTTCTTCTGATAGTCCCGTACCGCGGCTCTCGTCTTCTTGCCGAAGATACCATCCTGGTCCAGACTATACCCCCGCTTGTTCAATTCATTCTGCAGCTGCCGCACCGCGCTGCCCTGTGAACCGTATGCCACCATCGTATACGTCGATGCCATGCCTCTCTCCTCCTTGTCATGTCGTGCGCCGCCAGCCATACACGCCGGCGATGCCTGTCTCCACGCTCTCCCATACCGCACCTGCCGGTGTCTCCGGCGCCGCGGGGCTGTCTGTCAGGCGCACGCTGCCCACCGGAAACAGCATCGCCTCCACTGTCTGTCCGTTCACCGTCAGTGCGCCGGATACCGCCACATCCCCGTAAAACACCGCCGGCCACACGCACTCCAGCGCCTCCTGCTCCGCGTATTTGCCGAAGGCCGCGCCCATTCCGCCGGCGCGCAGATGCAGCGTCACCCGGCTGGTGGCCGCCGTATACCGCACCACCCGCACGTTGCCCACCGTGTCCTCCGCGCTCAGCTCCACCTCATAGGAGGTCCCGCTGTCCAGCCCGCCGCCCAGCAGCTGCTCTGCCCCCGGCAGCAATGTCACATAGCCGTTCCACGCGCCACCCACGGGCCGGAAGCGCGCCCGCAGGACCACCGTATTGTGCCCCTGCACATCGGCGCACTGTGCCGCGCACTTCACCTTCAGATACGCCCCGTCATCCTTCTCTGTGCCGTCCGCGGCGCACCGCGCCGCCATAGACGCCGTGATGGCCGGCGGATAGTACGCCGCCACCGTCACCGCCTCGCCTGTCGCCGTCGCCGACCGTCCCCGGCTGTCCGTCACCGTGACCGTGGGCCGCAGCGTCCCGCTGATACCGATGACCGCCGTCGTCCCGGCAGTGCCGGCCAGTTCCTGCCCCGCAAAGCGGAACTGCACCGATCGCACGGACGCGCCGCCCTGTGCCGCCGCCGTCGCCGCATACCGTATCCGGCTGACGCCCTGCACACACAGCCCCCAGCTCTCCGCTGCCGTACCGTCGTTTACCACCTCCGTGGTCAGCGCCGCCGTGGGCCGCATGGTCTCCGGCACATACGCCGTGAACGCCGCGCTCAGGCTCCCCACCGGCGTACCGCCGCTGTACACCTTCACCGTCACCGTCCCGGTGCCGTGCGTTGTCTCCGGCAGCTCCCCGGCCAGCGACTCCGGCACTGTCCACTGATACACCACGCGCCCCGCGCTGCTGCTCACCGTCCGCAGCGCGCCGCTGCTCAGCGTTCCGGAGGCCGCCCCCAGCACATAGCTGAACGTAAAGCTGTACCCATACCCGGGCCGCGTCAGCGTCAGCGTCCCCGTCTGTCCGATCACCGCGTCCCCCGCCGTCAGCGAGAAATCTCCAATGTCCTCCACGCGCTCCACCGGCAGCGCATAGCCGTAGCTGTCGTCTCTGGCAGACCCGGAGCCGCTGTACAGCCGTATCCCCAGCGGCGCGGTGCCCACTGCTCCTGCCGCTGTTACCCAGCCGCTGTCGTACTCGATCGCGCTGCTCCACCGGCTGGGCGATGCCGCCTTCAGCGTATGCCCGCTGCACACACTTCCGCCGTCCACCGTCACCGACAGATAGATAGGGTACCCAAAATACGATGCCCCTGTCAGCGGCGCCACGGTCACATATATCCTGTACTGCATCGTGCTGCCGCTGCGCCGGCTGTCATAGCCGAAGCTGACGCCGATCTTCGGCACGCCGCCCCACTGGATGCTGTCCAACGCCGTATAGCTCACACACTCACCCTCCGATCCACCGGAAGGCCAGCCCGCCCTCCGCCGCCTCCATGCTCCACTGCCCTACATCGATACCGCCCAGCACCGTGATGTTCGTGATGTACAGCCGGTTGTTGGACACATAGGCCACCTCCGTGGCGTCCTGCCAGAAGGACAGCCGCGTGGCGGTGAACACCGCGCGAAAGTTGTTCTGCTCCACCACCTTCTCGCCGTCCACCTCTCTGCACGTCAGGTCCTGTCCCACAGCCACGCCATACACCGGCGCGGCCCCGTCGTAGTACACGATACCCGTGCGGATATACCCCTCCGTGTCCAGCTTATAGTGCGCGAAGGCCGCGTCCACCTTCTCCACGTTGGCCTGCAGGTCAGAGAAAAAGCTGTAATACTGCGTCACCGCCTCCGGTACCGCCTCCAGCTGGGCGCTGAGCTTCGCCACATAGCTGCCGAAGTCCGAGCTCGCCACATATTCCTCCTCCAGCTTCGCCGTCAATGCCGCCGTGGTCTTCTGTACCTGGTCCGCCGTCTTCAGGATCATGCTCCGCAGCGTCTCATACTGCCCGTCCGCCGTCTCCGATGCCGCCGTGCCCAAGCGCCCGTTGGCCTGCCGCCGGGCGGAGGCCTCTCCAGCCCCGCCGTCCAGCGCCTCCAACTGTCCCAGCGCCAGGTTGAGCTGCTGGGCCATCTGCACCAGATACGCATACTGCTGCGTCACCTGCTCCTGCACCGATCCCGCCGGTGCCATCGGCAGGGCAAGCACGCTCATGGCCCGTCACTTCCCTTCTCATACACCGCTGCCGCGCTGTACACCCGGCACGGTCCGTCCCCGGCCAGCTTCAGCCGCAGGTGTCCGCACCGCCGGGGCCGCACCTGCAGCACCGCGCCGCGGGTCTGCCCCGCCTCGCCGGATACACCGCCCACCTGTTCCCAGGCGCCGTCCCCGTCATAGCAGACATACGCCTTCACCGTGCTCCCGGCCGCCGTCTTCAGCCGCAGCTCCAGCCGCGAGAGATACTTGTGCTCCGGCGTGTACAGTCCCAGATCGCCGCTTTCGGCGCTCCAGGAGAACCCCGTCTCCGCCGTTCCCAACGTACCGCTTGTATCCAGCAGCCGTCCGTCGCTGCACAGTACTGTCATCTCCCCGTTCCACCGGGCGAAGGCCACCGCCGCCGTATCGTCCTGTCGGTGCCACAGCCGCTTCTGCGTGTCGTACACCAGCAGCTCCGTCTCTCCCGCCGCGTCCACGGCGGACAGCCAGTACCGGCCGCTTTCCCCGCCGGCCACGCCGCCGGTATACCGCTTGTCGCCCAGCGCCCGGGATACGCACACCGGCATACTTCCGTCAAAGGCATACACCCCGTCGTTCCCCAGATAGTACACCACACCGTCCGCCACGGCCACGGTCCTCTCCGCACCCTTCCGCACACCGCTGCACGGCACCGTCACGATCTGGTGCCCGCCGCCCGCCGCCGGATAGATGCGCTCCATGCAGCTCTCCTTGAAGAACACCACGCCGCCCATGCAGGCCGCCGCCCCGGTAAAGGGTCCGTCCGAGCCTCTGGCGGCGGCGTAACTGTCGGTGCTCAGCCCCGCAAAGCTGTTCCAGTTGCGGAAATCTCCCAGCGCGCAGGCGTATATCTCGTTCACCGCCTGACCGTCCACGATGCCGTATTTGCACCCCCACAGCCGGTTGCCCTGCTCCACCACAAAGTCCATCTCCGGCATCAGCCGCATCACCGTCACCGCAGCCGTCTGGCTGTCCAGCGTCCGGCACAGCGCCGGCACCAGCACCCAGTCGTCCTCCGCCGCCCGCAATACGTGCAGGCCGTTCAGCTCCGCCGCGCCGCAGCCTGCCACCGTCACGCCGTCCCCGGCGCGGAAGCCCAGTCCCACGCCCACAGCGGCGATCTTTGTGTACACCTCCGCCAGCGCCGTCCATGTGCTGCCGTCATACCGCCGCATCACGCTCTCCGATCGCTCCGTGTCCAGCCACAGGTCCCCTGTCTGCGGCTCCTGGGGCGCCTCCGTGCCCGCCGCGTAGCTGCCCAGGCTCTCCCCCGTCCCGTCGCACAGGGTGAACGTCACCTCTCCCGTGGTGGCCCGCACGTTCTCCATGCTTCCGAAGTCCGTCAGATCCTGGGTATTGATGTACTTCTTGTCCGGAAAGATCAGCAGATACGCCCCCATGCTCACCAACTGCTTCCGGCTGTCCGTCAGCACCAACCCCGTTTTCGCGCCGTTCACATACAGCGCCGTGCCGTCCACCCAGAACAATCCGTCCTTCTCCGTCATGCCGTTGGGCTTCGCCAGCTGCGTCACCGTCCGCCGCAGGGGCCGCGTCTCCAGCGCCGGATACCCGCTGCTCCACAGGTTCTCCATCTGCTCCAGGCTCCCCGCGCCGCTGCCCGGACGGCGATCCAGTCCCCCGAACTGCTCTACGCCTGCCCGCTGCTGCGCCGCCGCCTTCAGCTTGGGAAAATACATCTCCGCCGCCCCCTTTCAGCACAGCCGCAGCGCCGACGCGCCGCCCTCCGGCACCGCCGTCCTGGCCCGGTAGTCCCGATAGGTCAGAAACGCGTTGTTCCACAGGCCCGCCGCGCTGTTGTACCGCGCCGTCTCCCCGTTGGCATAGTGCACCTGCGCCTCCACATAGTGCCGGTACAGCTCGTCAAAGGGCGGCGCCGCCGTCAGCTCCGTCTCCTCGGTCAGCACCGGCAGTTCCCCCGTCTCCCGGCACAGCTCCCGCCGCACAAAGCCCTCCGCCTGGGCCAGCCACCGCAGCTTCTCCGCGCGCGCATACCCATTGGGCAGCAGCGCGTCCACCCGGTCCAGCACCTGTTTTGCCGTCGTCCTTGCCATGGCCGTCACCTCAGGAAGCTCTCTCGTCCACATAGCGCCGGGCCGCCTCCGCCATCATGGCGGCGTTTTCCAGCACCTCCGCCACGCACACCGGCACACGCACCTCCACGCCGCGCATGATCTTCCAGCTGCGTCCGTTGACGGACACGATGACAAAATTCTCCTCCTGCTTTCTGCCTCTGGGCAGCAGCACCGTTGTCATTTTCTCCTTCATCTCGCCCTTCTCCTTTCCTCATGTAAGACCTCGCCCCGCCGTCCGCCCGCGTTCCGCAGGGGGCGGTGGCCTCGACGTCCTGTCAGCGCGGCGTGGCCGCGCTGACGGCGGCATTTCCCGCAGGGGCGGACGACCCGTCCGCCCCTGCTTCACGCTCCGTCAGTTCGCCTTGTCCTCGTCCGAATAGCTGCTGCCGCACTCCACGCGCACCATGTACTCGTCGTACAGGATAGCCGCGGCGTGTACGCCCTTCCAGCCCACGCTGGAGCGCTGGTCCAGGGGGTCGGCGGTGCCGGAGCTGCCGCGGGGCTTCACGATGACCTCCGTGCCCTCGCTCAGGTCCACCACGCCATAGGCGCCCTTGCCCAGGAACAGGCAGCCGTACACGGCGCAGCCCTGCTTGCCGCCTTCGCCGGGGTAGATGACCTCCTTGTCGCCCACGGTGACGGTCTTGTCCAGCACCAGCTTCGCGTCGGTGTTGCTCACCACCTGGCAGCGGGTGCCGCCCAGCACCACATAGCGGCCCGCCAGCGCACCGGCAGCCACAGTACCGCCGTTGAAGGTCACGTCGGTGCTGGCCATAACGTTGCCGTTCACCTTCAGCGTGCGGCTGTCGGCGGCCAGGTCCTCGCCGCGATAGATCTTCGCCTCCGTGGTCTCCACGAAGCGCACGCCGTGCAGCTCGCCGATCTCGCCGGAGAACAGCTCCGTAGCCCCGGCATACTGGTGGGCGGCGATCCACGCCTCGTCCTGGCGCAGGTCAAAGGCCACGCTGGGGTGGATGATGCACACATACTTGCCGTCAAAGGTGGGCGCGTTCATCTTCTTCAGCTGGGTCGCCGCCTTGGCCACCAGCTCGCTGGTCATGCGGCAGTCCTTGTCCAGCGTCATGCGGCTGGTCACGTCGGTCTTGGTGCCGTCGCTGCCGATTTTGGGCGCGTAGATCACCTGCTTGCCCTGCTGGATCTCGTTTCGGGTCACCGTGTCCAGCGTCAGGCCCATATTGCTGCCGTGGCGGTCAGTGATCTCCAGCACCACGTCGTCGATGGCCGTCAGATCCAGCATATCCGACACGGTGGTGTAGTCGCCGTACTGCGCCAGCTCCTTGGTGATGTAGCTGACGGAGATACCGCTGCCGTCGGGCGTCACGCCCTCGGTCAGGGGCTTCAGCGCCTTGTCAAAGGCGCCGAACTTACGCCACTCCACGGTCTTGCCGCCGCCGGCAGGCAGGCCCTTCGTGGCCGCGAACTGGTTGTGCACCAGCTGCGGTTTGGCATTCTCCAGCAGCTCCATGCCGTAGTAGGTCTTCATCTCCGCGCTCAGGCCCGCCGTGGTCTGGGTGTTCTCCGCAAACATCTGCAAATTCATCTCCATGTTTTCTCTCCCTTTCTAAAATCTGATCTTCTCTCCATCCTGTACTCTCTTCCGTATCGCCGCCAGCTCCGCCCCGCTGAGACCCTTGGGATCCCAGCGGCTGACGCTCCTGCGCCGTCCGCCGTTCTCCGCCACGCGGCTTCCGCCGCTGGCGATGGCCTGGGCCATCTGCTGCCGCGCCCGGACCACGGCGAATTCCATCGCGGCCTGCAGCTGCGCCTCCTGCTCCCGCTGCCGCGCCGTCTCCGCCGCGGCCGCCATCTCCCGCAGCCTCTCGTTCTCCTGCCGCAGTCCCCGCAGCCGTCCGTCCAGTATTCGCCGCACTCGTGCGTCGAATTCCCCCTTGTACCGGCCGCGTATCAGCGTCTCGAAGTCCTCTCCACCGCCAGGTACCCCCTGTTCCCCGGCAGGTGCCTGCTGCTCCCCGGCGTCGGGAGCCATTCCGCCCGTCTCCTCCGCAGTCTCCTGCGCCGTCTTTTCCAGCTCGTCCATCCGAACTCTCCTCCCCGTGGTAGGTCACGACCCAACTTCCACCCTGCCGGGGTATTGCTGCGCCAGCAGCGCCAGCCCGCATCGCACCAACGCGAACTCCCGGGCACAGTCCCCTGACCCCGCGATCTCCGCGTATCCCGGCGCGCTTTGGAACCGTTCCAGCCGCCCTGTCTCCCGCAATCTCCCCGCCAGCGCGTACACCAGCGCGGACGCCGCCGCGCATACGATGTCCTTCCCATACTCGCCGTACCCGGCGTGGCCCCGCACCGTAAGGTGCGCGCCGCCGCAGCTGGCCCGTATCATCTGGGCCGTACCGCCTGCCGCGTGGCCTGCCGCTGCCGCGTCACAGCGTCGCTGCTCCGGGGCGCCGCCGCCTTTCCGCCGCTGCTCTCCCGCTTCTCCAGCTCTCGCTCCAGCGCCTCCGCCAGATGGGTCCCCTGGCTCTTGTCCAGCAGCGTCACCGCCCGCCGCAGCGCCTCCGTCAGCCACGCCTTCTGGTCCGTCTCCTTCTGTCCCTGCCGGATGACCTCCGCCAGCGTGTCCTTGCTGCGGAACTGCATCAGCTCCAGGCACCGCAGCGCCTGCTCTGCCATATCGCTGCGGAAGAACCCCATCTGAAACAACTGCAGGGCCAGCTGGTTGTACTCCATGGTCTGGTACGGCGTCTCGTCCTGTGCCATCACCTCCAGGTCGAACTCCGGCACGCGATAGCCCCCGGTCAGCAGCGCCCTGGGCCGCAGGCCCCCGTTGCCGTAGGCGACGAACGCCCCGCCGTCCCGGCCCAGCAGCCGGAACTGCCGCGGCACGTCGTAAAACTGCCGGATCAGCTCGATGCACAGCGTCACCACCTGTGAAAACGCCTCATACCCGTCGTCGATCATGTTCCGCGACAGCTTGCCGCCCGCCTCCTGCAAAGCCGCAATAGCCGTGGCCGCCGTCACGCCGCCGGCGGTGCCGCCGCTCATCACGTCCCGGTTGCCCGCCGTCTCCTTCATCTCCGCGATCTTGTTCTGCAGCACCGCCACATATACGCTGTCCAGCGCCGGCACCCGGATCGGCGCGATAGAGTCCGCGCCCAGGTTTCCGTTGGTGTGTACGAAGGGCCTCGTCCAGTCGGCATACTCGTTCTCGTTCACCGCGCCGTCCGCCCGGATGAAAAACCGCGGCGTCGCCGCCGCCAGCGTGTTTTTCAGAATAGCCTGGTTCATCAGGTCGATCTGCTTCTGCGCCGACTTGCACAGATCCACATACCCATACCCGCAGGGCGTCCCCTCCTCGGGAAACAGCGTATCGAACACGAACGGATACTTCCCGTGGTCGTACCAGCCCCGCGCCGCCATCTCCGGGTCGTTCTCCGTGGCATACAGCACATTCTCCCCCACGAACTTGCAGTACTGCAGCACCTGCCGTCCCTCACGCTCCGTGTGGTAGTACCAGTCCACCACCAGCGACTGCTCCGACGTGTCCACCTTGTCGTCGAACAGATACCGGCTCACCTGCGCGCCGCCGCGCCCCAGCTTCCCCTCCAGCTCCGGCCACCTCCGCACCAGATGGTTGTTGGGCACCAGCTCCGTGCAGAAAAAGTGCTCCGACTCCTGTATGTCCGTGACCCCCGGCTCCCAAAACAGGTTCAGCACGTCCATGCTGCGGATGCTCACGTCGCCCATCCCGTGCAGCTTTTCGTTGTCCCAGAACACGCCGTACACGGCGCACCCGGACTTCAGCTTGTCCCACCACGCCTTGGAATACGTCCGCCTGAACCGGTCGTTTTTCAGCAGCACCGGCAGGATACGGCTCAGCGTCTCTGCCTCCTGCCGGTCTCCCGGCTCCCGGGGCAGCACCGTCGGCTCCGGATAGCAGTCCATGGCGTCCGCGTGCTTGCTGAGGATGCAGTTCACCAGCCAGCCGCTGGCCGGCCGCACGTCCTCCGGATTGCCGCCCTCGCCCGCCTTCTCCATCTGCTCCCAGTGCCGCAGCTTCCAGAACTGCTCGTTGTCGATGATGCGCCTGTCCAGATTTTGCTTGCCCGCGCGATAGCGCCGCAGCACCTCCGCCGCGGCCCGTACCGCCTTCGCCCCGATCTTCACCGGAGCACCGGCGTCCCGCGCGGTCCTTGTCTCCTGCTCCATCCGAGCACCTCCCTTTCATGTTCTGTCCCTGCCCCCGCCCAGCCCGAAAGTTGCCCGCAAACGTGCAACACCCCAAATTTTTTGTCCCAGCCTTCCCCCAAAAAAAGCGCAAAAAAAGAAAGGCTTAATAGTCGTAAGGAACTATAAGTCTTGCGGTTGGGGCAGAGAACGGTGTGACCGTAAAGGTCACGCCGTTTTTCTGCGTCCAAGGGTAGATTCTGCAATCATGGGTTCTGCCAGCACGGGGATCTCCACATCGTCCACGAAGTTGAAGAAAATCTCAACCTTCTGTCGGCGCTTGCCGCCAGACTTATCCGGTGCGTGAATGATGATCTTCTTGATATACTCGTTGACAATCGTCTGCGTCAGCTCGGTGACATCCACATACTTTTTCGTCAGCGCAATGAAAGCGTCCAGATCGTCGCCCATTGCCTGCCGTTGCTCGACCCATTCTTCTGTCGTTTCAATTTCGAGCTTTAACCGGTCCTGCTCCGCTTCATAATCAGCAGTCATCTTCTTGTACTTTTCCTTGCTGATTTCACCGAGGGCGTAGTCCTCATAGAGCCGGGACATGACCACATCGAGGGTGGCAAGGCGCTTTTTTGCCTGCTCCATGCGCTTCCGATCTTCCCGGATGTCCCGTTCCTGATCGGCGCGGCGGTAATGCAGCCATTCCTCTTGAAAGCCCTCTACATCGCTGCGGATATACGCATTGACCGCCTGAATCCGTTCCAGCACCAGCTCCCGCAGCACATCTTCCCGGATATAGTGTGCAGAACAGGTGCCTCGACCGCTTTTGTAGCTGGAGCATACATAGTGGTCTTGCTTGCCGTCAAAGCTTTTGCAGGTAGCAAAGTGCAGCTTATTCCCACAATCGGGACAGAACAGAAGCCCAGAGAACAATCCCTGCCGTTCCGCTTTTGTGGGACGGCGTTTGTTTTTTCGCAACTCCTGCACCCTGTCCCACTGAGCCTGAGAAACGATTGCTTCCTGCGTATCAGGGAAGATACACATATCCTCGATGGCATTCGGAATCCGCTTCTTCAGCTTATAGGACTTGGAATAGGTTTTGAAATTGCAGGTACAGCCGGTATACTCCATCCGTTCCAGAATACCCACAACCGATTGACCAATCCAATGATAAGGGCGATCCGGCATCTTCTTGCGTTTTTTCGGATCGGGATGGTTTTCCGACTGTTTGGCATACAGCGCCTTGGTAGTCAACACCTTATCCTTCTCCAGTATACGGGCAATCTGTTCCGGCCCCTTGCCGTCAATAGCCAAGTCAAAGATGCGCTTGACTACTGGGGCGGCATCCTCGTCAATGATCCAATGGTCTTTATCGGCAGGGTCAGTGCGATAACCATAGGGCGGTTTTCCCAGATGCTTTCCACTGGTGCCTTTCTGACGGAATACGACCCGGACTTTTTTGCTGGTGTCCCGTGGATACCATTCGTTGAATAGGTTACGGATTGCGGCGAATCCATCGCCGTCCCCACGCTGACTGTCCACGCCGTCGTTGACGGCAATGAAGCGCACATCGTAGCTGGGGAAGATGATGTCGGTGTACTGGCCTACGGTCAGATAATCACGACCAAAGCGAGATAGGTCTTTGCAAAGCCAGCAGCCCACTAATCCCTGCTTGACGAGTTCAAAGCCCTCCTGTACGCCGGGGCGATTGAAGTTCGTCCCGGTATAACCGTCATCCACCAGAATTTTCAGGTTCGTGTAGCCATGATCTCGTGCGTATTTGGTTAAAAGCTCGCGTTGATTCTGTATCGAATTCGACTCGCCATCCTGCGAATCCTCGTTGCTGAGGCGGCAGTAGAGTATCGTAATTTTTTGCTGATCCGTCATAACGTCCTCCTTCACGTTCGGGTCAGCCGACAGAATCGGTGTGCTTAAAATTATATTACCATAGTTTTGTGTCACTGTCATGAACAAGCCACCTCCCGGTCAGAAAAAATGAGCCGTTTTACCTTGGCGGTAAGCGGCTCAGTTCCGTCACAGACGGTTTCAATGGTGTACCATGTGTTTCCAATCTTGCGCTCCACGGTTTTGCAGAAGGGGCTTCTCCTGCTCCAATAGGCCTCGCACTCCTGCAAAAAGGACTCCGGCGGGTCAAAGATCGGATCAAAGTAGCTCTCATGGTCAAAGACCTTGCAAAGCTCAAAGACCAAATCGTCTTTCCCCTCCATCACGGCACGGTTGATTTCGTCAATGCTGATAATTTTTCCCATATACGATTCCTTTCTCATAATTCTATTTCGTTTTTGCGGCTGCGCTGTTGTGTCTGCTGTTGCCCCTGCTCATGCTGCACTTCATAAATGTTGTAGTGAATGGCCCAGAGCTTTTTGACGTCGACGTAAAGCGGCGAAAGCTCTGTCTGAATGTCCTTGTACTCCTGCTCCAGCCGCTCACGCTCTCTGCGCCATACGGTGATGGGCATCTTGCCGTCTTTGAAGTACGGCTTTAATTTGCGCTCTGCCATGTAGAACGTCCGCAGCGTATCGTCATGCTCCGACTTGTATTTCTGTCTGGATTTTTCAAAACGGATGCTTCCCAGCTTATCCGCAACCGGTTTTCCATCGACATAATACTGTGCCATGCGAAGCAGCTCGTCCAGTTCCTTGATGCGGGATTGCTTCTCCACGGCAGACGTTTTCATTGCGCTGATGCTGTTCTGCATGGAATGCAGCGCGGCATCCAGATCATCGGTGGTAAAAAGCTGCTTCTCCTGCAAAAAGCGGAACGCATCCGCATACCGCTGTAAGTTGGCTGTCTTGGCCTTTGTGCTGTATGCGCCCTTATTGCGGTTATTGTAATAGGTCATCAGCAGATCGTTCAGCATAGGCGACTGCGGCTTAGAGAGTTCTTCCTTAACCGCTTTCAGCCATTCCAGCAAAGAAGCGATTTTATTCTTTGCTTCCCGCAGCATGGCGTTGGTTTTGCGAACCCAGCGGTTGAAGTCGCCCTTATCGGTGCGGACGCCCTTCGCTTCCATCGCGCGGACAGACGGTCCCTCGTGGACGGTAGGAATCTGTTCAATGCCTTGACGGGCATAGCTGCGGTGGTCGATCCGGCAATCCAAACCTTTCTCCGCAAACTTCTGATTGCACAGATCAGCCCATGCTTGCCGCCAATGCTCCAAGGTTTCGGGACTGCCCCAGTCGGTGGTCGGCACAGCGTTGAACACATAGTTTCCTGCTTCGTCCCGGATGCGATCCCCATGCTCGTCCAGCAGATATTCCCGCTGCTGTTTGTTGCCCCATTTGCCGCCCGGCTCAATGGGGCGAATGGGACACATGACGTGAAAATGCGGATTAGAAATGCCGCCGTCCTCCTTGTCCGGCTGATGCACGGCAAAGTCCACCACCATCCTTCGGCTCACAAAGTTCTCCAACAAAAATTGCCTTGCCAAAGCGATGTTCTCCTGCATGGAAAACTCGTTCTGCAAGGCAATATCGAAGCTGTATGCGAGCTGTGCCTTCTTCCTGCGCTCAGCTTTCTCCACGGCGTTCCAGAGCGTTTCCCGGTCTGCGTACTCTGGCGGAGCGTGGGATGGCAGCAGGATTTCGGAGCAGATCACGCCGCCTTTTCGGGTGTAGTCGCTGTCCTCGCCGTAGTATTCGCTGTGCAGCTTTTCCCCGGCACGGTAGGCGGCAGACGCCACGGCGGATTGTCCCGCGCTGCGCTTGATCTGGGTTACATGAAAGTGGAATAACGCGATACTCAGCACCCCTCTTTCTGCTCAGACCGGTTATGTTCGTTGACCGCTTCCATGAGCAGGCCCTTGACCTCCGGCAGGTCAAAGACCTTTTCGGCAAAAGCGTAAAACTCAGCGCGTGTCAACAGCTTCGTCAGCGGGGCAATGCTTTCCATATCCGCGCTGCGGACGATCAGGTTGTGTGCGCGTTTGGTACGGTCGCCGCGCTCATAGTAGGCGATTCGGTTTTCCAGACGCTGCTTCTTGTGCTGCTCCTGTGCAAGCTGCTGCTTAATTTTCTCTTTCTCGGCATTCAGCTCGGCAAGGGTTTTCTGTTTTGGCATTGTGTGACCTCCTTCAAAATTAGTGAAATAGTTGTTCAGACTTTGCGGCGGAAATTGTCTGCGTCAGCAGATGGTTTCCACCGCGAAGTGCGCTGGGATAGCTGCATAGGCAGCGCAAGGGAGGCAATCCCTTGTACGGAACGAAGTGACGCAAAACAGCCGTGATACTCAGGTATCTGGGCTGTCTGCCTCGCAGAGCGCACATACTCCCGTCAGGAGAGTATAGAAGTGCGCCCTTAGTCCCGGTGGGACTTTCGGGATGTTCCCGGATCGTCAGTTTTTCTTTCGCTGCCAGACGATCTCGTATCCCAGCGCATCGGCAAGCTGAGCAGCTTCCGTGTAGCGTAGGGACTCCCGCTGGAGCTTGTTGGACAGGTTGGATACGCTGTCAGACCAGCCGTGTTCGTCATGCAGCAGATCGACCACCTCCTGCATGGTCATTCCCTGACGGACGATGTACGACTTGATTTCGTTTCTCAGATTGGATTTCATCCGTTTTTACCTCCATTATTTCGTATAGTGTGGTTTCGTATCGGTGATGCCGGTGTACTTGTCAGTGAAAAAACTGCCATGCCACAAATCCGCTCAGATTTCTGCCTATGATGCCCTATACGTAGCAGCACCCTATCAGCTTCATCGTTCTGGGCGAGGTCATGCGGAACGGTGGGATATACCACATCCCGGTGCAGCGGCTTCACGCTTCGGTAAATCACCGGACGGTGCATTGCGTTTGGCTTATAGTGAAAATTCTCATGAATTTCACAAGGATTGATTATACTGTGCCGTTTTTGGCATCTCACGGGCACTCTGTACATAGCAGAATTGCGGTATTTCGCTGTGTACATACGTACCAGCGGTGCAGGGCAGGCAGCATTTCACGGCATGGGCAGCTTTGTTCACGATTGGGTGCGCGTCAGCTTTCCGGTACATACGTACATAGCGATTTGCCCCAATTCTCAGATATACGGGGGTTGATCAGCGGCTCGATGCCCAGATACCCCCACACTCTGCGCCCGGTGGCATTTATGACGGTGTTCGTATGCTCCAGATTGTACGTTTTCAGATTCCGCATCAGAAAATCACTGAACGAGCGCTGCCGGATGGGCGTCAGCCCATTCTCATCACACCAGATTTCATAAATGGCATACAGCTCCTTGGAGGTGACGGACATATCCGCTTTCAGCCGTATATAGCCGGTGGACTCCATAAAGTCGATGGCGTTGTTCGCGTCGCGCTTGACATACTCCCGGTTGTTCAGCGTCCGGGGACTTTCCGTGAAACGGAAGTTGTTTGCCGTCAGCCGCTGCAAGCCCTCAAATGCCCAGAGGAAAATGCCCTCGATCTCAAGTTTCATCTTCTCTGCAATGTCAGGATCATCCACACGATCAGCAGGCTTCTCTTTTGTGGTCAGGATCAGTTGACGGCGGTAAAAACCGTTGCTGCGGTCGTAGAGAGCTTGCAAATCGCCGTTGGAGAACGCCAGCAGGCGGGCGTACATCCACCCCTGATAGCTCTGGACGCTTTTGCGTTCCAAATCCATCTTGCCCTGTGCGGTAACAATGGATTTGACATAGTTGGTCTGCTTCAGCGCCTCCATTTTCATATCGTCATCCACAAGAAGATGAATGTGTTCCAGATCGGCGCGGGCAAACCGGTTGTCGGAAATTTTGGCGATGCTGCCGTCCTTCATATTGCAGCCAAACAGCCGCGCCAGCACAGGACCGATCTGCGATTTTCCCTCGCCGCCCTCGCCCTTGAGGATCATCATGCGCTGCCCTTTGGTGCTGGGAATGAGGCAATAGCCGATATACTCCTGAAAGGTTGGGATGTCCTCCGGGTAGAGCAGATCGGAAAGAAACCGCAGCCAGACAATCGGCTTTCCCGCCTGCGGATTGTAGTCGATGGGAAACCGACTGCGCACGATCTCAGGCCGTCCTGCAAGGAAACTGCCGTCGATGCGGAGCGTCCCGTTCTGCACATGAATTTCATCCGGCTTTGGTGGAAAGCTCTCTGCATGAGCCGCCAGCTTCATGATCTCCACGATATTGGAAATGGTGCGCGGAATGTTCTTTGCGGCACAGCACTCCAGCTCGGCATAGATTTTCTCTTTCAGCAGCAGCGGGTCTGTCAACCGCCCATCCGGTGTGAAAAATGCGTTATCCGCATAGATGAGTTTGTTCTTTGATAGAAATTCCCGGCAAAAAGCCGCCTCATTGATGTCTTTGCCATCGAACCATGCTGGGAAATCAAGCCCTGCATACTTCTTGTTCACGCTGCATCCCTCCCATTGATTTTTTCCTTGAGCTTGTCCAACCGACCATCTGCAAGCAGATGACTGACCACCTCGGCACGTTCGTGAGAATCACCTGCGCACAGAATGTCCAGATAATATTCCGTTTCATCGAGCTTGTGACAGGCTTCCATGAACCGTGCGTGAACAGGCTCGTCAGGTGACTGCGGCGCATACCGCACCTTCCAGTCCCGCATCACACGGGCATAATCGGACAGAACAGCAAAGCACAGCCGCTCGTTTTCCATGAGCTGCTGTGATTCTGTTTGCTGTCTGCGTTTTTCAAGGATTTCCTTTGTCGGCGGTCTGTCCGTGTCAATGCCGAAGTCTGCTGCAAGCCGCTGGGCGGCTTCGTAAATCGGCAAACCAAAAAAAGTTGGCGGCAAAGCCGATCACATCCCCATGTGCGCCACAGGCAAAACAATAATAATGATCGTCTGCCACGTATAGGCTGGGATGCCGGTCGTTATGAAAGGGGCAGAGGGCTTTGCCCTGCCGATTGACAGATACCCCATACCGTTCCGCAGCTTCCCGGCAGTTCACGCCATATTTGACGTTTTGAAAAAGGTTCATGCTGTATCCTCCGTAAAATAGATTCAAGAGGCAGTTTCTTCACCTCTCTGTCTGTTTTATGTTCAGATCCTCTGCGGACAGGCGGATGACGTGACAAGTTCATTTCAAAAAACATGACAGGTCTTTCCGCGTTCCTGTTCTCGTGGTATAATGAAAATACAAAAACGTGACAGGAGGACGCAGCATGGCACAGGAGCTTATCCGTCACAATGTGTTGTCTCTGGATTTCTGGCAGGATACCGTAACCTATGCGGGAAGCGTCATGCCGACCGGCACGATTGGCTGTGCGGTACTGAATATCCCCGACGAAACGATTGCGCGGTTGGACGCGCCGTGCATGATCCTGAATCAACTGCTGACCGGCATTGGCTTAAAGGATGTAGATATGCAGCTTCTTCCGAAAGCGCAGGAGGCGGGACAGACCATCATTCATGCGCTGCACAATGTCCCACCGTTCTCCCGCTTGGACAGAAAGCGGTTTGAAGAGTTTCTCATGCAGGCGTTTTCCGAGGAAGCATTTACCGAGCTGAACGAGTATTTGCAGCTCCCGATGGAGCAGCAGGCAGTCAGTAATATTACAGGGGCGCATCCCTTGGCGGCGCTGCTGGTTCGGGTCATTCCGGTGCTGGGGCATTTGAGCTATTCCCTGCGGCAGTACAAGAAAACTATGACGGCGTTTGCGGAATTTCTGCAAGAGAATGCCGAAATACGAACGCCTGCGGGATACGCCGCTGCATTCGGGCAGTTTTTCAAGGAAAACGCGACTCTGGAGGAAAGCAATCCCTCGTGGATGGCGCTGACCAATGCAACGGTGCAGTATGTCCCTGCGATCCGTCCCGGCAATGCGGAGGCGCAGCTTGTCAAGCGGATGCACTTTGTATCCTTCGTCGGGATGTTCCGCGCCGATCTTTTTGAAGGCTTATGCGTCGGACACGCGCCGAGGAAATGCGCCGTCTGCGGGAAATGGTTTCTGACTACCGACGCGCGGCACACGAAATATTGCAGCGGCTACGCGCCGAATGACAAGCGCGGGCGTACCTGCCGTCAAGTCGGGAATCTTCGTGGACGGGAGCAGCGAGAGCTTGCCGCCGACCATCCCATCAAGAAAATCTATACGAAGAGGTTCAACACGATCACGCAGTATCTTGGGCGCGGTACACTGGACGAGCAGACCGCTGCCGCAATGAAAAAGCTGGCAAAGCGAAAAATGGAGCGAGCCATTCGTGAACCAAGCTACGCACAGGGCAGCTATGCCGCCGAGATGGAGCAGGCAGCTCTGCTGGCGGAAGCGAAAGAAACGATGAAGCGGTAATGGAACACCATAGCGGAGGGAGGTGCAGACATGGAGGATAGCCGTGACAAACGGATAACGGCGCAGCTTGCGGGCTACACATGGAAGCTGCCCGGTTATGCGTCCAAAGTTCCGTTCTCTAATGAGGACAGCCTGACCATGCGTGAAGTCCGGAACGTCTTTCAGCTTGACCCGGAACCGCCGCAGATGGAATTGAATGAATACATATGTGAAGCCGTCCATCGCAAAGATCTTGCGTATTTTTCCTTCTTCCTGCACCACTTTGAAAAGCGGCTGAATGGCGTGATCTACCGATTTCTTACCCGCAACGGATATGACCGCTATGACCCGGCGAGGTTTCTGGACTACAAGCTGGAAGTTTTGCAAATGCTGCTGTACTGTCTGCCAAAGTTCGACCCGGAGCAGGAAACGGAGTTTCTGAAATACGCGAAGCACTATATCCGGGACGGACTGCTGTTCTGCCGCATGATAGGCGAAGCTGGTTCCTTTGCCAGCCTTGCGGAGTACCGGCGTGTGCGGAAAATTGGCGCGATTTACAACGATTCTGGCAAAAGCTGTGCGGAGGTCGTTTCCGAGTTTGCCGTCCAAAGCGGATACAAGGACGAAAGCGTATCTGCGGACGAGCTGCTGACCATTGCCCAGCGCAACCGCAGCATTGTTTCCCTCTACCGCACGGAACAGGACGAGGACGGCGAAGAAACCGGCGAGGATGTGACACGCGACGATAGCTGGAACTACGCCGAAATCCTCTGGAACGGAATACAGGCAAAGGCGGTCACGGCAGCATTTGAGCAACTTTCCTACAAAGAGCAATGGTATCTGGAGAAGCGAAATGCCATCTGCATGACCTGCGGGCGTGTCAGCCCTTTGTCCACGCAGTCCACCTTTGAAGATTTAGCGGTGGATTTTGAAGGAACGACAGCCAGCGGTGCGGAGCGGTTCTACCGGCGCACATTAGACAAGCTGCGGCTGAAGCTGCTGGAAAGCGGTGTGATCCATACCGTGACGTTGAAACAGACTGAGTGCCGCAAGAAGAACAAAAAAATAGCCGCCGCTGTCTACCTGTATCAGGCGGACAACGACGGCGAATGGGGCGAGCTTCGGTTCGATTTTGAAAACGGAACGGCGGAGATCGTAAAGCTGGCGGATTGGGATACGATAAGGAGCAATATTTTCGCAAATACGGCGATACGGTTTGTGCAGGGTTTACCGGAGGCGAGGCTGCTGAAATCCGTGGTCGTGCCGTTTGAAATGGGCGTTCCGGAAAGACCTCGCCCTCTGACGAAAGCGGCAAAAGAATCGAATGGCAATTCCTCACACACGATCTCTCTGCGGCAGACGGAGTGCCGGAAAACAGGTGAAACGATTACCGCCGCTGTCTACGAATATCTGGTGGACAACGACGGCGAGTGGGGTGAGCTTCGGTTTGATTTTGAAAACGGCACAGCGGAGATCATCAGACTGGCAGATTGGGACACAGTAAAGTCCAAAGTTTTCGCAAAAGCCGCGATACGGTTTGCTCAGGGCTTACCGGAAGCGAGATTGCCGAAATTTGTGGTTGTGCCCTTGAGATGATACCGTGTAACAATAAACCCTGTATGCTGTCGCAGACAGATGTCCCTTGAATATGTTTAACATCTGTTTAAATTAAGATGGACTGTTGTGGTATAATGGTCTTAATACGAAGCGGAGGTACTGCCTATGACCATCAAAAAGCGGCTGGCGCGCTCCAACCTGATGATGCTGGTGATTCCTGTGCTGACGGCGGGCGTCCTGCTTATCATCGGTCTTGCGGCGGCGCTGTTTCTTTTGCAAACGGTGTATCTTCCGCAGATGGGACTTTCCCTGCGGGAGCTGCACCAGACCGGCGAACAGATCGAAGCGCTGCTTTCGGGTCTTGAGACTTTCGCCTGCATATACGCGGGTGCGGTAATTGCAGCGTTGCTGCTCTCCATCGCCCTGACCAATCTCTATCTGACGCGCAACATCTTCCGCCACATTTCCCAGCCTCTGAATGCTCTGACGGCGGGCGTTGCCCGTATCCGTGACGGCGATCTGGACGCGCCCATCGCCTATAGCGAGCCGGACGAATTCAAAGCCGCCTGCGACGCGGTGGACGAGATGGCGGCGCGGCTGAAAACCTCGCTGGAGCAGCAGCAGCTCGCGCAGCAGAAAAAGCAGGAGTTGATCGCCGGGATGTCCCACGACCTGAAAAGCCCCCTGACCTCCATCCGCGCCTACACCGAGGCCCTGCTTGACGGCGTTGCAAAGGATGAAGCGGCGCAGCAGCGATATCTGCAAACGATTCATACCAAGGAAACGGAGATCGAAGCTATGGTCAACCGTCTATTTGCTTTTGCCAAAATGGATGTGAGCGAATATCCCGTCCATACCGAGCCGCTTCTCCTGCGTTCGCTCATGCAGGAGCTGACAGACGAATGGGATGCCGAGGGTATGGAGATCCGAACGGAAATTCCGGCGGATTTGCGTGTTTTGGCTGACCGCGAGCTGCTGAACCGTATCACCGCCAACCTGCTCGGCAACAGTCGGAAATACGGCGGGCGTGAGGCCGTTCATGTTCTGATCTCCGCAGCGGCTTCGGGCGGCATGGCCGAAATCACGTTCGCTGACGATGGGCCGGGTGTTCCGCCAGAACAGCTTCCCCGGCTGTTCGACGTCTTTTATCGCGGTGACGCTGCCCGCACCGCGCCGGGCAAGGGTAGCGGACTTGGTCTTGCGGTGGTAAAGAAAGCGATAGAAGAAATGGGCGGAAGCGTCCGTGCAGAAAATGAAGAAACCAGCGGCCTGCGTATCATGTTCACGCTGCCGCTTGCAAAGGAGGACAGCCATGCCGAAAATTCTGATCGTTGAGGATGACGCCGATATCGCTGCCATCGAGCGGGACTATCTGGAACTCAGCGGCTACGAGGTCACCATCTGCTCCGATGGTACGTCAGGGCTGAATGCCGCTCTGACGGAAAATTGCGATCTTCTGCTTCTCGACCTGATGCTGCCGGGAACGGATGGCTTTACCATCTGCCGCGCCGTGCGCGAGAAGAAGGATATCCCCATTCTGATGGTCACGGCGCTGGGCAAGGATGTGGACAAGATCCGGGGGCTGGGTTTCGGCGCGGACGATTACATCGAAAAGCCCTTTTCCCCCAGCGTGCTGGTGGCGCGGGTCAAAGCGCATCTGGCGCAGTATCATCGGCTCAAGCCGCAGACCGCGGCAGCGCCGAAGCTTCTGACGGTCGGCCCGCTGAGCGCCGACCCGGCGCAGCATTGCATCCGCAAAAACGACGCGGAGCTGGCACTCAAAAACAAAGAGTATGAGCTACTGCTGTTTCTCATGCGGCATCCGGGGCAGGTATTCAGCCGTGAGGATCTCTATGAGATGATCTGGGGGCTGGAGTCCATGGGGGACAACATCACCGTGGCGGTGCACATGAACCGTCTGCGGGAAAAAATCGAGGACGATCCCTCACATCCGACGCTTCTGCAAACTGTCTGGGGTGTAGGGTATCGGCTGAATAAGGGGGAGAGATAATTTATGTGGGTCCTGTTTGCATTTGGTTCGGCCATGTTAGCGGGGCTGACCTCCGTTCTGGCCAAGTGCGGCATCAAGAAAACGGACTCGACTGTGGCTACCGCCATCCGCACCATTGTGGTGCTGATTTTCTCCTGGCTGATGGTGTTTGTCGTCGGCTCTCAGGAGACGATCTCGGCCATCGGCGGAAGGACGCTCCTGTTTCTGGTGCTGTCCGGCCTTGCCACCGGCGCAAGCTGGCTGTGCTACTTCAAGGCGCTGCAGCTGGGTGACGTGAACAAGGTGGTGCCCATTGATAAGTCCAGCACGGTGCTGACCATCCTGCTGGCGGCCATTTTTTTGCAGGAGGGGGTCAGTCTGACCAAGGGCATCGGTGTGGTGCTCATCGCCGTCGGCACATTTTTGATGATTGAGAAAAAGCAGAGCGGCGGCGAGACCAAGAGCGCTGCGTGGCTGTGGTATGCGCTGGGCTCGGCGGTGTTTGCCAGCCTGACGGCTATTCTGGGCAAAGTCGGCATCTCCGGCGTGGAGTCCAATCTGGGGACGGCTATCCGCACCGGTGTGGTGCTTCTTATGTCGTGGGTCATGGTGTTTGTCACCGGCAAGCAGGGAGCGCTTAAGGCAATCCCCAAAAACGAGCTGTTTTTCATTTGCCTCTCGGGTCTTGCCACCGGCGGCAGCTGGCTGTGCTACTACAAGGCCCTGCAAGACGGCCCTGCCAGCGTGGTGGTACCTATCGACAAGCTGAGCATTCTGGTAACGGTGCTGTTCTCCTACCTTGTCTTCCGCGAAAAGCTGACGAAGAAGTCCGCGCTGGGTCTTGCCGGCATCGTGGCCGGCACCTTGCTGATGCTGTTTTAAGTTCTGTTTAATAATGGTTTATATCGGGTTTTACAGGTTCCTTTACAATGACATTGTTCATTGTAAGGAACCTGTTTTTTGTATGGAAATGGAGGTATATATCATGCGTGAAAAAATGATGAACAAGGATTATGCCAAGGCATTCAAAACGATTGTGATTATGGCGGTACTGCTGGCGCTGCTCAGCGCCGTTGTCATCCCGCTGAGCCTGTCGCAGCAGATCAGCGATTTATCCTCGCTGCGCCAGACCTCACAGGAGCAGACGGCGCAGCAGGACGGCGAGCACAGCGAGCATCACGCTGACCGCGAGGAGCTGTGGAAAAGCCAAATCACACCGCCCACGGCAGGGACGCTGGCGGCCCTCGGCGGCATCGCGGTCCTCTGGCTGGCGCTTGGAATTTATTACTGGCTGCTGGTCGCCGCGTGGCTTTATAAGAGCGCGGTGAACGAGGGCATGAACAAATCCCTCTGGATGATCTTAGGCTTGTTCACAAATCTGCTGGCAGTGATTGCCTTTCTGATCGTGCGGGATAATCCACGTCGGGTGAAGCCGCAGGCCGCACAATAATGGGAAGTATTGCAATGAAAACTGCTGACCATTTGCTGCTGGGACAATATCTGGTGGAGCGGTGTGGCACTCCGCATCTGCGCTGCCACCGCAGAGCCTTCCTGCTCGGCTGTGTGGAGCCGGATTACAATGTTTTCAGCTATCTTCGGGGGATGCGATATTATGAGAAATTCCGTGGACACAACGCGGAAAATTCCTCTGCGTTCCTTTCGCACTGCTTCACGGACTTCGAAGGACATACACTCCACTCTGCGTGGGACTACTTCCGCCTTGGAACGATGATTCACTATGCTGCCGATGCGTTCACTGCGCCTCACAACAACTTCTGGACAGGAACTTTGTCGGAGCACTGTGCCTATGAAGCGGCGCTGCACCAGAAATTCGAAAGGATGCTGGCAACTGCACATCCGGAACAAATTCCGTATTGGGAATACGCGCTGCTGCACAGATCGTATTGCAGGGAAGCGCACGGCATGGAGACCGATTTTCAGTACATTCTAACCGCCTGCTTGTCTCTGCTGAAAAAATATTCGCTCCAGATAGCGGAGCCGGAAGGAGATTGCTATGAAGATTTTGATCACTACCGACTGGTACAAGCCAGTCATTAACGGGGTCGTCACCTCCGTGACCAATCTGGAGGAGGGGCTGCGCGGGGCGGGGCATGATGTCCGAATCCTGACGCTGTCCAACGATCTGCACTCTTACCGGAAAGAAAATGTGACTTTTATTGGCTCTATCGGCGTCGGCGTGATCTACCCCAATGCGCGTCTTCGGGCAAGGCTGAACGATCCGCTCGTGCAGGAGCTGATCGACTGGAAGCCGGACGTCGTTCACAGCCAATGCGAGTTCTCCACCTTCTCCTTTGCCAAGCGCATCGCTCATGAGAGCGGCTGTCCGCTGATCCACACCTACCACACGGTATACGAGGACTTTACGCACTACTTCTCTCCCAATGTCCGGCTGGGGCATTTTCTGGCGCGAAAGTTTTCGCACTACATCGCAAGTCAGACCGACGCCGTGATCGTCCCAACGGAAAAGATCCGGAATATGCTTCGCTCCTATCAGATCACGCAGCCGATCCGCACCGTTCCTACGGGTCTGAAAATGGGTGCGTTTCTCGCGCCGCTTCCGCCGGAAAAGCGGACCGTCCTGCGCCGTGCGCTGGGGCTGCGGGAGGGCGACCTTGCGCTCACCTATATTGGCCGTTTGGCGCAGGAAAAAAGCATCGGCGAGCTGCTGCGCTTTTTGCCGGACACGCCCCAGAACGTCAGGCTTCTGCTGGTGGGCGACGGGCCGTACCGCGAGAAGCTGGAAGCGCAGGTGCGGGAGCTGGGCATCGCGGGGCGCGTGATCTTCTCCGGTATGGCCGCGCCGGAGCGTGTAGCGGACTATTACAAGGTCGGCGATATTTTCGTCAGCGCATCCCGCAGCGAAACGCAGGGACTGACCTATATCGAGGCAATGGCCTCCGGCCTGCCGCTCCTGTGCCGTAAGGACGATTGTCTCAGCGGTGTGCTTTTGCCGGAGGTCAACGGCTTTGCCTATACCACAGAAGCGGAATTTCTCGCCGGACTGTCTGCGCTTTCCGACGCGCAGACGCGGCGGGACATGGGCGCTGCGGCGCAGAGCGCAGCATACGCTCGGTTCTCCGCCGAAAGCTTTACACGGAAGGTTTTGCAGGTCTATCAGGACTGCCTGCCGCGAAGCAAGGAGGCATCCGCTGCGTGAACCGTTATCAGACTCTTGCCGCCAACACCGCCCTCATCAGCATCGGGACGTTCGGCTCCAAGCTGCTGGTATTCCTGATGGTACGGTTCTATACCGGCTATCTCACCCCTGCGGAATACGGCACCGCCGATCTCATCACGCAGACGGCCAATCTGCTCATTCCGATTGCTTCGCTCGACGTTGCGGAGGGGGTGTTCCGCTTTGCCGCCGACCGGCGCGAGCAGCGGGCAGAGGTCTTCACCATAGGTGTTTACACTATGCTGTTCGCTGCGGCGGCATTGCTTGCAGCACTGCCGCTGCTGCGCGTGCTCATAGGAGAGCGGCAGCTCGGCACGCTGCTCGCCGTGTTCATCATTGCCGCCTGCGCCCACGCGCTGTGCGCACAGTTTATCCGCGCCGAGGGGCACACGGCGCTCTATGCCCTGCAAGGGCTTCTTAACACTGCGCTCTATCTCGCGCTGAACGTGCTGTTCCTCGCGGTGTTCCGCTGGGGTGTGATGGGATATCTGCTCTCTACAGTTGTGGCAGACTGCATGAGCACGCTGTTTCTCGTCTGCAAGGAGAGGCTCTGGCGCAGATTCCGTGTTTCTCCGAACCTGACACTGTGGCGGCAGATTTACTCCTACTGCGTTCCTCTCATTCCGGCGGCAATCTTCTGGTGGGTGATGGGCGTGTCGGACCGGTATATGGTAAAGTGGTTTTTAGGCAGCGATGCCAACGGCATCTACGCCGTGGCATATAAGATCCCCACGATCCTCACCATTCTTGCAACTGTGTTCATGGACGCATGGCAGCTTTCCGCCATTGCAGAGAGCGGTGACCAGAAGACGCATCTGCGCTTTTACGGCCGCGTGTGGGATGCCTTTGCCTCCGCAGTATTGCTGGGAGCGGGCAGCATCATCGCCTTCTCCCCGCTGCTCATCCGGCTGCTGGCGGATGAGCCGTACTACGAGGCGTGGCAGTATATCCCCCTGCTGACGCTCTCCATGGCGGCAGCTGCCTTTTCAAACTTCATGGGAAGCGTGTATGTGGTAACCAAAAAGAGCAGCGTCTCTTTCTGGACGTCGCTCATCGGTGCGCTCATCAATATCGGCCTGAACCTGTGGCTGATCCCGAGGATCGGCATTCAGGGCGCAGCAGCGGCTACGTTTGCAAGCTGCCTTGCGGTCTTTCTCGTTCGCACGGTCAGCACAAGGCGTTTGCTGCCCTTTTCCCTCTCCAGCAGGAAGCTGGTATTGGGCATTTCCGCGCTGCTGGTGCAGACAGCGTTTATTCTACTTCGCTGGCCGGGCTGGATCGCCGCGCAAGCGCTCTCTTTGACCTTTCTATTCCTGCTGGGACTTCCGGCTATTTTGTCCACCGCACAGGTGGTCCTTCACAGAAAGTAGGTATCACAATGATTTTAACGGCATTTCACGGTTTCTGCATGGCGCTGGCCGACAGTGTCCCTGGCGTTTCCGGCGGAACAATTGCCTTTATTCTCGGTTTTTACGATCGATTTTTGGATTCTCTCCATGCATTGTTTGGCAAAGACCGTACCGCACGAAAAGACGCGCTGTGCTATTTGGCAAAGCTCGGCACAGGCTGGAGCATCGGCATGATTGCCTGCGTGTTGGTCCTTTCCGGCCTGATTGAAAAGAACATCTATTTTATGAGTTCTCTTTTTCTGGGACTGACCCTTGCCTCACTGCCATTTATTATCTTGGCAGAGCGTCCGGCACTGAAAAACCTTCGTGCTACTCCCTTTGCGTTGTTGGGAGCGGCAGTCGTGGTAGGGCTTACCCTACTGCGAAGCGGTACCTCTGCGCTGGGAAGCGTCCATTTTTCCTCACTCTTGCCACTTTCGCTTCTTTATATTTTCCTTTCCGGCACGGTAGCGATCACCGCTATGGTGCTGCCTGGAATTTCCGGCTCCTCCATTCTGCTGATTGCGGGCGTCTACTTGCCCACAGTGCAGGCGATCAAGGCGTTTCTTAGTCTGGATTTCTCTGTGGTTCCGGGACTGTGTGCGCTGGGCTTCGGCGTGATTGCAGGTGTGGGACTTTCCGTCCACGGCATCCGCACGGCACTGCGGAAGTACCGCAGTCAGATGGTCTGGCTGATTCTTGGACTGATGCTGGGTTCTACTTACGCCATTGCCAACGGCCCTGCAAGTCTGAGCAGTCCGCTCCCGCCGCTGGATATAACCTCTTTCCATGTTCCTGCCTTTCTGCTGGGCGTCGCCATCCTGCTGGGACTGGAATTTTCAAAGAAGTTTATGCAGCAGAATGAGAAGCCGTCGCCTGCTGCACAGAAGGGAGAAAGCCTGTCATGAGCCTTGATTGGAGCATTTTACACTGGATTCAGAACATGTTGGTCTGTCCGGCGCTGAACTTCCTGATGCCGAAGATCACGCTGCTGGGAAACGGCGGCATGATCTGGCTACTGGCCTCCGGCGTGCTGATCTGCACGAAAAAATATCGGAGACAGGGCATCCTCCTGCTATGCGGTCTGGCTGCCGGCGTATTGGTGGGAAATGTTTTTCTGAAGAATTTTGTCGCCCGCCCGCGCCCCTGCTGGCTGGACAGCAGCGTCCGGCTTCTGATCGCCAATCCCACGGATTATTCATTTCCCTCGGGACACACGCTGTCCTCCGTCATCGGCGCGACGATCTTGACGAAGACCGACCGCCGTTTCGGTTATGCAGCCATCCCGTTGGCAGCGCTGATTGCCTTTTCCCGGCTGTATCTCTATGTTCATTTTCCCAGCGATGTGCTGGCGGCGGCCGTGCTGGGCGTTTTGATCGGCAAAGTGAGCGATAGGGTGGGAATGCATCTCATAAATTGGATGGAACAGGTATGGAAGGAAAGAACGGTGCATTAGACGCACCAGCTTGCATTTTGGGGCGTATTGAGCCTTGATCCCATGTTCAAATATTAGAAAGCTAAAAGAAGAACTGCCTGTCTCCATGAGAAACAGGCAGTTCTTTGCAACATTGAGGTTGCGTTATGCACCCGAACCTGTCAGCCAACAGTAAAAAGTTCAAATTACTACCTTATCACTGTTAAGCCAAGCCCTTACGGGCTTTCTTTTTTATTTGCTCTTAGTGACGCTTTTTAGCGGTCCACGCCATACCGGTCACAGACAGCACCGCCGTCACCGCGTAGATACCCACGCCCGCGTCAAAGGTCTTGGGAGAACCCTTGGTGGTGTCGGGGGTGGTGGTGCTGGGGGAATAGTAGTAATAGGAGGTGGGCTTGGTGTAAGTCTGGTTCGGGCCATACTCAGTATTACCGACCTTAACAGAACCCTTGATCACGGTCAGCGTGTCGCCGCCACTCATGCTGTTCACAGCAGCCTCAATGCTGTCAGTGCCGACGTAGTAGACGTTCTTGAGGGATGCCACTGCATTGCTGCCAGCATAGGCGCTGACATCGCTGGAGAAAGCACCGCCAGTGACGGTCGGGTTGCTATTCGCATCATATACCTTGATAGCAGGAACACCATCTTTCGCGGTAAATGTGCCGCCTTTAACAGTCAGCAAGCCCTTATCATTCGTATCATTGTACTTACGATTATACAGGACACTGTCGTTACCATCCATCGCGTAAGTACCACCCTTGATCTCTGCTTCATTCACGTTGAACACAGCGTGCTGCTCCACATTTTCAAAAACACCGTTATTGATAGTAAGTTTGCCGCAGTCATCATTTTTAATGGTATTCAGGCCACCAATAAACTTGCCACCATTGATAATCAGGGTCGGCGTATTAGTCTTGTCAGTTCCGTCATAATAGCCATTTGCTACCATGCTGGAAAAACCACCGTCCTGCTTAACGAGGACCCCGTCATTGATGGTCATCATGCCAAAATTTTGGATGTTGTAGTAGGAATTTCCACCGCTATCCTCTTTGCTCTGGCCATTCTCCTGGCTTCTGGTAAAGCTGCCACCATTTAACTCAGCTGTCGCGCCCTCTTTATTCACCAGTGCCGCGCAGGCGTGGCTTACGTTATCCACAGTGCCGGTGCCGGTGATGGTCAGAGTACCGTTATTGGTGATGGTGTGCTTTCCCGCTTCGTTGGTCAGCTTGTGGCCATTCAGGTCAAGCGTGATGGTTTTGCCGCTGGCGATGGTAATGCTGGCAGTGATGTCAGCACCCAGCTTGATGGTGGTCACGCTGCTGCCATTCAAAGCCTGTTCCAATTCCTCTTTGCTACTCACCGTTGCTTCGCCGTCTGCCGCCCAGCTCACGCTGCACAGTCCCAGCGCCAACACCAGCGCCAAAATGGTTGCCAATATCTTTTTCATTTTTCTTACCCCGGGTTTTTTAGATTTCCGCAGGATGCTTCGTTTTAACAAGCTTAAAACGCCAAAGCAGGAGTACTCCTGCGGATAATCAGATTATAGCACGGCTGCATAATTTGTCCAGCCCTTTTGTGTAAAATTTCGCATTTTCGCCATCTGCGGAATTTGGACCGGGGGGGGGGGGGCCGCCCCCCCCCCCCCGGTTTCTCACGGCTCCCGCCGTATCTCCGTCCTCTCCCGGGGCGCGATGGGCCGCATCATGCAGAAATACCGGCTCTCATCCGCCGCGTGGTCCTCCTGTCCCGTGTCCACATCCTCCGGCGCCGTGGTGCTGTACGACAGTCCCGGCACCGTCCGTATGAACGCCCGGCAGTTTTCGAACACATACAGCATGGGGTACCCCTCCCCGTCAAAGCTCATCCGGTAGTGCAGCTGCATCCACCCCGGTATCCGCCGGTTGTCCCCCTTTTCAAAGAACAGCCGGTGCTTCAGCGCCGTCTCATAGATGCTCTCGCCCCGGCTGGCGTCCCAGATGGCCGGGTCCGCCACCCCCCGTATGGTCCGTCCCCGCAGATATGGGTGCTCGTCCTCCATCCGCCGTATCTCCGCGAACTGCCGCTCCGGTGTCCACAGCACGCCCTCGTCCGGCGTTCCCGTGCAGCCGTACAGCTCCAATATCCGGTACACGCACCCGTCGAAGTCCACCGCCCACCAGCCGCAGGAAAAGGGCTTGGCGTACCCGAAGTCGTAGCTTCGGTACACGTTCCACTCCCGCGGGATGTCAAAGGGCCGGATCACGTGCGTCCACCGCCGGTCCGCGTAGTGCGCCGGGTCGTCCGTGAACTCCTGGAACACCTGTCCCGCCAGCACGTCCCACCGCCCCTCCAGCCACGCCGCCCGTAGCTTCGGCGGCAGCGCCTCCAGCTGCCGTATATACTCCGGCTGCCGCGCCAGCAGCGCCCCGTTGTCCGTCACCCGCGCCGGTATGAACGCGTACTCGCCCCCGTTCTCCCCCGGCTCATACCGCCGGTCGATAAACAGCCGCTTGATGTACCCGTGTCCCGGCCCGCCCGGGTTGCACGTGTAGTAAATGCGCTTGGGAAATCCGTTCACGCCGCGCACGCACGCCGCCAGCTTCCGCATCCACTGCTCCTTCAGCTGCGTGGCCTCGTCGAAAAAGATCACGTCGTACTCCGCGCCCTGATAGCGATCCGCGTCCCGGTCGCAGGCGCAGTATCCGAACTGCAATACGCTCCCGTTCCCGAACACGAACCGTCTCTCCTCCGCCCGGTATACGGCCGTACCCGCCAGCTCCAGCCGCAGCGTCTCCAAATGGTTTGCCTCGATCTCCGGCATGGTCCGCCGCACCAGCAGCATCCGTATCCCCGGATACCGCTGCGCCAGCAGCTTGGCCTTGCACCGCACCGCCCAGCTCTTCCCGCCGCCCCGTGCCCCGCCGAAAGCGACGTACTTCTTTTTGCACCGCAGAAATTCGTCCTGCTTTGCGTTCGGCGTCCCGATGTATATATCCTCCATGTTCTCTCCCCCTTGTCTCTCTTCTCTCCGCGCTTACTCGCTCAGCGCCCGTACCTCCTCTCCCATCAGCACCTGCACCGTCTGCACCGCGGTCCCGCCGCCCAGCTCCTTCTCCAGCCCCGCCAGCGTCTGCAATATCCCCGCCAGCTCCTTCAGCTCCTTGGTGCACGCCTCACCTTTTTCCGCCTCCTCGGCCGCCCGCTTCGCGCCCCGCATCAGCGCCCGCGTCATCTGCAGCAGGCAATCCCTGCTCTCCGCCCTGCGCCGTCTCTCGTTCCGGCACCCGCTGACCCACTTCTCCTTCCGCGCGTGCCGCCCCACGCTCTGCACCGAAACGCCGTATTCCTTCGCCAGCTGCATATAGGTATATCCGCCCGCCTCGTACTTCTCCCGCAGTTCCTCCCAGGGTGCCGCCTTCTTATGCATCCGCCTCACCTCCGACCACCTCATACGCCGCCAGTATCTGCGCCGCGAAATCTGCCAGGCAGCCCCTGCACACGTTCTCACCGCTGATCCGGTAGTATCGCTCTCCCCGCCGCAGCTCTCCGCCGCACAGGTCGCACTGTCCGCACAGCGCGTCCGTCCCGTTCTTTCTGTACTTCATATCCGTACCCCCTTATCAAGATCGTCTGCCCCCATCCCCGGAAAGCAAAAAAGTTGCCCGCAAACGGGCAACACCCCCAAAATTTCCCCCCAGCCTTCCCCTTGAGGGCACGCCCCCCTAAGCCTTCCCCCTGGGGTTCGCGGTGTTGAATGACAGGCCGGTGGCCTGTCAGATCCGCGAACCGACCGACCCGCAGGGAGACAGGTGCCCCCACAGGGGGCGGATAAGGTGTAGCCGCGCAGCGGCATAAAACGCCCCCGTCCCGCCCCGCACCGCCGCACAGAAAAAAGGGCCGGCTCCCGCCGACCCTTTTTCTGTTCTCCTTTAGCCCGGAGGCCAGGTCATATCCCGCCCCGCCAGCACATGGAAGTGCAGGTGCTTCACGGTCTGTCCTGCCTGATCGCCGCAGTTGTTGACGATTCGGTAGCTCTCCACGCCCAGCTCCCTGCAGATCTTGGCGATGACCTCGAAGCAATGGGCCACCACACCGCTGTTCTCCGCCGTGATGGCATTGGCGCAGCAGATATGTGCCTTGGGCACCACCAAAAAGTGTACCGGTGCCTGCGGCTCGATATCATAAAAGGCATAGCATTGTTCGTCCTCATACACCTTTTTGCTGGGGATCTCTCCGTCAATAATGGCGCAGAACAGGCAATCGTTCTTCATGGTCGCATCTCCTTTCGCGTATGTTCTTGTTGCTATTTTCTCATAATACAGCGTATTATTTCAGCTTTTCCGCCACGAAATCGTCCACGGCCGCCAGTGCGTCGTCCACCTTCAGCAGGTCGGTGCCGCCGCCCATGGCGCTGTCCGGCTTACCGCCGCCCTTGCCGCCGCACACGGTGGACACGGTCCTGACCAGATCGCCAGCCTTCACGCCCCGCGCCACGGCCTCCTTGCCGCACACCGCCAGGAACGTGACCTTCTCGCCCACGATGCTGGCCAGCACGCCTACCACATGGGGATCCTTGTCCCGCAGGAAGTCGCCCATCAGCCGCAGGGCGTTTGCGTCCAGGCCCTGACGGGTGCCGGTGATGACGTGCAGCCCGTCCACGGTCTTGGCGGAGGCCAGAATCTGCTTGGCCTCGCCCATGGACGCCTCGCTCTTGAATTTCTCCAACGCCTGCCGCAGCGCCTTCATCTCGCTGGCCTGCTGCTCCAGACGCTCCATCAGCGTCTCCGGCGCGGACTTGAAGAACTGGGACGCCCGGTTCAGCAGCCCGCGGCTGCGGCGCATGTCCTCCATGGTGACCTTTCCGGTGGTGGCCTCGATGCGGCGCACACCGGAAGCCACACTACTCTCGCTCTTGATGCGGAAGGGGCCGGCCTTAGCGGTGTTGTCCAGATGAGTGCCGCCGCACAGCTCCATGGAGAAGTCACCCATGGTCACCACCCGCACGGTCTGACCATATTTTTCGCCGAAGGTAGCCACCGCGCCCCGGGCCTTAGCCTCGGCGATGGGCAGTTCTTCGGTGGTAATGGGCAACCCGGACAGAATAGCGTCGTTGACCAGATCCTCCACCTCATCCAGCTGTTGGGGCGTAATGCCCTCGAAGTGGGTGAAGTCGAAGCGCAGGCGATCCGGCTCCACCAGCGAGCCCGCCTGATGCACATGGTCGCCCAGCACCTTCACCAGCGCCGCGTCCAGCAGATGGGTGGCGCTGTGGGCGCGGCGGATGGCGGCGCGGCGGTCGGTGTCGATGGACGCCGTCACACTGTCGCTCACGGCCACGCTGCCGCTGAGCAGCTTGCCGTAGTGCATGAACTTGCCGCCCTTGTTCTTCTGCACATCGCTGACCACGAACTCCATGCCGTCGCCGGTGATCACGCCGTGGTCGGCCACCTGACCGCCCATTTCGGCGTAGAAGGGGGTCTTGTCCAGCACCAGGATGGCCTCCATACCGGACACGATCTCGTCCACCAGCTCGCCCTCGGCCACGATACCCAGCACCTTCGCGCCGTTCACCGTGTCGCGGTCATAGCCCACGAACTCCGTGGCCGGCATGTCCTTGCCGAACTCCACGCCGGCCCAGCCCAGATCGCCCAGCGCCTTGCGGGCTTCGCGGGCACGCTCCTTCTGCTGGGTCATCAGCGCCTTGAAGGCATCCTCGTCCACAGTCATGCCCTCCTCGGCGGCCATCTCGGCCGTCAGGTCGATGGGGAAGCCGAACGTGTCGTACAGCTTGAAGGCGTCCGCGCCGGAGAACACCGTCTCGCCCTTCTCCTTGTGGGAGGCCAGCATCTCGTTATAGATGCGGATGCCGCCGTCGATGGTGCGGGCGAAGTTCTCCTCCTCGGTGCGGATGACCTTGGTGATGTAGCTCTGCTTTTCCTTCAGGTCGGGGTACTGCCCCTCGTTCTCGTGTACCACGGTGTCCACCACCTTGTACAGGAACGGCTCGTTGACGCCCAGCAGCTTGCCGTGTCGGGCGGCGCGGCGCAGCAGGCGGCGCAGCACATAGCCGCGGCCCTCGTTGCTGGGCAGGATACCGTCGCAGATCATGAACGTGGCAGACCGGATGTGATCGGTGATGACCCGCAGGCTCACATCCCGTTTGTAGCTCTCGCCGTAGTGGGCGCCGGTCAGCTCGCTGACCTTGTGGGTGATGTTCATCACCGTGTCCACGTCGAACAGGCTGGCCACGTTCTGGCACACACAGGCCAGGCGCTCCAGACCCATGCCGGTGTCGATGTTCTTCTGCTTCAGCTCGGTGTAGTTGTTGTGGCCGTCGTTGTCGAACTGGGAGAACACGTTGTTCCATATCTCAATATAGCGGTCGCAGTCGCAGCCCACGGTGCAGCCGGGCTTGCCGCAGCCGTACTCCGGTCCGCGGTCATAGTAGATCTCGGAGCAGGGGCCGCAGGGGCCGGAGCCGTGCTCCCAGAAGTTGTCCTCCTTGCCGAAGCGGAAGATCCTGTCCTCAGGAATGCCGATCTCGTCCCGCCAGATGGCGAAGGCCTCGTCGTCGCTCTCATACACGGAGGGATACAGCCGGTCGGCCTCCAGCCCCACCCACTCAGGGGAGGTCAGGAACTCCCAGCTCCACGCGATGGCCTCGTGCTTGAAGTAATCGCCAAAGGAGAAGTTGCCCAGCATCTCGAAATAGGTGCCGTGGCGGGCGGTCTTGCCCACATTGTCGATGTCACCGGTGCGGATGCACTTCTGACAGGTGCAGACGCGGCGGCAGGGCGGCTCCTCCTCGCCCTTGAACCAGGGCTTCATGGGGGTCATGCCGGCGTTGATCAGCAGGATAGATTTGTCGTTCTGGGGCACCAGCGAAAAGCTTGGCAGACGCAGGTGGCCTTTCGTTTCAAAGAACTTCAGGAACAGCTCCCGCAGCTCGTTCAGGCCGTGATAGGGATGGCTCATAGTCGTTGTCTCCTTTACAATGTATACTAAAATTCTTTTTCGCTCTCGTTCCATTGGCGGGTCATATCCGCCAGTTCTTTCTCCAGGTTCAGGAAGAACCGGGAGATATGCAGCCCGTCCGCCAGGGCGTGGTTCACGAACAGCGACACCGGCAGTGTCGTCCGCCCGTTGACGGTCACGTATTTACCCCAGCTGATGCGGGGATTGCTGTCGTCCGGGCTCTCCGCCGGGTGCTGCAGCTGCGAGTAGTGTACCCACGGCACGCTGGAGACAAAGAAGAAGCTCCGCACGTCGCCGTCCTCGGTGAGTGTTCCCCGTTCCAGCACCTCTTTCTGGCGGCGCTGCCCCTCGGCCACGAACTCCTCATAGGCAAGATTTCCCTCCACCGTGGCGTAGACGTACACGCCGTCCGGCTTCATCACGGTGTAGGACGGCGCGCACCAGTCATACTCCGCCACCCGTCCGTCCGGCAGGATGCGCCGCCGCAGCTGGGGCACGGCATTGGCCGCCCGCACCACCGCATACAGCAGACTCAGGAAAAACGGTCTGCCGCCACGCGCGGCCATCATGTCGGTGATGTCCATCTCTACCGTCAGCCCGGCAAAGGGGAACGTCATCCCCCGGAAGTAGGCAAACTGCCCGCTGCGGGGATCGCTTGCCATATCAATGATCCGATAGTGCATCTCCCACCTCCTGCAACGAAAAACGCCCCTGTTTGCCATAGCAAACAGGGGCGAAAATCACTTCCGCGGTACCACCCTGATTTGGCGGCGAACCGCCCTCTCAGTGCCCTGTAACGGGAGCATCCCGTGCCATTCATCACGGCAGGCTCAAAAGCGGCTGTCACCGTGCCGATCCCAACGGGCTTGCACTGTCCCCGTCTCGCTCCGGGCGGCCTCCGGTAACTCTTCTCTCTCATCGCCATTATGGAATATAGCGTTATTTTACCACAATGTTCCCCATTGTCAACACGAAATTTCTCTTTTTGTGAGATATTCCCCCTTGTCTTTCCGCACTGCTGTGGTATACTGGAAACCGTCATTTTTACAGAAAGAGGGACCTCCCGTGCAAAAGCTCTCCCACAACGACCACATCGACCTGTACCGCCACCTATCCTTCTGTGCCGTGGGCGGCTTCTTCGGCTGCTACGCTGTTCTTATCCACAGCGGCGTCATGGGCAACGCCCAGACGGTGAACCTGATCGAGCTGCTGCTGGATGCCCTGCGGGGCGACCTACACGCCGTGCTCCTGCACCTGGGCGCGCTGGTGCTGTACGTGCTGGGCACTATGCTGACGGTGCTGCTGCCCCACTGGTGGGGCTGGGATATGCACTATGTATCGCCTGTTATCACCGCCGCAGCCGCCGTGGCCGTAGCCTTCCTGCCGGAAACGCTGAACGTTGTGGTGGCTCTATATCCCATCTTCTTTGCCATGAGCATCCAGTGGAGCAGCTTCGGCGGCGCCCGCGGCTTTTACAGCTCCACCATCTTCTCCACCAACAACACCAAGCAGACCTCTCTGGCCCTGGCCAACTACCTGTGTGACCATGACCGCGCCCACCTGCGGAAGCTGGAGGTCTTTGCCCTTACCCTGCTGTGCTTCCATATCGGCGCGGCGGCGGCCTATTTCGCCGTGACGTGGTGGTATATCCGCGGTGCGCTGGCCGTGCTGCCCCTTATCGCCTGGGCCTTCTTCCTGTCCGTATGCGAACGCAGGCATGAAGCCCTGGCCGAGGAACCGGAGACCATCCCCGACAGCAGCGCCCACCCCACCAGCAACGCATAAAAATTGTCCCCCGGCTTCGCCGGGGGACAATTTTTATGTACTTATTTCCCACTCAGCGCCACCGCGTGGCGGATGAAGCTCATGGGCGGCACCGGACGGGGCAGCTGCATGGTAAACACCATCTGGGGCGTCTTCGGCTCCGCCAGGCCATTGCCCTCACTGTCGCGCATCACCGGCACGGTGATCGTAAAGGGCTTCGTATCCGGCCCCACCACCTCCACGATGTCGCCGGCGGCAAATTTGTTCCGCAGGCTCAGGGTGGCCAGCCCATTTTCATCACAGTTTGTCACCACGGCGCAGATCTGCCAGTCCCGCAGATACCGGGCGCTCTCATAATACTGCCCCGGCTGGCCGTAGAAAAAACCTGTGGCGTAGTGCCGGTGGCTGATGTGCTCCACCTCATCCCGCCACACCGGGTCAAGCGGGCGCCCTGCGGCCACGTCGTCCAAACAGTGCCGGTACGCGCCGGTAACGATGGCCGCGTAGTAAGCGGACTTAGCCCGACCCTCGATCTTCAGGCAGTCCACCCCGGCGGCCATCAGGTCGTCCAGGTGGTCGATCATGCACATATCCCGGCTGTTCATAATGTATGTGCCCTTTTCGTCTTCGAACACCGGGAAATACTCCCCGGGCCGTTTCTCTTCCATCAGCGCATACTGGTAGCGGCAGGGCTGGGCACATTCGCCCCGGTTGCTGTCCCGTCCGGTCATATAGTTGCTCAGCAGGCAGCGCCCGGAGTAGCTGACACACATAGCCCCGTGGCAGAAGGCCTCCAGTTCCAGCTCAGGGGATACCCTGGCCCGAATGGCGGCGATCTCCTCCAGGCTCAGCTCCCGGGCCAGTACCACGCGGCTGGCGCCCAGATCGTACCAAGCCTGGGCGCAGACGTGATTGGCGATAGACTGCTGGGTGCTGATGTGCCGCTGGCAGTGGGGCGCGTACTTCCCCGCCAGGGTGAACGCGCCCAGGTCCGCCAGAATCAGGGCGTCCACCCCCGCCGCGTCCAGCTTTTCCAGATGGGCAGGCAGGGCTTCCACCTCGTTCCATCGTGGCATGGTGTTCACCGTGGCGTGTACCTTTACGCCGTGGTCGTGGGCAAACCGCACTGCCTTCGGCAGCGCCTCGTCGTCAAAGTTCCCGGCAAAGGAACGCATCCCAAAGGACGTACCGGCCAGATACACCGCGTCAGCGCCGTACAGCACCGCCATCTGCAGCTTTTCCCAGTCCCCGGCCGGGGACAGCAATTCAGGCTTCTTTCCCATGGCGTCAGGAGTAGATGGGCTGGTATTCACCGCTGTTAATGAACTTCAGGTGCTCGTTATAGTCGGTAAAGAAGTGGCTTTTGCCGTCCTTGCCCAGGGCGAAGAAGTAATAATCGGTGTCCGCCGGGTAGATGGCCGCCTCAATGGCGGACAGGCCGGGATTGCAGATGGGTCCCGGAGTCAGGCCGGGGTTGATATAGGTGTTGTAGGGACTGTCGATCTCTGTATCGAAGGTCTTGACCCCGTCGTGCTTCATGATATAGTTGATGGTAGAGCACAGCTGCAGCGCTCTTCCGCCCTTCTCACTGCTCGGGTTCTCCAGACGGTTGTGGATGACAGAACTGATGTTCTTGCGCTCGGTGTCGTCGCCGATGGACTCCTTCTCGATCAGGGATGCCATGGTGATGATCTCCTGCAGGGAGTACGGAGACGCCTTGATGTCCGCCAGCATCTGCTGGCTGATGCTGTTTTTGAAGTACACCAGCATCGTCTCCACCGTATACACCGCGGACCGGTTCTTGTCGAATTCATAGGTGCTGGGGAACAGGAAGCCCTCCATGCGATCGATGCTGCCCAGCTTGTCGTCATCCAGGAAATCGTAGTCCTCATACGCAAAGTTGGCGCAGGCATCCTCCAGATCCTCCTTGGTGGCCACACCCTTCTCCGCCAGCAGATCGATGATCTCCCGGACGGTGTAGCCCTCGGGGATGGTGACCTTGATCAGGCCCTGGGCCTCCTTGGCGTCCGTCTCCCAGTCGTGCATATTGGTAATCAGGGCGCGGAAGTCCATATCACTGTTCAGCTTGTAGGTCCCCGGCTCCACGTAGCGGTTGTAGTGCAGGAACGTGCCGGCAATATTGAACACCAGTCGGGAATTCACCAGCCCCGCGTCGTGCAGCTTCTTGGCCACATCTCCCCGGCTGTCACCCTCCTCTACGGTGATCTCCACCTCGGTATAGGGCTTGTTCAGCGAACACACGTCGTTGACCAGCAGCCAACCGATGCCCGCCAGCAGGCAGGATACCAGCACTACACAGGCCAGATAGATGATGGTCCGGTTGCGCTTGGCCTGACGGCGGCGGTCACTGTGGCGGTGCTGCTCGGAGGACGCCTGCCGGCGGACCTCCTCGGCGTCCCACTTCGCCGTGGCGTATTCGTTTCGTTCTTCACGGTTTCCCATAAGTCTTTGCTCCTTTCCCAGCGTCAGCCGATAAGATCGGCCACGCAGGTCATCACTTCGTTGTGTATGTCGTCTATCAGGCGAGGCGCGCCCGCCCGGGCGCAGTCAATGCGCGTCCAACCGCAGCGTGCCACCACATGGGCGGCGTCTTCCCGGCAGCGGCGCAGGTATTCCTCGTCCTTCTCGTGGATGTCAGCAGTGGTGTGGGTAGCGGCCTCCCGCAGGCGCATCATCTGTTCCGTGGCCTCTGTGGGCATATCCAGATACAGCACCCGTGTGGGCTCCGGCAGCCCCAACAGCCGGTACTCGAAGTCAAACAGCCAGTCGAGAAAACCGTCCCGCTGCTCCGGCGGCAGCTTACCGGTCTGGTGAACGGCGTTGCTGGTGGTGTATCGATCCGCAATGACCAGTCCGCCCTGCTCATAGTACGCGCCCCAGTCCTGTTTGTAGGAGGCATAGCGATCCACAGAGTAGAACACTGACGCGGCATAGGCATTCACGTCGCCGGGCTTGTCCCCGAAGGCACCGCCCAGATACAGACGGATCAACGCAGAGGACTCCTCCTGATACCGGGGGAACTCCAGCTTGCGGAAAGGGATACCGCGGCGCGTCAATTCCTCGCACAGCAGCCGGGACTGGGTAGCCTTGCCGGACCCGTCCGTCCCCTCGAACACGATGAGTTTTCCCTGCACAGCGCTCGCCTCCTTTGGACACACTGACCCATAATACATGGTATTGTACCACAGTTTTCCCCATTTGTAAACCATTCAAACGGGCCCGTCCCCTGCAAAAGGGCCGCCCCCTCCGGGACGGCCCCTGATACGCTATTGCACGGCGGCCTTTTTCTTCTGCTTCTCCTCATAGACGGTGTTCAGCACATACAGGATAACACCCGTCCAGATAAACAGGAAGCTTACAAGCTTCTCGCGGGTAAGGGCCTCGCCCATGATGGCACCGCAGATAATAGACAGAGACGGGCTGATATACTGGCAGATGCCCGTGGTCATCAGCGGCAGATGCCTAACGCCGATGGAATAAAACACCATAGGCAGTCCGGTGATCACACCGCCGCCGATCATCAGCAGTTGCTTGACGACCGTCATGCTGCCCATACCATTGTCCCCCATACGGAAAAACAGGATGAACAGCAGCGCCACCGGCACCATCATCAGGATCTCCGACGTGGTGGACACAATAGAATCGATGGTCAAGCTCTTCTTGATGGCGGCATAGATGGAAAACATCAACGCCAGGGCGATGGTCACATAGGGCACGCCCCCGAAGCCGGAGGTGCTGAACACGATGCCGACCACCACGATGGCAATGATCACAAAGTGCCGCCAATTCATCTTCTCGCGGAAGATAACGGCCCCAAGGGCAAATACCACCAGCGGCTGGATGTAATACCCCAGGCTGCACTCCAGCACGCGGCCGTTCTGCACCGCCCACAGGTACACCAGCCAGTCGCCGAACAGCAGCACCGATGCAGGCATCTCCCGCTTGAGCACCTGCTTGTCCTTGAATACGGCCCACAGCTGCGGCAGCTTTCCCTGCACCTTCAGAATACACAGGCAGGCCACCGCTGCCCAGATAATGCGGCAGGCCATGATGAAAAACGTGTCGATCTCGCCGCACACATTGGTGCACATATACCAGTACAGCGGCTGGAAACCCCAGATGAAAAAGCACACCGACATAGCCCCCAGGCCCTTGCGGTAGTTGACCGTTTGCATACGTTTCCCCTCACCTTCCTGCAGAAATCGGGTAGTTTCCCCATTTACAGCGTCCAATAACCATGATATGATAACACCTGCACCGCGGAATAGCAAGCCATATTTCCCCGGAAAAGGAGGTTTCTCATGCTGCTGTTTGACATGGACGGAACGCTGATCGACTCCAACGGCATCTGGAAGGACGTGGACACGCGTTTCTTGGAGAAGCGAGGTCTGCCCTATACGCAGGAATACTATGAGGGCGTGGCCCACACCATCTTCCCGCTGGCGGCCAAATTCACAAAGGAATTCTGCCATCTGCCGGAGAGCGAAGCCGCCATCATGGCCGAGTGGATGGAGATGGCCGGCGACATTTACGCCACGGACGTAACGGAAAAGCCCGGTGTCCGCGCCTATCTGGAGCAGATGAAGCGCCGCGGCGAGCGTATGGCTGTGGTCACCAGCGCGGTCCCTGTTCATTGCCGTGCGGCGCTGACCCACCTGGGCCTGCTGCCCTATTTCGAGCGTATTTTCTTTGCCCAGGAGCTGGGCACCGAGAAAAAGTACCCCGCCCTCTGGGAGAAAGTCGCCGCCGCACTGGGCGTCTCCCCCGCAGACTGCACCCTGTTCGACGACTCCGTGGAGGCCATCCGCGGCGCCAAGGCCGCCGGGATGCACACCGTGGGCGTGGCAGACCCCTACTTTGCCTCCACCGCTGACGAAATGGCCCGCACCTGTGACCGTTACATCTCCAGCTTCGGCGAACTGCTTTATCCTTGACTTTTGTCGAACGATTTACTATAATTAGGGTTACGGCGCCCCATGCGCCGCTTATTATGCGCGGCTGCCCGCAGGCAGGACCGCTTGAAGGAGTTTTGTATCATGCCTGTTTATCCCATGGACATCGCTGGGCTCCACCGGGAGCTGCCTATCTGTAAGGTCACGGACGACCTGTACATCGGCGCCTTCATCTGCTTTGGCGACGCGGAGCTGACCGTAGCCTGCGCCCGTGATATGCTGGCCATGCTGGAGGCAGACAGCTACGACTATCTGTTCACCGCCGAGGCCAAGTCCATCCCCCTGATCCACGAGATGGCCCGTCAAAGCGGTGCGAAAAAGTATTTCATCGCCCGCAAGGGCCCCAAAGCGTATATGCCCGACCCCCTCCATGTGGAGGATAAGTCCATCACCACCGCCGGGGTGCAGAAGCTGTATCTGGGCCGTGACGACGCCGACCTGATCCGCGGCAAGCGCATCGTTCTCATGGATGACGTGATCTCCACCGGCGGCTCCCTCCACGCCATGGAGGAGCTGGTGAAGATGGCCGGCGGTACCGTAGTGGACCGCATCGCCGTGCTGGCCGAGGGCGGTGCGGCGGACCGCAAGGACATCAAGTACCTGAATGTCCTTCCGGTATTCAACGCCGACGGAAGCATCAAGTAAAGAGAAGCGCCTATAGGCGCTTCTCTTTTTTTACTCTCATTAGCAAAACCGCATGACCGCCGCCATCTGCCGCACATTTTTTATAGCGTGCGGGGATAGACTTTTGTGATAAGTTATGGTAATATGTAGAATTAATAAAACTAATGCTTTGAGTGGGAGAAAGGAGCAGTTCCATTATGGCAGTAAAAGAGAGCTATGCCGGCAAGATCAACCGGAAGCTGACGAAAAAGCTGCGGGTCATCGCCGTGGCCGCCGGCCGCGAAAAGGCCGACCTGGTGCTGAAAAACGCCACCTATGTCAACGTATTCTCCAACGAGCTGTGTCACGGCGACATCGCCGTGGCCGAGGGTCTGATCGTGGGCATGGGTGAATACAGCGGCAATACAGAGGTAGATATGGGCGGTAAGATCGTCCTCCCCGGCTTTGTGGACGCCCACATTCATCTGGAGAGTTCCCTGGTCAGTCCCACGGAGTTTGCCAAGGCGGTGCTGCCCCATGGCACCACCACCGTCATCACCGACCCCCACGAGATCGCCAACGTCATGGGCACCGATGGCATCGAGTATATGCTCCAGGCCACCGAGGACCTGCCCGTGGACGTGCGCTTTATGCTGCCCTCCTGCGTGCCGGCCACGCCGCTGGACGAGTCCGGCGCCAACCTGGACTACCGGGCTATCGACAGCTTCTATGACCATCCCCGTGTACAGGGTCTGGCCGAGATGATGAACTTCGTGGGCACCATCAACGGCGATCCCCAGGTGGTGGAGAAGATCGTGGCCAGCCAGGCCCATCACAAGAAGATCGACGGCCACGCCCCCGACCTGGTGGGCAACGACCTGAACGCCTACATCGCCGCCGGCGTGTACTCCGACCACGAGTGCCACGACCTGAACGACGCCATCGCAAAGCTCCAGCGCGGCCAGTTCATTATGATCCGCGAGGGCACCGCAGCCCGCAATCTGGAAGCGCTGGTCCCCCTGCTGTGCGATAAGTATGTGGAACGCTGTATGTTCTGCACCGATGATAAGCACCCCAACGACCTGCTGGAAAAGGGTCACATCGACTACATCGTCAAAAAGGCCATCTCCCTGGGCGCCGACCCCATTACCGCCATCAAGGCCGCCTGCCACAACGCTGCCCGCTACTTCCTGCTGAACAACCGCGGCGCCATTGCACCCGGCTATCTGGCGGACTTCGTCATCATCGACGACTTTGACCACTTTAACATCGAAAAGGTCTACAAGCGCGGCGTACTGATGGTAGACCATGGCGTGGTGGCGGACTTCCCCGTCCCGGAGATCGACCCCTATCTGGTCAACCGCGCCCACGACACCTTCCACGTGGCCCCGCTGACCGCCGCCGACTTTACCGACAGCCGCCCCCACGCGGTCATTGGCATGGTCAACGGCGAGATCACCACCACCGACGGCGGCTACACCGACCGTATCGATGTGGACTATGACATTCTGAAGATCGCCGTCATCGAGCGTCATAAGAACACCCACCACATCGGTCTGGGCTACATCAAGGGCTATGGCCTGCAAAAGGGCGCCGTGGCCACCAGCATCAGCCACGACAGCCATAACATCATCGTAGTGGGTACCAATGAGGAGGACATGGCCTTCGCCGCCAACCGCATCGTACAGCAGCACGGCGGTATCACCGTGGTGGAGAACGGTCAGGTGAAGGGTGAGCTGCTGCTGGCCATCGCCGGCATCATGTCCGACGACACCCTCATAAACGTGAACCGCGACCTGGAGAACGCCAAAAAAGCTGCCTACGACCTGGGCGTGTCCACCGGTATCGACCCGTTTATGACCCTGAGCTTCATGGCCCTGCCGGTGATCCCCAGCCTGCGCATCACCACCCGCGGCGTGTTCGACGTCACCACTCAGCGCTACGTCTGATACCTGCTCCCCGCTTCGCCGGGACCTATATCCGCAAAAAAAGAAAGCCCTCGCGGGCTTTCTTTTTTTGCTCACAGCTTCAGTTCACAATCCAGGCTCATCACCGCGCTGCCGCCGATACGGACCGTCACGGCGCCGTCCTTTTCATACAGAAGGCTGCGTATCTCGCTGGGCCTGCCCATGTGCTCGCCCTGCAAAAACACGTTCTCCCGCTCCGGCTCCACATCGCCTCGCAGGTAGAGATAATACGTCAGTGCACCGTTGCTGGTCCCGGTGGCACACTCCTCCGGGATGTCGTACAGGGGCGCGTAGTTGCTGCACCAGGCCGTCACGCCGTCACGCCCCGGGCAGAACATATGCACGCCGGTCACATCGTACTTCCGTGACAGCTCCGTGACCACCGGTGCGTTCTGCACTGCCCGCATGAGTGTCTCATGGTCCCGGACGGGCATCATAATATCCGCCAGACCGGTGGACACCATCCGTGGGATATATCCCTCCGGGCAGTCCGCCTCCGTCAGGCCATAGGCGGCGTACAGCGCGGCGCGCTCCGCTGCCGGGATGTCACCGATCAGCTGCGGCGGCGCCATATCCATCCAGACGGTACCGCCCCTGACGGTGATGTTCAGCTCCCCGGCCTTCGTATGGGCCGTGTGGTCGCCGTCGCCGATCTTCTCCAACTGACGCAGCAGGGCAAAGGACGCCACCGTGGCGTGGCCGCACAGGTCCACCTCCCCGGCGGGGGTGAAATAGCGCAGGGATACGGAGCCGTCCGGCTCCATATGTATAAAGGCCGTCTCCGAGTGCTTCATCTCCGCAGCGATCTGCCGCATGGTCTCATCAGACAGCTCCCGGTCCGGCAGTGCCACGCCCGCCTGGTTGCCGCCGAAGATCCGATTGGCAAAGGCGTCCATCACATAGAGCTTCATAGGGTATACCTCCCAGTTTTTCTTGTGGTTTTCATTATATACTCTCTTGCTCTTAACGGCAAGTATATTTGACTTCCGATGTATTTTTCGTTAGAATAGAATTGCAGCAGGTGTCTGTGTGAACGCCCGCCGCTAAAAGCGAAGAAAGGAACTTCATCGAAAATGCTCAATGAGCGAAGTCTGTTATCACAATTTCTGCATTTCGTAGCCGCTACGGTGGCATCCCTCATGGTTTTCAGCCTGTACTCCATCGTGGATGGGCTGATGGTATCCAAGGGTGTGAACGAATACGCCATGGCCTCGGTAAATCTGGCGGTGCCCTTCACCAACGTGCTGTTCTCCATCGGCGTCATCTTCGCCGTCGGTACCAGCACCATCATCGCCATCTATCTGGGACAAAACCAAGGCGAGAAGGCCAATAGCCTGTTCTCTCAGAACATCGTGCTGCTGACGTGCGTCGGCCTGACCATCACCGTCCTCGTTTTCGTATTTCTGGAGCCGTTCGCCGTGCTGCTGGGCGCAAAGGGCGTAACGTATCAATATACCATCGATTATCTCCGGGGCCTGGCCCCTTTCGCGCTGTGCTTCATCATCTCCTATAACATGGAGGTGCTGATCAAGACCGACGGCTATCCCCGTCTGGCAATTCTGACGGTCGTCACCGGCTGTCTGGCCAACTGCGTGCTGGACTATATCGCCATCTTCCTTCTGGACTGGGGCGTGTGGGGCGCGGCGGTGGCCACGGGACTGTCCCAGCTTCTGACGTGCATCATCTATCTGCGCCACTTCCTGGGCGGACACAACACCTTCCACTTTGTGAAGTTCAGGATGGACTGGGGCATCTACAAGCGGCTGATCCCGCTGGGCTTTGCCGACGGCGTAACGGAGCTGTGCAACGGCGTGATGATCTTCCTGTTCAACCGGGTAATCCTGCGCTGTCTGGGTGATGACGCTCTGGTGAGCTACACCATCATCGCCTATGTGAACACCCTCATCATCAACACCATGCTGGGCATCTCGCAGGGCAGCCAGCCGCTGGTCAGCTACCACTACGGCAAGGGGGACGCGGCGGGCTACAAGAAGCTGCTGCGGTATGGCTTTACAGCGGTGGGCATCATGACGGCGGTGATCTTCGCCGGGGTGATGCTGTTCGCGCCGCAGATCGCCGGCATATTCGTGGACGCGGATAAGCCGTGGCTGGCGGCGGACACCGCGGGCGCGCTGCGGCGGTACGGTCTGTGCTACATACTGCTGGGAAGCAACATCCTCATGGGCGGCTTCCTGACGGCGGTGGAGCGACCGAAGGCGGCTATTTCCATCTCCGTGGGCCGTGGCCTGCTCTTCCAGGCCGGTGCGCTGCTGCTGTTGGCGGCAGCCGTGGGCGGCACGGGCATTTGGTTTGCGCCGGTGATCTCCGAGGCGCTGTGCGCGGTAATGGCCGTGTGGTTCCTCCGGCGGTTCCTGCGGAAAACCGCAGCATAACCAACATAAAAAGTATCCCGCGGCACAGCCGCGGGATACTTTTTTGCTCTCTTTAAGGCGCCTTACGCCTGCGCGGCCTTTTCCGCCATCATCTGCCGCACCACCTCGTCGATACGGTGGGCAACGCGGCAGAAATCCTCCGCCGTATAGCCCTTGGTGGTCATGGCGGCGGTGCCGATGCGGACGCCGCTGGTCTGGAACGGCGAGCGTTTGTCCCCGGGGACGCAGTTCTTATTCAGCGTAATACCGCAGCGGTCCAATTCCTCCTGTACCTCACGTCCGGTAAGTCCGGTATCCGTCAGATCCAGCAAAAACAGATGGTTGTCCGTGCCGCCGGTAACGACCTTGTAGCCCATGGCCATGAACTCCGCCGCCATCGCCCTGCAGTTGACCACCACACGGTGGATATACGCCCGGTATTCCGGGGTCAGCGCCTCCTCCGCAGCCACCGCCTTGCCGGCGATCACGTGCTGCAAAGGGCCGCCCTGCATACCGGGAAAAACGGCGCTGTCCACCTTTTTCGCCAGCTCCGGCCGGCAGAAGATCAGTCCGCCTCGCGGGCCGCGCAGCGTCTTGTGCGTCGTGGTCGTGACCACATCTGCCAGTCCAAAGGGGCTGGGGTGCTCCCCCGCCGCCACCAGCCCGGCAATGTGAGCGATGTCCGCCATGAAATACGCCCCCGCCGCCTGCGCCGCCCGGGCAAAGCGTGCAAAGTCGATGGTCCGGCTGTAGGCCGACGCTCCTGCGATGATCAGCCGCGGCTTCAACTCCCGCGCAAGCCTCTCCATACCGTCATAGTCGATCAGGCCGTTTTCGTCCACATCGTAGGCCGCTATGTCATACAGCCTGCCGGAGGCATTTACCGGCAGTCCGTGGGACAGGTGCCCACCGTTGGCCAGACTCATGGACAGGATCCGGTCTCCCGGCTGCAGCAGCGCCATATACGCCGCCAGATTGGCGGAGGTACCGCTGTGAGGCTGCACGTTCACATGGTAGTCGGTGTGAAATACCTCCCTCCACTTGGCGATGCAGTACGTCTCCAGCTCGTCCACCACCAGGCAGCCGCCGTAGTAGCGCCCCTGATTTCCCATCTCCCGGTGGGCGGGATACCCCTCGGAATACTTGTTGGTCAGGCAACTGCCCACGGCGCGGCATACCGCCTCGCTGGTGAAATTCTCGCTGGCGATCAGTTCCACCGTTGTTTCCTGCCGCCGCTGCTCCATGGTAATATAGTCGAAAACCTTGGATGTCACACCCATCTCTCCCCACGTATTGTATTATTTCGTCAACAATTATACCACATATTGTGCCCCATGCAAGCCCCAATAGTCAAATAACCAAAATACACGAAATCACATACCAGTCCTGTATGTTTTTTGTAAAAAACGCAGAAAGGTGAAAAAAGGGTTGACAACGGCGCGTTAAGGGCGTATTATGCCACCATTCCGACAGGGAAAATCACAGCGAGGAGGAAAGCCGACATGAAGCGTAACGTCACCATGATGATGTGCGAGATGTGCATGGGTATGATGTCCATGTGCATGTTTCGTCGCGCCGAAAAGGTCATCAGCTTTCCGAAAACTGTTTGACGGCTTGAAAAAAAGCCGATGTGTAAGCAGACAGCGGAGGGTCAGTGATGACCAGCCGCTGTTTTTGTTTTGCTTATGTACCGCCGTTCCGGCCGGGCGGCGGTGCTGAGATAAAATCGTAACCAACCAAGTTTAATCATTTCAAAGGAGACTGCGAACATGAAACACAACACTTTGACTAAGATCATCACCCTGGCCCTGGCCGTTGTCTTGGCCCTGAGCCTTGCTGCCTGCGGCAGCAAGACCGACGACAGCAGCGGCGACGCTGCTGCCACCACCATCAAGATCGGCGTACCCAACGACACCACCAACGAAGCCCGCGCCCTGCTGCTGCTGCAGGAGAACGGCATCATCAAGCTGAAGGACGGCGTGGGCATCACCGCCACCAAGAACGACATCGTGGAGAATCCGTACAATGTGGAGATCGTGGAGGCTGAGGCCGCCCAGCTGCCCAACCTGCTGCCCGACGTGGACTACGCCGTGATCAACAGCAACTACGCCATCAACGCCGGCCTGAACCCCGTGAATGACTCCCTGCTGATCGAGGGCAGCGCCTCCGCCTACGCCAACATTCTGACCGTGAAGGAGGGCAACGAGACTTCTCCCAAGGCGCTGGCTCTGAAGGCCGCTCTGGAGAGCAAGCAGGTGGCTGACTTCATCACCGAGAAGTATGCCGGCTCCGTTGTCTCCGTTGTGGAGAGCACCACCGACGGCTATGACGCCTCCGTGGACTACGACGCTCTGAAGGGCGAGACCATCACCGTGGCCGCTTCCCCCACGCCCCACGCCGAGATCCTGGAGGTCGCCAAGGAGATCCTGGCTGCCAAGGACATCACCCTGGACATTCAGGTCTTCAATGACTACGTTGTGCCCAACACCGTGGTGGAGGACGGCACCGTGGACGCCAACTACTTCCAGCACCTGCCCTATCTGGAGGACTTCAATGCCCAGAACGGCACCCACATCGCCTCCATCGCCGCCATCCACGTGGAACCCATGGGTCTGTACGGCGGCAAGCAGACCACGCTGGACGCGCTGAGCACCTCCGCCCAGTAACATAAAACAACAGGATTTTACCCTCCTCTCCCCCTCGCGTGTTCCCCGCCCTGCACAGGGCGGGGAACACCGCGGAAACAGGACAATGCGAAACGCCCGGTTTCTTTTCCGGAGCTCCCGCCAGGGCGCGGGGGATGCAGAAAGGAAACAGCGCGAATTAAACAGAAACGAGGAACGCCGTCGTGATAGAACTGAAACACGTAAGCAAGACATACGACTCCGGTGCCAACGGAGGCGTGGACGCATTGAAGGATGTGTCCCTGACCATTGAGGATGGAGACATCTACGGCATTATCGGTATGTCCGGCGCGGGCAAGAGCACGCTGGTGCGCTGCATCAACCTGCTGGAGCGCCCCACAAAAGGCGAGATCATCGTGGACGGCCAGCGGCTGGACACCATGACCCCCGCCCAGCTGCGCGCCGCCCGTCGGAACATCACTATGATCTTCCAGCACTTCAACCTGCTCATGCAGCGCACCTGCCTGCGTAACGTCTGCTTCCCCATGGAGATCTCCGGTGTAAAGCGGGCCGATGCGGAGAAGCGCGGGCGCGAGCTGCTGGAACTGGTGGGCCTGCCTGACAAGGCGGATGCCTATCCGGCCCAGCTGTCCGGCGGCCAGCAGCAGCGCGTGGCCATTGCCCGTGCCCTGGCCACCGACCCCAAGGTGCTGCTGTGCGACGAGGCCACCAGCGCCCTGGACCCCAAGACCACCCGACAGATACTGGAGCTGATCCGGGACATCAATCAAAAGCTGAACATCACCGTGGTCATCATCACCCATCAGATGAGCGTGGTGAAGGAGGTCTGCTCCCACGTGGCTATCCTGGACGACGGCTGTGTGGCCGAATCTGGCATGGTGGGCACGGTGTTCGCCGCGCCAAAGTCCGAGGCCGGACGGCGGCTGGTGTTCCCCGGCGGCGCGGACGCGCAGGTATACAACCCCCAGGACGAAAAGCTGGTCCGCCTGGTGTTCAAGGACAGCAAGACCACCAGTATTCCCCTCATTGCCCGGCTGGCGGCAGAGGAGGGCGTCTTCTGCAACGTGATCTCCGCCAGTACCCAAAAGCTGTCCGAAACGGTATACGGCAGCATGATGCTGGGCATCCCCAGCGCACAGTACGATAAGGCCGTGGCCTTTATCCACAATGTGGCCAATGTTCAGGTCGAGGAGGTGGACCACCATGTACAGTAATCTGTTCTCCGCCCAGTCCGTACAGGATCTGATGAGCGTGCTGCCCTCCCTGCCCTTTGCCATCTGGGAGACGTTTTACGTCACCGTGGTCAGCACGGCGCTGTCGCTGGTGCTTGGCCTGCCCCTGGGCGTGCTGCTGGTGGCCGGCGAGAAAAACGGCGTCCTGCCCCTGCCCCGCTGGCTCATGCAGGTCATCAACGTCATCATCAACCTGCTGCGCTCCATCCCCTTCCTGATCCTGATGATCATGGTATTCCCCCTCTCCCGTCTGCTCATCGGCACCGCCGTGGGCACCACGGCCACCATCGTTCCGCTGGTGGCGGCGGCGTTCCCCTTTGTGGCGCGTCTGGTGGAGAGCAGTCTCCGCGAGGTGGATGGTAATATCATTGAGGCCGCCCAGAGCATGGGCGCCACCCCCATGCAGATCATCTGCAAGGTAATGATCCCCGAGAGCGTTCCCTCCCTGATCCAGAATGTCACCATCGCGCTGACCACCATTCTTGGCTACTCCGCCATGAGTGGCATCATCGGCGGCGGCGGCCTGGGCAAGATCGCCATCGACTACGGCTACTATCGCTATAAGTACCTGGTAATGCTGGTGGCGGTGGTCATTCTGATCCTGTTGGTGCAGCTGTTTCAAAGCGTGGGCACCTGGCTCAGCAAGCGGTGCGACAAGCGTTTGAAGCACTGATCCCGTCTTCTGTTCCCTTCGGCTTTCGCCGAAGGGAATATTTTTTCCGCCGCCCCATTTTTCACCTTGACATTTCTCCCGAAATCGTGTATGATATTCGAGGTTGTAAAGGCATATAACTTTACAGAAGGAGGCCACACCGTGAAAAACCAGACATACCGCATGACCATGCTGTTCGATTTTTACGGCGATATCCTGACCCCACGGCAGCGTGAGCTGTTCGACCTATATTATAATGAGGACCTGTCCCTGGCAGAGATCGCGGAGAACTGCGGCATTTCCCGGCAGGGCGTACGGGACGTGATCGTTCGCGCGGAGAACGCTATGACCGAGCTGGAGGACAAGACCGGCCTGGTCTGCCGCTTTTTGCAGATGCAGCAGCACGTGGACCGTATCATCACCGCTGCCGGAGACATTAAAACCATCAACTACCGGCAGTACGAAAATCCCCGGTTAGAGGAATTGGCGGAGACGATCTTGGACGCTGCCGCCGCCCTGAAGGAGTAACGACCCATGGCATTTGAGGGACTTAGCGAAAAACTGAACGGCGTATTCAAGCGCCTGCGCGGTAAGGGCCGCCTTACCGAAGCCGATGTCCGCGAGGGTATGCGCGAGGTGCGTCTGGCCCTGCTGGAGGCCGACGTCAGCTATAAGGTCGTCAAGGACTTCGTGGCGGACGTCACCGAAAAGTGCGTCGGCACCGATGTGCTGGACAGCCTGACCCCCGCCCAGCAGATCATCAAGATCGTAAACCAGGAGCTGACGGTGCTGATGGGCGGCACCAACGCCCGCCTGACCACTGCCTCCAAGGGCCCCACCGTTGTGATGATGGTGGGTCTGCAGGGCGCCGGCAAGACCACTAACGGCGCCAAGCTGGCAGGGCTCATGCGCCGCAACTACGGCAAGCGCCCCCTGCTGGTGGCCTGCGACGTGTACCGTCCCGCGGCCATCAACCAACTGCAGGTGGTGGGCAAACAGCTGGATATCCCCGTCTTCGAGATGGGCCAGATCGACCCGGTGACCATCGCCAAGGAGTCGGTGAAGTACGCCGCTGACCACGGCCACGACATCGTCTTTCTGGACACCGCCGGCCGTCTGCATATCGACGAGGCGCTGATGGACGAGCTGAAGGCCGTCAAGGCTGCCGTTCATCCCAACGAGATACTCCTTGTGGTGGACGCCATGACCGGCCAGGACGCGGTCAACGCCGCCAAGGCCTTTGACGACGCGCTGGGCATCGACGGCGTACTGCTGACCAAGCTGGACGGCGACGCCCGCGGCGGTGCTGCCCTGTCCATCCGGGCCGTCACCGGTAAGCCCATCAAGTTCGTGGGTACCGGCGAAAAGCTGGACATGATCGAGCCTTTCCACCCCGACCGCATGGCCGGGCGGATACTGGGCATGGGCGATATGCTCACGTTCATTGAGAAGGCCGAGCAGCAGTACGACGAAAAACAGGCCAAAAAGCTGGAGGAAAAGCTCCGCAAGAACCGCCTGACCCTCACCGACTATCTGGACCAGATGGAGCAGCTGCAAAGCATGGGTGACCTGAGCCAGATCGCCGATATGCTCCCCGGCGGCATGGCTAAGGGCTTCGACCCCAGCCAGATCGACGAGAAGCAGATGGCCCACAACAAGGCCATCATCCAGTCCATGACCCCGCTGGAACGCGAAAATCCGCAGATCCTCAACGCCAGCCGCAAAAAGCGCATCGCCGCCGGCTGCGGGCTGGAAGTGGTGGATGTCAACCGCCTGCTGAAATCCTTTGAGATGCTGCAGCAGATGACCAAAGCCATGACCAAGGGCGGCGGTATGCGCGGCCTGGGCGGCATGATGGGCGGCTTCGGCGGCAAGGTGGCCAGAGGCGCCATGCACGGTTTTGGCCGAAAAAAACGGTTGAAATAAAGTTAAAAAAAGTAGAAAAAGTGTGTAAGTGCAGTCGCATTTAACAGATATAAAACAATCAATTTACATGGAGGAACACAACAATGGTTAAAATTCGTCTGAGAAGAATGGGCGCTAAGAAGGCCCCCTATTACCGCGTCGTCGTCGCCGATTCCCGCTATCCCCGCGACGGCCGCTTCATCGAGGAGATCGGCACCTATGATCCCACTGTCTCCCCCGCCAAGATCAGTATCGACGCTGACCGCGCCCGCGAGTGGATCAAGACCGGTGCCCAGCCCACCGATACCGTTCGCGCCCTGCTGAAGAAGGTCGACGTACTGTAAGTCGGGAGCGCGCCATGAAGGATCTGCTGCTGTATATCGCGCAGAACCTTGTGGAGCACCCGGAGCAGGTCAGCGTGACCGAGGTGGAAAACGGTGACGAGCTGACGCTTCAGCTTCGCGTCGCGCCGGAGGACATGGGCAAGGTCATCGGACGTCAGGGCCGTATCGCCAAGGAGATACGCACCGTGATCCGTTCCTACGCCCAGCGCACCGGCGCCAAGGTGTCTGTGGATATCGTTGATTAAAAAAGGAGCACCCGGCAGGGTGCTCTCTTTTTGCCCGCTGGCCGGGGCAAAAAAGAAAGCCCTTTCGGGCTTTCTTTTTTTTGCTCTCAGTGACGCTTTTTAGCGGTCCAGGCCATGCCGGTCACGGAGAGGACGGCGGTCAGAGCGTAGATGCCCACGCCCGCGTCAAAGGTCTTGGGAGATCCCTTGGTGTTGTCGGTCTTGGTGTCGGTGGTGGTGGAGTTGTAGTAGTAGCGCGGCGGAGTGACGGTCTTGACATTGATGGTGAAATCACTCTGCGCAATTTCATTCCCGCCGACAGCACAAGCACCTGGCACCTCGATGCTGCAGGTATTATCCGCAGAACTGACCTTGCTCATGTCATACCCCTGATTCCAGCACAGGTATTTCGCGCTGATGGTATTATTGTTAATAGTAATGGACTCCGCGGGGCAATTTTCATAAATGCGGAACGCATTGGCTGGTGCATTGGAAATGGTATTATTTGTGACGGTAAAGGTCTTCCCGCTGGTCAGCTGGATAGCGGAGCCATATTTAGCACCATTCTTTTCTGCGCCGGTCAAATCGCTGATGGTGTTATTGTCGATGGTGACAACGGCATCATTTCCGGCCTGGATGTTCATGCCACGTTCGCAGTTGGTTATTTCACTGTCAACGATTTTGAAGCTCGCCATCGTACCCTGCACAAAAACAGCATAACCGTTTGCATTTCCGGAAAGCTTGCAGTTATTGACCGTTACATTGGCTCCCTCAACAGAGTGCGGCATTCTGAACCCGTTTTCAAACTTGCAGTTGTTAAAGGTCAGGTTCGCCGGGTTACTGTCGATCCTGACAGTATCAACAAACGTGATGTCCTCGTAAACAACACTCTGTGCTGCGACACTAATGCGATAGGCATTGTCACCGGTCTTTGCAACCTTCGCATTGTTAACACCCTTGACAGTCACGCGTTTTACCGTAACAGCGGGGGTAAAATAGCCACCGCCAAAAATTGAATCGCCTGCGCCATTACTGCCTACGACCCCGGCACCATCACCGGTCTCCACTGTACCGTGGATCGTCCAAGCAATTTCTTCCACCGTACCCAGACTGTTGGCACCAAAAGTATTCCCAGTAGTCGTGACGTTCTTGCTCTCGCGCCAGGCTTTGGCGGCAGCGGTCAGCGTTTCATAATGGATAAGCCCGTTTCCATCGACCAAGCCATCGATGGTCACATAATTGTTCTCGTCTGCCCACGAAATGGTGGTGACGCCCAGCGTCATGACCAGCGCCAGAATGGTTGCTACCAATTTTTTCATGTCTCATACCCCGTTTGTTTTAGATTTCCGCAGGTGCACTCGTTTTAATAACCATTAAAACGTAAATGCAGAGGTACCTCTGCGGATAGTCAAATTATAGCACAGTCTCACCGTTTGTCCAGCCTTTTTATGGAAGTTTTACACATTTTTTCTGTTACCGGGAATGAAAAACGGGAGAATTTGGCAAAAAATGGGAATTGAGGGCCCGCTGCGGCGGGACGGAGGGCAGCGCAAAAGAGGAGCACCCGAACGGGTGCTCCTCTTTATGTCCCTCACGCAAAATAGCCCTTGATCTCCATCACGGCCGTTACGATGCAGAACAGGCCGAAGGCCAGGATCAGCGTGCCGCCCAGCTTCTTTTTCTGCTTCACCTGGAACATCATGATACCCACCATGATCATGGACAAGCCCAGCAGCACCATGGACAGGCCGGGAATGTACAGCACATTCATCTTCCGCAGCAGCCACAGCAGCAGGGCCAGGACCAGCAGCACGATGGATATATTTTTCTTCGTATTCATGGACATTGGCGTTTCTCTCCTCCCTTGGGACGCGGCGCGCCCACTGGTTTGATTGTAGCGGAAAAGCGGACAGAATACAAGGGCAATTTACCGGCCCAGCAGCACTTTCGCCTTGAGGATCGCCGCCACGGTCTTGGCATCGGTCAGTTCGCCGGACATACACAGCTCCACCGCCTCGTCGAAGGGCAGGCGCACCGTCTCCAAAAACTCGTCCGCGTCCGGATGCGTCTCGCCGAAGGTCAGCTCACAGGCCAGGAACAGGTACAGCGTCTCGCCATAGCAGCCGGGAGAAGCGATCAGCGCCCCCAGGTCCGTCCACGCCTCCGCCGTGGCCCCGATCTCCTCCTTCAGCTCCCGCTGGGCCGTGACGAAGGGGTCCTCGCCCGGCTCCCGTTTGCCGGCGGGTATCTCCGTCAGCACCCGGGAAAAGGCGTAGCGGTACTGCTTCACCAGCAGCACGTCGTCGCCGTCCAGGGCCAGAATGCCCACGCCGCCGGGGTGCTCCACCACCTCGCGGACCCCCTCTTTCCCGTTGGGCAGGCGTACCCTGTCCTCCCGCACGCGCAGGATGCGGCCGCGGTAGACCTCACGGCTCTCCAGTGTTTTCTCAGTCATATCCATAGAAGCGTCTCCCTTCGTTTTTTGCCCCAGTATAGCACAGAAAGTTCAAAATTACCACCCCTCTATCCCCCTTGCGCGATGCGAGAAAATATGGTATACTATCGTTCACGTTACCGGAAGGAGGTGTCTCCATGGACAAGTCCGGCACCAAGACCATTGCCCAGAACCGCAAGGCATACCACGACTACTTCGTGGAGGACCGCTACGAGGCCGGCATCGAGCTGTTCGGCACGGAGGTCAAGTCCATCCGCGCCGGCACCCTGAACCTGAAGGACGCCTTCTGCGTGGCCAAGGACGGCGAGGTGTACGCCTACAGCTTCCACATCTCCCCCTATGACCACGGCAACATCTTCAACCGCGATCCGGACCGGCCCAAGCGGCTGCTGCTGCACAAGCGGGAAATACGGAAGCTCCACGACCTGCAAAAGCAGGAGGGCTATGCGCTGATACCGCTGTCGGTATATTTCAAGAATTCCCGGGTGAAGGTGGAGTTGGGCCTGTGCAAGGGCAAGAAGACCTACGACAAGCGGGAGGCCGTGGCCAAGCGGGACGCCAAGCGGGAGATGGACCGCGCCATGCGGGAGAAGAACCGCGGGTATTGAATGGTATGACATTGCGCGGGAAGTGCGCATATTCTTATGACAAAGTGAGGGAAACGGAATGGCAAATCCTATCGTGACTTTTGAAATGCAGGACGGCGGCAAGATCGTTGCCGAGTTGTATCCCGACATCGCGCCCCAGAGCGTGTACAATTTCATCGCCCTGGCCAACGCCGGGTACTACGACGGGCTGATCTTCCATCGGGTCATCCCCGGCTTTATGATCCAGGGCGGCTGCCCCGACGGCACCGGCATGGGCGGCCCGGGGTACTGCATCAAGGGCGAGTTTGCCGCCAACGGTGTGCAGAACGACCTGCGCCACACCCGCGGTGTGCTGAGCATGGCCCGGGCGCAGCCCATGGACAGCGCCGGCAGCCAGTTCTTCATCATGCACAAGGACGCGCCCCATCTGGATGGGCAGTACGCCGCCTTCGGCTGCGTGATGGACGGCATGGACGTGGTGGACCGCATCGCCAACCAGCCCCGGAACATGATGACCAACAAGCCCAAGAAGGACCAGGTCATGGCGAAGGTCACCGTGGACACGCAGGGCGTGACGTATCCGGAGCCGGAGAAGCTGGCCGATCCCTTCGGGAGATAAATTCGTTTACCGTGTGTGGGGAGGATCCCCCTCCCCCACACATATGTAAATATTCCCATGGGTTGTATGTGCACAGCGTGCAAAAACCTTATGGGCTGTACTGTTTCCCAGTATCGCACAATGCGCAAGTCCCTCGCGGACTACGCTGTTTCCCAGTGTCGCACAACGCGCAAGTCCCTCGCGGACTACGCTGTTTCCCAGTGTCGCACAACGCGCAAGTCCCTCGCGGACTACGCTGTTCCCCAGTATCGCACAATGCGAAAACCCCTCATGGGGCTGCACCGATTTTCTCCGGGTATTGGAACAATACCCAAAAAATTCCCAATATGGGGCTGCACCGGTTTCGACGGGGGTGTGGAGGCTGGATAAGCGGGCGGCGGCGCCTGACCGCCATAAAACGGGCAACTTAAAAATTAACTGACAACAATCGTATTGCTGTCGCTGCCTAACTAAAGGCAGCCGTCTGAACCGGAGAGGCCGCAGGCCGGGGAAGGCGTCGTTTATGCGGCGGACGTGCGGCGGGTAAGAGTTGCCCCGCCCATGCATTATGACTCTACTGAACCGCGCAGTCTGTCAGGTGTCTGTGCGGAGAGGGAATGCTGAAACCTGACTGCGCCCGGAGAAAGTCTTGTCAAAGCGCTTTCGGACAGGGGTTCGACTCCCCTCAGCTCCACCACAAGTCAAAAAATCCGAACATTATCATCAATGGTGATACGTTCGGATTTTTGATTTTTATGAGTTGTTTTATAATTTAGAAATTACTGTGGTTTGTAGCATATTCTCGGCCTCCTCCAAGCCTTGCATCACTTCCGCCATGATGCGAGTGGCCAAGATAAATCCTGAACTGAACGCTTCACACTCAGTGATGCAGGACAGTTCACTTGTGCAGTCCTTGAATTTTTCAAAGGTTTCTTTTTGTTTCATTGTCAGACTTGAGTTCAGGTCTCCCTCGTTTTTGCATATCAACTTAACTTAAGGAGTTTGCCACCCTCGTTTCTCAAAGAAACAGTTGATATTATCAATCAAACGATTTATAATGTCAACTGTGATAATAGTTGTATGGAGGCTTATTATGACTACTTCTGAACAGATACGAGTTCTTTGTGTGCGTTCTGGCGTAAGTTTGTCAGAATTGGCAAGAAGAATAAATCAAACACCACAAAATTTCAGTGTTAAACTTAAGAGAAATACGGTTACACAAGATGAGCTAAATCAAATTGCTAATGTGCTCAATGTGAAATATGAACAGTATTTTGTTTTAGCTAATGGAGATCAGGTTCGATAAATAAAGAGAAGGTAAAAAATGGATACAAACATTATTTATAATATAGATTGCGTCGCCGGAATGAATCAAATGATAGATGAGGAGTCTATAGACCTTATCATCGCGGATCCACCATATTTTAAGGTTATCGGCGAAAAATGGGATTATCTTTGGAGAACAGAAGAAGACTATCTTGAATGGTCAGAAAAATGGATTGCAGAAGCTGCCCGTGTTTTAAGAATGGGCGGTAGTTTCTATTTGTTTGGTTATTTTAGAATGTTAAGTAGATTGTTGCCTATTTTAGAAAAGTATGGTTTTGAACTTAGACAACAAATAGTATTAAATAAAGGCATGCAAGCTGTATCTGGGCGAGCAACTAAAAATTATCGAATGTTCCCTAATGTGACCGAAAGTATTTTATTTTTATGTAAAGATCCCAAACCTTTTGCAAAATCCTTTTTAAAGCAAAGGCAAAAAGAATTAGGTTATTCCGCAAAACAAATCAATGAGATGTTGGGTGTCAAATCAAACGGTGGCGGTATGTGGAGTATTTATACAGGCAAAAATGTTTGCGAGCAATTACCCACTGAAGAATTGTGGGACAAATTGCAAACAATTCTTGAATTTAACATTCCATACGATAAGATTAGTCAAACATATCATGCACAAATGGGGTTAACAGATGTATGGGATGATGTGAATTTTTATGAAGAAAAAGACCGCATCCATCCTACCCAAAAACCACAAAAACTGCTTGCAAGACTAATTCTTGCAAGCAGTGATGAGGACGATATTGTTTTAGATCCATTTATGGGTGGAGGTTCAACAGCCTTGGCTTGTATTAATAACAAGCGTAATTATATTGGATTTGAAATAGAACAAGAGTATTACGAAAAGTCGTTAGAACGATTAGCATGTAGATAGATGACGCTATTATAATTATCTTAAATCGATAAACTGTGAGCGTAACGATAGTGGTATATCTGCTTTTTTCAAAACGATTTTAGGCAAATATATTTCATCCGCGAATTTGTTGCATAGATCGGCATTGGTTATATTATTAGTTTTCCTTATGTCTTCTAATAATTGCAATAGCTTTTCTTTATTTAATCCATTAACACGAGCAGATGGGCTGTATTTTTTAATAACATTTTTAATGTTAGCTACACTTATGGTAGTTGATCCAGAATATGAACTTAAAGGAAGTAGTACATCTGAATAAGTATTGTTTTTGGATGGGAATACATCGGTGATTATATTGCCATCATTTGTGATTTTTGATCTGTAAATCAAAGTTGGTTCTGTTAATGCGAATTTTAGCATATGCGGCCACATGTTAAACGGTGCTTTAGATGTTGACTGTGAACGAATATTGAGATAATAGTCAATCATACAGTACGCAAACCCTTTACTCTTTGGGTCAACTTCCCATATTGATGCAATAATGTCGTTGTTGTTGCTATCATATATGGATTCGAATTCAAAAAGAACAAAGTAATATCTGTAAGGATCCAATAACTTTGCAAACTCGTCATTGTTTCGGATTGCTATTAACCACTTCGAATCATCTTTCCTATTAATGCTTGTAGAGCCACATACAGCACATTCCGTTTCTAAACTTGAAACAACTGCACCACAAGCATTACAAGACCCTAATTGATCGACTCTATAACAAGTTTTAATTTCACCATGTCTTTCATCATCTATAACTAAATCATAACCACGAGCACCGGATTTTCCGCCAGGATATCCTGTTACGACACTCACCAAATGCTGACCAACATATCCCATACGTGCCTGAGGCGTTTGTTGAGTTATTTTTGACCATGCATTAACTTTTGCTCTTAAATCAATATATAAATCTTTGATCAAGGCTTCAGAAGCTTCTATCGTTCCTAAAGTATAATTTAGCATAAAACCACTCCTTCAAATATATTTCTATTTTGTTCTAACACATTTCGACGTTTTTTACAATAGATTATTGGAGGTGATGCAATGTACTTTAAATATCTGTCGGCTGCGTTTGGCAGCGCCATGATCACATCGGTCTATTCGGCCAGTACCACGGGCCGCAGGGAACGGCGGCATTGGCGGTCGTCGCTCCGGTCTGGAACATCATCTACAGTCTTGGCCTTTTGATGGGCATCGGCGGCAGCGTGATTTTCAGTACAAAGCGCGGCAGCGAGAAATGCGACGGGAGTGAGAACCAGTATTTCACATCGGCCGTGATCGGCGCAGTGATCTTATCCATTCTGGCATGGATCGGGGCCATATGCTTCGAGCGCCCCATCCTGACCTTCTTCGGAGCGGATGGCTCCTACCATTGTCCGCACCTATGCGTTATCCTTCCTGCTGCTGCCGTTCAACATCTTCTCGACCTATTATTTCCAGGCGATCATGAAGCCGAAGGCAGCGTTCGTTGTTTCTGTGGCACGGGGACTTGTCATCAGCGGCATTTTGATCATGGTTCTTCCTGCGCTGGTCAACGCCGATGCGATCTGGTTTGCGATGCCAGTCACGGAGCTGCTGGTCATGCTTTACGCCGCTTCGATGATCCGCAAATACACAAGGGCTTTGCCGGGAGGTACCACTTATGCAGATACCCGCCATTGAAAGCAATGCACCCTCGCTGATCTGAAGCTGCTCCCTTAATAGGCCGCCCTGCACGCAGCGCCTCCCTTGCGGTATGGGGACGTGTTCGAATCTATTTGTGCCATGATAAGATAACAGCAAAAACAAAACCACCCTAACGGGTGGTTTTGCTTTTGCTGGGGCTACTTCATTCTGCCATCGCCGGCCATGAGGGCGGTCATCTCCTCGATGCGCTCCAGTGGGAACGGCGGCTCACACAGGGGCCTCATGGCGATGGACATGAGCTTCATGGGATTGTCGTCCGCCGCCACACGGTTGGAGCTGAGCGCGCCGCAGCGCTTGCAGCGGTGGATGATCGCCCACTCGCCGCCCCTGCGTACCCAGACCGCCACCGGCTCCATGATGCCGCCGCAGTCGGCAGCCCGGTCGCCGGGCTCGATGTCTACGTGCAGGCTGGAGAGGCAGTTGGGGCAGTGGTTGCGGTGGTCGCTGCCGGCCCCCTGCGGTGTGCAGAGTCGGCCGCAGACCTTGCAGGTGAAGGTGTCATTGCAGGGATGGGTCTTGTAGTAGCCTTTTTCAAAAGTCTTCCGCTTGTTTTCGCGGTTCATGGTGTTTCCTCCTGAAGATGTGTTTTCATGCTCCGGGAGGAATGGCGTGCATATCGCCATCGATTGACAAGGGCAGGCGTGTTTGCTCTTGTCAATCGATGGCTGCCAGACCTCCCGGTCAGGCCACACGCTCCAGTGTCAAGGTATCGAGTTTCAAACGCGTCTCCTTAATAAAATGTGTATTGCGCCCTGCGGGCACTGACGACAGGGTACTCTCCGCGCCGCCGTTTGTCAAGAGCCTACGCGTGCCTGAACACCTTTTTCTCCAACGCAAAGATGCGCGGACTGAAGGTGTCCGGCTCCATCGTATCATACGTCTCGCGGTAGATCTCCATACGGCTGTCCACCGCGTCGATCAGGCTCAGCAGCTCCGCCTCGGCGCACAGAGGGCGCACCGCCGCGCCGAATTCCGGCTCACCGTGGTGGGAGAGGATCAGGTGCTGCAGCAGCACGGATTTCTCCTCCGGCACGCCCAGGCGGGCGGCAGTCTCCGCCGCGTCCTGCGCTCCCATGACCAGGTGCCCCAGCAGCTGACCCTTAATGGAGTAGTCCGTGGCCAGGCCCAACTGGGAAAATACAAACTCCTGCGCCTTCGCCATATCGTGGAGCAGCGTCCCCGTCAGCAGCAGGCTGCGGTCGATCGTCTCCGGGTACATTCCCGCCAGGAAGTCCGCGATCTTCACCATGTTGGCGGTGTGCATCAGCAGGCCGCCCAGAAAGGCATGGTGTACGCTCTTGGCGGCGGGGATGGACGCGAGCGTCTCCCCGTGGGCCTCCAGCATGGCCTCGGCCACGGCACGGTAGTCCGGGTCCGTAATGGAGGCTGCCGCACGGCGCAGATCCTCCATCGCCGCGCCGCAGTCGATGGGCGCAGTGGGCACCAGGGCGGACACATCCACCGGATCCTCCTGGGCCGCCTGACGGATACGCGCGGCGGTGAACTGCGCGGTGCCCCGATACTCACCCACGGTACCCCGCACCTTGACCACGGTGCCCTCGTCGGCGGCGGTCAGCGGCCCAGCATAGTCCCAGACCTTCAGCTCCATCGTGCCGGTACGGTCGCTGAGCGCTCCGGTCAGGAATGGCTTGCCGTTGGCGGCCACCTTGGGGTTGGCGGACTTGAGTATGTAGTAGCCCTCGATCTCGTCGCCGGGGGTCATGGCGTTGATGGACTTGTTGTATTCCACAGGCATATCCTCCCTTTCTCATATTATTGCTATGATACCACGTTTGCCGAAAGCGGGCAAGTGCCCAGGTGATCTTGCCGTTTCCCCGGCAACGTTACCGCCAGACAAAAATTTTGGCAGTCAAACACCGTTTGTATTTTGGTTCGCGACAGGAAAACTCGTAAAAGTCCCTCATTGTTAATAACTTTTACAAGTTTCTTTTTACGGCAATTCTTTACAGGTTTCGACCTTTTATTTATGACATTTTTATGTACACGCCGCAAAGATTAACGTGCAATTTATTCACTCAGTGTTATAATCTGAGCATGATTTTTCGGGACGATCCGGACGTTCCGGAAAGAGAAAATCCACTTTACAAAGGAGAGTGTGTTTTTGTGACGACATTCATCATCGGCCTCGTTATTTTGCTGGGCGGTGCTGCACTGTACGGCCGCTTCTGCGAAAAGGTCTTTGGTCCTGACGACCGCAAGACGCCCGCCTACACCAAGGAGGACGGCGTTGACTTCGTTCCCATGCGCGGCTGGAAAAATAGCCTCATCAACCTACTGAACATCGCGGGCACCGGCCCCATCCTCGGGCCGATCCAGGGCATCCTGTTTGGACCCATCGCGTTTTTGACCATCCCCATCGGCAACATCATCGGCGGCGCCATGCACGACTATTTCTCCGGCATGATCTGCCTGCGCGACGGCGGCACCCAGATGCCCGAGATGATCCGCCGGTACTCCACCAAGGGTATCTATAAGTTCTACAACGTGTTCGTGTGCGTGCTGCTGCTGCTGGTGGGCGCTGTGTTCATCTACACCCCCGGCGACATCGCCGCCACGCAGCTCTTTGGCTTTGACGGCAAGGCTACCTCCGTCTCCACGTGGGTCATCTACGGTGTCATCTTCCTGTATTATCTGATCGCCACCGTGTTCCCCATCGACGCCATCATCGGCAAGATCTACCCCATCTTCGGCGGTATCCTGCTGTTCTCCGCCATCGGCATCTTCATCGGCATCTTCGTCACCGGTATGCCCCTGCTGAACATCTGGGACAGCTGGGCTGCTCCCGTGCTGAGCCTCACCGGTGCTGACGGCACCGTGGGTACGTTCACCTACGCGGACTACTTCTCCACCAAGCACTTCCTGCCCATCTTCTTCGTGACCGTGGCCTGCGGTATTCTGTCCGGCTTCCACTCCACCCAGACCGCTATCATCTCCCGCACCATGAAGAGCGAGCGTCAGGGCCGCAACACCTTCTACAACATGATGGTGCTGGAGGGCTTCATCGCCATGGTTTGGGCTGCCGGCGCCATGGGCGTGTACAACCTGGCTCTGCAGGAGCCCAATGCCGGGCTGGCTACCGGCACCGTGGGCGTGGTCTGCAAGTACCTGCTGGGCAACATCGGCGGCATCATCGCCCTGCTGGGCGTCATCGTGCTGCCCATCACCTCCGGTGATACGGCACTGCGCGCCCTGCGCCTGAGCCTGTCTGAGACAATGCACATCGACCAGTCCACCAACGGCAAGCGCATCAAGCTGGCTGTGCCCATCTTCGCGCTGGTCATCGCCATCCTCGTGTTCGCCAAGACCAATGCCGACGGCTTCAACATCCTGTGGCGTTACTTCGCATGGGCCAACCAGACGCTGTCCCTGTTCGCCTTCCTGTGCATCACCGCGTGGATGTTCGAGAACGGCAAGGGCAAATGGGCTTGGATCCCCATGATCCCCGGCTGCTTCTACACCTTCATCTGCGTGACCTACATCGCCAACGCCCACATCGGCTTCAATATCCCCTGGACGCCCGCCTACATCATCGGTGTGGTGTGCGCCATCGCCTATGTGGTAGCCTGCTGCATGTACGGCAAGAAGCGCGCTGCCAGACTGCTGGCTAAGTAAGTTCTCTCCTCTCCTCAAATCGGTATAGCAAATAACGTACAAAACATGAGGGACGGCCTACGCCGTCCCTTGTGTTTTTTTCTCCCGGCTGGTATAATCCCCTTATCAAAACGAAGGGAGTTCGCTCCATGAAACGCTGTCTTGTCCTCTCCGACTCATTCAAAGGCACGCTGTCCTCCCCGGACATCTGCCGCATCGCCCGCAGTCTCCATATCCCCGGCTGGCACATCGACGCCCTGCCGGTGGCCGATGGCGGCGAGGGCACCACAGACTGCTTTCTGGATGCCTGCGGCGGACAGCGTATCGCCCTTCCCGTGTCCGGTCCCTTTGGCGGCACTATCGATGGCTTCTACGGCCTGCTGCCCGACGGCACGGCGGTGGTGGAGTGCGCCGCAGCAGCGGGTCTGCACCAGGCCGAGGGCCGTCCCGACCCGGAGGCGGCCACCACCTACGGTGTGGGACAGCTTCTGGCCCACGCGCTGGATCACGGCGCAAAGCGCCTGATCCTGGGTCTGGGCGGCAGCTGCACCAACGACGGCGGCTGCGGTGCGGCTGCAGCGCTTGGCGTTCGGTTTTACGACCGGCAGGGCCGCGGCTTCGTGCCCACCGGCGGCACGCTGGCGGACATCGAGACTATCGACCTGTCCGGGCGGCATCCCGGCCTGCGGCCCGGTGTGCTGACGGTCATGTGCGACATCGACAACCCCCTGTACGGCGAAACCGGCGCGGCGTACATCTTCGCTCCGCAGAAGGGGGCGAACGATGCCTGCGTGCAGCGTCTGGACGCGGGACTTCGGCATCTCGCCGCGGTGCTGCATGCACAGCTGGGTGCGGAGGTGGATACCCTCCCCGGCGGCGGTGCCGCCGGCGGCTTCGGCGCGGGCTGCGCTGCGCTGTTGTGCGGTGCCCTGCGCTCCGGTATCACGACGGTGCTGGACACCGTGGACTTCGACCGCCGCGCAGTGGGCTGCGACCTGGTGGTCACCGGCGAGGGTTCCTTTGATGCCCAAAGCCTGGGCGGCAAGGCCATCAGCGGCGTGGCAGGCCGGTGTCAGAAGCTGCGTGTCCCCGCTGCCGTGCTGGCCGGACGGGTGGCGCTGACACCGGAGCAATGGGCACCGCTGGATCTGCGGGCCGTCCGCAGTATCAACCCCACCGGGGCGACCCTTGAGGACGCCCGAGCCAACGCCGCCGCTTATTACCGGACGGCACTGGAAACGCTGCTGAAGGAGTGGAAGTGATATGGCACAGGTCATTGAGATACACGACTTTTCCGATCCGGCGCTGGACGTCTACGCCCGGGCCACGGAAAACCAGCTGGTCAACCGGGCCGACCCGGCCAACGCCCTGTTCATCGCCGAGAGCCCGCTGGTCATCGGCCGTGCGCTGGACGCCGGGTGCGTACCGGTGTCGTTCCTGATGGAGCCGCAGCACATCACCGGCAAAGGCGCCGAGATACTGGGTCGCTGTGACCCGGACCTCCCCGTCTATACCGCCTCCCTGGAGGTGCTGACGCAGCTCACCGGCTTCCACCTGACCCGCGGGATGCTGTGCGCCATGCGTCGTCCGCCCCTGCCCTCCGTGGCGGAGGTCTGCGCCGGCGCGCGGCGCATCGCCGTACTGGAAAACGTGATGAACCCCACCAACGTGGGTGCCATTTTCCGCTGCGCGGCCGCCCTGGGCATGGACGCCGTCCTGCTGACCACAGAGGGCAGCGACCCCCTGTACCGCCGGGCTTCCCGGGTAAGCATGGGTAATGTATTCCTGGTGCCATGGACCTATCTGCCGGAAGGCGACTGGACGGCGGCACTGCACGATCTGGGCTTCACCACCGCGGCCATGGCCCTGCGGGAGGACTCCCTGCGGCTGGATGACCCACGCCTGTTGTCAGCGGAGAGGCTGGCGGTGGTGCTGGGCACCGAGGGCGACGGGCTGGCCGACGGCACCATCGCCCAATGCGACCACACGGTGATGATCCCCATGACCCATGGGGTGGACAGCCTGAATGTAGCTGCCGCGGCTGCCGTAGCCTTCTACCAGTTGGGCCTGCAATGCCAATAAGCGAATATAAATATCCCCCCGGCTCCGCCGGGGGGATACACTGTATTTACAGGAACTTGTCCAGCTCCCGTTCCACATTGTCCATTTTCTTCACTTGGGGATGTTCCACACGATAGCCGGACTTAATGACCATATCCAGCGTCCGCAGGGCGGTCAGATCGGCCAGCGGGTCCGCCGCGCAGACGATCATATCCGCGCACTTGCCCGGCTGGATGGAGCCGGTCTCGCCGGCAATACCCGCCAGCGCCGCATTGCCCAGCGTGGCGCTGTGCAGCGCAAACGCCGGCGTCACGCCGCAGTACTTCACAAAGTAGCATAGCTCCCGCCACATATCGTAGTGGGTGATATAGGGGCAGCCGGTGTCGGTGCCCAGACCCACGGGGACACCATCCGCCAGACAGGCCTTCGCCATGGCGATAATACCCTCAAACACCACCTTGCCGTTCTCCTGCTGCTCATAGGTGGCGTGAGAGATACTGCGGTCGAACAGCGCATAGGGCACGGCAGGCGAGATGGTGGACACCTGGAAAGCGCCGCGTTCCTTACACAGCTGCATGATGTGCTCATCCGGCTTCGCGCCGTGCTCGATGGAGTCCACGCCGTTTTCCAGCGCCACCCGGACGCCCTCCGGGCTCTCCACATGAGCGGCCACCTGCATTCCCAGCGCATGGGCCTTATCGCAGGCCGCCTTGACCAGTGCCGGCTGCATCCGCAGCACGCCCGGCTCGCCAACCACTTCGGCGTCCATAACGCCGCCGGTGATCATCAGCTTGATCAGGTCGGGCTTTTCCGCCGCGATCTTCTCCACGAAGGCCGCGGCCTCCTCCGGCGTGCGGGCCTCATAGGCCAGCGACCCGGCCATGTGCCCGCCGGGTACCGACACCGCCATATTGGACGCCACCACCCGGGGAGACAGGATCTCGCCCCGCCTGGCCGCATCGCGAATGATCGTGTCGAAGTCCGCCACGCCGCCCACGGTACGGATAGTGGTCACGCCGGACAGCAGCTCCGTCCTGGCGTAACCCTCGCACATCTTCACGCCGATGCGGCGCATCAGGCCGTTGGAGGTGATGAGCTTCACCAGCTTCTTAGGGTCGGAGGGCTTTTTCCGGGGCTTGCCGGAGGCGGGCAGATGCACATGCAGATTGATCAGCCCCGGCAGCAGGTATTTGCCGTCCAGGTCCACGCGCGCATAGCCCTCCGGCACATCGGCCGCGTCGCAGACGGCAGCAATGCGGTCCCCGTCCACACAGACAGCCAGCCTCGTCCGAGGCGTCATGTCCCGCGTACCGTCCAGCATCACGCCGTTCACCAGCGCATATTTCTCATGGTTTATGTACATATGCATCCCTCCTGCTGGGAAATTTTTTCGCATGATACCACAACGCGGTGGAAATTGCAACAGACAATTTCCACCGCCAGCCAAAGCAGATCCACGCACGTTTGACGTTCTCAGAATACGACCACCAGCAGCATTTTGAATTGCTCCTGTCCATACACCGCGTGCGGATGCCGCGCCGGCATGAGGATGGACTCGCCGGTGTGCAGCACATGGGGTACGCCGTCCACGGTCACGCGGCCCACGCCGTCCAGGCACGTCACCAGCGCGTCGCCGCCGGACTCGTGGGTGCTGATCTCCTCGTCCTTGTCGAAGGCAAACAGCGTCACACTGACGGCGTCGTTCTGGGCCAGCGTCTTGCTGACCACCTGCCCCGGCTGATAGGCCACCTGATCCCGCAGGGTCAGTACGGTGGCCACATCGAGGTTCTTCATCATAGCGATACACTCCTTTTTATTGGATAAACGGGGGCGGCTTTGCCGCCCCCGTTATCGAAAACTTACTTGCCCAGGGCGGCCTTCAGGGCCTCCACACGGTCGGTCTTTTCCCAGGAAACACCCAGGTCCTCACGGCCCATGTGGCCATAGGCCGCCAGCTGGCGGTAAATGGGCTTCCGCAGGTCCAGATCGCGGATGATGGCGGTGGGGCGCAGGTCAAAGACCTTCTCCACCGCGGCCTCCAGCTCGCTGTCGGCCACCACGCCGGTGCCGAAGGTCTCCACCAGCACGCTGACGGGACGCGCCACGCCGATGGCGTAGGCCAGCTGCACCTGGCACTTGTCGGCAAGACCGGCGGCCACCACATTCTTGGCCACCCAGCGGGCGGCGTAGGCCGCGCTGCGGTCCACCTTGGTGGGGTCCTTGCCGGAGAAGGCGCCGCCGCCGTGGGGCGCGCTGCCGCCATAGGTATCCACGATGATCTTGCGGCCGGTCAGGCCGGTATCGGCGGCGGGGCCGCCGCTGACAAAGCGTCCGGTGGGGTTCACATAGATCTTCGTCTCGCCGTCCAGCAGCCCGGCGGGCACGGTGGGCTTGATGACCAGCTCGATCATATCCTTGCGGATCTGCTCCAGCGTCACGTCGGGGCTGTGCTGGGTGGACAGCACCACGGTATCCACGCGGACGGGCTTGCCGTTCTCGTCGTACTCCACGGTGATCTGGGTCTTGCCATCGGGACGCAGATAGTCCACCAGACCCTGCTTGCGCACGTCGGTCAAGCGCTTGGCCATCTTGTGGGCGATGGAGATCGCCAGAGGCATCAGCTCCGGCGTCTCGTTGCAGGCGTAGCCGAACATCATGCCCTGGTCGCCGGCGCCGTTGTCCAGCTCGCTCTTGCCGGAGGCCTTGGCCTCATAGCTCTTGTCCACGCCCAAAGCGATATCGCCGGACTGCTCATCGATGTTGGTGATGACGGCGCAGGTGTTGCCGTCAAAGCCGCACTCGGAGGAGTTATAGCCGATGTCCAGCACCACCTGGCGGGCGATCTTGGGGATATCCACATAGCAGTTGGTGGTGATCTCACCCATGATGTGGATCAGGCCGGTGGAGGCGCAGGTCTCGCAGGCCACGCGGCCATTGGGGTCCTTCTCGAAGATCGCGTCCAGCACCGCGTCGCTGATCTGATCGCATACCTTGTCGGGATGCCCTTCGGTAACGGACTCAGAGGTAAACAGATGTCTTGCCATAATTTTTTCTCCTTTCATCTCGCGGATGGTCATTGAAAAAAGCGCTCTGCCGAACCGACAGAGCGCTGTGCTTCTTTGCTCATCCTCATCTTTCGATTCGTTCGCCGGATTTGGCACCTTGAAAAAACAGGTTGCCGTGGCTTCATCGGGCCGGTCCCTCCGCCACTCTTGATAAGGTATTTACTTGTACAGCATATTGTAACAGTTTTTTTAGCATTGTCAATAGCATTTCCATGATTTTTGCAAATAATTCAACTGTACGGAAACTTTGCCATTGTTCAAAAAAATGACATGACTTTTCCGCCGTTATGGGTTATACTGAACACAATTTGTACACAGGAGGACACTCCCCTTGAAAAAACTCTATGACGGGGTGCAGCGCTTCTGCGCCGCCCATCCCCGGTTCGGCATTCCCAACCTCATGCGCGTTATCGTCATCGGCAATGTGGCGGTCTATGTGCTCATGCTGCTGACCCAGGCCAACGACGCCAACGCCCTGAGCTTTCTGACCTTCAATCTCAATGCCCTGCTCCATGGCGAGGTGTGGCGGCTGGTGACCTTTGTGTTCGTGCCCGCCTACTCCAGTCCCTTTGCCCTGCTGATCAGTCTCTACTTCTATTACTGGATCGGCTCCACGCTGGAGCGCCAGTGGGGCACGGCCAAGTTCAACCTGTACTACATCAGCGGCGCGCTGCTGACGGTTCTTGGCGTGGTGCTGGCCAGTCTCATCACCGGCAACCCCTACCTGACCGCAGCGGGCACCGGCTATGTGAACCTGTCCATGTTCTTCGCCTTTGCCTTCCTGTTCCCGAACACCACGGTGCTGCTGTTCTTCATCCTCCCGGTGAAGATGAAGTGGCTGGCGTACCTGGACGGCGCACTGTTCGCCTTCGACATCATCAAGGCCATCGGCGCCCACAACTGGGCCGGTGTAGTGCTGCCCATCGTGGCCCTGCTGAACTTCGCCGTGTTCATCTGGCCGGAGGTCCACTACCTGAAGGAGCGCGCCAAATACCAGAACTCCCGCAAGACCGTCCAGTTCCGTCAGGCCCAACAGCAGCAGGCCAAGCAGGCCCAGCAGCAGGGCTATCGCCACAAGTGCGCCGTCTGCGGCCGCACGGATACCGACTATCCTGATCTGCAATTCCGTTACTGCAGCAAGTGCGTCGGGTACCACTGCTTCTGTCAGGACCACATCTTCAACCACGTGCATTTCACGGAGGAATAACAAAATACAGACGGGCCGCCCGCCGGGCGGCTCTTTTTTTTGCACATATCTTAATAAAATCTTACCGTCCTGTAAGTTGACAGTGAAAACGTTTTCGCGTACAATAAGCCTGTAGCAAAAGGGGAAAACTGCCCAAAAATCCGAAACGCAACCGCCGGTTGACACATTTCCAGCCCCGGTTTATAGACCGCAACCGGCAAAACCCGTATGATAGCGCCATCAAAACCAAACGGCGGCACCCGCCGTCATACGGAAGGAGCGCATACCTATGATTTTAGCTAACAAGATCGTGTCCCTGCGGAAAAAGGCAGGCTGGAGCCAGGAGGACCTGGCCGAGAAGCTGGGCGTCACCCGCCAGTCCGTATCCAAATGGGAGGGCGCACAGTCCGTGCCCGATATGGATAAGGTCGTGATGATGAGCCGCCTGTTCGGTGTCTCCACCGACTTCCTGCTGAAGGACGAGTTGGAGGAGGAAGCCCCCTGCGCCGCGGCCCAGGATGACGACACGCCCCTGCGCCGCGTGAGCCTGACCCAGGCCTCCGCCTACCTGGCCCTGCGTAAGGCCGCCGCGCCGAAGATCGCCATAGCTACCGCCCTGTGCATCACCTCCCCGGTCACGCTGATCCTGCTGGCCGGCATGAGCGAGGTGCAGCGCTTCCACATCTCCGAAAATGCCGCCGCGGGCATCGGGCTGTGCGTGCTGCTGGCGCTTGTAGCGCTGGCTGTGAGCATCTTTCTGCGGACAGGTGCAGAAGCCAAGGAGTACCGGTTCCTGGAGGAAGAACCCTTTGAAACGGAGTACGGCGTGGAGGGTATGGTCCGCCAGCGGCAGCGGGAATACAAGGACACCCATACCCGGCTCGTCACCGTGGGCGTGGTGCTGTGTGTGCTGGCCGCCGTACCGCTGTTCGCCGCCATGTGCATAAGCGGCAGCAACCTGCTCTATATCGCCGCTGTCTGCGCGCTGCTGGTGCTGGTGGCCATTGGCTGTCTGGCCCTGGTCACAGCCGGCGTGTATCAGGGCGCCATGGAGCAGCTGCTGGAGGAGGGCGACTACACCCGTCCCCAGAAAAAGCACCACAAGCTGATGGGCACCGTCACCATGATCTACTGGCTCACCGCCACGGCGGTATTCCTGCTGTACACCTACGGTCCCCACGGCAACGGCCAGCCCCGGTACAGCTGGATCATCTGGGCTGTGGCCGGCGTGCTGTACGCCGCCGTTATGGGCATCGTCCGCATCATCAGCCGCAGCCGCGGCTGATGATGCCCCACAATAGAAGCTTAGGAGAGAAATAGGAGGAACTGACCCCATGCTGGACATTCAACATCTGACCAAGACCTACGGCGAGAAGAAGGCCGTGGACGATCTGTCGCTGCACATCGCCCCCGGCGAGATCTACGGCTTCATCGGCCATAACGGCGCCGGCAAGACCACCACGCTGAAATCCGTGGTGGGTATCCTGCAATTTGACCAGGGCGAGATCACCATCGATGGCCGATCCATCAAGGCCGATCCCCTGGGCTGCAAGCGGGAGATGGCCTACATCCCCGATAACCCGGATCTGTACGACTACATGACCGGCATCAAATATCTGAACTTCATCGCCGACGTATTCGGCGTGGACGCCCAGACCCGGCAGGCTCGTATCCGCACCTACGCGGATGCCTTTGAGCTGACGGGCGACCTGGCCCAACCCATTGCCGCCTATTCCCACGGCATGAAGCAGAAGCTGTCCATCATTGCCGCGTGGCTCCACGACCCGAAGGTCATCATCATGGACGAGCCCTTCGTAGGCCTGGACCCCAAAGCCGCCCACCTGCTCAAGGGCATGATGCGTGAGATCTGCGACAACGGCGGCGCCATCTTCTTCTCCACCCATGTGCTGGAGGTAGCGGAAAAGCTCTGCGACAAGGTGGCTATCATCAAGGGCGGCCGGCTCATCCGTTCCGGCACCATGGAGGAGGTCAAGGGCGACGACTCCCTGGAGGAGGTCTTCCTGGAGCTGGAGGCGGAGTGATGGTCAAATTATTGCTGAAAAAACAGCTGTCCGAGATCTTCCGCAGCTACTTCTACGACGCGAAAAAGAACAAACCCCGGTCCAAGGCAAGCACCGTCAGTTTGATCGTGCTGTATGTGCTGCTGATGGTGGGCGTTATCGGCGGTATGTTCACGCTGTTCTCCATAGGTCTGTGCGCTCCCCTGCACGAGGCCGGTCTGGATTGGCTGTACTTCACCCTCTTTGCCCTGGTCGGTGTGCTGATGGGCGTGTTTGGCAGCGTGTTCAACACGTTCTCCGGCCTGTACCAGGCCAAGGACAACGATCTGCTGCTGTCGCTGCCTATCCCCGTGCGTGCCATTCTGGCCTCCCGGCTGCTGGGTGTATACCTGATGGGTCTGATGTTCTCCGGCGTGATCCTGCTGCCCTGCGTCATCGTCTACTGGGCCGTCGGTGTGCTGACCGCCGCCACTGTGCTTGGCGGCATCGCGCTGATTCTGGCCGTCTCCCTGCTGGTGCTGGTGCTCTCCTGTCTGCTGGGCTGGGTGGTAGCCAAGATCCACAGCAAGCTCAAGCGCAAGAACCTCCTTACCACCCTGATCGCGCTGGCGTTCTTTGCCCTGTACTACATGGTGTGCTTCCGTGCCAACGAACTGATCGAGCAGCTCATGCTGCACCTGAATGAGGTGGGTGCAGCCATCCGCGGCAGCGCCTATCCCCTATATCTCATGGGCCGTATGGGCGCCGGCGACTATCTGGCTGTCGTGCTGGTGCTGGCCGTAATGGCGGCGCTGTGCGCGCTCACATACCTGCTGCTCAGCCGCACATTCCTGTCCATTGCCACCGCCAACAACGGCGGCGCCAAGGCCGTTTATAAGGAAACGACCGTCAGGGCCGCCGGTGTGCCCGCCGCCTTGCTGCGTAAGGAGCTGGGCCGCTTCACCGCCAGTCCCAACTATATGCTCAACTGCGGTCTGGGCACGGTCATGCTGCCCATTCTGGGCGTGCTGCTGCTGATAAAGAGCAGCGACCTGCTGCCTGTTATATACGAAATGGCCGGTGGCGAGACCTCCGGTCTTCTGGCGACGATGCTGTGCGCCGCCCTGTGCCTGGTAGGCTCCATGAACGACATGGCCTCCTCCTCCATCTCCCTGGAGGGGAAGAACCTGTGGCTGGCACAGTCCCTGCCGGTGACACCGTGGCAGGTACTGCGTGCAAAGCTGCTGGTACAGGTGCTGGTAACGGGTATCCCCATGGCAGTCACCTCTGTACTGATACTATTGGCCGTCCGCCCCGCCCTGCCGCTGGCCCTCCTGCTGATAGCGCTGCCTCAGGCCTTTGTGTGGCTGTCGGCAGCCTTCGGCCTGACCATGGACCTGAAGCGCCCCAACCTGGTCTGGACCAATGAGATCACCGTCATCAAGCAGCGTCTGACGGTGCTGCTTGCCATGCTGGGCGGCTGGGTGTACGCCGCCCTTGTCGGCGTGCTGTACTACCCGTTCGGTATCGACATGGGTGCAGCGTGGTATCTGCTGGCCTGGACAGTGCTGACCGTCGTGCTGACGCTGGTGCTGCTGCGCTGGCTCCACCGCACCGGCAGCCGCCTGTTCGCCGCCCTGTAATTGTGTCAGAAACGTAAATTCTGCCCCGTTCCGGCCTCCGGAACGGGGTTTTCCCGCAGTTTTTGTGGATTTGCTTATAGACACTTCGGGCAAAATGTGGTAGGGTAATTCATCAAAGAAAAAAAGCTATGCAGAACAAGGAGGCCTTACCATGAACGAGGTCAAATCCCCCAAGAAACCTCTGATCTACTACTACATGATCGTGGTACTGCTGGTGCTGCTGTTCAACCTGCTGGCCATGCCCTGGCTGGCGGAGCACCAAATCAAGGAGGTGGACTACAACACCTTCGTCTCCATGACCGAGAAGAATGAGATCGGCCAGGTGGAGATCCAGCAGCAGAGCAACCGCATCCTCTTTACCTCCACCGACGGCAAAACCATCTACAAGACCGCCATCGTGCCTGATGACGGCCTGGTGCAGCGGCTCCTGGACGCGGGCGTATCCACCACCGGCGAGGAGATCGAGCAGACTTCCCTGCTGACGGATATCCTGTGCTGGGTCCTGCCGCTGGTGATCTTTATCGCCATCGGTCAGATCGTCTCCCGCAGCCTGATGAAGAAAATGGGCGGCAGCGACTCCCTGATGTTCAATATGGGCAAGTCCGACGCCAAGGTCTACGTCAAGTCCGCCGAGGGCATCAAGTTTGCCGATGTGGCCGGTGAGGACGAGGCCAAGGAGAACCTGACGGAGATCGTCAACTACCTACACGATCCCACCAAGTATCAGGAGATCGGCGCGTCCATGCCCAAGGGCGTGCTGCTGGTGGGCCCTCCGGGCACCGGCAAAACCATGCTGGCCAAGGCTGTGGCCGGCGAGGCCAACGTGCCGTTCTTCTCCATGTCCGGCTCCGAATTCGTAGAGATGTTCGTGGGCATGGGCGCGTCCAAGGTGCGCGACCTGTTCAAGCAGGCCAAGGAGAAAGCCCCCTGCATCGTGTTCATCGACGAGATCGACGCCATCGGCCAGAAGCGCAGCGGCGGCCAGTACGGCGGCAACGACGAGCGCGAGCAGACGCTGAACCAGCTGCTCACCGAGATGGACGGCTTCGAGGGCAACACCGGCGTCATCATTCTGGCCGCCACCAACCGTCCGGAGTCCCTTGATCCGGCCCTGACCCGACCCGGTCGTTTCGACCGCCGTGTACCCGTGGAGCTGCCCGACCTGCTGGGGCGCGAGGCCATTCTGAAGGTACACGCCAAAAAGATCAAGATCGCCGAGGACGTGGACTTCAACAAGATCGCCCGTATGGCCTCCGGTGCCTCCGGCGCCGAGCTGGCCAACATCGTCAACGAGGCCGCCCTCCGCGCCGTCCGTGACGGACGCCGCTTCGCCACCCAGGCCGACCTGGAGGAGAGCATCGAGATAGTCATTGCCGGCTACCAGAAGAAGAACGCCATTATGACCGATCACGAGAAGCATATCGTGGCCTACCACGAGATCGGCCACGCGCTGGTGGCGGCCAAGCAGACCAATTCTGCCCCGGTGCAGAAGATCACCATCGTGCCCCGTACCTCCGGTGCTCTGGGCTATACCATGCAGGTGGAGGAGGGCAACCACTACCTGATGTCTCAGGAGGAAATGGAGAACAAGATCGCCACCCTCACCGGCGGCCGCGCCGCCGAGGAGACGGTGTTCGGCACCATCACCACCGGTGCCAGCAACGACATCGAGCAGGCCACCAAGCTGGCCCGCGCCATGATCACCCGCTACGGCATGAGCAGGGACTTCGACATGGTGGCCATGGAGACGGTGCAGAACCAATATCTGGGCGGCGACACGTCTCTGGCCTGCTCCGCCGAGACCCAGGCGAAGATCGACCAACAGGTGGTGGCACTGGTGAAGCAGCAGCACGAGAAGGCGCTGAAGCTCCTCACCGACAACCGCGCCAAGCTGGACGAGCTGGCCGCCTTCCTGTACGAGAAGGAGACCATCACCGGCGAGGAGTTCATGGAGATCCTGAACAAAAAATAAGCGAAACGCCCCCGGCGTCACCGGGGGCGTCCATCGGAGGAATACCGCATGAAGTTCATCACGACACTGGCCGTCACCTTCTTCGCCGGTATGGGCGCAGGACTGGGCACCGGTTTTGCGGGCATGAGCGCCGCGGCGGTCATCAGTCCCATGCTCATCACATTTCTGGGCATGGACCCCTACATGGCGGTAGGCATCGCTCTGGCCTCCGACGTGTTGGCCAGCGCCGTCTCCGCCTACACCTACCGCAAAAACAAGAACCTGGATATCCGGAACGGCATCATTATGATGGTCACCGTGCTTCTGTTCACCGTGGCAGGCAGCTACATCGCCAGCCTGGTGCCCTCCCGCACCATGGGAAGCTTCTCCGTGATCATGACGTTCCTGCTGGGCGTCAAGTTCATCGTCCGTCCCGTTATGACCACCAAGGAGGCCATGCTGGGTGTCTCCGCCAAAAAGCGTGCCGTCCAGTCTGTGGTCTGCGGTATCGTCATTGGCTTCATCTGTGGCTTCGTGGGCGCGGGCGGCGGCATGATGATGCTGCTGATTTTGACCACGGTGCTGGGCTATGAGTTGAAAACCGCCGTGGGTACCAGCGTGTTCATCATGACCTTTACGGCGCTGACCGGCGCCATTTCCCACTTCACCATCGGCGGCGCGCCGGACTGGACCGTGCTGGCGCTGTGCGTAGTCTTCACCCTGATCTGGGCGCGGGTCGCCGCGGTATTTGCCAACAAGGCCGAACCCAAAACGCTGAACCGCGCCACCGGCGTGGTGCTGGTGATCCTCGGCGCCGCCATCATGACCTTCAACCTGTTGAAATAATATATAAACAGCACCCTGGTTGGGGTGCTGTTTTTTCATTCATATATCGCTGCGTTACATACATATCCATCATTTTCCAAAATCACTAACGTATATTCATGGCGCTTCCCATCCAAAAAGCTCGTCGCTTCCACAGAAAACGTTGCAGATGGACAATCGTACTCTGCCTCATTGTCCATAGCAGCTGTATATATTTTCCCAATTTCTGCTTCAAACTCCCGATGTTCCATTCCTACTTTTGCATTATTAAATATAATTGCATTGTCTTGATTCGAGACAACTCCACATATCCTATCGTCGCTTTCTGTTGTCCCATCAAAGGACGAAATATCTGTCGGAGCAAAGAGGAAACTATACGGACACCCGCTTTTCTCCGTGTAGAACATATAGTGTCCTCCACTAAAACTGTCAACTATGTAATCCGTACCATACCAGTTCTCTATGTCTGCCACAGTAAAACCAATATGGTCGAGCATCGTCTCTGGCAAAGCAGTCTCCTGATGCGTAATGACCGTCTCCCTCTCCTTGCTATCCGGCCCAGTACTCAGTACCCGAAACACCCACAATGCTGCCAATACAGCCAACGCAATGCACAGGAATTTTTTTAAAGAAAACGGATGCTCTTGTTGGTATTCGCGCACCATCCTCTCTGCCATTTCCTGCGGGATATCTGCTCCGTGGTTCGTTCGTGAACGTGCGTATGCTGCTGCCTGCGCCTGTCGTTTTTGCTCTTTTTGTTCTTTCCTCTGCCTCTCGCGTTCCCAATACGCACGGTCAGCTTCTTTACGTTGCTGCTCCGCTACTTCGCGCCTTTGTGCATCCGCTTCACGCTGAAGTTCATATTGCAGCCTTTGGTTTAGATTCTCTCTGTCGCGGCAGAGTCTCTTCCTCTCCATCATCCGTCTTTCGCGATCTTTTTCCAACGCAGCAATTTTGCTTTTCTGCGTATCAATATCCCTCTGGCGAGATTTTATGATACTTTCCGATTTACAATTTCGTAAATCTCGTGTACGCTGGTCTATCACGTCCTGGCAACGCTTTTCTTCTGCAAAAATACGCTCTATCGCCTCATCTACGCTACTTATATCTCTGTCTTTTCTCTCCAACTCACGGCGATAACGATCGGCTTCCATAGTATTATCCCCTTTCACCTATTAACCCCGCCAATTCGCAACTGGATATACGGAGTATTTTGCGTTAAATGCTTCAAGCAATCGATGTTCCGCTGCTTTACAGTCTTCAATTTCCTCCCACTCACAAACCAATTCTCTAAAGCCTTCTATTTGGAAAATAGCACGTCCTCCACGATGGTCATTGCCCCCACCAAATCCATATAAAAGGTATTGCCGTATACGCTGGCGCAGCCCCCTCCTCCCTCCAGCTTTTCCAACATACAACAATTTCGAATACCCTGATTGTTTATACTTGTCCGTCAATGCCCCCACATCGTAAGTATCCGCAGCTGGATGTCCCTCAATTCTTTCAACAAAACGAAGCTCCATCTCCGCAGGCAAAATGATTTTGTAAATCCCATGGGTTTCTGGCACATTTTTCCCACACTCATTCCAATGATCCCATAAGTTTCCTAATGTTTCGCAGCCGTTCATGTCTCCACTCCTCTCTTTAAGAATTATAGCAATTTCTTTCGTGCTTGTATAGTGTATCATAATCGATCCGCTGTCCCGAAAAACGGGCAGTTCAACTTTTTATCAAAAAGAAACCCCCATTCCATTGGAATGGGGGTTTCCTTCTTCACTTATTCTGCTCATACAGCACGGCCAGACCCCGCAGAATGAGGTCCGCGGCCATGTGCATCTCATGCCGGCAGGCCGGCGCGATCACCGGCGCGATGCCGCCGGTGGCCACCACTGTGGCCTTCCGGCCAAGCTCGGCCTCCATCCGGTCGATCAGTCCGTCCAGCAGCAGTGCCGAGCCCAGCACGCAGCCGCTCTGCATGCACGTCAGCGTGTCGTCGCCGATGGCTCTATCCGGCACCGCCAGCGGGATGTCCGGCAGCAGCGCCGTGCCGCCCGCCAGGGACGACAGCGCCAGGTTTGCCCCTGGCAGGATGGCTCCGCCCCGGAACGCCCCCTGCTCATCCAGCACCGTCACCGTGGTGGCGGTACCCATGTCGACCAGCAGCAGCGGCGGCTGATACAGATCCAGCGCGCCCACGGCGGCGGTCAGCAGGTCCGCGCCCAGCGTCTCCGGCCGCTTGATACGCACCGGTACGCGGCAGCGGACGTTTCCGCCCACCACCAAAGGCTCTTTTCCGGTCAGCAGCCGCGCCGCGCCCTGTAAAGCCCGGGTCACCGGCGGCACCACCGAGGAGATGATGACCTGCTCCACCTCCTGCCTGTCCACCTCCGCCAACTCCAACAGCTGGCTCAGTGCCACGGCGTAATCGCCCACGGCGTTGTCCCGCCGTGTGGCAATACGGAAGCTGCGGCGCACCTCGCGCCCCTCCATCAGTCCCACGACCACATGGGTATTTCCCACGTCCAAAGCCAGCAGCATACGCGCGCCTCCCGTCTTATGCGTTGGTCTTGCGGGCAGCCAGCTTGCCCCGGCTGTACATGACCGCCTTGGCGATAGCCGCGCCGGTGATCAGGCACACCACGCCCTCTACCAGGCCGTTCACGCCCACGAAGGCGATGACGAACAGGAACGCGTTGGCGCTGCCGAGGGCGGCCACAAAGCCCTGGATATAGTCGGTGTTGTAGAAGCACAGACACAGCGTGGTCATAAACAGCACCGTGTTGCACAGCGCGCCGATCAGGCCCGCCGCGCCGAAGGACCACAGGTTCGTCTTGTCCAGCTTGTTCAGGCCCTTGAAGGCCACGCCGCACAGCCAGCCCGCCAGAATACGGGTGGGCACGCACACCAGGAACGTGTAGATGGGGTTGATACCCAGCAGCACCGCGCCGAACTGGCTCTTGCCGAAGCATTCCCAGAAGCTGATGCAGCCGAACACGCCGCCCAGAATGGCGCCGCTGGCCGGCCCCATGACAATGGCGCCCACGATCACCGGCACCATCAGCAGGGTGATCTCCAGCCCCGGCATCTTGATCATGCCCAGACCCGTGACCTCCAGCAGCAGCATGATCGCCACTAGCACGGAAATGCGCACCAGGTCATGCACGGAATAGGTCCCGCGCTTCGTTTCATTATTCATAGTTTTACCTCCTGCTGCCGCCTCCGTCCAGCAGAGTGCGGCGCTCGCACGTATGATACCACATTTTCGCGTTTTTGCAATAGCTGATTTCAAAAAAGTACCCCCGGCTTCGCCGGGGGTACTCTTTCGTATGCTGCACGCTCGGTCCGGCGAAGCCGGGGTACTGGCTGTGTGCCGCCGTATAGGCCGGTCAGCGCTTCCTTCTCCGCATCCAGGCCATGCCGCCCACGGACGCCAGCGCCATGCCCACGTAGGCCCCGATGCCCGCGTCGAACGTGGTGGGACTGTCCACCCCGCCGATGGTGAAGTTCATCGTCACGTTGCCCGCGTCGGACAGAATGGTCACCGTGTGCCTGCCGTCCTTCAGCGTCCGCAGATACACCGCCTTCAGATAGACCTCGATGCCGCCGTTGTCCTCGGCGACGTAGTTGGCCGAGGCGATGGTCCTGCCGTCCACCTGCACGCCCTTAACGCCGCTGAACGCCGCCGTGCTGCGGAACGTCAGCCCGTAGATGCCGGAGGTGTAATCCGTAGCGCTCTTGGCGGCATCAGCCGTCTTCACCGCGGAAATTCCGGGCGTGGACGCGCTGCCGTAGTAGTAGTACCCGCCGCCGGAGCTGCTCTGCGCCGCCGTGCTGATCACAAACGGCGAGAAGCTTCTGGTTTTGAAGCAGATGCCCCACTGTGTGTACTCACCGGTCAGCTCCTCCTTCAGTACCTCTGCATCCGTATAGTGATAAATGACAGGCGGTTCTGTTCGCTTTTGCGCTTCTTCCCATGTAAGCCCCACATACTCGTAGGGAACAAAGACAGTATACTCGCCAGAGAAACCGCTGACAGTCTGCCCGTCCCTTTCCACCGTAAGGCGCATATAGTGGGCGTTCTCGTTGTCCTGCGGGAACATACGGCACTTGAGCGTCAGGGCAGCATCATTTGATTGCAGTGTAGGCTTATCCACCGCACTGGTTACCTCGCTCACGCTCTGTGTCTGCACCGTATGCACATAGGGCGTCGCGTTGAAGTACACATACTCTACCTTGGTAGTTCCATTAGCAAACTTCCACTCAAAAACACAGCAGTTTACACCAGTGATGGTATTCCCGACATAATAGGACACATCGCCTATCTTCTGCTCCTTGAGCGTATTGGGCGTAACGCGAATCGGGCCGGGAACGGCTGACCACTCTTTTTTCGCAAGCCAGTCCTTCATGGAAGTAACCTCCCACTTTGCACCGGCATCATCGGCCGCCCCCGGTTCCGTGGAGGTTCCGTTGCCTACCATGCGGTACTCTGTGGCGCCCTCCGGCGCTGTGACGGTCACATAGGACGCCAAGACCTTTTCCAAATCCAACAGCTTGGTGCCGTCAAGCTGCGCCGTCACAAGGCCATTGTTCACGGTAAGGGTCACGCCCTCTGCCGTCGTATAGGTATCAATGCGCTCGTTGCCTGCCGGTGTACCCAAATTGTTCAGCCAGTTTCTTCCCTGACCATATGACTGGCCGGCGTCCTCGTCCAAGGTAAAGGAAATATTAGACATTCCGGTAGTGTCGATCACATTTGTAAAGTAGTCAGTACTCTTGTCCTTCCAACTGATGATCTCACGACTGGTAGAGTTATAGGAGGTATTTCCGGGCAGCGCCATTATCTCACCGTCATTCTGAAATCTTGCCACATAGATACCATTTGTGATGCCACGGTCATTGGAATCATAGTTTGCCTTTGTTCCGGCTTCCGCAATAACAGCGTCAATGGCTTTTTCGCTGCCATCGACCCAAGTCCAATAGTCCGGTCGCTGGCCTTCTCCGATATAGATAAAGGTGTAATACAGTGCGGCAAAATCGCGCTTACCGCCGCCAGTATAAATGCTTTTCCATCTATCCGCCGTCAGTCCTTCATTGAAGCTGACAGTCAGTGTGTTGGTCTCCTTATTCCAAGACAGGAGCACCACGTCCTGCAAATATCCGGGCACGGTGACCCGCACGGCGGTATTCTCGGAAAGCAGATAGTAGCCATCCGCTAATATATTCAGCTTGTCGAACATAGCCAGCAGCCACGGATTGTTCTGCACAGCGAACCACTGTGCGTCCATGCCAAGCTTATTCCAAGCCGCCTGAATACCTTCTGCAGACGCTTTTGCTTTCCAGCCTCCGTCGGTTCCATATTCAAAATTGCTATTTATAAACGTCTGTACGTCTCCGGCAAAGGGCGGCGGGCCACCCTGACCGCCTTGACCGCCGGAGGATTCATGGACGTTAACACACAGTGCATATTTTACATTATCTGCTGTGAGTATCACAAAGGACTCCCCCGGCTCGCAGTCACCCGCGACAGAAATAGTCAGCGCGTTACCGTTTGCCTCGGCAGTCAAGCCCTCTTTCGTCGTAGAGTCTACTGTGAACCCGGTAAGCGGCGTAAAGCTATCGCCAGTTCCTTCGATATGTGTGCGCTTGAATATCTGACCGAAGGTCACACTGCACCCCTGACCAATGCCTGTACCACTGTAATATGTTTCCTTATTGTCTTCGTAGAAAAAGCACTGCTCTGCACCCTCGGGCCACTGGGGGCCATTGTTTTCCTGCTGCCCCTGCTGCGGCACATCCCCCTCGTTGTCGCCGGGGGCGGCGAGGACGGGGGTACAGAGGGACAGGGTGAGTATCAGGGTCAGCAGGAGGCTGACTGCTTTTTTCATTTTCCTCTCTCCTTTCCCGCCAAGAGAGTTCGTTTCAGCCCGCTGAAACGTTGAAAGGGAGTATACTCCCTTGGCGGCACATAATTACTCTTTCTTTATACCACTTTGCCGTCTTTGAAACAATATGCAGGGAGGGAATGGTATATTTTTCGGCATTAAATGCAAAAACAGCCGGGCTTTTTGTGCAAAAGTCCGGCTGTTTTCGGTTATTCCGCCATGGGCTGTACGCCACCCGTGGGCAGTATGGGCCGGCTGATGGGAACGCTCCCCAGCATCAGCTGGTACTCGCCGTCCAGCATCAGCTGCACCTGCGTCACATCCTCCAGTGAGCACAGCGAGTCCACCAGCCCCTGTATCATGCGGTTCTGCGCCTCCGCGTCCTCCGGCAGCAGCGCCGCCACGCTCCCCGGCAGGTTCAGGTAGCATATCCCCTCCTCCGTGCTGGCGTTCAGGGCCGTAAAGCCCTCCGGCAGCAGCGGGTACAGGTCCGCGTAGCTGTCCAGCGGCCGTTCCGTCAGTGCCTTCACCACCGCCTGGGCCACCGTCTCCCCCTCGTACACCGTCAGCCGGCGCTCCTCGCCCACCAGCGTACCGCCGCCGTCCGGGAAGTACAGCTGCACCTTCACCGTCCGCACCACATCGTCCGGGCTGGTCAGCAGCACCTCCTCTGAGGTGTACACCTCGCTGGTCCGGTCCGCAGGCAGCTCGCCCGCCACCGTCAGCCGCACGGCGTAAATGCCGTCCAGCTGCATCAGCGACAGCGTGATGCAGTAGTCCGCGATGGTCCGGTCAATACCGATCAGCTGGTCGTATTCGCTGCTCATGTCCACCGACACCGTTCCGCCGGTGACGGTACAGCTCAGCAGCTGCGTCCCCACGGGTATGGGCGCGATGAATCCCTCCGCCGTGCAGCCGCCCAGCAGCAGCTCCATGATGTACTGCGCCTGCTGCTGGCGTCCCCGGTCCCCGGCGGTGATGTCCGCCCAGGGGATGGCGATGCCCTGCACGGCGTCGCCGCCGCCGGCGGACTTGTTCTGCTCGCTCAGGTCCGCCGGGCAGTACAGCCGCAGGCTCCCGCCATCCGCCGCCTGCTGCTCGCCGCAGGCGCACAGGCTCGCCGCCAGCGCCGCCGCCAGCAGCAGGGAAATGATACGCTTTTTCATGCCTCCTCCCCCCTTTCCGCCAGCGGCAGGTACACGGTGAACACCGTGCCCACGCCGTTTGCGCCGTGGCCGGCGGAGATGGTGCCGCCCCGGTTCTCGATGGTGTCCTTCACGATGGACAGCCCCAGTCCCGTGCCGCCCACCTCCCGCGAGCGCATCTTGTCCACCCGGTAGAACCGGTCAAAAATATGCGGCAGGTCCTCGTTCGGTATACCGATGCCGTTGTCGCTGACCGTCAGCACCACCTTGTCCCCATCCACATGGGCCTCCGCCCGGACGAATCCGTCCTCGGCGGCGGAGTACTTGATGGCGTTCTCCATCAGGTTGTACAGGATCTGATGTACATCGTCGTCGGTGGCCAGCGCCACGGCATCCTCGTCCGCCGCGCCGGATACGGTCACGCCCTTCTCCTGGGCCACCATGGTCAGCATACGCTCCACGCGCTCCAGCACCGGCTTCACCGCCACGGGATAGGGCTGCTGCACCACGCCGCTGTCCAGCCGCGTCAGCCGCAGCAGGTTCTCGGTAATGCGGCTCAGCCGTTCCGCCTCCCGCCCGATGTCGGTGACGAACTCCTTTGTGGTCGCCTCGTCCATGTGATCCGTCTGCAGGATGGAGTCCGTCAGCAGCCGTATGCCCGCCAACGGCGTTTTCAGCTCGTGGCTGGCGTCGGAGACGAACCGCCGCCGGGCGTTCTCCGTGGTCTGCAATCGGTCGGTCAGGCTGTTGAATTCCGCCGCGATCTGAGCGATCTCGTCGGTGCCGCTGGCGTCAGCCCGGTGGCTGTACGCGCCCTCACGCACCTTGCGGATGGCCTGCAAAAGCCCGCTGATCTGCCGGGTCAGCATCTGGCTGAGCGCGATGCTCAGCCCCGCCACCAGCAGGGCGATCAGCAGCGAGATAATGAGCAGGTTGTGCCGGAACGCCTCCAGCAGCTCCGACTGCTCCGTGTCGTAGTCATAGGCGTACACCGCGCCCACGATCTGGTTGTGATACACCACAGGCGTGGCCACGCGGCTCAAAAACGCCGTGCCGTCGTAGCTGCAATAGCTGGCGTCCTGTCCCCGCAGGGCCACCGCCACCACGGAGTACAGCGCGTATTCGCCCACGGCGTTGCTGCCCTGCCGGGTGTCGTACAGCACCAGTCCCGCGCTGTTGGTCACCATGATACGGGCCGCGCCGGACTCGTCCAGGCCCTCCAGCGCCGCCTGCACGTTCTCCACCGTCAGCTTCTCCAAGCCTATCATCGCCGACTCGATGACCTTCGCGGTGCTCTTCAGGTTGTTCTGATTGGAGGCCACCATCATGTTCTGGCTCACCAGCAGCGGATAGGAGTTCAGCAGGATCAGCACCGCCGCGATGACCAGGATATAGCTCAGGCTGAACTTCAGCTGCAAGGTCGCCTTGCCCCGCAGCTTGCGTATACCAAGGCCCAGGCGCTGCCACATAGTCTGCGCCTGCGGGGTCTGGTCCGTATTTGCTGCCGCCGTGTCACACGGTGGGCTGTTCTTCTCCCTTAAAATAGTAACCAACTCCCCACTTCGTCATAATGTATACCGGGTTGGCGGGGTCCGGCTCCAGCTTTTCCCGCAGCCGTCGGATGTGCACGTCCACCGTCCGATAATCTCCGGCGTAGGAATACCCCCACACCAGGTCCATCAGGCTCTCCCGGCTGTACACCCGCCGGGGGTTTTTCATCAGCAGCTCGATCAGGTCATACTCCTTTGCGGTCAGGTCGATGGTCTTTCCGTCCCGCAGGGCCACCCGCTGCTCCGTATCCAGGCTCAGGTCGCCCACGGTCAGCAGCGGCGTGCGCTGGCGGCTCTGGGCCGCCTGGTTCCCGTTCATGGACCGCCGCAGCAGTGCCCGGATGCGTGCCTTCAGCTCCAGAATGTTAAAGGGCTTCGTCACATAGTCGTCCGCGCCGCAGGCAAAGCCCATCAGCTTGTCGCTGTCCTCGCTGCGGGCGGTCAGCATGATGACGGGCACATCGGAAAACTCCCGTATCTTCATGCAGGCGTCGCTGCCGGACAGGCCGGGCATCATCACGTCCATGACGATCAGGTCGAAGTTCTCCTTCTTCTCCAGCTCCACGGCGGCCGCGCCGTCATAGGCGGTCATCACCTCATACCCCTCGTTCTCCAGATTGAACTTCATGCCCTTCACCAGCAGCTTCTCGTCGTCTACCACCAATATCTTCATTCCTGCGTATCCTCCGTTATGATGTGATCTTGTATGCTCTCCACGATGGCCTGTCCGATTCCCTCCACCCGCGTCAGGTCCTCCGCGCCGGTATAGGGTCCGTTGGCCTCCCGTTCGTCCACGATCCGCTGGGCCAGCACCGGGCCGATTCCCGGCAGGCCGTCCAGCTCCTCCGCGCTGGCGGTGTTGATGTTCACCTTCAGCAGTGCGGGCGCAGTCTCCTCCGGCGGCACGGCGCTGATGTCATAGCCGCCCCGCACCTGCCGCGGCGTCAGTAGCCACGTCAGTGCCATCGCCAGGACGAACAGCACCGTCAGTCCCAGCAGGAACACGTCCGTCTTTGTCAATTTTATCCGCTTTCCCACAGTTGACTACCCCGCCTCTTTTGCTTATAATAGGTCATGGACATACCGGCCCCATGCTCCGGACGGGGCCGTCCCCCTATATTATAGCATACATGGAGAAAAAGTCACATGAAAATCCGTCGTTTTATTGCTGTTTTTTTATCCGCCCTGATTTTATGCGGAGTTCTGACCGTTCCCGCCGCCGCGCTGGAGGATCCGGCCATCCGTGCCAAGGCCGCGCTGCTGGTGGAGGCCGAGACCGGCACGATACTCTATGACAAAAATATCCACGATGAGCTGTCCATTGCCAGCACCACCAAGATCATGTCCGCCCTGCTGGTCTTCGAGGCCATCGACCGGGGCGAGCTGCGGCTGGACCAGCAGGTCACCGCCACCGCCACCGCCCTGCGCGGCCTGCCGGAGGACGGCAGCACCGCCGACATCGTGGAAGGTGAAACGCTGACGGTGGAGCAGCTGCTGTACTGTATGCTGGTCATCTCCGCCAACGAGACGTGCAACATCCTGGGCGAAACGCTGTGCGGCAGCGTAGATGCCTTTGTGGAGCGCATGAACCAGCGCGCCCAGGAGCTGGGGTGCAAAAACACCCACTTTGCCAACACCACCGGCCTGACCCAGTCCGGCCACTACTCCTCCGCCTACGATCTGTATCTCATCACCCGCGAGGCCATGAAGCACGAGGACTTCATGACCATGGTGAACACCAAGTCCTACGAGATACCGCCCACCAACAAGACCGAGGAGGATCGCGTGCTCCACAGCACCAACGCCCTGATCTCCAACTGGCGTCTGGCGGGCTATCTGTACTCCGGCGCCCAGGGCATTAAGACCGGCAGCACCGACGCCGCCGGCCAGTGCCTTGTCTCCTCCGCTGTCCGCGGCAGCCGCACGCTCATCAGCGTGGTGCTGGGCGCGGAGAAGGTCGAAAAGGAGAACGGCTCCGGCTACATCGTAGAGAGCTTTACCGAGACGGCCCGTCTGTTCGACTGGGGCTTTGACAACTTTGCCCCCCAGCAGGTGCTGGACGAGAATGAGCTGATCCAGGAGGTCCCCGTGGCCCTGAGCAAGCAGGTCTCCACCGTGGCCGTCCACCCGGCGGAGAGCGCCGACGCCATGCTGCCCAAGGATCTGGACGTCAGTGCCCTGACCCGCACCGTCACGCTGGATAACGAGACGGCGCTGGCCCCCATCGCCGCCGGCGACCGCCTGGGCGAGATCACCGTCAGCTACGGCGACACGACCTACGTCACCGTACCCCTGCTGGCCGTGGCCGACGTGTCCGCCAGCCGCTTCCTGTCCCTGCGCCACGCCATCGGCGAATTCTTCTCCCAGCGCTCCGCCCGCATCGCCGTTCTGGCGCTGGTGGTGCTGGTCGCCGCCCTGGTTCTGTGGTTCCGGTTCTACGGCCGCAACCGCCGCTACGGCAAGCCCGGCAGCAAGCAGTACCGCCACCACTCCTACCGCGGCCGCCGTCACTGATATGGCGCCTATCCGTATACTCTACGAGGACCCGTATCTGGTCCTCTGCGTCAAGCCCGTGGGCGTCCTGTCGGAGGACAGCCCCTCCGGTGCCTGTATGCCCGGCCTGCTGCGCGAGCACTACCGCGCCCTGGGGCAGAACGACTATATCGCCACCGTCCACCGGCTGGACCGGCTGGTGGGCGGCGTTATGCTGTTCTCCCGCCGCCGGGACGTCACCGGAAAGCTCACCGCCGCCGTGGCAGAACACCGCGTCGCCAAGGAATACCTGGCCGTTCTCCGGGGCACGCCGGCACAGGACGAAGCCACCCTCACCGACCTGCTGTTTCGCGACGCCGCCCACAACAAGAGCTATGTGGTCAAGCGTATGCGGAAGGGCGTCCGTGAGGCGTCCCTCAGCTACACCGTCCAGGGCAAAGCGGACGGCCTGACGCTGGTGCGCGTGCAGCTGCACACCGGCCGCACCCACCAGATCCGGGTGCAGTTCTCCTCCCGCGGCCTCCCCCTGATGGGGGATATCCGCTATGGCAGCAAGGCCGACTGCTCCCCCGCCCTGTGGTCCACGCGGCTGGCGCTGACACACCCCGTCACCGGCAAGCCCATCGACGTTGCCTGTCCCCCGCCGGATGCCTGGCCCTGGAATTTGTTTGCATGAAAAAAGACCGCCCTTCGGCGGTCTTTTTTGCTGTGCAGCGCACAGAAAATAAAAGCGGTCCGTTGCTCATACATGAAGCTCTATGCCAGTAAATGCCCGATCCCCACAAACAGACACCCCACTCCAAAGAAAAACGTCAGGATGGCTGTGGCGTACAGCCAGAACCGCCCCGCCCCCAGCCTGGGATAGTCCAAAAACGGATAGGGGTACAGTTGGCCGGTGCGTCCGATAGGCTTGCCGGTCCCGGCCCGCAGCATGGCAAAGGCAAAATACGCCAGCGGCAGCACCAGCCACCAGACGGCGTGCCCCACCGTCAGCCCTGCCTTATCCTGCCACAGCAGCCATTGCAGCACCGTCAGCCCCGGCGTAATAAAGTGTACGCAGACATTCCCGAAGGAAAAGCGCCCCTTCAGCCAGCTCTCATCGTCCCGCCGGTGGGCGGTCGGCAGCAGCACAAAGGCGTAGATCAGGTGCGTCACATAGATGCACAGCGTCATACTCAGCGCCACGCCCGGGGAACTGAGCCACCGGAACGCGCCGCAGTGGGGGTCATGCCCGCTGGCGCCCAGCGCCAGCTCATAGAGCAGTATCAGCAGATTGCTCAGGTGTGTGTAGTACACGAAAAAACCGGCGCGGATACAGTGCTTCTCCGGCAGCCACGCCTTTTTGTACAGTCCGATGGCGGTGACCAGCACGATCACCAGCGCCGACAGCCGCAGCACAGTCATCCCTCCCGCAGCGCCTTCAGCAGTGCGATCTCCCGTGCGTAGCCCGCCAGCTCATTGGGCGTCTCCAGCACAAAGGGCAGCCCCTGCAATGCGGGATGCCGCACCACCCGGCCCAGCGCCTCCGCACCCAGGCAGCCCTCGCCGATGCGGGCATGGCGATCCTTGTGGGCGCCCCGCGGGTTCAGGCTGTCGTTGATGTGCACTGCCTTCAGTCTCTCCAGGCCGATGACCCGGTCGAACTCCGTCAGCACCCCGTCCAAGTCGTCCGCGATGTCGTACCCCGCGTCGGACACATGGCAGGTGTCCAGACACACCCCCAGCTTGTCCGACAGTGCCACCCGGTCGATGATCTCCCGCAGCTCCTCGAACCGGCTGCCCACCTCACTGCCCTTGCCGGACATGGTCTCCAGCAGGACGGTGGTGCGGAGGCCCGGCGTAAGGATGGCGTTCAGCGTCTCCGCGATCTGGGCAATACCCGTCTCCATACCCTGCCCGGTGTGGCTGCCGGGATGGAAGTTGTACACGTTCCCCGGCAGGTGCTCCATCCGCTTCAGGTCGTCCGCAAGCGTCATGCGGGCAAACTCCCGGGTGTGCTCATCCTTGGAGCAGGGGTTGATGGTGTACGGCGCGTGGGCCACCAGCGTGCCGAATTCGTTTTCCGCCGCCAGCGCCAGAAACGCCGCCACATCCGCCGGGTCGATGGCCTTGGCCTTGCTGCCCCGGGGATTGCGGGTGAAAAATTGAAACGTGTTGGCCCCGATGGACAGGGCCGTCCTGCCCATGGCCAAAAAGCCGTCTGAGGCGGACAGATGACACCCGATATAGAACATGGCCTTCACTCCCTTCACAGCCGCAGGGTGGACACATCAGCCCTGCCGTTTTCGATGGTCAGCACGCCGCAGGTAGGATGCAGTGGCTCCCCCGCCGCACCGGGGTTCAGCGTCAGCAGTGAGCCGTCGTTGTCCACCAGCGGCACATGGGTATGTCCGAACAGCAGCACCTGTGCACCGTACTCCTTCGCCGCGTACATGGCGGCCATAGGCGAACGCTTCACGTTCCGCGTGTGCCCGTGCAGCGCAAAGATCCGCACGCCGCCGATCTCCAGCAGCCGTTCCGGCTGGTCGCAGCTGCCCCAATCACAGTTGCCCGGCACGCCCTCCATGGGCAGCGCCGGGAACCGCGCCCGCAGGGCCGTCAGGTCCCGCTGGCAGTCCCCCAGGTGCAGCACCCGGTCCGGCGCTGTCAGCTCCACCGCGCGGGCCATATTATCCACATTCCCGTGGGAATCGGAAAGTACCAGAATTCTCATAATTGCCTCACAAATGTATCCTATTTGTGACGTATTATACCACGTCCACCTTGCAAACTCAACGCCTTTGCGGTATCATAAAAGCAACAAAAGTTCGGAGGTGCTCAATATGGTGGGCGGCGTGATGGAGCTGGATCTCCACGGCATGAATACGTACCAGGCGCAGATCGCCATCGACGCGGCGCTGCGCCGCTGCGGCGGCGGTGTCTACCGCCTGCGCCTCATCCACGGCTACCGGGGCGGCACCGCCATCCGGGATATGCTGTGGACGGTGTACAACAAGCGCAGTCAAGTGAAACGCCTTGTCAGTATCAGTGAGGGCGTCACCGAGCTGGTCCTGCGCGAGTATTAAGGAGGGACCCCCATGAAGCTGGCACAAATTCAAATGCACGTCACCGCCGACAAAGCCGCCAACCTCCGCCACGCGGAAGACCTGCTGCGCTCCGTCCGCGGCGCCGACATGGCCATCCTGCCGGAGATGTTCTGCTGCCCCTACGACAACGCCTGCTTCCGCGCCTACGGCGAGCCTGAGGGCGGTCCGGCGTATCAGATGCTTTCCCGCGCCGCGCGGGAGCTAAGGCTCTGGCTGGTAGGCGGCTCCCTCCCCGAGCTGGACGGTGACAAGATCTATAACACCGCCTACGTTTTCGACCCCACAGGCACCTGCGTGGCCCGCCACCGGAAAATGCACCTGTTCGACATCGACGTGCAGGGCGGCCAGTCCTTCCGCGAGTCCGCCACCCTGTCGCCGGGGAACGACATCACCCTCTTCGACACACCCTATGGCAGAATAGGCCTGTGCATCTGCTTCGACCTCCGGTTCGAGGAGCTGTGCCGCCTCATGGCTCTGGAGGGTGCCCGGGTCTTGCTGGCCCCGGCGGCCTTCAACATGACCACCGGCCCCGCCCACTGGGAACTGCTCCTGCGTCAGCGTGCGGTAGATAACCAGTGCTTCACCGTGGGTGCCGCCCCCGCCCGGGACGAGGCCGCCTCCTATGTGGCCTGGGGCCACTCCCTGATCTGCGACCCCTGGGGCACGGTGCTGCATGAATGCGGCAGCGGCGAGGAAACCGCCGTCGTCGACCTGGATCTCTCCCGGGTGGATGCTGTCCGGCAGCAGCTGCCCATCCTCTCCGCCCGCCGGACGGATATATACGATATCCGCCGGAGGTAGGTCTGCTATCGATTTCTCAGATAGCCAGATGGCGCAATTTTTTAAAATACTCGTTGACAAAAGTTTCCTTTTACGATACCATACGATTTGTGGATGCCCGCGCTGTCCTCGCAGCGCGGACATTTTCTGCGCCGCAGGCGCTGTTTGGATAGAAAGAAAGGATACCTGCTATGAAAAACCTCAACGAAAAGCGGCCCAGTGGGCTGGCGCTGCTCCCCTTCGCGATGTTCATCGTCATCTACATGGGCGCCGGTATTTACTACCAGGTAAAGGGTATGGAGATGGCCTTTTACCAGTTCCCCTCCGTCACCGCCATGTTCCTGGCGGTGCTGGCGGCCTTTATCATGTTCAAGGGCACCATCAACGAGAAGTTCGACACCTTTGCCAAGGGTGCCGCCAACGTGGACATCCTCACCATGCTGATGATCTACATTCTGGCCGGTGCCTTCGCCAACGTGGCGGCGGTCATGGGCGGCCGTGAATCCACGGTGAACCTGGGTCTGTCCCTGGTACCGGTGGAATTCCTGGCCGCCGGTCTGTTCGTCATCTCCGCCTTTATGGGCACCGCCACCGGCTCCTCCATGGGTACCGTCACCGCCGTGATCCCCATCGCCGTGGGTATTGCGGAAAAGGGCGGCCTGTCTCTCACCGTGGTCATCGGTGCCGTGGTGGGCGGCGCCATGTTCGGCGACAACCTCTCCATGATCTCCGACACCACCATCGCTGCCACCCGCAGCCAGCGCTGCGAAATGCGCGACAAGTTCCGTGTCAATTTCCTCATCGCTCTGCCGGCGGCACTGATCACCCTGGTCCTTCTGCTGATCTTCGGCCGTCCGGAGACGGTCATGCCCCTGGAGGCCCTGCCCTTCGATCTCATCAAGGTCCTGCCCTACGTGCTGGTGCTGGTCCTGGCCCTGTGCGGGCTCAACGTGTTCCTGGCCCTGACCGTGGGTATCTTCTCCGCCGGTCTGGTGGGCATCTGCTGCGGTGATCTGACCATTGCCGCCTTCGCCCAGAGCGTGTGGGACGGCTTCACCGGCATGAACGAGGTATTCTTCCTGACGCTGCTGTGCGGCGGTATGTCGGAACTCATCGCCAAAAACGGCGGCATCGCCTGGATCATTCAAAAGCTGCGGAAGGTCATGAAGGGCAACAAGTCCGCTCAGGTCGGCATCGCCGCCATGGTCTCCCTGTGCGACTGCGCCACCGCCAACAACACCGTGGCCATCATCGTGGCCGGCGACATGGCCCGTGACGTGTCCCATGAATACAAGGTGGATCCCCGCCGCACCGCCTCCCTGCTGGACATCTTCTCCTGCGTGTTCCAGGGCATCATCCCCTACGGCGCGCAGCTGCTGAGCGCCGCCGCCCTGGCCAACGCCACCGTGACCTCCGACGCCCTGCACACCAGCCCCGCCGCCATCGTGGGCGGTATGTGGTACTGCTGGATCCTGGCCGCCGTGGGCCTACTGTCCATCTTCGTTCCTTTTGCCGACGGTGTCTGCCGGAAAGACCCGTGGAACTGGGAGTACGGCTGCGCCCAGTCCGCCGTGGCCGCCAAAAAGGCCCTGCTGGAAAAGGAAGCGGAGGACATCTCCGCCCAATAACGCTCCCTGTCTTTGCCGCCGCGGCACCCCCCCTGGCCGCGGCGGCACTTTTTTGTCAAAATATACGGTACCTCCCACCCGCCCGGAGAAATTTCCTTCTGCGATATTCACAAATTGTGGTTGCAATTTTTGTGCAAATAGTGTAGTATAATTCGCAAGAAATCCGCATGGAACACAAGGAAACGGAGGAAAATGCAATGAAGAAATATACAGACATGAGTCTTCAGGAGCGTCAGGCGGAATACGCCGCCGTGCAGGTGGAATACGAAAAGCTCAAGAGCATGGGTCTTAGCCTGAATATGGCGCGGGGCAAGCCGAGCAAGGTGCAGCTGGATCTGGTCACACCCATTTTCAGCCTGCTGACCAAGCCGGAGGACTTTGTCTCCGACGGCATCGACGTCCGCAACTACGGCGAGGTGGCGGGTATCCCCGCGGCCAGAAGGCTGTTTGCGGACATTCTGGGCTGCAAGCCCGAGCAGGTGTTCGTGGGCGGCAACGCCAGCCTGCAGCTGATGTACGACGCCGTATCCAAGGCTTTCACCAACGGTCTGCTCCACAGCGAAAAGCCCTGGTGCAAGCTGGACAAGGTCAAGTGGATCTGCCCCGTTCCCGGCTATGACCGCCACTTCAAGGTCACCGAGAGCTTCGGCGTAGAGATGATCTCCGTCCCCATGACCGCCGACGGCCCCGACATGGATCAGGTAGAGGCCCTCATCAAGGATCCCGCCGTCAAGGGTATGTGGAATGTCCCCAAGTACTCCAACCCCGAGGGCGTGATCTACTCCGCCGCGACCATCGACCGTCTGGCGAAGATGAAGCCCGCCGCCCCCGACTTTATGCTCATGTGGGACAACGCCTACTGCATCCACGAGTTCGACTGCGACTATGTGGCGTTCCCCGATATCATCAGCCTGTGCGCGAAGTACGGCAATGCCGACATGGTCTATGAGTTCGCCTCTACCAGCAAGGTCACCTTCCCCGGTGCCGGCGTGGGCGTCATGGCATCCAGCGCCGACAACATCGCCTACTTCTCCAAGCTCATCAACATCCAGACCATCGGCTTCGACAAGATCAACCAGCTGCGCCACGTTCTGTTCCTGAAGGACAAGGCCCACACCCTGGCCCTGATGAAGCAGCACGCCGCCATCCTGGCCCCCAAATTCCACGCGGTGCTGGACGCTCTGGACAAGGAGATCGCCCCGCTGGGCATCGCCGGCTACAAGCGCCCCGTTGGCGGCTACTTTGTCAGCGTGGACGTCATGCCCGGCTGCGCCAAGCGCACCCTGGCCCTGTGCAAGGAGGCCGGCGTCACCATGACCGGTGCCGGTGCCACCTTCCCCTACGGCAAGGACCCCCAGGACAGCAACATCCGCATCGCCCCCTCCCTGCCGCCGGTGGCGGAGCTGGAGCAGGCCATCGCCGTGTTCTGCACCTGCCTGAAGCTGGCCGCCCTGGAAAAGCTGGGCGTGTGAGATGCAAATCCTCCCGCCGCCCACATAAAACCATCCCCCCCGGCGACGCTTCACACCCCCATATAAAATCCCCCCGGCGAAGCCGGGGGGATTTCTTTTTCTTACTTGTGCAGCAGCGGGCTCAGCGGTTTGTAGATCAGGAAGCACAGCGCCACGTCCAGCAATCCCTTGCACAGTGTGAACGGCACGTTGAACACCATCAGGCAGTTCAGCAGCGCGTTGGAGGTCGGCACCTGCGCCACCGTCCCCAGGATCTCCTGATACATCCCCACAATGGCCTCCAGCGGCAGGCCGTACAGCACCACATAGGCGGGATAGACGATGAAATAGTTGATGGGTATGCTGATGACCGCCATGGCGGCGGCCCCGGCCACGGAACCCCACAGCGCCCCGCCCCGGTTCTTGTGCTTCTTGTAGACGATACCCGCAATAAACGCGAACACCGCGCCCAGCAGGAAATTGGACAGCTCGCCCACGCCGGCGCTGGAGCCGAAGGGCAGGTGCAGCAGGTTCTTCACCAGCTGGATGGCGACGCCGTAGACGGGGCCGAGGGAGAACGTGCCCAGCAGGGCGGGCAGGTCGGAGATGTCCAGCTTGATAAAGGCGGGCATGACGGGGATGGAGAACTCCACGAACTGGAGGACGGCGGCCACCGCCGCCAGCAGTGCGGCCACGGCGATACGATGGGTCTTTTGCTTCTGAGTCATAAAAAAACACTCCTTCTTGATGATAAACACCCGGAAAATTGCCTTCCAAGGTGTACGCATCAAAAAAGAGCATCGCAAAATGCCATACACGCCTTCTCTCATCCAGACTATACTGTCGGTACCGGAATTGCGCCGGTTCCTGCTGCCGCAGCAGCTCGCGGACTATACCGCCGGTGGGGACTTTCACCCCGCCCCGAAGACAAATATGCGGTTGTTTTCGACAAGTATAGTACCACGCCGCCCCGCGGATGTCAATACCGATTTCCGGCTTTACAGCGGCGCGGTTTTCGTTTACAATATACCGTAAGAAAGGCGGTGAGACCCATGCCCGCACGGCAGATGACCGTATGCTTTTCCGGCTACCGTCCGGAGAAGCTCCCCTGGGGCTATGACGAATGCGATCCCCGCTGCGCCCAGCTGAAGCAGCGCCTGCGCCGGGCGGTCTGCGCCGCCTGTGACGACGGCTTCCGCCACTTCATCTGCGGCATGGCCCGCGGCGTGGACACCTACTGCGCCGAGATCGTCCTGGCCCTGCGTCCCCAGTACCCGGACATGACGCTGGAGGCCGCCATCCCCTGCCCCAGCCAGTGCGGCGGCTGGACGCCGGAGCAGCAGGCCCGCTGGCACGCCATCGTGGACCGCTGCGACTTTGAAACGGTGGTCCAGGACCGCTACGGCCCCGGCTGTATGCAGCGCCGCAACCGCTACATGGTGGACCACGCCGCCCGCCTCATCGCCGTGTTCGACGGTCAGGAGGGCGGCACTCGCCGCACGGTGGAATACGCCCTCCGTTCCGGCCTCGAGGTCGTCTACGTGGACGCGGAGTAGCCCTCGTCCCCGCCGCAGCGGCAGGGGCTATTTCGCGCCCCGGCGCGAGCTACTTTTGCCCTCGACGGCAAAAGTAGCCAAAAACGCCGCTTAGACCTACGGTCTAAGAACCCCTTGCGCGCTGTACCTAACAGCGATTTCCCGCATCTTCTCGCGGACATAGCTTTTCGTCATCGTTGTCGGTCAAAAGGACTGCACCTGCGCTCACCGGCGCGGAGGCTTCCGCGGCCGCTTGCCCCAGCCACGGTAGGGGGTTTTCGCTCCTACCGCCGCACCCCTCAAGCCTTCCCCCTGGGGGGAAGGTGGCGCGCAGCGCCGGATGAGGGGTCACCCGTCCCGCCCGCAGGCGCAATACTTTTCCCCAAGAATCAAAAAGGGAGCACCCCTGCGGGGTGCTCCCTTTCCGTCGTTCTTTATCTCTTTTTCCCGTTGAGCGCCACCATGCCCGTCAGGGACAGGAGCGACAGGGCGGCGTAGAGGGCTACGCCGGGGTCGGCGGTCTTGGGGGCCTCGATGGGCTGCTCCGCGGGCGGGGTGTAGTAATAGCCGCTGGAGGGCTTCTTCTCCCATTTCGCCGTGAGGGTCAGCGGGGCGGTGACCGACTTGCTGAAATCATACGCGCCGTCTGCATCCTCCCAGCCGATAAATGTATACCCCGACTTGGTGGGATCATCAGTGGGTTTGGCCACCTTCTGGCCGCGGAGCACCTTTTCCTCTTTGGCCTGCGCACCGTTGTCTGAGTTGAATTTGACTGTCTCATAGGCGCCGTCTTCGATCTTGCCGCCGTCGTTGGTCACACCGCCGTAGAAGATGCCGCCGTTCAGGGTGGCATTCGTTTTGTTTGTCACATTCTCATAAAATGTACCGCCGCTGATAGTCGCGCCGGACTCATTGGTCACAGTGCCGTGGAAACTTCCATTGCTGATTATTGCGTTGTAACCGCTGCTGGTCACACTCCCCCGGAACGTACCGCCATCGATTTTACCATAGGAATTTTCAATCTTACCGGTGAATTCACCGGCCTTGATCCTTCCCTCATAGTTTATAACTTCATTTGCAAACGTTCCGTCAAGGATCGTTCCTTCCGAATAAATCCAAACCCGTCCAGTAAACGTTCCTTTGCTGATCGTGCCGCCATCCACCACATTCACATTACACGCTATTGTAATACCCGCATTCAGCGTGCCTTCAATGCAAATATCGTCGCTGCTTTGCTCTCTATTATGATCATTCACACTTCCCGTAATGCTGCCGCCCTCCACGTTAAAAGTTCCCTTGTTGTGCACTCCACCACCGCCGGCAATGCTGCTGATATATATGCAGTCTGCAATGTGGCTGTTGTCACGCATCGTAAACGTGCCTGCATTGTAGACAGCGCCTCCTCTGCTGCCCTTGCAGTTCGTAATAGCGCTGCTGCCACTCATGGTAAACGTGCCGTTTTCGGCCACATACACACCGCCGCCACTGCCGCTTCTGGCAAGACACTCCGTAATACGCGCGCTGCCACGCATCTGAAATTCAGCCCCCGCGCTCACATACACAGTACCGTTGCCGTCTTCATATGTTACGCAGCCCCTGATCTCGCCGCCGTTCATAATAAACTTGCCGCCGTCCGCCACGTACACACCGCCGCCATTATTTCTGGCCCTGCATCCTATGATCTTTCCCTTCTCCATGATGAAGGTGCCGCCGTCCGCCACATAGACGCCGCCGCCGTTAACATCGCCATCAGGAAGGTATGCGCTTCCGCCCGCGATGAGCCCTCCGGCAAACCGAGTATTCCCGTTTACATTGTACTTCCAGTATCCGTCATTATCTTTCCCGAAGGTGTATATTCTACTGCCGTCACCGCTGTCTGTTAACGTCAGTGTTGCACCAGCATCCACTTGGATAACACTCCCCGTGCTTTGCAACACACGCCGCAGCATAAACCCATTCAGATCCAGCGTCGACGTCCCCTTCGCCACCAGAGCCGCACCACTGATGTCAATATCTTCTCCCAGCACAATCCCGGACACGCCATTTTCCAATGCCGTTCTCAACGCACTCTCTGTTGTCACTCGTGCCGGCATGGTGCCCTCTGCCGTCTCCACCAGGGGATTTGTTACATCGGGGGATGTAACAAAAGCTGCCCATATGGGCAGCGCGCATACCAATACCAGGGTCATCATCATGGGGAGCAGTCGTCTCTTCATGGCGGTTCCTCCTTCTATGGCTCACATATTTCTCTCCCGGGCCTGTGTGCCGTAAAATTTCTTGTTGGGAAAGTTTTGCGGCGCGCAGGCTCTGTTGTACGACCATCTTACCAGAAAGTGTCGCGAAAGGCAACGGGAATATCCAGATGTTGGCATAACAAATCCGCGTACCAACCATTAACCAAACTTATATCATCAAAGGACACGTCCTCGTTAACCTTCCCCTCGAGGGCACCCCAGTGCGCGCCGCGAAGCAAGTGCCCTTGGGGTACACACTGGGGGTGTGCACAGCTGAAGGTGCCCCCGCAGGGGACGGATGAGGTGTTCCACCCGCAGGCGGTACCCCCCATACCCGGCGGCGTCAGCCGCCACCTGCCAAAGCCGCCCTCGGGGCGGCTTTGGCGCGATTTGATAATCGCCCATGCGTCCAACACACCAGCCCCTACCTCCACACCGCATCAGCGGCAGCGGCGCAAGAGGTACAAGCAATCCCCTGAACCGACAACGACACCCACCGTGCCCATTCCGCGAGATCAGCACCGTCAAATTTGCACTTACCCTCCCCGCGCAAGGAAGTCTTGAAACGTAGTTTCAAGTGGCGCTTTTGGTTACTTTTGTCGCCGGGGACAAAAGTAACTCGCGCTCGGGAGCGCGAAACTCTCCCCCCCCCGCACCCGCAGGCGCAGCATCTTCCGCCGCCGTGGCGGCGCCCCCCCAACAAAACATAAAAAAGAGACGGCCTTCCGCTACTCCTGATAGGGGTACCTTGAAGCGTGTCCTCGGATTAGGCAGGCA
>ERZ827101.44-NODE-44-length-185369-cov-15.388174_pt1 | contig 185369 bp, 172 predicted proteins | sample MGYA00519869_ERZ827101 | MGnify/ENA primary metagenome ERZ827101 (study PRJEB31778, sample SAMEA3449256) | human gut metagenome | biome: human gut; feature: human-associated habitat; material: faeces | place: United Kingdom | collected 2010/2012 ...
CTATGTCCTCTCCCGTCTGCAATACTGGTCGGGGCTGGTACAGCATGATGAAGAACGGCTCTTGAAGCGGCTGTTAAATGCCACTGATAAGGGACAGGCCGCCGCAAGAAAGAAGCAGGCCGCAGAACTGAAAAAGGCAGAGAAGCGGAAAGCCGAAGTCGATACCCTGTTTGCCCGGATGTATGAGGACTGGGCGGCGGGGCGTATCACGGAATACAACTTCTCTATGCTGTCCGGGAAGTATCAAAGCGAACAGGCTGAACTGGACGAAAAGATTGAGCGGCTTCAATCTGCTATCGCCACTGAAAGCCAGAACGCCGCAGACGCAGAAAAATGGATTGCCTTGATGAAAGAGTGCGTCAATCCAACGGAACTGACCGCCGAACTTTTGAATACGCTGATTGAAAAAATCGTTGTCCATGAAGCGGTCAAAGGTGAGGACGGAAGCCGGGAACAGGAGGTAGAAATCTTCTACCGCTTTATCGGCAAAATTGATTAAATGACATCAATATCTTTAACTATGTGATACCGGCAATTCCTACCCGGACCTTGACATGCTGGTGCACATCAGCGACGCGCTCGCGACCGATCCGAACGAGCTGCTTTACCCGAATCAAAAGCGCAGGAGCGGCGGCGTGAGCCGCCTTGTGGACGACTTTTTCGGCAAGCTCACGGTCGTCATTTGGATCGTGGGGTTCCTGCTCGGCCTGTCCGCCGGCAGTCAAGGATATGCGTCGGGGCCGAACACCATCTCGTGGCATTTCGTGTTTTCCGACGCGCTGCGATGCTGGGCTCCCGCATTTTGGACCGGCATGGCGTTTCTCGGCCTTCAGAAGATCATCGACCTTTTGAAAGAGCGCGGCGAGTGAGCGGGCATCTTTGCCCAGGCTCTTGCCATTCTCCTCAAAAACGGCTATGATGGACTTACTTTACATGGACAGGAGAAGCGCATTGAACATCACCACCATTTTATTCGACCTGGACGGGACGCTGCTGCCGATGGATCAGGAGGCGTTCACGACCGGATACTTTAAGTTCCTCGCCAAAAAGCTCGCGCCCTACGGCTACGAGCCCAAATCCCTCGTCGACGCCATTTGGGCGGGCACGGCGGCCATGGTCAAAAACGACGGCAGCTGCACGAACGAGCAGGCCTTCTGGAAGAAGTTCGCGGCGATCTACGGCGAGGAAAAGTGCCAAAGCGACCAGGGCCTTTTCGAGGATTTCTACACCAATGAGTTCAACGCCGCGCGCGACATCTGCGGCTTTAATCCCGCGTCGGTGGAGACGGTCCATAAGCTCAAAGAGTGCGGCTACCGCGTTGCGCTGGCGACGAATCCGATCTTTCCCCACATGGCGACGGAGAACCGCATCCGCTGGGCGGGCCTTGTGCCGGAGGACTTTGCGCTCTATACGACCTACGAAAATTCGACCTTTTGCAAGCCAAATCCCGCTTATTATCTCGAGATCGCGCGAACGCTGCATGTGCAGCCGGAGGAGTGCCTGATGGTCGGCAACGACGCGACCGAGGACATGGCCGCGCGCGAGGTCGGGATGGATGTGTTTCTTTTGACCGACTGTCTCATCAACGCGAAAAACCGCGACCTGAACGCCTATCCCCGCGGCGATTTTGCCGCGCTGAACGCTTACATTGACGCACTGCAATAAAAAACTGCCGCCCAAACGGGCGGCAGTTTTTACTTTTCGAACACTACTTTCTGCTTTTTCCGTTCTGCGCGGTGACGAGGCGGAAGATCGTGGACACCAGCAGGATCGCCACGGCGATGCTGCCCGCGACGCCCGCGGTCTCAAGTCCTTTGTGCACCGCGGCCTGCACATCGCCGCCCAGGCCGAGGCTCATCGTGTAGTAAATGCCCGCGCCCGGCACCAGCGGCAGGAGCGAGATGACGAGGTACGACGTGACGGGGTATTTGCGCGAGCGCGCCATAAGCTCAGAATACAGCGCCGAAACGACGGCGGCGAAGAAATTCATGCTGTAAATGCTCATGCCCAGATCACGGCAGAGCAGGTACGTCATCCATGTGAACACGCCGCCGAGCGCGCAGAGAATGCTGCCCCAGTCGTGCACATTGAAGAGGATGAAAAAGCCCGTACAGGCGACGAAGATCATCACGGCCTGTGCCCAGGCGGGATAGCTCGCTGAGCCGGACGCGACCGTCAGCCCGTATACGCCAGACGTGACGCGCCATGCTGCCGCCGTGCCGAGCGCGATGGCGAACGCCGAGAGAAGCACCTGCACGATGCGGTTGATGCCGGAGTTCGTATCGCCGTAAATGATGTCGCGCATGGAGGTCGTGATGAGAAGGCCGGGGACCAAGATCATTAAGGTGCCGATGATGACAAAGTCGATATAGTCGACCAGATGGAAGCCCGCGGCGAGATATGCCGGCACCGCCATGGCGAACGCCTCGACGATGGTGCTGAAAAACGGGTTCGTCTCGCGCCTGTCCATCTGGCGCGAGACAAAGCCGATGATGAGGCCAAGAAGGCCCGCGAACAGGCTGTCGCGCAGCGTGCCGCCAAACACCGGGCAAAAGCCCGCCGCGGCGCAGAAATTGCCCAGGTAATAAATGGGCACGGAGTAGTGCCGCCGCCCCTTGAGCGTTTCGTCGAGCCACTGCGCGGCGACGCTCGGGTCAGGCGTTTCGGCGCAGATGCGGCGCGAGAGCGCGTTGAGCTTTTCCACCGACTCGAGGTCATTGCCGTGAAAGCCGACGCGCTTCATCACCATCAAAGGCTTGCCGTTGGCCGCCTCGAGGCTGACCATCACGCAGTTGGGGATGGAAAAGGCCTCGCATTCAATGCCGTAGGCACCGATGATGCGGCGTATCGTCTCTTCGACGCGGAACGTCTCCGCCCCGCTGAGCGCCAGATGATAGCCGACGCGCGCGGCCAGATCGGTCAAAAGGTAATAATCCATAAAAAGTCCTCATATTTTTGGGAAATTTGCCGTCAGCGGGCCTTATATTACAGCGAAACGACCGTCCTGTCAATGCTGACAGGGCGGTCACGCAAAAAACATTTGCCATTTTGCCGCAGCGGCACTATACTGGTGCTCGGTCAAGCGGAAAACAGAAAGAAATGAGAGAGATCATGGGAACTACAGTCAAAAAGCATGAGATCGACATGCTGCACGGCTCCATCTGGAATAAGCTGCCGCTCTTTGCCCTGCCGGTCGCAGCCACGGCGATCTTGGAGCAGCTCTTCCACGCCTCGGACGTCGCCATCGTCGGCAACTTCACGGGCGATGCGCGCACAGTCGCCGTCGCGGCGGTGGGCGCGAATGGCCCGATCATCGGCCTCATCGTCAATCTTTTCATCGGCATCGCGCTCGGCGCGAATGTCGTCATCGCGAACGCCATCGGCTGCCGCGACGACAATGCCGTCAAGCGCGCGGTACACACGGCCATCGTGTTTGCCGTGTGCGGCGGCGCAACGGTCGCGCTGCTTGGTCAGCTCATCGCCTCGCCGCTTTTGAGTATTCTCAATGTGCCGGAGGACGTGTTCCCCTATGCGCTTTTGTATCTGCGCATTTATCTTCTCGGCATGCCGGTGATATTGCTCTACAACTTTGAAGCCGCGATCTTCCGCAGCATCGGCGACACGAAAGTGCCGCTCGCGGCGCTTGCGGTCTCAGGTGTGCTGAACGTGCTGCTGAACCTCTTTTTCGTCATTGTGCTGCATATGACGGTCAACGGCGTCGCCATCGCCACGGTGGCGGTCAACGCCGTGAGCGCGGCACTGCTCTACGTCCGCCTGACGCGCACGGATAAATGCGTGCGCGTGGAGCGGAAAGCGCTGCGCATCGACGGCGCGAGCTTGAAGCGCATTTTGAGCATCGGCCTCCCCGCGGGCGTGCAGAGCGCGGTGTTCTCGTTCGCCAACATCGTCATCCAGTCGGCCATCAACACCCTCGGCACGGTGGCGATCGCGGCGTCGAGCGCGGCGTTCAATGTGGAAATTCTCGCCTACGACGTGCTCAACTCGTTTTCGCAGGCCTGCACGACCTTTGTCGGCCAGAACTACGGCGCAGGGCAGATCAAGCGCTGCAAGAAGACGATGCAGCTCAGCTTTTTGGAGGGGGCCATCGCGACATTTGTCTCGGTCGTTGTCCTGCTGCTGAGCGCAAGGTCGCTGCTCGCCATTTTCAACAGCGATCCCGAGGTCATTGCCATCGGCTATATTCGCCTTGCGACGATACTGCCGGCGTATGTTTTCTGCCTGATCTACGAAATACTCTCCGGGTATCTGCGCGGCTTCGGCATTTCGCTCGCGCCCGCACTTTTGACGATGCTCGGCGTGTGCGGTATCCGCATCGCGTGGGTCAAGTTCGTCTTCCCGATGAGCATGACGTTCCAGACCGTCATGTGGGTCTATCCCATCAGCCTTTGCGCAACGGCGATCCTGATCTGCGGCGCGGTGCTCTTCTACCGCCCCTCGAGGCGCTTTGCCCGCCTTGAGCAGGAAAGCGAAAACAAGTGAGGGTGGCCCCTCACTTGTCAAAATGCTCCCAGAAGGCGCGCAGCGCGGCCTCGTACGCGCCGCGGCCCATGTAATAGCTCATCGCGTGATCCGCGCCGGGCACGACGAGCAGCTTGCAGGGCGCGGCGCAGGCGTCGCGGTTTTCAAACGCCATCTTGAGCGGGACGAAGTGGTCGTCCTCGCCGTGAATGAGCAGGATCGGAACATCGGTATTTTTGAGCGCCTCGACGGTGGAGTAGCTGCCGGACGAGGCGTTCAGTCTCTTCTGGCACAGAAGATCGGCGATGACGGTTGCTGCGCGGACAGGAAGATGCAGGTTCTTCCCCATCACGTGCTGCCAGATCGCACGCGGCGAGGTGTAGGCCGAGTCGGCGATCACGCCGTGCACCGCGGCGGGGAGAATATCGCCTGCGGCCATGAGCACCGTCGCCCCACCGAGCGACACGCCCATAAGGTAAACGGGCAGGCCGGGGAAGCGTTCGGCTGCCCAGTTTGCCCAGTCGACGCAGTCGTAGCGCTCGGTCAGGCCGAAGCCGATGTAGTCGCCCTCGCTCTCGTTCTGCGCGCGCTGCTCCACATAGAGCACGCTGCACTGCTCGCGGCTTAAAAAGTCCGCGAGCAAGCCGAAATCGCGGTACCACGCTGAGCGCCAGCCGTGAAACGCGATCACAAGGCGCTTGGCCTTTTCGCATTCACGAAGATGGCCCACGAGCGTCAAGCCCTCGCGGTTTTCGAGCAGCACTGTCTCCGTTTCCGAAGAGGCGAGCTTTTTCGCGGCGGCGCGCTGCGCCTCACGGTAGGGCTCGTCGCGCTTTTCGCCCGTGAGCTGGGCGCTGCCCTTATTTTTGAGCGCCTTGGGCGCTTCGCGCTTCATCGCGACGTCCATCAGCGTTCTCGTCACGCCGTAGGCCGCCGCGCCGTAGAGTGCCGCCGCAGCCGTGACGAATATAGCCGCCTTTGTCGCTTTTTTCATAACTGTGACCTCCTTGTATCCAAACTGTAAACTCGTATCTTGGGTACTGGACAGGGATATTTTCCCGTGTTATACTCCAGACTAATCTAAGTTCCGGGCGGTTTCGACCGCCCGTCTCTTCTTTCAGCGTAGCAAAAACTCCGGCTTTTTGCTACGTTCAGTTTTTCCCGTTTGTATGCACTTCCTGCCGGAAATTTCAATGATCGGAGGAACGCATTTTCATGAACGAAGTCAAGTCCCCGAAAAAGCCGCTGCTGTACTACTACTTTGTGGCGATGCTGCTTGTGATGCTCTTCAACTTTATCGCCATGCCGTGGATGGCCGAGCATCAGATCAAAGAAGTGGACTACAACACTTTCGTCACCATGACAGAGCAGGACGAGGTCGGCCGGGTCGAGATCCAGGAGCAGTCCAACCGCATTCTCTTCACCAGCAGCGATGAAAAGACCGTCTACAAGACGGCGATGGTGCCTGACGACGGTTTGGTGCAGCGCCTTTTGGACGCGGGCGTCTCCACCACGGGTGAGGAGATCGAGCAGACGTCCACGCTCGTCAGCATTCTTGCGTGGGTGCTGCCCATCATCATCTTTGTCGCGCTGGGACAGTATATGTCGCGCAAGATGATGGAGAAGATGGGCGGCGGAGGCAACTCCATGATGTTCAACATGGGTAAGTCCAACGCCAAGGTGTATGTCAAGTCCGCCGAGGGCATCAAGTTTGATGATGTCGCGGGCGAGGACGAGGCCAAGGAGAACCTCACCGAGGTCGTCAACTATCTGCACGACCCCAGCAAGTATCAGGAGATCGGTGCCTCAATGCCCAAGGGCATTCTGCTCGTCGGCCCTCCGGGAACCGGTAAAACGATGCTCGCCAAGGCGGTCGCCGGCGAGGCGAATGTGCCGTTCTTCTCGATGTCGGGCTCTGAATTTGTCGAAATGTTCGTCGGCATGGGCGCGAGCAAGGTGCGCGACCTCTTCAAGCAGGCCAAGGAAAAGGCCCCATGCATCGTCTTCATCGACGAGATCGACGCCATCGGCCAGAAGCGCAGCGGCGGCCAGTACGGCGGCAACGACGAGCGCGAGCAGACCTTGAACCAACTGCTCACCGAAATGGACGGCTTTGAGGGCAACAACGGAGTCATCATTCTCGCCGCCACGAACCGCCCCGAATCCCTCGACCCCGCGCTCACGCGCCCGGGCCGCTTCGACCGCCGCGTGCCGGTGGAGCTGCCCGACCTCAAGGGACGCGAGGCTATCTTGCAGGTCCACGCGAAGAAGATCAAGGTCGCCGAGGACGTCGACTTCAACAAGATCGCGCGCATGGCCTCCGGCGCTTCCGGCGCGGAGCTTGCCAACATTGTGAACGAAGCGGCGCTGCGCGCCGTGCGCGACGGCCGCCGCTTTGCCACGCAGGCGGACTTAGAGGAAAGCATCGAAGTCGTCATCGCGGGCTACCAGAAGAAGAACGCCATCATGACCGACGAAGAGAAGAAGATCGTCTCCTACCATGAGATCGGCCACGCGCTCGTGGCGGCGATGCAGACGCACTCCGCCCCCGTGCAGAAGATCACCATTGTGCCGCGCACCTCCGGTGCGCTCGGCTACACGATGCAGGTCGAAGAGGGCAACCATTACTTGATGAGCAAGGCCGAAATGGAAAACGAGATCGCAACGCTCACCGGCGGCCGCGCCGCGGAGGAGGTCGTGTTCCACTCCGTCACGACCGGTGCGTCGAACGATATCGAGCAGGCGACCAAGCTCGCCCGCGCGATGATCACGCGCTACGGCATGAGCGACGATTTCGACATGGTCGCGCTTGAAACGGTCAACAATCAGTATCTCGGCGGCGACGCGTCGCTTGCGTGCTCTGCCGAAACGCAGACGAAGATCGACCAGCGCGTCGTGGAGCTGGTGAAAGCGCAGCACGAAAAGGCTGTGAACATCCTCACCGAGAACCGCGCGAAGCTCGATGAGCTGGCGCAGTACCTCTACGAGAAGGAGACCATCACGGGCGAAGAGTTCATGCACATCCTGAATGCCCAGCAAACTCCATAAATAGAAAGAAAGGCACAGCCAAACGGCTGTGCCTTTCTTTCTATTTATAGGCTGCTTTCTTTTCTGCTCGTGCGGCTGCGCAGGTAGTCGCCGAGGGTCGTGATGCAAAGGAGCGTCACGACTAAAAATGCGCCGTGGATGAGCAAGATCCACCACGCGTCGGTCATCAGCGCCTTTTCCGCGAGCGAGAGCATGCTGCCCCAGGTCACGACCTCGATGGGCAGGCCGAGGCCCATGAAGCTGAGCGTCGATTCGGCGATGATGGCGCTGCGCACATTCATCACCACCATGAAGAGGATGGACGAGAAGAAATTCGGCGCAAGGTGACACCGCAGAATGTGGAAAAAGCTGCCGCCCATGCACTTGGCCGCGATGACATACTCGCTCGCGCGCAGCTGCCTGACCTCGGTGCGCACGACCTTGGCGATGCTCGTCCAGCTCGTGAGGCCGATGACGAGCGCAATGCTCCACGCGCTCGGCGTGCCGATGATCGCCTGCAAGAAAATGACGAGCAGCAGGTTCGGCACGCTGAGGAGAATTTCGGTCAAACGCATCAGCAGCGCGTCGAGCCATTTGGGCGCAAGCCCGCTGACTGCGCCGAATAGAATCGCGAGCAGCGTCGAAATGAGGGTCGAGCCGACGCCGATGAACAGCGACAGCCGCCCGCCGTACCAGATCATCGAAAAGATGTCGCGCCCCATCGTGTCCGTGCCGAACAGGAACTCGCGGCACGGCACGGCCGAGCAGTGAGCAAGGTCGAGATACGTCGGGTCCTTCGTCATGATAAGCTCGCAGAAAAGACACCCGAGCACGATGAGCGATAAAATCATGGCGGAGGCGACAGGCTTGCCGCGCAGGGAATGTCTGTTTTTCGTGGGTGCGGCCTCCGGCAGCGGTCGCGCGCCGACGATTTGGAAGCGGTCGTTCATGGCTGCACCTCCGCTTCCCGCACGGCCTGCTCGGCGCGGATGCGCGGGTCGATCTGCTCGTTGATCGTCTGGGCGATGATGCTGCACAGGATCACGAGCGCGCCGGAGAGCAGGCTCAGCAGCATCAGCAGGTTGTAGTCCTTGTAGCGCGCGCTTTCATAGGCCAGCGTGCCGAGTCCCGGGTAGGAAAAAACAGTCTCGACGATGTACGTCCCTCCCAGCACGTGCGGGACGGAGATCGCCATGATGCTTAAGTACGTTGGCATCGTGTTTCGCAGGCAGTGCCGCAGCATCACGGCGCGGCGCGTCAGGCCCTTGGCTTTGGCGAGCAGCACATAGTCTGCGCGCATCTCGTCGAGAAGCCTGTTTCGGATCATGTAGGCATAGTACCACAGGTGCCCGAGCACCACGACCGCAAGCGGCAGGATGAGATGCGCGGCGCGGTCGGCGATGTTATTTTGCTGCCCGATGGAGTAGGCCCCGGAGCTCGGCAGCACGCGCAGCTCGATGGCGAAGATCAGAATGAGCAGCAGCGACAGCCAGAATTCCGGAATGCAGCTCGTGATGGTGCCGAGCTTGCAGACCGCGCGGTCGAAAATCGTTCCTTCCCGCCGCGCGCAGAGCATCCCAAGCAGGAGTGAGAGCGTGAAAATGAGCACAAAACCGATGCCGCCGAGAAGGAGTGTGTTGCCCGCGCGGCTTGCGATGACCTCTGCCGCGGGCATTTTGTACTTATACGAGATGCCGAAATCCCCGTGCAGGGCGTTCTGCGCCCAGCGAACATACTGCGTGAAGATAGGCTCGTCGAGGCCGAGCTTTTCCTCCGCCTGCGCGCGCTCCTGCGGCGTCAGCTTCTCCGCGCGGTCACCGTAGTAGGACACGAGCGGGTCGCCCGGGGCGAGGCGTGAGACATAGAACACCGCGAGCGACAGAACAAGAACGCTCAGAAGAAACGCCAGCGCCTTTTTGCCGAAATACAGGATCTTCGATGGCTTTTTCATTGCGCGCCCCCTTCCTGCAAAGCGAAATGCTCCGGCTCGACCTCGACAAGCTCGCCGGTCAGCGGAAACTGCCCGGGCGAGAAGTCCGGCAATACGCGGTTTCGCTCGATGCGCGGGTCGGGGATCGGCATGGCCGCGAGCAGCGCCTTGGTATAGGGGTGGAGCGGATGGTCGTAAAGCGCGCGCACGGGCGCGGTCTCGACAAGTTTGCCGTGGTACAGTACGCCGACGCGGTCGCAGAGGAATTCCACCATTGCAAGGTCATGCGCGATGAAGAGAAACGAAAAGCCGTGCTCGCGCTGCAAGTGACGGAACAGGTTGACGATCTGTGCCTGAATCGAGACATCCAGCGACGCGATCGGTTCGTCCGCCACCAGAAGCTCCGGCTCCATGCACAGCGCCCGCGCGATGGCGACGCGCTGGCGCTGCCCACCGGAGAGCTCAGACGGGTACTTGTCGAGATAGGTTTTGTCAAGGCCGACGTAGTACATCTGAAACTCGGCCTCCTTACGGTATGTGCCGCGCGGCGGGGCGATGTGGTGGATGCGCATGGGCTCGGCGATACTATCGCAGACTGTCATGCGCGGGTCAAGGCTCGAGGCAGAGTCCTGAAAGATCATTTGACGCGTGGTTTGCAGCATTTTTTTGTTCGCGCGGCAGGCGGCCTTGTCGCAGAGGTCGACGCCGTTATAAAAAATGTGTCCGCCGCTCGGCTGCAAGATGCCCATCGCGCAGCGCGCGGCCGTCGACTTGCCCGAGCCGGACTCACCGACGAGGCCGAAAATTTCCCCGCGGCGAATCTGGAACGAAATGTCGTCCAGCGCCTTGACGGAGACTTGCTTTGTCAGCGGAAAGACATGGCTCATGTGCTGCACATCGAGCAGAATGTCATGTTTTGTCATCGCGCACCTCCCACCGGCGGCGTGATCTTCGGCGCACGCTCGTCGAGCAGCCATGTTGCGGCATAGTGCGTGTCGCTGACGCGGAACATCGGCGGCGCTTCCTCGTAGTCGATGGCGAGGGCGTACTCGTTGCGGGAGGCGAAGGCGTCGCCTTGCGGCGGGTCAATGAGCGTCGGCGGCATGCCGGGGATGCTCGGCAGCGTCTCCTTTCCGCGCGAGAGCGCGGGCAGCGAGCGCAGCAGCCCCCACGTATAGGGGTGGCGCGGGTCGTAGAAGATCTCCTCCGCCGTGCCAGTCTCGACGATCTTGCCCGCGTACATCACGGCCACGCGGTCGGCGACGCGCGCGACAACGCCGAGGTCGTGCGTGACAAACACCGTCGCCGTGCCGAGCTTTCGCTGCACGTCGCGCAGCAGATCTAAGATCTGCGCTTGAATGGTCACATCCAGCGCGGTCGTCGGCTCGTCGGCAAATAAAATGCGCGGGTTCCCCGCGAGCGCAATGGCCAGCACCACGCGCTGGCGCATCCCGCCGGAAAAGTTGTGGGGATAAAGTGCCATGCGTTCTTGCGCGCGGTCGATGCCGACAAGCTCAAGCAGTTCGATCACGCGCGCTCTTACGGCGCTTTTTTCGAGCTTTGGCCTGTGCGCAAGTACTGCTTCGGCGATTTGTGCGCCGATCGTCATCGTGGGATCGAGCGCGGTCATCGGGTCCTGGAACACCATGGAAAAGAGCGGACCGCGCAGCGCCGTCATCTCGCGCTCGCGATAAGCCGTAATGTCTGTGCCGTCTACGATGATCTTGCCGGACTTGATTTTTGCCGTCTGCGGCAGAAGGCGCAGGATGCTCTTGCACAGTACGCTCTTGCCGCAGCCCGATTCGCCGACGATGGCGAGCACCTCGCCCGCTTTCAGTGAAAAGCTCACGTCGCGCACCGCCTGCACCTCGCCCGCGGGGGTGAAAAAGCTGACGGAAAGGTGCTCGACGTTCAATAAATCTGCCATGAAAAATGCCCTCTTTATGCAAGACAAAGGGGCTGAAGCCAGCCCCTCGTCAAAGATGTCAACGGCGTTTACTCGCCGATCGTCCAGTCCTGAATGTTCCAGAAAATGCCGACGCCGTGATGCCCAAGCACCGTGTCCGCATCGATGCCGTGGATGGTGGATTTGGCGACATAGTTCGCGTCGATGTAGCAGATAAAGGCGTAGGCCGGATCGTCCGCGAGCGCGTGCAGGAATTTGCTGTAATACTCTTTGCGGACGGCGTCGTCGCTGCTCTGGCGCGCGAGCGTCAGATATTCGTCCACCAGCGCGTTCGAGTAGCCCGAGTAGTTCGCGCCCTTGTCCGTGCCGAAGACCTTGTAGGTGTGGTCGTCGGCGTCAAACGGGCTGCCCCAGCCGATGAGACACGCCATCTGGCCGCTCCAGTCCATCTGCGCGGGGATGTCCACCGTGCAGTGGATGCCAACTTCTCTAAGCTGCTGCGCCGCGGCCTGCGCGATGTCGATGCGGTCCTGCTCGCCGGACATCACACTGATGACGAAGCCAATCTCCTCGCCGTTTCGCTCGTAGTAGCCGCTTTCGCCCATCGTGCAGCCGACGGATTCGAGAATTTCTTTCGCTTTTGTGGGATCGTAGTCGTAGTGGTTCACGGTCTCGTCGTTGTAGACATTGCGCTGGAGCGGGCTGTACGCCGCCATGCCCTGCCCGAGCAGCACCGAGTCGACGATGGTCTGCCGGTCGATGGCGTAGCAGACGGCGGGGATGATGTCGCGGTTTTCCGTCCAGTAGGGGTTGTTGAAGTTGAAGAGGATGCCGCGGTAGTCCGCGGTGGTCATGTCGTAGCAGGTGTAGCCGTCCTTGCCCGCGAAGTTCTGCGCGTTTTTCGGGTCGAGCAGCGCAAGGTCGATCTCGCCGGACTCAAGCTGCATGGCCTGCGCGTTGTCGTCAGGCACGATCTTGAAGATGACGCGCTCGATGTTCGGCGCGCCCAGGAAGTAGTCCTCGTTGCGCACGAGCACGATGGACTGCCCGGCGTCCCAGCTTTCGAGCTTGTAGGGCCCCGTGCCGACGGGGGCACGGAAGAAAGCGGATTCCTGCATGTCCTCGCCCTCGAGCAGATGCTGCGGCAGGATCGCCATCGTCATGTACTCCAGAAATGCGGCGTTCGGCTCAGCGAGGCGGAACGAGACGGTGTGGTCGTCGAGCACGGTGATCTCCTGCACGTCCTCGTAATTCGGCGTGTTTTCCGAGCCGTTGTCGGGGTCCATGATGGCTTCGATCGTGAATTTGACGTCCTGCGCCGTGAACGGCTCGCCGTCGTGCCACTTCACCCCCTCGCGCAGATAGAAGGTGTAGGTGCAGTTTGCCTCGTCATAGTCCCAGCGCTCGGCGAGGGCGGGAACGATCTGGTCATTGCCGTCGTGCGCGGTCAGGCCGTTGAAGAGCAGCAGGTTGATCTCGCAGTGCTCGTCCATCGCGGGATCGATGCGCGTGTAGTCAGCGGAGCCGTAGACGAGCGTGGACGGCGCGTCGTCGGTCGAATCGCCGCCGCTCTGCCCGCAGGCGGCGAGGGAGAAGAGCATCGCGAGGGACAGCAGCAGGGTCAGCGCTTTTTTCATGGGAAACTCCTTTTCGGGGAAAAATTGGGAAACGCCGCATCGCCGGATGCAGCGAAAAATATGACAGTTTGTAGTATAGGGGAAATTCCCGCCCGCCACAAGCCGGGTGGGGGATACGGCGGGCAAAGTTTTTCCAAAAAATCACGGTGCGCGGCGAAAATTTCCCGATTTTTGACCTTTTTGGCCTTTTTGCGAATCGCGCTTGCACTTTCCACGCGGCAATGGTACAATATTATGCCGAAAATACAGCAAAGGAGTTTGCTTTTTATGAAATTAGGTATCGAAAGAATTTGACCTGATTTCATAAGTCTTCAAAAATCGGCAAAGGTCCATAAAAGTCCACAGCTTCAAGGCGTTTTGGGGGTTGAGCGTCATAAAACTCAATGCCGCACCATAAGGCTCCATGCCGGTTTGGTACAGTAGTGGTACAGTCGATTTGTTATTTGAGAAAGGCTCTATGCAACGGCCTGTTCATTGCCCGCTCCAACAGGAGTGTGACACGCACTAAGGGAGTGCCATCTCTGCCGACGCACAAAGTCATAGAGGAGGCATACCGTCTGGGCGCAAGCTTTGTGCTCCCAAAGCCTTTTACGGCACGGGCGCTGGTCGAGCGGATACACGATGCACTGCGCAGTGATCGTCCCTGATCTGCACACATCAAAAATAGTGACCGCCATCTCAAAGAGCTGTTGCTCGCCGGGGCGGCGGTCATTTCTGCACGGTAAGGGCGCTCATGGCTCATGCCGGCAATCGTGACGAAAGGGCAATAGCTAAAGGCACTATTACGTAAAAACTCCCGGCATTCACAACGGATGCCGGGAGTTTTACGCATTTGTTATTTATGCCTTGTCGGCGTCTTCTTCGGCCTTCTTGTCGCTTGCGTCAAAGCCCAGCTTGGCTCCCGCTGCGATCAGCACCTTGGCACCAATGTTGCTGGTCATGACGATGACGGTGTTCTTGAAGTCCACCGTGCGGCCCTGAGAATCCGTGATGCGGCCATCGTCCAAAATCTGGAGCATGATGTTTCAGACGTCCTCATGGGCCTTTTCGATCTTGTCGAACAGCACCACGGAGTAGGGCTTACGGCGCACCTTTTCGGTGAGCTGGCCACCCTCATCGTGGCCCACATAGCCCGAAGGCGAACCAATCAGACGGGACACCGTGTGGCGCTCCATGTATTCGGACATATCAATGCGGATCATGGCGTTCTCATCACCGAACATGGCTTCGGCAAGAGACTTGCACAGCTCCGTCTTGCCCACGCCGGTGGGACCGAGGAACAGAAAGCTGCCAATGGGGCGCTTGGGGTCCTTCAGGCCCACACGGCCGCGGCGGATGGCGCGGGCGACCGCTTTTACAGCCTCGTCCTGACCCACCACACGCTTGTGGAGGATATCCTCCATGTGCAGCAGGCGCTGCCCCTCGTCCTCGGTCAGGCGGGTGACGGGGACGCCGGTCCAGCCGGACACCACGGCGGCGATGTCCTCGGCGTTAACGTCGCGGTGCTCCTGATTGCTCTTGCGGCGCTTGTCGCGCTCAGCCTCCAACTGCTTCTGACAGTCCTTCTCGGCATCCCGCAGCTTGGCAGCTTTCTCAAAATCCTGCGCGGCGACGGTGCCTTCCTTGTCTTTGGCGAGAGCGTTGAGCTTTTCTTCGAGGCTCTTGAGTTCTTCCGAAGGCTCTTCTTGCTCCATCCGCACGCGGCTGGCGGCCTCGTCCATCAGGTCGATGGCCTTGTCGGGGAGGAAACGGTCGTTGATATATCAAGCGGACAGCTCCACGGCGGCTTTCAGAGCTTCATCGGTGATATGCAGCTTGTGGTGCTGCTCATACTTCTCCCGTAGACCCTTTAGGATCTCCAGTGTGACCTCCTGACTGGGTTCACCCACGGTGACCGGCTGGAAACGGCGCTCCAGAGCGGCGTCCTTTTCGATATACTTGCGGTACTCGTTCAAGGTCGTTGCGCCGATGATCTGGATCTCGCCGCGGCTAAGGGCAGGCTTGAGAATGTTGGCGGCGTCTACTGCGCCCTCGGCGGAGCCTGCGCCCACAATGGTGTGCAGCTCGTCGATAAAGAGGATGATGTTGCCGTCCTTCCTGGCCTCCTGCATCACCTTCTTGATGCGCTCTTCAAATTCGCCGCGGTACTTGGCACCGGCCACCATGCCGGTGAGATCCAGCGACAGCAGCTTCTTGTCCAGCAGATTCTCTGGTACATCGCCTGCGGCAATCTTCCGCGCCAGTCCCTCCGCGATGGCGGTCTTGCCGACGCCCGGCTCGCCGATCAGGCAGGGGTTGTTCTTCGTGCGGCGGGACAGGATCTGAATCACGCGCTGGATCTCCTCATCGCGGCCGATGACAGGATCCAGCTTGCCCATCCGGGCGTCCGCCGTCAGGTCGCGGGTAAACTCCGCCAGCGTCTTATTGTTTTTGCCGTTCTCCTCAACGCCTCCGGCGGTTTGAGCATCGCCGCTTCCGCTCTGAGCGCGGGCCGCGGCGCTGAGCTTCTCCATCAGCGCGGTGTAGAGCTGGCGGGCATCCACACCGGCAGAGCGCAGGATACGGACTGCCATGTTGTTGCCCTCGCGGAGGATACCGGCCAGCAGATGCTCTGTGCCGATACAGGCGTAGCCGCCGCGGGCGGCGTCCTCCATGGCGATCTCCAATACGTGCTTGGCGCAGGGGCTCAGGCTTTGCGCGGAATTGCTGCCGGAAAGTCCGGTACCGGCGCTCTTGCGAATCATCTCCGTCAGCAGATCGTCAGTCAGACCTGCTTCGGTCAGTACGGTGTGGGCAGGGCCCTCGTCCTCCCGCATCAGGCCAAGCAGCAGGTGCTCCGTGCCCATGTAGCCGTGACCCAGCTCGCCCGCAGCCTCTTGAGCCAGCTGCAGGGCTTCCTCCGCAGTAGGAGTGAATTTATTTTCATCCATCGTTCAATACCTCTTTTATTTTGGGGTGTGTTTTATCCTTTCGTCTGTGCTTTAAGCGGTTTCCTGATCGTTCTTCCGGGACTTCTCATCGTTCTTGTGCGCTTCCTCCAGCTTATCATGAAGGAAAACAGAAATCTTTTGAGAGAAGTCCTCAAGGACATCCGCCACGATATGACGGATGAAGAGGTCCTGAACCTGCTGGCGGACAGTAAGATTTCCGAAAATCTCGCAGGCGAAAAGGAAAAATACACCCTCGGCCAGCGGGCGGCGGACACCATTGCCAAATTTGCTGGCAGCTGGGCGTTCATCTTTTCCTTCACCGGCGTGCTGATTTTGTGGATGCTTGTCAACACGCTGCTGGCGGCAAAGGCGTTCGACCCGTACCCCTTCATCCTGCTCAATCTGGTGCTCTCTTGCGTGGCGGCCGTTCAGGCGCCGCTCATCATGATGAGCCAGAACCGGCAGGAGGAAAAGGACCGCCGCCGTGCAGAGAACGATTATAAGGTCAACCTCAAAACGGAGATCATGATCGAGGATCTTTACGACAAGGTCAATGCCATCCTGACCAGACAGACCGCACTGGAAAAACAGCTGACGGAGAAGGGCGAAAGCGCAGGGCAAAAATGAGGGAGGACAGAGCCGTCCTCCCTCATTTTTTGCTGTTTTTGCGCAACGCGGAATCCTCCTCCGCAAACCTGCGCGCTTTTGTTGAGATGCCTCTCCGGCGCGTAAAGCCCTTATACGTGCAAGACTCTATGTTGCTTTACAGCCGGAAGTGCTTCTTAAGTTCTTGGTTTTCCCCCAGCACCAGCAGCGTCATATCAGCGTCCAGCACAGTTTCCGGTGAGACGTTCACATCGGTCTTGCCGTTCCGCTTCACACCGAGGATGTTGACGCCGCATTTTCTGCGGATGTCCAGCTCACCGATGCTGCGGCCCTGCCAATCCCCCGGCACGGCAACCTCGATAATGGCGTGCTGCTCGTCCAGCTCAATGTAGCTGAAAATATGGTCGGAGGTATAGCGGATGGCCGCCCACTTCGCCAGCTGCTTTTCCGGGTAGGCGACCGCGTCCGCGCCGTTGCGCAGCAGAAATTTCGCCTGCACATCCCGCTCAGCGCGGGATACCACATATTTTGCTCCCAGCTCCTTGAGCAGCGACGTCGTCTCCAGCGAATTCTGAAAATTTCCGCTGATGGTGACATAGCAGACATCGTAATTACTCACGCCCAGCGAGCGCAGAAAGTCCACACGGGTGCTGTCGCCGATCTGCGCGTTGGTGACAAAGGACATGCACTCGTTGACGCGCTCCTCGTCCCTGTCTACTGCCATCACCTGATGGCCCAGCTCGTTGAGCTGCATGGCAAGATGCCGCCCGAAGCGGCCCAGTCCGATCAATAATACCGTTTTCATCGTGTGCTCCTTTCAGCCTACGGTAATTTTCTCCTGCGGATAGCGGGCGTAAGTCAGATCATGCCCGGAGAATGCGGCATAGATCAAGGTCAGCCCGCCGACGCGCCCGAAATACATCAGCAGGATGAGAATGCTCTGCGACAGGACTCCCAGCTGCGGCGTCAGCCCCAGCGTCAGGCCCACCGTACCGGCGGCGGACGCTGTTTCATAGAGACAGGCACCGAGGGGGAGCTCCTCCGCTGTGCTGATGGCCGCCGCGCCCGCAAAGGTCAGCCCCAGATACAGCAGCAGAATGGCGGCGGCGTTGCGGACGGCGGATGTCTCCAATCTGCGGTGGAAGATCTGCGGATCCTCCCGCCTGCGGAAGGCGGCAACGGCGTTGGCGATCAGGACAGCCAGCGTTGTGACCTTCATGCCGCCCGCCGTGGAGCCAGGGGCCCCGCCGGTGAGCATCAGCAGAATGGTGACCGCCTGAGAGGCATCCGTCATCTCCGTCAGATCCACTGTGTTATAGCCGGCCGTCCGCGGCGTGACCGACTGAAAAAGGGAGGCCAATATCCGCTCTCCTATCGGCAGGTCCGCAAAATCCGTCAGGAAAAAGAGGACTGCCGGGAGCGCGATCAGCAGGGCCGTGGCGCTCAGAATGACCTTGCTCTGCATCCGGTACTGCCGCAGGTGCAGACCGTGCGTACAGACATCGTCCCACGTTAGAAAGCCGATGCCGCCCACGATGATCAGCAGCATGATCACAATGTTGACCAGCGGGTCGGCGGCATACGCCGTCAGCGAGGGGTAGAGGGAATCCGTCCGCCCCAGAATATCGAAGCCCGCATTGCAGAATGCGGAAACGGAATGGAAAACGGACATCCATACGCCCCGCAGTCCATAATCCCGGCAAAAGGCTGGCAGCAGCGCCAGCGCGCCCAGCAGCTCGACCAGAAAGGTCCCCTTGAGGATAAATCTCGTCAGGCGCACGATGCCGCCCACCGCAGGGGCGGAGATGGCGTCCTGCATGGCGCTGCGCTCCTTGAGCGTGATGTTCCGCCCGGCGAGCATCAGGAAGGTCACCGCACCGGTGATCACGCCCAACCCGCCGATTTGGATCAGCAGCAAAATGACCGTCTGGCCGAAGGCAGACCAGTAGCTGCCGGTATCCTGCACCACCAGCCCCGTCACGCAGACAGCGGAGGTGGAGGTGAACAGTGCCTCATGAAACGGCGTCCAGACCCGCTGTACTGTGGCGATAGGCAGCATCAGCACCAACGCCCCCAGCAGGATCACGCCCGCAAAGCCGAGGATCATAATTTGAAAAGAAGTCAAATGCCGCTTTAAGCGAAACACAGTCTCCGTCACATCACACACCTCCTTGAAACGATGGTACTCTCAATTTTCCGTACAGTATAACACGGCTTTTGCAATGTGTCTGTATGTATTTTGTAAAATTTTCAGGTGCAGAGTTCTTATGTGCAGCCCAGAGGCGGGCTGCAAAGCTACGGTTGGCAGGCTTTGGTGCATAGAATTCTCCGCGTGACCTGTAAATCTTTCCTGATTTTTTACAGGAACCCTTGCCTTTTTTCAATATTTGTTCTAAGATAAGCTCTCTATCTGTCATATTCAGCTGAAATTCTACGAAGCTTTTTAAAAAAGCCCCAACGGGAGAACTAATATGCTCAAAGAAAAAACATCCGATGTATCCATGACAAATACAAATCAAGGCTCTGGCACTGCTGCTGAAGCGGCAGTGCCCATGAGCCATGGCCTTTGGAATACGTGGCGCAAAAATCTCCTGCTGTTCTGCCTGACCGGCGTTTATGTGGAGCTGTGCCTGCATCTGTGCGTATTCGGCTCGATGGACCGGTACGCGGGATATCCTGTCCTGTTCGGCCTGCTGGGGGGCGCACTCTGCACGCTGGTAGTCTCAAGCCTGCCAAAGGTTCTGCGACAGATCACAGGGCTTCTACTGGTGGCAGCACAGGTGATGCTGGCTGAGATGCAACTGGTCTATCACTGCATCTTCGGAGATTTCATGCCCGTCAGCCAGATCGGCATGGGCGGAAATGTGATCGTCAATTTCAACTCGCAGCTTCTCTATGGGATCCGCCAAAATCTGCTGAAGATCCTGCTCCTCTTGCTGCCGCTGGTTGCCGTGATCCTCTGCCTTGCCCTGCGGAGGGTACAGGCGCTGAGGTTCCGGCTGCGCTGGAAACAGGCTATGGCCTCCTTTGCCGTGCTCCTCGCACTGCTGCTGACGGTCACGGGACTTATGTATGTTGGACGGGACAAAGCCTTTTCCGCCTATCGTACCTTCACCAATGTGAACACCTCCACCGACAGCAGTTATAAAAAAATTGGTATGCTGGCCACCACGGCGCAGGAGCTTCGATACATGCTCTTCGGCGGCAGCGGCAGCATTATGATCACGCCGTCGTCCTTGAATATAAGCGATGTTCCGCGGACATACAGCAGCAACTCCTATAACGTGATCGAAAGCATCGATTTTACGGCTCTGGCAGGCAGCGCCGGCAGCGATATCCTCAAGGCCACAGACGAGTATCTGGCAAATGCAACGCCCACCCGCAAAAACAACTACACAGGACTTCTTAAGGACTATAACCTCATCACCCTCTGCACCGAGAGCTTCTGCCCGTGGTTTATCAGCGAGGAGCTGACGCCGACGCTCTACAAGCTGAGCCATACGGGTATTCTCTTTGAAAATTACTACGGCACGTTCCAGTCCGTCACCACCAACGGCGAATACACCATGTGCATGGGGCTTTATCCAGATATGTCCCGCACGAAGACGGATTCCAGCTTCAATGTGGCAGGCACCAACTATCTGCCGTTCTGCCTGGGCAATGCGCTCAAGGGCGTGGGCTATCAAGCCTGGGGCTATCACGACTACATCGGGGATTTCTACAACCGGAACATCACCCACGCCAACATGGGCTACACGTTCAAGGCGGCGGATTCTGGTCTGGACGTGAAGATCGACTGGCCCTCCTCTGACCTGGAGATGATGGAGGCCTCCGTAGACGACTACATCAACAGCGGAGAACCCTTCCACGCCTATTACATGACCTTCAGCGGTCACTACCAGTACAACTGGGACAACGCCATGAGCGCCAAAAACCGCGACGAGGTGAAAGATCTGCCCTATTCTGAGCCGGTGAAGGCGTACATTGCCTGCAATCTGGAGCTGGAATACGCACTGGAGTACCTGATGCAGCGGCTGGAGCAGGCTGGCGTTGCCGGCAAGACCTGCATCGTCCTGACCAATGACCACTACCCCTACGGCCTGACCGAAGACGAGTACAACGAGCTGGCAGGGCAGACGTTGGACACGACCTTTGAAAAGTACCGCAACAGTTTTATCTGCTATGTCCCCGGTCTTTCGGAGAACATCGTGGTGGATGAATACTGCTCCACGGCAGACATTCTGCCGACGCTGCTGAACCTCTTCGGTGTGGACTATGATTCCCGTCTGCTGGCGGGCACCGATGTGCTCTCCAGCGGCCTCCATGTAGCGGTGCTGTCGGATAAGTCCTTTCTGACGAAGACCTTCCGCTATGACGCCGGTACGGAAACCGTGATCCCCGCCGACGAGAATACCACAGTCTCCGACGAGCTGGCGGAAGCCTACCGGCTCTATGTGGACAGCCGGTTCCAGCTCTCCGGCAACATCCTCAACAGCGATTACTACGCCCACGTCTTTGCCAGGGAGTCCAGCGGCGGAAGCCTTGCGGACACGGTGGTATTCACGGACATCAAGAGCATTTTCAATCAGGCCAGCGTCCTCTATATGTACCGCAAGGGCTATGTGGAGCCGGAGACACCGGACACCTTCGGCGGCAAGGCCACGGCAAGACTGGGTGAGTTTGTCGATGTGCTCTACCGCATCGCGGGCCGGCCGGAAACGGACAACACCGCCCTTCCGGCTGACTACGAAAACGAGGAATTCAACGCGACCCATCCCTATTATAATGCCGTGTGCCGAGCCTATCAGACAAGGCTGCTCCGGCAAAATGATCCCAATACCGAATACGATGACAAGGTGGACTATCAGACGGCATGCGTACTGATCCGCCGCTACGCGATCATGGCAGGCGTTGATACCGGCGTGGATCAGACGCAGCTCAGGCAGCTCCTTCGAGATAACCCCGATCTCAACAGAGAGGCAGCCAAAGCGATGCTCTGGTGCGATGAAAAGGACATCACTACCCGGGACAGCAGCCTTGACGAGCTGCTGGCATCCGCTGGCACCCGCATCAGCCGCTACCAGATGACGTCGTTCCTGTTCTACCTCTGCACCTACGAGCTGGATATTGGCAGCTGAGCATGCGGCGCAGATCCTGCCGGAGAAGTGTTCCGCGACCGATTCGCAAAAAGAGTCGCCTTTCTCGGCTGTGCACCGGAAGATACCCATTCGATGTCACACTACGCTTAACGTTGGAATAAGTAAACATACTCACAAGCATTACACTCAGTGTAGACCTAACGTAAATTCAGATCATTCTGTGTTTACGAAAGTTTACATTGAGTGTAATTTTTTCTGCCTTGAATGGGTGGTCAAACAGGGCCGGTTTTCTACATTTATTACGAAGGGATGAGACATCCACCCCCTATTCTCACACGAAAGAAGGAGTTTGATTTGAGCAAACGAAAATACGGACCTACGATTGTACCGCCCCTATCAGCCAATGTGGATAACAAAGAAAAACGATTCATTCAGGTTGGAAACTCACTGCTCCTCTCCAAGCAGTTCCATGCGCTCAGCACCGGCAGCCGGTTTCTCTATTTCTGCATGGTCATGGAGAGCGGCGGAAGGAAGAATTTCATTCTTCCACAAAAGGACGCAAAAATGGCTCACGGGGTAAATCTGCGTAGCCGTCTGATCCGTTTCAGCAAGAACAGCAGCTTTCATTATTTCATCGTCGATGAGATGGGCCTGCGGCTGATGAAGCTGGCGCTGGATGAAATGGCGCTGTATCGGTTTCAGCGGTACTTGCAGCAAAACGGCATTTGCAAAGCATCTATGCTTCCGCTGTATCTGTTCAGTCTGGAGCTGCTTTCGGAGGCGTATGCCTTGAAAAAGGGGAAGCAAATGCGGGCAGAGCTGGATAGAGGCGCATTGTTTTCGTGCCAGGCAGATGTTGTAAAACGGATCTGCAACACAGGACCCAATCTGATCACGATCCCAGACAAATGGCTGCTGGACTTGGATACGGAAAGAGATGATAGCTCAGACGAACTCTTACTTTCCCCAAATGCTACGTTTCTAAGTCAACAGTCCGGAATGTAACACACAGGTTGTAACAGTATGGTCGAGGAATTGCAAGTGCCGATCCATCTCAAAATGACGCTGACGATTAAGGAAGCCGCAGCATACAGCAACATTGGGATCAACAAGATCGACAGTATGCTCCGCAGCCCCAACTGCCCCTTCGTCTTGTTCGTCGGGACAAAAAAGCTGGTCAAGCGCCGGGAGTTTGAACAGTACATCAGCCGTACAATGGCAATTTGAAGGTAAGTTCACTATTGAGAAAAGAAAGCCCTTGTGCTACAATTATAAAATGCATAGGGGCTTCTTCTCATAGAGAGAAAGAAGTTTCCGAATGGGTAAAAGTTTACGAGGCAAAGAATGTGGCAAGGGTATCTGCCAGAGAAAGGACGGATTATATTACGCACGGTTCGTAAATAAGACAGGAAGGCGGCATGAGAAGTATCTTCCGACGCTCCCCGAAGCTCGCAACTGGATTGAAGAATCAAAATACGCCGATGCGCACGAAGATGTCTTCGTAGCCACCGATACGACGGTGGATCAATGGTTTGATTTCTGGATCGAGAATATTGTGGGCGATTTAGCCCCCAATACGCTCCGCAATTATCGGGAGCGGTATGTCCACAATATTCAGCCTGTTATGGGCAAAATGATGATTGCCAATGTCAAGCCGATGCACTGCAAAAAAGTGTTCATTCAGATGGATGCTGACTATGCGGGTTCCACCATCCGTCAAGCCTATATCACAATGGGTACGATGTTCAAGGCTGCGAAGATGAATGACCTGATTGCCAAGCACCCAATGGACGGCGTTCGCTACACAAAGCCGGTCCGAGCGCCGGACGACATTCACTTTTTAACGTGGGATGAGCAAATCAGATTTCTTGAAGTTGCAAAACGCTCCCGTAACTACAATCAATACGCGCTGATCCTTGAAACCGGTTTGCGTACCGGCGAGATGATCGGGTTGACGTGGGATGCGATTGACTTTGAAAAGCGTACACTCACGGTCAATAAAACGTTGGAGTTTCGACATGGTGAACAGTATTGGCGTGCGGGTCCTCCGAAAACGCAGCACAGCTACCGCACAATACCGTTGACGGATCGGGCTTATGAAATCCTCAAAGGTATTTGGGATAGCCGCCCGGAGCAAAAGGAGTCACCGACGCTGGACAAAACGCTTGAGTACATAGACAGACGTACAGGCGTTTCTTCTCGGCTTGTCATGCGTGACCTTGTTTTTATCAACTGGCGAACAGGCGAGCCAGCAAAGAACAGTTCCTACGATACCCACTTATATAAGCTCTGCGACGAAGCAGGAATCAAACACTTTTGTATGCACGCCCTGCGACATACCTATGCTACAAGAGCAATCGAAAGCGGTATGCAGCCGAAGGTGCTGCAAAAACTGCTGGGTCATGCCAGCATCAAAACAACAATGGATCGGTATGTTCATGTGACGAATGATTCCATGTCAAAAGCCGTATTACAATTTGAAAAAGTGCAGCAAAACCAAAATGGTACAGTAATGGTACAGTAAGCGCCGTTCAAGTGCCGAAAACCCTTGAAAAATAAGGAGATAGAGAAAACTATGAAATTAGGAATCGTCGGACTGCCGAATGTCGGCAAGTCCACTCTCTTCAACGCGATCACCAACGCGGGCGCGGAAAGCGCCAACTACCCCTTCTGCACCATCGAGCCGAACGTCGGCATGGTGGCCGTTCCCGATGAGCGCCTCGATAAGCTCGCCGAGATGTACCACCCCAAGAAGAAGACTCCCGCCGTCATCGAATTTGTCGACATCGCGGGCCTCGTCAAGGGCGCGAGCCAGGGTGCGGGCCTCGGCAACAAGTTCCTCGAGAACATCCGCCGCACGGACGCCATCGTGCACGTTGTGCGCTGCTTTGACGATGAAAACATCATGCACGTCGTGGCCGACGCAAGCACGAACGTCCCCGTCGATCCCCTCGGCGACATTGAGACGATCGACTTGGAGCTCATCATGGCCGACCTTGAGATGGTCAACCGCCGCGTCGAAAAGGCAACGAAGATGGCCAAGGGCGACAAGAAGTTCCTGCACGAGGTCGAGCTCTTTTCCGCGCTGGCCAAGCACCTCGACGCGGGCAAGAGCGCGCGCACGTTCGAGGTTTCGTCCGATGACGCTGAACTCATCGCGACCGCCGATCTTTTGAGCCTCAAGCCCATCATCTACGCCGCGAACATGGACGAGGACGGCTTTGCGAATCAGGACGGCAACCGGTATTTGCAGCAGGTCAAGGAGCTCGCCGACAAGGAGGGCGCGCAGGTTTTGCCGATTTGCGCCAAGCTCGAGCAGGACATTGCCGAGCTCGACGGCGAGGACCGCGCGATGTTCCTCGAGGAGCTCGGCATTCAGGAGTCCGGCCTCGACCGCCTGATCAAGTGCTCCTACGCGCTGCTCGGCCTCATCTCGTTCCTGACCTACGGCGAGGACGAATGCCGCGCCTGGACCATCAAAAACGGCACTAAGGCCCCGCAGGCCGCGGGCAAGATCCACTCCGACATCGAGCGCGGCTTCATCCGCGCCGAAACGATCAATTTCGATGACATGATCCGCTGCGGCAGCGTCGCGGCGGCAAAGGAAAAGGGATTGCTGCGCAGCGAGGGCAAGGAGTACGTCGTCAAGGACGGAGACATGATCTACTTCCGCTTCAACGTGTAAAATTTCAAAAATTCCATCATAAATTTCCGCTAACGGCGCAGATTTTCTGCGCCGTCTTTTTTTAAGTGAAACGGGTGCGCTACCATGGTAGCGATTCTGCAAACCGCTGGTATCACAGGAAAAACCGCACTTTAAATTTTTGGACCGCTACCAAACCGCTACCACGATAAGCCCGCAAAGCGCTGGAATACAAGGAAAAGCGAATATCCTAAGGGGATGCGATATCCACCGAATCGAACGATTTCGCGTTGATTCTGCTGAATTTTTCTTATTTTCAATTGTTTCTGCAACAATTTGAGGATTTGCAAATTTTGGCAGCAACCACGGGAAAGAGGGAGAGACGGCGGGTGTTTGGCTCCAAGGGGATGGCAATTTATGAAAGGAGAGTAACATCTATGAAAAAGTTACTCGCAATGGTGCTGGCTCTGGTCATGACTCTGTCTCTGGCCGTCAGCGCCAGTGCCTTCAAGGATGACAAGGACATCAGCGCCGATTACGCTGAGGCTGTTGCCGTCCTGGATGGCATGGGTGTGTTCAAGGGTTATGAGGATGGTTCCTTCAAGCCCACGGGCGACATCACCCGCGCTGAGGTGGCTACGATCATCTATCGTATCTACACCGGCGACGTCGCTAAGAGCGACAAGTCCGGCATGTATGCCACCTACAACAAGTTCAGCGACATGACCGGCGCCGGTTGGGCCGCTGGCTACATCGGCTACTGCGCCAACGCTGAGCTGGTCAAGGGCTATCCCGATGGTACCTTCAAGCCGTCCGGCAAGATCACCGGCTATGAGGTCCTCGCGATGATCCTCCGCGCTGTCGGTTACGACAAGAACGGTGAGTTCTCCGGCGCTGACTGGGCTCTGAACGTTGCCAAGTATGCCGAGCAGCTCGGTATTCTGAAGAACGTTGCCAAGACCACCAACCTCGGCGCTCCCGCTACCCGTGAGCTCGTTGCCGAGATGCTGTTCCAGGCCATCCAGAAGGATCAGGTCACCTATACTCCGGCCTTCGGCTATGTGACCGATAAGGCTCTGAAGCTCGGCCAGGAGTCCCTCGGCTACAAGAACTTCAAGCTCGTCTCCGGCGAGGGCACTGACGATTGGGGCCGTCCGACCACCGTCTGGGCGAAGGACGCCAACGACAACGCCAAGTACGACGCTAAGGACACCACCGAGTATGCTACCGTCGTTGCTACCGCTGACGCTTCCTTCAACGTTGAGACTTCCCAGTGCGACATCTGCGATGCTCTCGGTGTGAAGAAGACCACCACTGTTGTTGACACCTACACCAACGGCGTGCTCGACACCAAGGATGTGACCTACACCGCTACCGCCACCAAGGCTATGGTCGGTGCTCAGGGTCAGCAGCTCGAGTACTACAAGGTTGACGGCGGCTATCGTCTGGTCGTCATCGACACCTACCTCGCCAAGGTTGCTGACGTTGTTGCTGAGAAGCTCGACGCCAAGGGTCATGTCACCCGCGACGACTACATGAAGCTCACCTGCTACAAGACCGCTGACAAGAACGAGACCGTCTACGTTGCCGGCAACGACTACGCTGAGGACGATTATGTTCTGGTCAACGTCAACGAGAAGGTCACCGACAAGATCGTTGGCGTGGGCGAAGTCAAGCTCGTTGAGATCGTTGGCAAGGCCGAGTCCTTCGAGGGCGCTCAGTCCAAGAACTGGTACAACGCTGCCAAGCACACCATCGACGACAAGGATTATAATGATGCCGTTCGCTTCTACCTCGATGATGCTGGCACCACCAAGACCGCTAAGTTCACCTGGTTCCTCGACCAGTTCGGCAACCTGATCGGTGATGCTGAGATTGACAACAGCAACTATGCTGTTATCAAGGACATCGTTTGGATCGTCGGCAAGCCCGGCCACGCTGAGGCTACCCTCGTCTTCATGGATGGTAAGGAAGACACCGTGACTGTCGATACCATGGACGGCCTCACTGCCCTCAACGGTCTGAGCGGCGCGTTCGATAAGGACTGCACCGGTTGGGAAGTCAATCTGAGCGACGCCTATACCGAGGTCGGCTTTGATGGCTATGATGAGTATGCTTACGTTTCCTCCGACGGCAAGTACAACAAGGGTTTCGAGGGCATGGCTCTCTACAAGGTCAACTACAACAAGGACGGCAACGTCGATCTCGTTGGCTATGACTTTGTTGACTATGACAAGAACGTCACCGTTGATACCAAGGCTTCCCTGATTGCTAACACCGAATCCGGCAAGCTGAACATCAACGACAACACCGAGTTCCTGGTCCGCAGCGGTGAAGGCACCAAGGCTGATCCTTACACCTACACCAGCTACAACCGCAACAACCTGCCCCAGTATGCCGCTCTCTCCGCTGAGATCTACTACACCATCGGCACTGACGGTTTCGTGAACCGCGTGTACATCAAGAACGCTGCTGACGCTGCGTCCTTCGGCGATCACCTGTTCGTCACCACCAAGTCCTACTACAAGGTCACTGGCGACAAGGAAACCTACAAGATGGACGTCATCATCGATGGTGAGGAGCAGACCATCTGCGCCAACAAGAGTGTCATGGAAGATCTGGCCGCCAACAAGGGCAAGATGCTCCACGTCACTTGGGAGAAGAATAGCGCCAAGGGTTACTACGGCTTCGCAGCTTCCGTGTCCCTGGTTAACGAGTCCTCTGACTGCGATGACGTTGCTGGCTATCTCCCCGATGAGGGCGATTGCGACTACGTGACTGGCAATGCCAAGATCAAGGGTCAGACCATCGTTTCCAACCACTTCAACTGGACTATCACCAGCAACACCAAGTTCGTTGGTGCCAAGGACCTTAACGACATCGACCTTGAGGATGATGGCGTTTGGGTTGTCGCTTCTGGTTCTAAGTATGCTTCCGAGGCTGCTTACGTCTACGTCGGCGAGAAGCTGGGTGAGAGCGTTGCTCTGACCGTCACCGCCAAGGACGGCACTGTCACCGTTGATAAGGACGATGCCACCAAGATCACTGTTACCTCCAAGAAGGACGCTACCTCTGATAAGCTGACTTACAGCAACTCCGAGAACGCCATGATCGGCGCTCCTGGCGACAACTATGGTATCGGCCTGGTTGAGGAGACTGTTTACAACAACAACACCTCCCGTGCCATTACCGTTGAGAACGAAGCGGGCACCGACTACGAGGATTACACCGTCACGCTCGTTTGGGAGACCAAGAGCGCTGACACTTCCCTGAAGAGCGTCTATGTTGACAACGCGAATGTTGAGATCGCCGGTGGTCGTACCGACGCTGCCAACTGCACGCCTGTCTATCTCGGCGCCAAGGACAAGTTCACCATCACCGCTACCGCTAACAGCGCTGCTGCTACGGTCGAGATGGGTCACGGTGACAGCGTTGCCAACGCCGTTGCTGATCTGCACGCCACCAGCACTCTGACCGTCACTGACACCACTGCCCACAACGGCGGTTATGTCGTCATCCGCGTCACTGCTGAGAGCGGTGCTAAGACCTGCTACGTCTATGCTGCTGCCGAGGCTCCTGCCTCTGGAACTAATCCTTAACAGGATTTCTAAAACCGCATAGTTTTACAGCCCCAAGCCATTTGGCTTGGGGCTGTTTTTTTATGAATTTTCCTTTACTTTGTCATAGCCCAGCACCACATAACAGTAGGATTCGTCGTTGTTGAGCTGCTGGTTGGCATTGGTTGCGGTCGCGTTGTACCACGAAACGCCCGCGTCCTTCCATACAACGGTCAGGTTAAAGTTTGTGCCGCCCTCGGGGCGGATCGTGCCGCTGGTGCGCCCGCGCACCATGATGCGCGGATTTTTGACCGGCGAATCGTCGAGCGGCGCGACCAGCAGCACCACCGGATAAAAGTCGCACGCAATCGAAACCGCGTTGTTCTGCCCGTAAGTGCCCGTGCCCGTGTAGCTGCCCACCGCGATGCGGCAGTTGTGCCCCGCTGTGCCGAGGTTCTTCGTCAGGGCGGCGAGCGCCGCGCTCGTTGCCGCGCCGTCGGCCTTGCTCGCCGCCGCGTCGGCGTTGGCCTTGAGCGCCGCGTCGGTCTTTTGCGTCAGGTCGTTGAAGTCTGACATTTGGATGAAGTCCGATTTTTCCCACGTGGGAAGAGCGTAGTTTGTTGTGCGTTTCATAGCAATCTCCTTAAAAACAGTAAAAATAAAACCCCCGGAAAACCGGGGGTTCATGCTTGCCAAGCATGAAAGGAGTTGTTGGACGAAGGACGGCAACCAACTGAAAATTTTACAAATCGCCCGACATGAAGCCGCCGCGGAGCCAGTTGGCGAGCTCGGCGGGGGTGCCGGGGACGCCGACGGTGGCAAATTCCGTGCGCGAGGGGACCATTTCGGCGTCGTCCGAGCTCTCCGCCCACTGGACGCGCTGCAAAATGTGCTCCGTGCAGTGCTCGAGCGGGCCGTCGGGCGCGGGCTTATATTGGAGGAGGATGGTCACGCAGCGGTTGTCAGACGTCCAGCGGCCGAAGTTCGTCGTGGGCTTGCGCCACTTCCAGAGGCATTTGTCGCCGCGCTGCTTTTTGAGCTTCAAATAGCCGTTTTCGATGTCCTGCGTGCAGCGCATGAGCCAGATGACATGGTAGCCCGCGCGCTGGAAGTGGGAGCAGACGTCGAAAAAGTGCTCCTCCATGAGTAAGCCGTCCTGGAGCATCATCACGAAATGGTTGATCTGCACGTAGGCGGTGACGGTCTTATCGCCGACGGTGACGGGGACGTTGCGGCACTCGGGCGGGACGATCGCGCGCCACTGCTCGCGCCACGCGGAGGCGGAGGACTGGACGAGCGGGGGCGTTTTCTTCTTCCAAAACAGCATGGGGGCTCCTTTTCGCAATTTTTGTTCCATTATAGCGAAAACGGGACGAAAAGGCAAGGAATATTGGCATTTTACAGGGATTTGACAGAGTGGGGTGCGACGGGCGCTTGCTATTTTGGCGAAAACATGATATTCTACTGTGATTCTAAGGAAATCGATTTTTCTTTGCAAGGAGAACGGCTATGAAGCTTGACCACAAGCGCACGGTGCTGGTGGGGCTGGCGTTTTTGTCCATCTGCGCGTTCTGGCAGATGTACGACAACATCATCCCGCTGATCCTGACGAACACGTTCCACTTAGACGAGACCATTTCCGGCGCGATCATGGCGGCGGACAATGTGCTGGCGCTGTTTTTGCTGCCGTTCTTCGGCGCGCTGAGCGATCGGACGAGCACGAAGATCGGGCGGCGGATGCCGTTTATCCTCGGCGGCACGGCGGCTGCGGTGATCCTGATGAATCTGCTGCCGTTTTTTGACAACGGCTACGCAAATGGCGCGAGCACGGGTAAGCTCGCGATGTTCGTCGTCACGCTGGGGCTGCTGCTCGTGGCGATGGGGACCTACCGCTCGCCCGCGGTGGCGCTGATGCCGGACGTGACGCCGAAACCGCTACGCTCGCGCGCGAACGCGATCATCAATCTGATGGGCGCGGTCGGCGGCATTTCGTATCTGATCGTGGCGGCGGTGCTGTATCCGAACAGCAAGACGGCGGGGGCCGAGCATGTGAACTACCAACCGCTTTTTGTCGTCGTGTCGGCGCTGATGGCGGTTTCGGTCATCGTGCTGTACTTCACGACAAACGAGCCGAAGCTCGCGGCGGCGGAGAAGGAATACGAGGCCGAGCATCCCGAGCAGCAGCTCGTGGAGGAGGAGCCGGACGGCAGTGAGGAGCTGCCCAAAGAAGTCAAGCGCAGCCTTGTGATGCTGCTGAACTCGATCGCGCTGTGGTACATCGGCTACAACGGCGTGACGACGTGGTGGACGACGTATGTCGGGCGCGTGATGGGGCAGGGCCTCGGCGGTGCGTCGACGTGTTTGCTCGTCGCGACGGGCGGGGCCATCGTGTCGTACATCCCCGTGGGGCAGATGGCGTCGAAGATCGGACGCAAGAAGACCATTCAGGGCGGCGTTATCCTGCTTGCGGCGTGCTTTGCGTCGGCGTACTTTTTGACGACGCATTATCAGAGCATCAACGCCGTGATGTTTGTCGTGTTTGCGCTCGTCGGCCTTGCGTGGGCGGCGATCAACGTCAACTCGCTGCCGATGGTCGTTGAAATGTGCAAGGGCAGCGATATTGGCAAGTTCACGGGTTACTACTACACGTTTTCGATGGCGGCGCAGGTCGTGACGCCGATTTTGGCGGGCACGCTTTTAAAGCACATCAGCTACAGTGTGCTGTTCCCGTACGCGGCGTTCTTCGTGGCGTGCAGCTTTGTGACGATGTGCTTCGTGCGCCACGGCGACTGCAAGGTGGAGGCCAAGGCCGGCCTTGCGGCGTTTGAGGACATGGATGCGGACTAAATCGAATACAAGAAGTGATCTAAAATGAAAATTTTACGGATCGTTGTCGGAATTTGCCTGATTCTGGCGGTCGCGTGGGCGGTTTTACTGCGCGCGCGGCGCGGGACGGAGTCGATGGCGGCGCTGCGGAAATTCCGCTATGCGCACCGCGGGCTCTACGATAAGGAGGCGGGCATTCCCGAAAATTCGCTGCCGGCATTCTCGCGCGCAATCGCGCGGGGCTTCGGCGCGGAGCTCGACGTGCACCTGCTGCGCGACGGGACGCTTGCCGTGTTCCACGACAGCGATGTGAAGCGTATGACGGGCCGCGAGGGATACCTCGAAGACCTGAGCGCGGACGAGCTCAAGGACTACGCGCTGGACGGGACGAAGGAGACCATCCCGCAGTTCAAGGATGTGCTTGCGCTGTTTGCGGGGACGGGGCTACCGCTCATTGTGGAGGTCAAGAGCTTCCGCGACAACTTTGCCGAGCTCACTGAGCGCACGATGGCGGAACTCGACAAGTTTGGCGTCAAGTACTGCGTGGAGTCGTTCGACCCGCGGTGCGTGGCGTGGCTGAAAAAGCACCGGCCAGAGGTCATCCGCGGGCAGTTGAGCTGCGACTTTTTGAAAGACCGCGGCAATTTGAGCCTGCCGATGGCGTTTGCGACGACGAACCTGCTGGGCAACATCATGGCGCAGCCGGATTTTGTCGCCTATAAATTTGAAGATAAGAAAAACTGGGCGCCGCGTTTATGCCGTAAGCTTTACGGCGCGCAGGGCGTTTACTGGACCATCCGGTCGAAAGAAGACTTGGAGACGGCGGAGCGCGAGGGCGCGATCGCCATTTTTGAGCGGTTTATTCCCTAAAGAGGGGTCCCACTTGTGGAAGGGTGGGGGAAAAGAAGCAAAACCGAAAGAAAAGGAAGAAGGTTTTATGGCAGAACAGAAAAGACGCTGGGGCGACCGGCGCGACGCAACACTGCTGCGGGATGTGGATTCGCTGCACTTTATCATGGGCATCATCTATCCCAACCGCGCGGACAACGAGGCGTATATCGCAGAGCGCGTGAATTTAGAGCCCATCAAGGAGTACATTGCGACGAAAAACTATGAGGGCATTCCGTTCAAGTACACGTTTTTCCACGTGATCCTGACGGCGCTCGTTAAGACGGTCATTTTACGGCCGAAGCTCAACCGCTTTTACGCGAATGAAAACTACTATCAGCGCAATAAGGTGACAGCGGGCTTTGTCATCAAAAAGGAGTTTGCCGACGGCAGCGAAGAGGCCATGGCTCTGCTGGAGATAAAGCCTGAGAGCACCATCGACACGATCCACGAGGAGATCCACCAGGAGGTTGCGGCCTGCCGCGAGCAGAAGAAGGTCAACACGACCGACAACAGCATGAATGTGCTCAACAGCCTGCCACGCTTTTTGTCCAAGGCGGCGGTGCGATTTATCCGCTGGCTCGACAAGCACGGCTGGTGCCCCGATTTCCTGATCGGCAAGGACCCGAACTACAGTTCGGTGTTCATCTCCAACCTCGGTTCCATTCATCTCAAAAGCGGTTACCACCACCTGACGAACTGGGGCACGAGCTCGCTGTTCTGCATCATCGGCGAAAAGAAGTGGACGCCGCTGTACGACGAGCACGGCCTTGTCGAAATGCAGGAGACGGTCGACCTCGGCCTCACCGTGGATGAGCGCATTGCCGACGGCTACTATTACGCAAAGAGCGTGCGCCTTTTCAAATATCTGTTAGAACACCCCACCCTTTTGGAACGACCGCTATCGGAGGAAGTAGAATATGAGTGATTCCATTGTCAGAACGCCTTGGAAGGATTACATGGGCGAGGTGCCGATGCACCTTGAGTATTTCGACGGCTCGATGTTCGAGGCCGTGGAGCAGATCGCTAAGAAATATCCGGGCAACATCGCTTTTACGTTCATGGGAAAGTCGACGACCTACCGCCAGATGATCCGCGAGATCGAGCAGTGCGCCAAGGCGCTCAAGACCATCGGCGTGCGCGAGGGTGACAAGGTGACCATTGCCATGCCGAACTGCCCGCAGGCCATCTATATGTTCTACGCCGTCAACCTCGTCGGCGGCATTGCAAACATGATCCATCCGCTGTCGGCAGAGAAGGAGATCGAGTTTTACCTGAACGCCTCGGAAAGCGTGGCAGCGGTGACGCTCGACCAGTTCTACAACAAGTTTGAAAAGGTGCGCGAGCGCACGAAGGTCGTGAACATGATCATCGCAAGCGTGCGTGACGCGCTGTCCCCGACGATCAAGGCGGGTTATATGCTGACCGAGGGACGCAAGATCGAGAAGATTCCCGAGGACGCGCCGGTCATCATGTGGAAGGACTTCATGAAGCTCTCCCACTCCTGCTACTATAAGACCTATAAGGTCAGGCGTGAGGGCGCCGACCCCGCCGTCATCCTCTATTCCGGCGGTACGACCGGCACAACAAAGGGCATCGTGCTGACGAACAAGAATTTCAACGCCCTCGGCCAGCAGGTCATCGCGGCGAACCCGATGTTCCGCCCCGGCGACCGCATGCTCGCGGCGATGCCGCTGTTTCACGGCTTCGGCCTGGGCGTGTGCGTGCACACGATGCTCTCGCAGGGCGGCCGCTGCATCCTGATCCCGCGCTTTACGGCCAAGAGCTACGCCAAGCAGATCGTGAAGTACAAGTGCAACTTCATCGCGGGTGTACCGACGCTCTACGAGGCGCTGCTGCGCCTGCCGAGCATGGACGGGGCGAACCTCAGCTCGCTCAAGGGCGTATTCTCCGGCGGCGACAGCCTGTCGATCGAGCTGAAGAAGAAGTTCGACAAGTTCCTCTATGATCATAAGGCGTCCATTCAGGTGCGCGAGGGCTACGGCACGACCGAGACGGTCACGGCCTGCTGCCTGACACCGCCGCACATGTTCAAGGAGGGCTCCATCGGCCTGCCGTTCCCGGATACCTACATCAAGATCGTCGAGCCGGACACTGACCGGGAGGTTCCCTACGGGCAGGAGGGCGAGATCCTGCTCGCGGGCCCGACCGTGATGAAGGAGTACATGAACAATCCCGAAGAGACGGCGCAGACGCTTCGCACGCACGCCGACGGCCTGACGTGGGTCTACACGGGCGACCTGGGCATGATGGACGAGCAGGGCTTTGTTTACTTCCGCGGCCGTGCCAAGCGCATGATCATTTCTTCCGGCTACAATGTCTATCCCGGCCAGATCGAAAATATCCTCGACGCGCACGAGTACGTGCAGATGAGCTGCGTGATCGGCGTGCCCGATCCCTACAAGATGCAGAAGGTCAAGGCGTTCGTCAAGCTCGCACAGGGCGTGCCCGCGACCGAGGAGACCAAGCAGGTGCTTCTGGCCTACTGCCGCAAGAATGTGGCGAAGTACGCCATGCCGTATGACATCGAGTTCAAGGAGGATATGCCCAAGACTCTGGTTGGTAAGGTGGCGTATCGCCAGCTGGAGGAAGAAGAACTCACCAAGATCAAGGCGGCGGAGGAGAAGTAAGTTCTTCTGCGTTGACGCGGGCAATATGTTCCCCTGCACCGTGCAGGGGACGCGGGAAAGGGGGCCATTCTCTCACGTGAGAGAATGGCCCCCTTAGACCCCCAAGAGAACGCGAGGGGAGGACCCCTCGCCCCCCAACATTGCCGGCTTGTAGCTTGAATGACTGCACGCGCTGCGCAGTGTGGGTGCGGTGTACATGGCTGCGCCATGAATCCCTGCGATTCGGCACTGATTGCAACCGCGCCTTACTATTGTGAGGCGCGAGTGACGTTTGTCTGGCGACAGACTGCCTACCGAATGCGGCATTGCTGACGCTCGCCGCATTGTGGAGACTGGCGGTAGATGGGAATTACTGCGCACTCCTACAAGATAGGCAGAGCGGCAGCGGATAATAGAAGAAAGTCAAATCGTATAGCAACACTAACCGCGGCAACGCCGCGCGCAGGCAGTTGCATTCCGAAGGCATAAAGGTTATTCAACCCCGAGACTGCCAATCTAAACCTTTCTCTTGGGGGATTTAAAGGGGGATATTCTCTTTCGTGAAAGAGAATATCCCCCTTTGCCCCGTTCCCCATGCGGCATGGGGAAACTATTTTCTGTCAGCGACAGAAAGAATTTTATCCACCGCTGCTTTCGCGCTGCCGCAGCGGAGGAAGCTCTCGCGGATCTTCTGCGCGTTTGCGCGATACGAGGGCGTTTGGAGGACGGTGTCGACCGCGGTGCGGATGGAGGCGGCGTCGGCTTTTTTGAGCTTGAGGCCTGCGCCAAGTTCGGCGACGCGGGCGGCGACGCTGCCCTGTTCGTTCGTCTGCGGGAAGAGAACGAGCGGCACGCCAAAGTAGAGACTCTCGCTCGCACTGTTCATGCCGCAGTGGGAGAGGAAGACGTCGGCTTTTTGCAGCACGGCGATCTGGTCGACGTGGGGGAGGGCGGTGATGTTGTCGGGAAGTGTGCCGAGGGCGGAACGGTCGATCTGCTCGCCGGTGGAGAGGATGACCTGATAGAGCGAGTCCGCGAACGCGGCGATACAGGCGCGGTAGAAGGGGAGGAGGTCGTTGTTGACTGTGCCCATCGAAATGTAGATGAGTACATCGTGGGCCTTTTCGATATTTTCTGTCGCGGGGCGGATGGACGGGCCGACGAAGGCGTACTTGTCTGAGAACGTGTCGGCGCAGGGCTGGAACTCGGGCGAGGTGTAGACGATGGTGTCGGTCCGGTTGTCGTTCTGGATGATGTCGAGGATGTTTTTGATGGGATAGCTGCGGTCACGGAGGCGCTGGAGGTCGCGGTTGATCTTTGGCATGGCGAGCATCATTTTGAGCATCTGGCCGCCGCTCTGCTTCATGACCTTGGCGGAATAGCGATTGAAGGCAAATGTCGTGGTCGAGGAGATGAACGGGATGCCGAGCTTTTTGGCGACGGCCTTGCCCCAGACAGCCATCGAGTCGGCGACGATGCAGTCGGGCGCGTAAGCGCGCATATCAGCGCAGACCATTTCGTCGAGGGCGAGGGTGGTCTCGACCAGAATGTGCGTCGAAAAGGCGATGTCCTTGCCGACGCGCGCGCCGTCGGCGGGCGTGAGGTGCTGCTCGCAGTCATACGGGTCGCAGGCGACGAATTGCGCGCCCGCGGCTTCGATGAGCGGACGCATGGGCTCGTAGGAGTAGTAGCGGACCTCGTGGCCGCGCGCGGTGAGCTCGCGCACGACGCCGAGCGTCGGGTTTGTGTGGCCGTAGGCCGGAATGCAGAAAAAGACGATCTTGCTCATTTGCTGTTGCCCCCGTTGTCCATTTCGGAAAAGATACGCAGCATGTATTCGCGCTGCATGGCTTTGGGCAGGATGGCGATGCCGCGCTCGTCGTCGCCGAGGACGAGCAGCTCGTCGCCGGGGTGAAAGCCGAAAATGTCGCGCGCTTCCTTGGGGATGACAAACTGGCCCTTTTCGCCGATCTTGACCATCCAGGCGTGCTTGCCCTGAGGTACTTCCATAAAATCAACCTCCTGAAGTATGATTAGTTATACTAATCGTACTACAAAGCGTAAAAAAGTCAAGCCAGCAGGCCTGACTTTTTATTTCAATTCATGGCATCGGCGTTGAGCTCGAAGAGAAGCTCGACGCGGGCTTTGAGCAGCGGATGATTTTTGAGCGCGGGGTCGGCGGCGAGGAGCTGCTCGGCGGCGGACTGCGTCTCGTGCAGGAGCGATAAATCGCACGAGAGATCGGCGACGCGCAGCGACGGCAGGCCGTGCTGGCGGGAGCCGAAGAAGTCGCCCGGGCCGCGGAGCTTCAGGTCTTCTTCCGCGATGGCGAAGCCGTCGCTCGTGGAGGACATGACCTTGAGGCGCTGCTTATTTTCCTCGCCCTTGTTGTCGGAGACGAGGACGCAGTAGGACTTGTGCCGGCCGCGGCCGACGCGGCCGCGCAGCTGGTGGAGCTGGGAGAGGCCGAAGCACTCGGCGTTTTCAATCAGCATGAGCGCGGCGTTCGGCACGTCGACGCCGACCTCGATGACGGTGGTGGAGACGAGCACGTCGATCTCGTGCGCGGCGAAGGCGCGCATGACAGCGTCCTTTTCCTTGGGTTTCATCTTGCCGTGGATGGGAGCGATGCGAAGGTCGGGGAAGACCTCTTTTTGCAGCGTTTCCGCGTAGGCGGTGACGGCCTTGCGCTCGTCGGGGAGTTCGTCGTTTTCCGCGACCATGGGGCAGACGATGTAGGCCTGACGGCCCTCGGCGACGAGCTTGCGCAAAAAAGCGTAGATACGCTCGTGATAGCTCGACGGGACGGCAAAGGTGTCAATCTTTTGCCGTCCGGGGGGGAGCTCATTTAGAATGGAGACGTCGAGATCGCCGTAGATCATCAGCGCGAGCGTGCGCGGGATGGGCGTGGCGGACATGACGAGAAGGTGCGGGTCATCGCCCTTGGCGGACAGCGCGGCGCGCTGGTCGACGCCGAAGCGGTGCTGCTCGTCGGTGACGACGAGCCCGAGGTTTTGGTACTGCACGTCAGGCGAGAGCAGGGCATGCGTGCCGATGACGAGGGAGAGCTCGCCGGAACGGAGACGTTCGTTCAGCGCGCGGCGCTCCTTGGCCTTGGTCGAGGCGGTGAGCAGTGCGCAGGGGATGCCGAGTGGCTCCAAAAGCGGGGCGAGCGAGCGATAGTGCTGCTCGGCAAGGATTTCTGTCGGGGCCATGAGGGCGCATTGGAGACCATTTTTTGCGGCCATGTAGATGGCGGCGGCGGCGACCATCGTTTTGCCCGAGCCGACATCGCCCTGCACGAGGCGGTTCATCGGGCGCTGACCCGTCAGGTCGCGCGCGATATCGCCGATGGCGCGGCGCTGTGCGCCGGTGAGGGAAAAGGGGAGAGCGGCGAAAAAGGGTAAAAGGTCGACTTCTTTGCACTGCTTTCCTGCGACGAACGTGCGGCGCTCGCGCAGGAGCTTGAGACCGAGCGCGAGCAGGAACAGCTCTTCGAACGCAAGGCGGCGGCGCGCGGCGGAGAGGGCTTCGTCGTCTGTGGGGAAGTGGATGTTTTCGTAGGCAAAGCGGGTGTGGCAGAGCTGGTAGGCGAGGCGGACGTCCTCAGGAAGGATGTCAGGAAGTTCGTCGACGCAGGCGGCAAGGCCCTGTTCGACGGCCTTATAGAGCATCGACTGGCTGACGCCCGCGGTGAGCGGGTAGATGGGCATGATGCGGCCGGTGATCTGGTGCGCGCCCTCGCGCTCGAAGAGGGGATTGGTCATCTGCGGGCGGCTCGGCGTACCCTCGGCACGGCCGAAGAAGACGTAGGCGTCGCCGGTGTGGAAGGTGTTTTTGAGGTAGGATTGGTTGAAATAGGTGAGCTCAAGCGCGCCGGTCTCGTCGACGGCGCGGAGCTTGATAAGGTCGAGCCCCTTGCGAATGCGCGAGAGCTTGGGCTCGCCCGCGATGACGGCGCAGACACAGGCATTCTCGCCGGGGATGAGGTCGGCGATCTTCTTGTACGCGCGGCGGTCGTCGTAGGCGCGGGGAAAGTAGAAAAGGAGGGAGCGCAGGTCGGTGATGCCGAGTTTGGCGAGCGACTTGGCGCGCGCTTCGCCCACGCCCTTGATATAGCGGATATCGGTGTTGAGCGTCGCCATGCGGTGGACCTCCTTTACAAATGCGGTGTCTGTCTATTATAATCAACTTGGATGGAAATGAAAAGACCCTTTGCAAGGATGAAGAAAGGAGTATTGTCATGCAGAAGAAACATTCCGGAAAGATGGGCGCGATCGCGCTGCCGGTCGCGCTGATCGCCGCGGCGGTCGGAGTCCTCTTATGGATGCTGACCGGTGCGCAGGGATACCGCGCGGCGGATTGGACAGACACAGACGAGCAGCGCTACTACCGCAACCTGGTGACGCATCAAGCCTTTGCGGCGGACGTTGACTGGGACGGGAGCGACGGCGCGGTGATCGTCATTCCCGATGAAGTGCACGGCTACAAGGTGACGGCGCTCGGCGGGTATATCGGCCGCGGTGTGCCGACGGCGTTTGCGCTGAACGCGCCGGAGATATGGAATACCCAGGTCGTCTTCGGTGACGAGAAAGTTGCGGCGGACGCGGAAAAGGACTATCCGAACGCGAAGATCGTCGACTGCACGGTGACACTGCGGCTTGGGAGGAACGTGAAAGCGCTGAACGAGGTCAGCTGCTTCGGCTGGCAGGGCTATGACGAAAACGGAGCCGAGACAGTGTGGCGTCTGCGCTGGAACGTCGAATGCGACGAGGGGAATGAGACGTTTTACGCCGAGGGCGGGCGGCTGTATCGCTGCGCGGATGGGGCGGCTGTGGAAGCGTTCCGCTGCGCGTGATGCAGCGCGGCAGCGCTGCGTGCTTTTCCCTGCGTACCCGCAGGGGTGCGGCAAAGGGGGCCATTCTCTCACGTGAGAGAATGGCCCCCTTTAGATCCCCCAAGAGAACGCAAGGGGCCTTGCCCCTTGACTCCGCACATTGGCAGTTTTTATCTTGAAGAACTGCACGCGCTGCGCAATCAGGTGCGGTGTACGTGGCTTCGCCACGAGTCTCTGCGAGTCGTTTCATTCAGCAACCGCGCCTTACTATCGTGAGGCGCGAGTGACGGTGGACCGGCGGCGGACTCTTCTGCGGGCACGGCATTGCTGTGCTCGCCGCGCTGTTTACTCTTCTGCTGGGTGGGAGCTGCTGATGGGTTCGTCGAGGATGATGTCGTGGGAAATGACTTGGTCTTCTGCGTCCAACAGGGCTTTTTTCAGGCCTTCGCGGGCGAGAATGCCCTTTCCCTCGTCGTAGAGGTCGATGGCTTCGCTCATACTGCGAATCAGGGAGCAATAAAGGTTTTTGTAGGTCAGCATAATCATATCCTCCTTTGAAATACTATATAAATAGTAACTATAAATAAGCGAATAGTCAAGACGTTACTATCACCATAGTATACCGTTGAGGTGAAAAATATGGCTGACAGCGGTATCATCACAATGGAAGAGTATGGAAACGTGCGGCTCAAGTTAAAGGAGCGCATGGACAGTGACGGCATCAACCGCAACACGCTGGCAAGAAGAATCGGTGTGCGCTTTGAGGTCGTCGACAAGTGGTATCGCGGTGACGTTGAAAAACTTGACCTTGACATTCTGGCCCGCATCTGCTGCGTGCTGCACTGCACCGTCGGCGATCTGCTGGAATATCACCGCTGACATAACCGCGGCGAGCGCAGCAATGCCGCTTTGGCAGGCAGTAGCAAGATCGTACAAATCCAAAGTAGACGGAAATTAGGCTGCACCTCCACAAGATCAGCAGAGCGGCACCCGCAAGGGGTGTGCCGCATCCGTAAGGCAGCAGAGCTGCCAACGGCTGCGCAACAGCGGATAATAGGAGAGAGTCAAGTCGTATAGCAACACCAAACGCGGCGAAGCTGCGCGCAGGCATTTGCATTCCGGAGGCATAAAGGCTGTTCGAGCCTCAGACTGCCAATCGAAACCTTTCTCTTGGGGGATTGAAAGGGGGCTATTCTCTTTCGCGAAAGAGAATAGCCCCCTTTTCCCGTGCAGCGCCGCTGGCGCTGCTTCCGCATGCCCTTTAGGGCGCAAAAAAAGAGGGGCCAAGGCCCCTCTTTTTACTTGCGGACATAGTCGACATAGCGGAACTTGAGGCCGTTTTCCTCAAAGGTCTCGCTCTCCGACTCGATGCGCCAGTCGGGATTGTCGTCGAGGTTGGGGAAGAAGCTGTCGGCGTCGGGGTCTGAGTCGACCTTGGTGACGTAGACGCGGTCGCAGCGGGAGAGGAGCGCCATGTAGACGCTGGCGCCGCCGATGACGATGGCGTCGTCGCCGCCGAGGGCGGCGGCTGCATCAAACGAGTGGGCGATCTCCGCGCCGGGGACGTCGAGGTCGCGGTGGGAGAGGACGATGTTGCGGCGGTCCTTGAGGGGCTTGCCGCCGGGGAAGGTGTCGAGGGTCTTGTGGCCGAGGATGACGGTCTTGCCGACGGTGAGGGTGCGGAAACGCTTGTGGTCGGCAGAGATGCGGAACAGCAGCGCGCCGTCGCGGCCGATGCCCCAGCTCTGGGAAACGCAGACGATTGCGGTCATAGTATCAACTCCATGGCTTTCTCTATAAATTTTGCCGGCGCGAATGCTCAAACGGCAATGGGGATCTTGTCTTCAAAGGGACTGAACTGATAATTTTCCAGCCGGACACTGTCGGGAGTGAAAGCGTAGAAATTTGTCACGGCGGGATCGAGTGTGAACTGCGGGGCGGGGTGCTCCGGCTCTGCGAGCATCTTTTCGATGATGGGGATGTGGCGGTCGTAAATGTGCGCGTCGGCAATGACGTGGACGAGCTCGCCTGCTTTGAAGCCGGAGACCTGGGCAAACATGTGGACGAGCACCGCGTACTGACAGACGTTCCAGTTGTTGGCGGCGAGCATGTCCTGCGAGCGCTGATTCAGGATGGCGTTCAGCGTGCCGTTCGAGACGTTGAAGGTCATGGAGTAGGCGCAGGGGTAGAGGTTCATGTCGTGTAGGTCCTCGAAATTGTAGAGGCTCGTGAGGATGCGGCGCGAGGCGGGGTTATGTCTGAGGTCATAGAGCACGCGGTCGACCTGATCGAACATGCCCTCCTTGTATTGGTGCTTGACGCCAAGCTGATAGCCGTAGGCCTTGCCGATGGAACCGGTTTCGTCCGCCCAGGCATCCCAGATGTGGGAGGAGAGGTCGTGGACGTTGTTGGACTTTTTCTGCCAGATCCAGAGGAGCTCGTCCACCGCGCTTTTGAGATACGTACGGCGCAGCGTGAGGATGGGAAACTCCTTTTGGAGATCGTAGCGGTTGACGAGGCCAAATTTTTTGATCGTGTGGGCGGGGGTGCCGTCCTCCCAGTGGGGACGGACGGTGAGGCCGTCATCGCGCACGCCGTTTTGGAGAATGTCGAGGCAGTTGGCGCGAAAGACCTGATCGGCGTAGCTCATGGGCGCGCCCTCACTTCGTCTGGCAGCCCGCGGCGCGGACGGCGGCGAGCGCCAGCTCAAGCGTCGGGTCGACGTTGGGGTAATCGAGATGATAGATGTCGAACGCAGGGGGGAGCTCCGTGCAGCCGAGGATCAGGACTTCGGCTCCGCGGGCAAGCAAATGCTCGCAGGCGGCGCGGAAAGCGGTCGCGTCATGCGTGAGGTCGCCGGCCTTGACGCCATTGTAGATGATGTCCATGACGGCGGATTGATCTTCGGTGTTGTCGGGGGTGAGGAGCTCGACGCCGCTGCCCTCGAACGTGCGCTGGTAGATGCCGGTCTGGACGGTGCCGTCGGTCGCGAGGAGACCGGCGCACTTGACGCCGCGGGACTTGAGCGCGTCGCACGTGATGGCGATCATGTGCAGAACGGGGATGGAGACGGACGAGGCGACGGCGTCATAAAAGTTGTGCGCGGTGTTGCAGGGCATGATGAGAAGATCCGCGCCGATGGACTCGAGGCGCTGCGCGCTCTTGACCATTTCGGGGACGGGGTCGGCGCCACCGTGCAGGAGGGCTGCCGTGCGGTCGGAAATATTGGTATTGGAGTCGATGCACACGCGCGGATGGTCCTGATCGCAGGAGGCAGCCGTGTGCAGGGTGATCTTCTGAAAGAGGTCGGCGGTAGCGAGAGGACCCATGCCGCCGAGGATACCGATGACCTTTTTATCACTCATGGAGAAGCCCCTTTTCTTTCTTTTCGAGCAGCTTTTGATCGTGATTCGGGAGCGCGGCGAGCTCGCGGTCACGCTGGATGATCTTCTTGAGACCTTCGACGGCGACCTTGACGGAGGCGGAGGTGTCCTCGCTCATGTCCTGATCGAGGCCGGCCTTTTCACGCTCCTGGTTCCAGACAACGTGGAAGCAGGAGCCGCAGCGGCAGCCGAGTGCGGAGGCGACGACGAACATCGCAGCGGACTCCATTTCGCTTGCCTTGACGCCAAGGCGCTTCCAGCTCTCCCACTTTTGCAGAAGCTCGTAGTAGACGGGGCTCTTTTCCGGGGAGTGCTGGCCGTAGAAGCTGTCCTTGCACTGGACGACGCCGGTGTGGGTGCAGTAGCCGAGCTCTTCGGATGCCTGACGAAGGGCGAGGGTGATGTCGAAATCGGCGACGGCGGGGAACTCGATGGGCGCGTATTCGAGCGAGGTGTGCTCGTAGCGGATGGCGCCGGTGGCGACGACGATGTCGCCGGACTTGACGTTTAAGTCAATGCCGCCACAGGTGCCGGTGCGGATGAAGGTGTCCGCGCCGAGCTGATGCAGCTCCTCCATGGCGATGGAGGCGGACGGGCCGCCGATGCCGGTGGAGCAGACGGAGACCTTTTCGCCCAGCAGCGTGCCGGTGTAGGTGGTGTATTCGCGATTGCGCGCGACGAGGTGGGCATCGTCGAACAGCGCGGCGATGGAGGGGCAGCGGCCGGGGTCGCCGGGCAGGATCACATAGCGGCCGACCTCGCCCTTGGCGCAGTGGATATGATAGAGACGTTCCAGTTCATGCATGATGACAGCGCTCCTTATCTATAAAATCATTCAATAATTATATCAGAGGAGAAAAGGGGGCGCAAGGGTGCAGACGGAGAGATATGAGCAAAAACGGGGTTGCGCTTTGTGCATGAAGCAGATTATAATAAGGCAACAAAATAAGAAAAGAGGAAGAATATGAGCTATAAAGCGGTTCTTTTTGATATGGACGGGACGCTGCTCGACACGCTGGAGGACCTGCGCGACAGCACGAACCATGTACTGCGGCAGATGGGCTATCCAGAGCGGAGCCTTGAGGAGATGCGGCGCTTTGTCGGCAACGGGGCGGAAAAGCAGATCCGCCGCGCCGTGCCGGAGGGGACGAACGAGGAAAAGATCATGGAGGTGCTGACGGCGTACCGCGCGTACTATCAGGACCACTGCCAAATCAAAACACGGGTGTACGACGGACTTTTGGACATGCTGAGCGAGCTGAAGGCAAAGGGCATCAAGCTGGCGGTCGTGTCGAACAAGCCGGACAGCGCGGTGCAGAAGTTGAGCCGTGAGTATTTCGGCGACCGGATGGACTTTGCCGTCGGCCCGAGCGACGGCGTGCGCTGCAAGCCGTACCCCGACATGGCGGAGACAGCGCTGAAAGCGCTGGGAATTGCAAAAAAGGACGCGGTGTTCGTCGGAGATTCCGAAGTGGACGTGCAGACGGGGCTGAACGCCGGACTGGACGTCATCGCTGTGAGCTGGGGCTTCCGATCGAGGGAAGTTGTGATCGAAGCCGGCGCGAAGATGATCGCCGATGATGCGAGTGAGCTGGAAAAGCTCATTCTCGAATGATTGTCTCCCATGCTGGGAGGGGATTCCCCTGCGCCGCGCAGGGGTGCGAATAAAGGGGGCCATTCTCTCACGTGAGAGAATGGCCCCCTTTAAATCCCCCAAGAGAACGCAAGGGGCCTTGCCCCTTGACCCCGCACATTGGCAGTTTGTAGCTTGAAGAGCTGCACGCGCTGCGCAATGTAAGTGCGGTGTACATGGCTTCGCCATGAATCTTCTGCGATTCGTTACGTCTTGCAACCGCGCCTTACTATCGTGAGGCGCGAGTGACGATTGCTTGGCGGCAGACTGCTTGCCGAATGCGGCATTGCTGCGCTCGCCGCATTGAGTAGTACCCCGTTAGACGGAAATTAGGCTGTACTTCTACAAGATGGGCAGAGCGGCAGCGGATAGTAGGAGTAAGCCAAATCGTATAGCAAAATCAGACGCGGCAACGCCGCGCACTTGGCAGTGCAATCGGCAAGCATTGCAGCTCTTCGAGCTGCTCGCTTGCAATGTAAAATTTTCTCTGGGAGGGTTTAAGGGAGGGGTATCTCTTTTTGAAAAGAGATACCCCTCCCTTTTTTACTGCCGCGCGGTGCGCGGCATTTTTTGCGCGCAAAATTTTGCGCGCGTGCATACGACTGTGCAACAAAACGGGTGCGGCGGGGTTCGGGTGAAAAGAGAAAACAAAATGGGGGGACACGATGGAGAAAAAGGAGCTGGGGCGCGAGGATGTGATCGAGGCGCTCAAGAAGATCGCGTTCGGACGGGTGAACCGGGGCGTGGAGCTGACGTATCTGAGCGAGCCGACGGCGCAGTTGATCCGCAAGATGTACTTGTCGGCGGTGGCGGAATTCAAGAGAAACGCCAACGGGACGGTGGAGGTCAAGTTCGTCGACCGGGTGAAGGCGCTGAGCGCGCTTTACGAGATGCTGGGGGCGGGGGACGCGAACGAGGCGGCGGAGTTCTTGGAGGCGCTGGAGCAGGCGGGAGAGGAGAAGGACGATTGGCGGGCGTGAAGCAGTTTTCCGCCAAGCAGAAGACAGCAATGACCTGGTGGGCGAATCCAAGGTACCAAGAGTACGACGCGATCATCTGCGACGGGGCGGTGCGAAGCGGAAAGACGCTGTCGATGGGGATGGGCTTTTTCCTGTGGGCGATGCGGCGCTTTAGCGGCGAGCAATTTGCGCTGTGCGGGAAGACGATCGTGTCGCTGCGGCGCAACGTGCTGCATGAGATTTTACCGAAGGTGACGGCGCTGGGCTTTCACTGCGAGGAGAAGCGGAGCGAAAATTTAGTGATCGTGCGAAGCGGCGGACGGGAGAACCGCTTTTACCTCTTCGGCGGATACGACGAGGGGAGCGCGGCGCTCATCCAGGGCGTGACGCTGGCGGGGGTGCTGTTCGACGAGGCGGCGCTGATGCCGCGCTCGTTTGTGGAGCAGGCGAGCGCGCGATGCAGCGTATCGGGCAGCAAGCTGTGGTTCAACTGCAACCCCGAGGGGCCGATGCACTGGTTCTACCGCGAGTGGATCCTGCGCGCGGAGGAGCGCGGGGCGCTGTATCTGCACTTTACGATGGACGACAATCCGTCGCTCTCGCCGCGCATTCGGGCGCGGTACGAAAAGGCGTACGGCGGGACATTTTACCGGCGGTTCATCCTGGGCGAGTGGACGGCGGCGAAGGGGCTCATCTATGACTTCTTCGCGCCGCAGGAGTACTGCGGGCGGGTGCCGGAGAAGCCGTGGGAGCGGGTGAGAATCTCCATCGACTACGGGACGGTGAATCCGACGAGTTTTGGCCTGTGGGCGCTCAAGGACGGCGTGTGGTACCGGGCGAGGGAGTATTACTTCGATTCGCGCAGAGAGGGGCGGCAGAAGACAGACGCGGAGTATGTGGCGGACCTTAAAAAGTTCGCAGCGGGGGAGACGGTGGAAAAGGTGATCGTCGACCCGTCGGCGGCGAGCTTTATCGAGGCGCTGCGGCGCGAGGGATTCCCTGTGAGCAGGGCGGACAACGATGTGGCGGACGGTATCCGCGTGACGGCGAACCTGTTGAAGCAGCGAAAGATCGTGATCTGCGAGGGCTGCGAGAGCTGCCTTGCCGAGATCGCGGCGTATTGCTGGGAGGACAGCGGAACGGGAAGAGACCGGCCGAAAAAGGAGAGAGATCACGCGATGGATGAGATGCGGTATTTTGCCGTGTCGATCGCGAAAAAGGAACGCGGAGGCGGCATTGCGATGCGCGCGGTGGAGCGCGCGGCGCGATGAACAAAACGGAAAAGGAGAGAACAGGATGAAAGTACCCTGGCAGAAGGAGAGAAGCACGGGCGGCGAGACCGCCGTGCAGCTGCGCGGCGGCGGACGCAGTACATTCGGACGGCTTGAGAACTATGTGCCGCTGCTGGATGGGGAGACAGCGCTTTACCGCGAGGTGCGCGAGGCGGTGCCGGTGGTGGACGCGGCCATCTGCAAGCTGATCCGGCTGACGGGCGGCGTGCGCGTGGCATGCGGCAACGAGCGGGCGGAGCAGGGCTTGCAGCGCTTTTTGCGCGAGGTACCGGTGGGCAGAGGGCAGAGGGGCATCAACGCCTTTTTGGACTGTTACCTCGATTCGCTTTTGACCTGCGGGCGCGCGGTGGGCGAGATCGTACCGGACGCGGAAGGACGCGAGATCGCGGCGGTGCTGTGCGCGGACGTTTCGCAGGTGGAGGTGCGTGAGGGGGACAATCCGCTCGAATTCTGCCTGTGCGGTGTGGATGGCGGCGGGCGCAGCGTGCCGCTCGAGTATCAGGACCTACTGCTCTTTACGCCGCTCAACCCCGAAGCGGGGCACCCTTACGGCGTTTCGATGCTGCGCTCGATGCCGTACTTAACGGGGCTGCTGCTGAAAATTTACGACGCGATGGGAAAGAACTGGGACCGCTGCGGCAATGTGCGCTTCGCGGTGACCTATAAGCCGCAGGACGGCGAGCTCGACCGCGGGGCGGCACAGGAGCGCGCCGAGCAGATCGCCGAGGAATGGTCACGGGCGATGCAGGAGGGCAGAAACGGCAGCGTGCGCGACTTTGTATCGGTGGGCGATGTATCGATCAAGGCCATCGGCGCGGACAACCAGATCTTGGACAGCGAGACGCCGGTACGGCAGATCTTAGAGCAGCTGGTGGCGAAGACGGGGCTGCCGCCGTTTATGCTGGGGCTGAGCTGGTCGTCGACCGAGCGGATGAGCTCGCAGCAGGCGGATATGCTGACAAGCGAGATCACGGCGCTGCGGCGCACGCTCGAACCGGTCATCGAGCGCGTCTGTACGCTGTGGCTTAGGATGCACGGCTATGGCTGCCGCGCAGTGGTGGACTGGGAGGACATCAACCTGCAGGATGAGGTGGAGGAGGCCAAAGCGGCACTCTACTTGCAGCAGGCGCGAAAGCTCAGGCAGGAAAATGATGAAGCGGAGGGGAAATGAGCATGGAAGTGAGAAAAGAGAGCAATGGGCTCAAAAACAGCATAGTGACGCGCGAGGAACTGGCAATCATCAATCAGTTCACGAAGCGCGCGCTCAAAGAGGACGAGGTCTACACCTTTGCCGTGCGGCTGTGCGACAACGAGGTGGACCGGGACGGCGAGTGCTTTCCGCGCGCGACGCTCGAAGAGCTCGCGGAGCTGTTTGTGGGCAAAAGCGGCATTTTTGACCACGAGTGGACGGCGAAGGGGCAGGCGGCGCGCATCTACCGCACGGAGATCGTGGAGGAAGAGGGCGTTTGCTCGCAGGGCGAGGGGCGCTGCTATCTCAAGGGCTATGCGTATATGCTGCGCGGCGGCGAGAACGATGCGCTGATCGCGCAGATCGAGGGCGGCATCAAAAAGGAAGTGAGCGTGGGGTGCAGCGTGGAAAGGTGCGTGTGCTCCATCTGTGGTGAGGACATCAACACCTGCGCGCACAAAAAGGGCGAAGTGTACGGCGGCAAGGTGTGCTGCGCGGAGCTTGTGAACGCGCAGGACGCGTATGAGTGGAGCTTTGTAGCGGTGCCGGCGCAGCCGAGAGCGGGCGTTTTGAAGCGCTGCGGCGGAGAGGACGCGGGCACGCTCAAGACGCTCGTCAAGCGGCGCGGGTCAAGAGCGAACCAGAGGGAGCTTGAAAGCCTTGAAAAGCAGGCGGAGGTCGGTAAGCGCTACTTGAGTGAGCTGCGCGGCGAGGTGAAGCGGCTGATGCTCATGTGCGAGCAGGAGGCGGATGGCGAGGCCATTGAAAAGCTCGCGGAAAAGCTCGACGAGAGCGAGCTCAAGGAGATGGAGAAGCTGTATCGCGGGAAGATGGCGAAAAAGCTGGGGCTGCGCACGCAGCTCACTTACGGCGAGAAGACGAAAGCGGCGGAGGACGAGAGCGACTTCCGCGTGTGAAAAGGAACAAAAAGCAGCGGCGCTTTTTGGATAGAACAACAGATCAAGGAGGAACGGTATGAGCATTTCTTATGAGGGCATCGGCGAGTGGTGCGCAACGTTTGTTTGCGGCGCGGTCAGCGAGGGCGACATTGTGAAGGTGAGCGCGAACGGCACGGTGGGCAAGTGCACGGCGGGCGACGGCTTCTGCGGCGTGGTGCGCGCCGTCGCGCATGACGGCAAGGCCTGCACGGTGCAGCTCAGCGGCATTGCGAGCGTGAAGTACAGCGGCACGGCGCCTGCGGTAGGCTTTAGCGAGCTGGCGGCGGACGGCTCGGGCGGCGTGAGCAAGCCGGGCGACAACCAGAACGGCAGCAGCTATCTTGTGCTGAGCGTGGACAGCGCGGCGAACAAGGCTGTCATCAAGCTTTAAGGAGGAGAAGGACAAATGGCTTATCAGTATGAAAATGTGAAGCTCGAAAAGGGCATGTACGGTCAAAGCGGCAAGAGCTTTCTGAAGGTGCTCGAATCGCTCGACCCGAGCGAGAACTACAAGGGCACGGCGCTCGAGGGACTCGACGCCTTCCAGCGCCAGCTCAAACGCTTTGATATCCACGTCAAGGGCGCGGGCAGCGACATGGTGGAAAAGTTTTTCCACACGAGCGAATCGTCCGTGCTGTTCCCGGAGTTCGTCTCCCGCGTGGTGCGCCAGGGCATGGAAAGCGACATCCTGCCCGACATCACTGCGACCGTGACGAATTTTGACGGCATGGACTACCGCTCCATCGCGTCCGTTCCGACGGATGACGACAAGGAGCTCAAGCGCGTGGAGGAGGGCGCGGGCATCCCGACGACCAGCATCCGCACGCAGGAAAACCTTGTGAAGCTCCACAAGCGCGGCAGAATGCTGGTCGCGTCCTATGAGGCGATCCGCTTCCAGCGACTGGACCTCTTCTCTGTGACGCTGCGCCAGATCGGCGCGTACATCGCGCGCATGCACTTAAAGGACGCCATCGACGTTTTGATGAACGGCGACGGCAACAACAATGCGGCAACAAGCTATACCATCGGCGATGACGGCATCGGCGGCACGAAGGGCACGCTGAGCTATGACGCGCTGCTGGGCTTCTGGTCGCAGTTTGACCCCTATACGATGAACACGATGCTGATGGGCAGCGACATGATGCTCGCGATGCTCAAGCTCTCGGAGTTCCAGAACCCGCTGACGGGCCTCAACTTCCAGGGCACGGGCACGCTCGCGACCCCGCTGGGTGCGAAGCTCCTGCGCACGAGCGCAATGCCCGCGGGCAAGATCATCGGCCTTGACAAGAACTATGCGCTCGAGCGCATCTGTGGCAGCGAGGTACTGGTCGAGTACGACAAGCTCATCGACCGCCAGCTGGAGCGCGCGGCCATCACGAGCATTTCCGGCTTTGCAAAGCCGTATCAGGAGGCCTCGAAGGTGCTGTCCTTACAGTAAAAAGTAAGGAGGAAGAGCGAATGGCGGAGAGCATGAGCGAGCAGATCTTTTCGATCGCGTGTGCGCTGAGCAAGGCGGACGAGAGCGAGAAGAGCATGCTCCGAATGATCTGCACGGCGCAGGAGGAGAGCCTTGTGCGCGCGCTGAAAGGGGGCGTCGCCAAGGAGGACTGCGAGAGCGCGTTTATCTGCGCGGCGTCGTGGCTGGCGGCGGCCGCGCTGGAGAGCGCGAGAGCGGGTGGGGAGGAGTTTTCCTCCCTGCGCGCGGGCGACCTGACAGTGACGAAGCGTTCGTCCGATGAGGGGAGCAAAAGACTGTCGCTGCTGCGCGAGCAGGCGTGGGCGCTGATGCGTCCGTATACGACGGACGGCGGGTTCTGCTTCCGCGGGGTGGAAGCATGAATCGGGCACTGAGTGAGGCGTTCGCGCGCTATGGCATGAGCGTTTCGGTGCTGCACGGCGGAGAGACGGCGGAGACGAAGGCGTTTTTGCAGCTTGTGAAGAAGGAGAACGGTGAGGAGCCGTTCTCTGTGACGGCGCTGGGAGCGGTCGACGAGCAGTGCTGGCGGTATCTGGGCCCGGCGGACGTTGCGGTCGCAATGGGCGACTTTGTGCAGTGCGGAGAGAAGCGGTATGTCGTGCGCGCGGCGGGGCCGTTTTACGTGGGTGAGGAGATCGCCTACTACTGGGCGATGCTGCATCCGAAGGAGGAAGAGGCATGACGGCGGTCGGACAGGTGAAGCGCGCGGTGGCTGCGGCGATCAAGGCGGCGGGGTGCGCGGCGATCGAGAGTTACAGCGAAGAACAGCTCAAGCGGTATGCGACCGCAGTAGCGGCGGTCGGCACGAAGGAGACGGTGATCGAGGAGAGCGGCGCGATCGAATATCTGGGAGAAAAGGTCGACGAGATGACGCAGGAGATGGTCGCCGTCTACGGGAGAAAAATGCTGCTGACGTTGCTGACCGAGGTGTATGCGCCGAGGACAATGGGTGCGGCGGGCTGCGAGGAAGCGGCGGAGACGATCACACAGGCGATGATGACGGCGCTGCCGGAGGGGCTGAAGCTCAGAACATTGCAGTGGGGCAAGACCGACTGGGACAAGACGACGGGAATGTTCCGACTGGATGCGAGCGCGAAATATGCGGCGTACTTTGTCGCGGAGGCGGCGGAGGATGAGACGGTGTTTACCGATTTTGTATTGAAAGGCACGGTGAAAGAACGTGAATAGTGCGATCCATGAGCGGCCGGGCGTGTATTCGTCCTACGACGCATCGAGTGTGGTGAGCGCGAGCGCTGCGGCGAAGACGATCGGCGCGGCAGCGGTGGCGACGAAGGGGACGGCCAATAAGGTGGAGCTCATCACCTCGTATGAAGAGGGAAAGAGCGTATTCGGGGAGGATGCGAGCGGCGTGTATGGCATGAGCACGCTGCTCAAATTCCTCTTCGCCAACGGCGCGGGTGCAGTGAAGGCTGTGGCCGTGGGCAAGGACGAGAGTGAAGAGAAGGACTACGCGAGCGCGTTTGCGGCGCTCTCTGATGAGGAAGATGTCGGCGTGATGGTGTGCGACAGCGCGGCGCAGAGCGTGCATCTGCTCCTCAAAACGGCGGCAGAGGATGCCTCGGCGGCGAGACGCGAGCGCATCGCGGTCATCGGTGGTTCGGAAGAGACGGTCGCGCAGATGGTGAACCGCGCGAAGGCTGTCAACAGCGAGCGCGTAGTGCTGGTGGGACCGGATATCGCATCGGACGACGGCGGTACGATGAGCGCGGTGTTTGCCGCGGCGGCGGTGGCGGCGGTGATCGCGGGAAACACCGACCCGTCCGTGCCTATCAACGGCACGGAGCTGACGCTTTTCGGCGCGGCGGGCAAGAGACTGAGTGACAATGAGATCGACCAGCTGGTGCGCGGCGGCGTGACGCCGATCGAGACGGTGGGCGGCGTTTCCTCGCCGGTGCGAGGTATCACGACGAAGACTTCGAGCGGCGGGGCGGCGGACACGACGTGGCGCGAGCTGACGACCATTTTGATCGTGGATGAGGTCATCCCGACGATCCGCAGCGCGCTGCGTATGCGCTTTGCCCGCAGCAAAAACACCGCGCAGAGCCGCGGGGCCATCCGCTCGCAGGTGGTGCTGGAGCTCGAGGAGATGAAGAGCCGCGAGATCGTGGACAGCTACGGCGAGGTGCTGGTGAGCGCGCTCAAGAGCGACCCGACGGTGTGCCTGGTGGAATTCAGCTTTACGGTGGCGCACGGGCTGAACCGCATCTATCTGACGGCGCACATCACGGTGTAAGGAGGAAAAATATGGCGAATACGGTATTGCCGCTGAGCAGCGACATCTATCTCGAAGTCGACGGCAAAAAGGTGGCGGTGGTGCAGAGCTACACGACGAGGGCGACGCGCACGAGCCGCGAGATCGAGGCCTTTGGCGAAAACGAGCCGGTGGCGACGATCGCGGGCGCGAACAAGTACACGCTGGAGTTGAGCCGCCTGTACGCGACGGATGAGGCCATCAGCGACGGCATCAACTTCTATGATCTGAACGACTTTTCGCTTGTGATCTGCAAGCCGGACAAGCGCATCATCTACTCGCAGTGCCGCTGGAGCAGCATTGAAGAGGCGGGCAAGCTCGGCGACCCGGCGGCGGAGAAGGTGACGATCATCGCGCGTAAGCGCATGGAGATCGCAAGCTGATGGACGAGCTTCTGCTGAACTTTTTGGGGCGCGAGCGGGAGAAGACGGTGCGCATCGGGGAGAGAACGTGCGCGATGCGGCTGCTTTCGGCCCGCGAGACGCTCTCGCTGCGGCGCGAGATCGCGCAGCTTGACTGCGCCGGCGAAGAAGAGCGTGCGCTGCGCGCGAACGCGGCGCTGCTCAAAAGAAGCCTGACGGAGGGCGGAGAGGCGGCCTTTGCAAGCGCGGAGGACGTTGAAAATGCACTGAGCGTCGGCGAGATCAACGAGCTGGTGCGGTGCTACGCGCTGCTTGACGGGGCGGAGAACCCGTCGAGCGAGGACGGGCGCGAGAAGGTGGAAGCGCTAAAAAAAGCATGGAGCACGCGCCCTACGAACGGCTGAAATGGCGCGTGCTCCGATATGCCGGCGCGCTGCCGAGCGAAAAGCGCGCGCAGGAGATGACGGACGCGGACTACCTCTATTGCCTTGTGCACGAGATGCTCGACCGCGAGGAGGCGATGGAGAGGCTGTGCCCCGAGTGCCGGACACGCGCGGAGGAGGCACGGTGCAGCATTTGCGGCGCAAAGCTCGGCGAAACCGCAGGCGGCGGCAACGCGAGCTTTGATATGGCGCGCTTTATCCGCATGAAGGAGGGGCGAAAACCTTGAATTACATCGAATGGGCGCTGCAAAGAGGCGCAGAGCTGTGGCGCGAGCGGGAAGAGGCGCTGAAAAAGCGCCTTTCCCTTGTGCCGGAGGGGACGGCGCAGAAAAAGGCGGCGGAGGCGCAGCTTTCGGAAGAGAAAGCCGCGGCGCAGGATGCGGAGATGAGCGGCGGCGCGGAAACTGTGGCAGAAGCAGCGGATGATCCGGTGGAGACGGCAGCGGTGCGGCTTGGGCAAAAGCTCGGGCTGGGTGCGATGCAAGAAGATGATGGCTCGGAGAGGGAGACGGCGTTTTCTGCCGATCTGGCGGGCACTGCGGCGGCGAACGCTGCGCTTCTGCGCGCGAGGGAGGCCGAGAACGCGGACAATGCGTCCGACTGGATAAGAAAGCTCCTGAGCGCGGACGGCCGCGACGGGGCGAGCGCGGCGGCAGCGCGAGGGAAAAACGACTTTTCACTCGCGCAGGAGCAGGAGGTGCGCGAGACGGAGTCGTTTTCGCTGAGCTTAGAGCGCGACGCACGCCGATACGACGGCGGATTTTTATTTTACTGAGAAAGGGGCGGGAGGATGAACCTTGCACCGATGCGATACAAGGATTATGTCTGGCCGCACAACCCGGAGACCTACACCATCTCGTTCAAGCGGCAGGTGGCAGTGGCGAAGGTGCCGTTCGGGCGCTACGGGATGCAGGATCTCGGAATGAGCTACCGCGTGATGGAGGGCGAAGGCGTTTTTGCGGGGAAGGGCGCCTACGACGAGTCCAAAAAGCTGGCATCGGTCTTCTATCAGGGCGGGCCGGGGCTGCTGATCCATCCGGTGTGGCAGGCGTCGCAGGCGTACTTTGTGTTGCTGGAACTGGCGCAGCAGCCGCTTGAAAACTACGTGCGCTACCGCTTTGCCTTCTGGGAGACGAGCCCACTCGATACGTCGCTCATCCGCGTGAGCGGCGGAAGCGGCAGCGCGGGCACGGGAACGAAAACGGCGAGCTCGTACTACACGGTCAAGCGCGGCGACACGCTGTGGGGCATCGCGAACACGTATGGCGTGACGCTGACGGCGCTTTTGAACGTGAATCCGCAGATCAAAAATCCCAACAGGATCGCCGTGGGAGAGCGGGTGACGCTGCCGTGATGAAGGGGTATCTGACGACGTGCGACGGTGCGCAGTTTGAGCTGCCGACGCTGCTGAAGTGGGAATTTTCCTACACGGGAAGCGTGCCGTGCGACAGCTTTACGCTCAAGTGCGCGTATGAGTCCGCGATGGCGGAGGTGCTGCGGCGGGCGGTGCGCTTCACGGCGAGAGAGGACGGCACGGTCGAATTTGCGGGCGTTGTGGACGAGTGCGGCGTGACATGCGATGAAAAGGGCTTGCAGCTTGAGGTGAGCGGACGCGGCATGGCGGCGCTGCTGCTCGACAATGAGGCAGAGAGCGTGAGCTATCAGTGGGCGACGATGGAGGAGATCCTCAAAAACCATGTGACGCCATACGGCATTGTGTGCACGGGCTACGACGCGGTGACGGCTGCGGCGCGATACCGCGTGGCGAACGGGTCGAGCCAGTGGAAGGCGCTGAACGATTTTGCGGCGCTGCACGGAGGGATCGCACCGTATTTCGACAAGACGGGCGCGCTGGAGGTGAAGAAAAACCGCAAAGCCGCGCGCGTGAGCATTGACGCGAAAACGCCGGTGACGGCGCTTTCCTACTGCGATAAGCGCTACGGCGTGATCGCCGAGGCACTGGTGGTGGACAGCAAGGCGGGCGTGAAGCAGAGCGTGAAAAACGAGGCGTTCTGTGCTCGCGGCGGCACGAGCAGGCGCGTATTTTACGTGCCGGCGCGCAGCGGCACGCAGGCAATGCGCTACACGGGGGAGTATCAGATCGCAAAGTCGAAGGAGGGCGCGGAGACGCTGCGCGTGACGATCGCGGGGCGGTTCACCGCCGCGCCGGGGGATATCGCGGCGGTGAGCGGGACGAAGATCGGCATTGTGGGCAATTTCCGCGTGATCGAGTGCGTGAGGCGCTTTGGCGAGAGCGGAGAGGCGTGCGAAGTGACGATGCAGAGGGAGTGAGAGACGATGTGGCTATCGAGAAAGCTAAGCCAGCATGAGATGCAGGACGTGGCCTCGGCGCAGGACGGAACGGTGACGGTCGAGGGCGGCGAGCTGGCGGTGTTCAGCAGCGGGGAAAAGCGCGAGGTGAAGACCGCCGCGCCCGGCGGCTATGAGTGGCAGCCGAAAAAGGGCGAGGATGTGCTGGTGGTGCGCGGCGGGACCTTTGGCGAGGAGGCCTACGCCGTGGGCGCGGTGGGGCAGAGCGCGGACGACCTGGCACCCGGCGAGGTGCGCATTCGCTCCGCCGCAGCGGGGACGGAGATCGTGCTGCGCAACAACGGGCGCATCGACATCAACGGGCTCCTTTTCATCAACGGAATGCCGTATCTGGGAATGGGAGGCTGAGGATGGAGCTGAAGATCAAAGACCGCGATTATGTGGCCGACGGCGCGGGCGGGCTCGTGCGCGTGAGCGGCTGGGACGAGCTGCTCGAACGCGTGCTCTTTAAGCTGAGTGTGCGGCGCGGGAGCTTTGTTCTCGTCCCGGAGCTTGGCAGCAAACTGCACCTTTTATGGCGGGAAAAGGGCGAGAGCCGCGCGACGGCGGCAAAGCAATACGTGGCCGAGGCACTGGCGGATGAAAAGGGCCTGAGCGTGACGGGCATGGAGCTTGCGGAAAAGAATGGATTTTTGGAGCTGCGCGTGCTGCTGCGCTATGAGAACGAAACGGGCGAGGCGGTCGTGACGATAGGGGGAGAGTGAAGAATGGAAGAGCTGAACGCGATCTACGAGCGGATGCGCGCGATCTTTGCCGAGGAGGCGGGCTTTGTTCCAAACGACGGCTGCGACGCGATGGTGCGCCTCTATGCGCTGGCGAGCGAGGTACAGTCGCTTCTGGCGCAGGCGGACTGGGTGCTGGATCAGAGCTTTCCGCAGACGGCGGTGGGGCAGTATCTCGACTATCACGCCGAGACGCGGGCGCTGACGCGCCTTCCGGCGGCGAAGGCGACGGGCGTGCTGCGCTTTTCCGCGCCGTCGGCGGCGGTGACGGATTATGAGATCGACGCGGGAAGTGTGGCGATGACGAGCGGCGGTGTGCGCTTTGAGACGACAGAGAAGGCGACGCTTGCAAAGGGCGAAACGTATGTGGATGTGCCGGCGAGCGCCGTGGAGGCGGGGGCGAGCGGCAACGCCATCGCGGGCACGATCCATCTGATGTCCGTGTATCCGGTGGGCATCACGCAGTGCACAAATCCTGAGGCGTTTTCCGGCGGCAGCGACGAGGAGAGCGACGAAAAGCTGCGCGAGCGCGTACTAGCAAGCTACAAGCGCCTGCCGAACGGTGCGAACGCGGCGTTTTACGAGCAGGAGGCGATGAGCTTTCCGAACGTGGCGGCGGCGAAAGCGGTCGGCCGCGCCCGCGGCATCGGCACGGTAGATGTGTATGTTTCGACGCACGCGGGCGCGCCGGATGAGAAGCTGCTCGGCGAGATCGAGGCGGTCTTGCAGAAAAAGCGCGAGATCGCGGTGGATGTGGAGGTCAGGGCGCCGACAGAGAAGACCGTCAACATGAGCGCGGAGCTGACGGCGGAGCAGGGCTGGACGATGCAGGAGATCACCGATGCGGCGACGGCGGCGCTGCAGGCGTACTTTACCGGTGAACGGCTGGGCGAGGCGGTGTATACAGCGAAGCTCGCGAGCATCCTCTACGGTGTGGAGGGCGTGAAGAACTGTCACCTGCTCACGCCGGACGAGGATGTGAGCGTAAGCGCGACGGAGCTGCCGGTGCTCGGCACGGTGACGATCACGGAGATCGGGGCGGGTGAGGCGTGATGTATTATGACTATCTCTGCCGCCTTTTGGAGCCGATGCGTGTTTATCGCACCGAGCGCGGCACGCTGAGCGGCGGAGAGCTGTACGCGGCGGGCAAAGCGCTGGATAAAGCGGACGGCGCGACGGAATACGCCGAGCAGGAGGGCCTTTTGCAGACGGCGGAGGGTGAGGGCCTTGCAAGGCGGGAGAAGCTCTTTTCCCGCTGCCCGGTCAGCGTTTCGACTGCGCTGCGGCGCGAGGCCATCGCGGCGCTCGCGCGCATCAACGCCGACAGCTTCACGCTGGATGCGATCAACTTGACGCTCAGCGGCTGCGGCATCAAGGCGCTGGCGGAGGAGACGGAGAAAAAGGGAGCGGTCAAGGTCTGGTTCCCGAACACCGTGGGCGTTCCGGATGAATTTTCGCAGGTGGAGAGCATCATCCTCGATATCATCCCGTGCCATCTGCTGGTGGAGTTCTACTTCCGGTATCTGACGTGGCTCGAGTGCGAGGCACAGAAATTTACATGGCAGAGCGTGGAGGACGCGCATCACACATGGGAGAGCTTTGAAAAGGCGGTGCCGAAAGAAGAATGACGGAACAGGAGATCTCGGTCAAGCTGACGGAGACCGAGCAGCGCGCCAAGTCGAACACGCACCGCATCGAAAAGCTGGAACAGCAGCAGAAGGACCTGAATAAGCTGGTAACGGCAGTGGAGGTGCTCGCCTCGCGCGAAAAGGGCGTGGAGACGGACGTCAAGGAGATCAAGGCGGACGTGAAGACCATCACGCAGAAGGGCGGAAAGCGCTGGGATGCGATGATCGACCGCGTGCTGTACGTGCTCATCGGGGCGGCGATCTCCCTGCTGATGACAGGGGGGAGCTTATGAAAAGGAAACGCACGAGCTTTTCCAAACTGTTGCTGCTGCTCGAAAGCGCGATCGTGCTCTATACGACGTATCAGGGCTTCGGGATCGCGAAGCTCGCGATCGAACTGGGCTTTATGGGCACGCTCCCGTGGATTGCGACGATGGTGACGGCGGCGTGGGGCGCTTACGGCACGAGCGCCGCGTGCTACTATGCCAAGGCTAAGGCGGAAAATACGGCGGGCGGCGTGACGTATGAAACGGTGTGCCGCGGGCAGGACTGCGAGGGGTGAGAGAGCATGGAGCTTTTGAAAAAGAGACTGGCGAATCTTTTGAGCGTGAAGAGCATCGTGACGCTGTGTTTGACGATCACGTTCTGCGTGCTGACGGTGCAGGCAAAGGTGACGCAGGAGTTCAACACGGCGTATCTCATGGTGATCGCGTTTTATTTCGGCACGCAGAACGGCAAAAACGCACGGGAGGAAACGTAAATGCGCCACAGCAGGAGCATCAGCGACCTGCGCGCGGACGTGGCGGAGAATTGCCGGACGCTGCTTATGCTCGCTGAGCGCGAGGGGTTGAGCGTTCTGGTGACGGAGACGGTGCGCGACGCGGCGTATCAGCGGATGCTCGCCGAGAAGGGCTACGCGGCCAAAGGAGCGGTGACGCCGTCGTTCCACGCCGAGCATGCAGGATTGGCCTTTGACATTTGCAAAAATGAGGTGGGGCACGAGTATGACGATCCCGCGTTTTTTGCGCGGATGGGGGAGATCGGAAAGCGAGTCGGATTTTCCTGGGGAGGAGACTGGGGGAGCTTTCCCGACCGGCCGCATTTTCAGTGGGACGCGGGCGGAGTGTACACGAGCGCGATGATCCGCGCGAAGCGCTATCCGCCGCCCATGCCGCGCTATGAGGAGGAAGAGATGACGCAGCAGCAGTTTGACGCGATGATGGAAAACTACCTGAAAAGACTGGCGCAGCAGGCGCCGGCGTCCTGGAGCGCGGAGGCGCGCGCCTGGGCGGAGAAAAACGGCCTGATCGCGGGTGATGAGGCGGGGAACAAACAGTACCGCAGCTTTTTGACGCGCGAGCAGATGGCCGTGCTGATGCAGCGCTACGACGCGATACAGCGAGGCAAATGACAGAATGGCAAATGAAAGCGCCGGAGGGGAGCCCCTCCGGTGCTTTTTTGCGCTAATGAGCTGGAAACTTGCAAGAATTCTTGCAAGATTTGGAGATTTTGGAGAAGAAGACAAAAATGACTACACGGAAACGACAAAAAGCGAGAACAAAATTTGTTCAGTTTTTTTTTCACTTTCCATGCGGGTTTTCATTGATTTTGCGAGGAAGTTCCTCTATAATTTACACTGAAGCCTGTATGAGCATCTTTCAGCGGATTTTTGACGGAATCCATGCAAGCGGAAAGAGCTCTTTGGCAATAAAAATGTTTATCAAAATCAGGGAGGGTTTTATCTTGAATAAGGTCATGTCACTGCACGATGCCGTTGCAAAGTACGTCGAAAATGGCGATACGCTTGCGATCGGCGGTTTCACCACCAACCGTAAGCCGTATGCCACGGTTAGTGAGATCCTGCGTCAGGGTCAGAAGGACTTCATCGTTTATGCCGGCCCCGGCGGCGGCGAAGTCGATATGCTCATCGGCGAGGGCCGCGTGGCTGCTTACATCAACTGCTACACCGCCAACTCCGGCTACACCAACGTTTCCCGCCGCTTCCGCGCTGCCATCGAGCAGGGCAAGCTCACGTATGAGGACTATTCTCAGGACGTGCTGATGCTCATGCTGCACGCCTCTTCTCTCGGCCTTCCGTTCCTGCCGGTGCGCCTGATGCAGGGCAGCGGCCTGATGAAGTTCTGGGGCATCAGCGAGGAAAAGCGCAAGACCATGCCCAAGATCGAGGACCTCAAGTGCGCCGAGATCGAGAACCCGATGGTCCCCGGCCAGAAGGTCGTGGCCGTGCCCGTTCCCAAGATCGACACCGCGATCATCCACGTCCAGCAGGCCTCTCCGGACGGCACCTGCATCATCTGCGGCGACGAGTTCCACGATATCGACATTGCGATCGCTGCGCGCAAGACCATCGTCACCTGCGAGGAGATCGTCTCCGACGAGTACATCCGCCGCGACCCGACCAAGACCCGTATCTTCGGCGAGTGCGTGCAGGCAGTTGTCAAGGCCCCCTACGGTGCATGGCCCTCTCAGTGCTACGCTTACTATGATGACGACGATGCCGGCCTGAAGGAATACGACAAGGCCTCCAAGTATCAGGATGCCGAGGATGCCGTCAAGCAGCTTGAAAAGGCTGCGGCCAAGGCTGCCAAGGCGCTGGAGAAGGCTCCTGAGGACGAGAAGCTCAAGCTCGCTGCCGAGAATGCACAGAAGGCCTTCGAGCTTGCCAAGAGCGGCGAGAAGATCCCCGAGACCTTCAAGGATTTCCTCGAAAAGTGGGTCTACAGCTGCGAAGATCAGCCCGCGCTGCTCGACAAGATCGGCGGCAGCCGTCTGATGCGCCTGAAGAACGAGCCGCACCTCGGCTATTCCACTACACACTAAGGTTTGGGAGGCTAAATAGAAATGTCTGATTATACGAAGTACACAAAACAGGAAATGCAGGCGTATGCCATTGCTAAGAATATCAAGGAAAACCAGATCGTCATCGTCGGTACGGGTCTTCCGCTGATCGGTGCGTCCCTTGCCAAGCGCGCGGTCTGCCCCAGCTGCCATCCCATCGTTGAGTCGGGCCTGATGGACTGCGACCCCGTTGAGGTCCCCCGCTCCGTCGGCGATAACCGCTTCATGGCGCACTGCGCCGTGCAGTGGCCCAACATCCGCTTCGTCGGCTTCGAGGCCAACGAGTGGCTGCACGACGAGGATCGTCTCGTCGCCTTCATCGGCGGCGCGCAGATCGACCCGTACGGCAACGTGAACTCCACCTGCATTTTCGGCAAGGGCGACTACCTGCAGCCCACCACCCGCTTCACCGGTTCCGGCGGCGCCAACGGCATTGCCACCTACTGCAACACCATCATCATGATGCAGCACCAGAAGCGCCGCTTCATGGATCACGTCGACTACATCACCTCCTGCGGCTGGATGGACGGCCCCGGAGGCCGTGAGCGCGCGGGCCTGCCCGGCAACCGCGGTCCTCAGATGGTCGTTACCGACCTCGGCATCATGAAGTTTGATGAAGAGACCAAGCGCATGTACCTCGCTTACTACTATCCGTTCTCCTCTCCCGAGATGGTTCAGGAGAACACCGGCTTCGAGATCGACGTCTCCCGCGCCGAGCTGATGGAAGGCCCCTCTCCGGAGATCATCCGCCTCATCCGTGAGGAGATCGACCCGGGTCAGGCATTCATCAAGGTTCCCAAGGATAAGTAATTTGTTATTTCGATTTAAGAAGGAGAACTTAATATGAGCGAATATTCCATGCCCTCTTATTTCCAGAGCATGCCGGTCATCGGCAAGGATCTGAGCGCATTCCACGAGGACAACGCCGCTGAGATCCAGGCGGTGGAGCAGGAGATCCATGAGATCCGCGAGGCTGCTCTCGAAGCCGGTAAGAGCACCGAGGCGCTTAACGAGTCCGGCCAGTGGACGGCGATGCAGCGCATCATGGAGCTCGTTGACGAAGGCACCTGGTGCCCCCTCAACAGCCTCTACAACCCCCAGGACAACAAGAACGGCAGCGTTGGCATCGTCAAGGGCCTCGGCCGTATCGACGGCAAATGGGCCGTCATCATCGCGAGCGACAACAAGAAGCTCGCGGGCGCCTGGGTCCCCGGCCAGGCTGACAGCCTGCTGCGCGGCAGCGACACGGCCAAGCGCCTGCGCATCCCTCTCGTTTACGTGCTGAACTGCTCCGGCGTTAAGCTCGACGAGCAGGAGAAGGTGTACCCCAACCGCCGCGGCGGCGGTACGCCGTTCTATCGCAACAGCGAGCTCAACCAGATGGGCGTGCCCGTCATCGTCGGCATCTACGGTACGAACCCCGCCGGCGGCGGCTATCACTCCATCTCCCCGACCATCCTGATCGCGCATCAGGACGCCAACATGGCAGTCGGCGGCGCCGGTATCGTCGGCGGTATGAGCCCCAAGGGCCATGTCGACAAGGAGGCTGCTGAGGCGCTCATCAAGGCGCAGAAGAACCTCAAGAGCGACATCCCCGGCACTGTCGCCATCCACTACGGCGAGACCGGCTTCTTCCGCGAGGTCTACGCCGATGAAGAGGGCGTGCTCGCCGGTATCCGCAAGTACATCGACATGCTGCCCGCTTACGATCCCGAGTTCTTCCGCGTCGACGATCCCAAGGAGCCCCTGTTCGACGCCAACGACCTCTACAGCATCGTTCCGTTCAACCAGAAGCGCTCCTACGACATGGTCGAAGTTCTCGCGCGTCTTTTCGACGGCTCCGAGTTCATGGAGTACAAGCACGGCTACGGCCCCGAGATGATCACCGGCCTTGCCAAGATCGACGGTCTGCTCGTCGGCGTTGTCGCCAACTATCAGGGCATGCTGATGAACTACCCCGAGTACAAGATGGCGACCTACGGCCAGGCGATGGGCGTGGGCGGCAAGCTGTACCGTCAGGGCCTCATCAAGATGAACGAGTTTGTCACCCTCTGCGCGCGTGACCGCATCCCGATGCTGTGGGTCCAGGATACCACCGGTATCGACGTCGGCAACGACGCTGAGCGCGCTGAGCTCCTCGGCCTCGGCCAGAGCCTCATCTACTCCATCCAGTCCAGCAAGCTGCCGATGATGGAGATCACGCTCCGCAAGGGCACCGCCGCGGCGCACTACGTCCTCGGCGGCCCGCAGGGCAACGACAACAACGCCTTCTCCATCGGCACCGCCACCACCGAGATCTACGTCATGCACGGCGAGACCGCTGCGGCCGCCATGTATGCCCGCCGTCTCGTGAAGGAAGAGAAGGCCGGCGAGGATCTGCAGCCCACCATCGACAAGATGAACGCGCTGATCCAGGACTACGCCAAGAAGTCCAGCCCGAAGTTCTGCGCCAAGGCAGGCCTGACCGACGAGATCGTCGACATGAACGACATCCGTCCCTACATCCAGGCCTTCGCCAACGCCTGCTATCAGAACCCCGAGAGCATCTGCCCGGTCCATCAGATGCTTCTGCCGCGCGTCATCCGCGACTACGACGCCCTGAACGCGCAGTAAAATATCAAAACAATGCTTTTCTCGGCGCTGCGCGGAGGCAAGAACCGCGCAGCGCACGGGAAGGCAAACGGAGAGTACAATGAGCATTTATACCATGGGTATCGACGTCGGCTCCACCGCGTCGAAATGTGTGATCTTAAAGGATGGCAGCGAGATCGTTGCCAAGTCCCTCGTCGCTGTCGGCACGGGCACGTCGGGTCCATCCCGCGCGATCGCTCAGGTGTTGGAAAACGCGGGCATGACGCGCGAGCAGATGGACTTCGTCCTTGCCACGGGCTACGGGCGCAACAGCCTTGACGGCCTTGCCGACATGCAGATGAGCGAGCTTTCCTGCCACGCCAAGGGCGCGGCGTTCCTGTTCCCGAACGTGCGCACGGTCGTCGATATCGGCGGGCAGGACGTGAAGGTCATCGAGATCGAGAACGGCATGATGAAAAATTTCGTCATGAACGACAAGTGCGCAGCCGGTACCGGCCGCTTCCTCGATGTCATGGCCCGCGTACTTGAGGTGAAGGTCGAAGAACTGGGCGACCTTGGCGACAAGTCGACCAAGGAGGTCGGTATCAGCTCGACCTGCACGGTCTTTGCCGAGAGCGAGGTCATCTCGCAGCTCGCCATGGGCACGGACAAGTGCGACATCATCCACGGCATCCACAAGTCCGTCGCGGGCCGCGTTTCCGGCCTCTGCCACCGCATCGGTGTGCGCGACGACGTGGTGATGACCGGCGGTGTCGCACAGAACCACGGCATCGTGAAAGCCCTTCAGGAGCAGCTTGGCCACGAGATCCACACCACGCCCCTCACGCAGTATAACGGTGCGCTCGGCGCCGCTCTGTTTGCCTACCAGAAGGCTTTGAAGAACAAATAATCCCCATCATTCGTCATCAAATTTTTCTATATCGCATTAGGAGGAATCAATCATGGCTAAACAAGTCAGTCCCGGCGTGCTTGCTCTGCGCAAGGTCGTCGATGACGTCTATGCCGACGCCCGTGAAGCGAAGAAGCAGGGTAAGCTGGTCGGTTGGTCCAGCTCCAAGTTCCCCTGTGAGCTTGCTGAGGCCTTTGACCTCAACGTGATGTATCCCGAGAACCAGGCTGCCGGTATCGCCGCCCAGCGCGACGGTGAGATCATGTGCCAGGCCGCCGAGGATCTCGGCTTCGACAACGATATCTGCGGTTACGCACGTATCTCCCTGGCTTACGCTGCCGGTAAGCGCGCAAGCCGCAAGTTCGACCCCGAAACGCTCGAGTTCATCATCGACCCCAACAGCGGCAAGCCCCTCAAGGACGAAAACGGCAAGGTCGTCATCGATCCTGAGACCGGCAAGCCCAAGAAGGACCCCAAGACGCAGGTCCCCTACACGGTTCTGGACGATATCCACGAGATCGAGGCTCTGCCCGAGACCACCGAGAAGGAGATCGCCTATAAGAACTTCCGCCGCGAGGCTATCAAGCCCTACAAGCAGATGCGCATCCCCCAGCCGGACTTCGTCCTGTGCTGCAACAACATCTGCAACTGCATGACCAAGTGGTACGAGAATATCGCCCGTATGTGCAACATCCCCCTCATCATGGTCGATATCCCCTACAACAACACCGTGGAAGTCAGCGATTCCGCCGTCAAGTACGTCCGCGCCCAGTTCGACAACGCCATCCATGAGCTCGAAAAGCTCACCGGCAAGAAGTTCGACGAGAAGAAGTTCGAGCTTGCCTGCAAGCACGCGAACCGCACCGCGCAGAACTGGCTGAAGGTCTGCGACTTCCTGCAGTACAAGCCCGCCCCGATGAGCGGCTTCGACCTGTTTAACCACATGGCCGACGTCGTCACCGCCCGCGGCAAGGAAGCTGCTGCCGACGCCTTTGAACTCCTGTCCAAGGACCTGCAGAAGAACATTGAGGAAGGCACCTCCACGCTGCCCTTCCCCGAGCAGTACCGCGTCATGTTCGAGGGCATCCCCTGCTGGCCGAAGCTCCCGAACCTGTTCAAGCCCCTCAAGGAGAATGGCATCAACGTCACCGCAGTCGTGTACGCGCCCGCGTTCGGCTTTGTTTACAACAACATGGACGAAATGGCCCGCGCTTACTACAAGGCTCCGAACTCCGTCTGCATCGAGCAGGGCGTTGCCTGGCGTGAGGGCATCTGCCGCGACAACAAGGTCGACGGCGTGCTCGTCCACTACAACCGCTCCTGCAAGCCCTGGTCCGGTTACATGGCTGAAATGCAGCGCCGCTTCACCGCCGACCTTGGCGTGCCCTGCGCCGGTTTCGACGGCGACCAGGCTGACCCGCGCAACTTCAACGAAGCGCAGTACACGACCCGTGTACAGGGTTTGGTCGAGGCTATGGAAGCCAACAAGAAAGACTAAGGAGGCGTGCAAAAATGAGTATCGAAGCTATCGTTAATGAATTTTCCGCTGTTGCCGCCAATCCCAAGGGCCAGCTCAAGGCCTATAAGGACGCAGGCAAAAAGTGCATCGGCGTGATGCCTTATTACGCCCCCGAAGAGCTGGTTTACGCCGCCGGTATGATGCCGTTCGGCATGTGGGGCAGCAACGACAAGACCGAGCAGCGCTCCAAGGAATACTGCGCGACCTTCTATTGCACCATCGCCCAGCTCGACCTCGAGATGCTGCTCGACGGCACGATGGATCTGCTGGACGGCGTTATCACCCCGACCATCTGCGACACGCTGCGCCCCATGAGCCAGAACATCCGCGTCGCCATGAGCGAGAAGCTGCCGTGCATCTTCCTCGCCCATCCTCAGAACCGCTTTGCCGACTGGGGCAAGCAGTTCTGCCTGGATCAGTACAACGACGTCAAGGCCGGTCTTGAAAAGATCGCCGGTCACGAGATCAAGAGCGAGGACATTGCTGCGGCCATCAAGGTCTACAACAAGTCCCGCGCTGCCCGCCGTGAGTTCGTCAAGCTCGCAAGCGACCACTGCGACGTTATCGACCCGATCATGCGCTCGGCCGTCCTCAAGGCTGCCTGGTTCATGGATAAGGCCGAGTACACCGAGAAGCTCAAGGCCCTCAACGCCGAGCTCAAGGCGCTGCCCGCTGCCAAGTGGAACGGCGTGAAGGTCGTTACCTCCGGCATCATCTGCGACAACCCGACGCTGCTCAAGATCTTCAAGGACAACAACGTCGCCATCGCGGCGGACGATGTTGCCCACGAGTCCCGTGCCTTCCGCACCGACGCGAGCGAAGAGGGCGACCCGATGATGGCGCTCGTCGATCAGTTCACCAACATCGACTACGACGTCCTGCTCTACGATCCGCAGTCCAACCAGAACCGCCGCGGCGAGTTCGTGGCCAACATGGTCAAGGAGTCCGGCGCGCAGGGCCTGGTGCTGTTCATGCAGCAGTTCTGCGATCCCGAGGAGATGGAGTTCCCGTACCTCAAGAAGGCGCTCGACGCCGCTGGGATTCCCTTCATCAAGCTCGGCATCGACCAGCAGATGCGCGACTTCGGCCAGGCGGCGACCGCCATCCAGGCGTTTGCCGATGTGCTCTCTGTGCAGTAAGGAAAGTCTCTTTTCCCTCCTGCCGTGCAAGGCAGGAGGGAAAAGCCGTTAAAAACGCGCAAAAAGTGCATACGCGCTTGCAAATTGAGCAATCGCTTTGCTATAATCCAAATTGAAAGGTAAAAGGAAGAAATGGAATACAGCAGCCTGTTCGTTACCCTGATGGGTATTGGCACGGTGTTCTTTGGCCTGATCTGCATCATTTTCCTCACCATGGCAATGGGTGCGATCCTCAAGGGCAAAGAGAAAGCACCGGCCGCCGCTGCCGCCGCTCCTGCTGCCGCCCCCGCGCCGGCTCCCAAGCCGCAGGGCATGCAGCCTGAGATCGTGGCCGCGATCACTGCCGCTCTCTCGGAAGAGGTCGGTATCTCGTCCCGCAGCATGAATATCGTGAACATCAAAAAAATCTAATTTAATTTTTAGGAGAGAACAAACATGATCAAGCAGTACAATGTCACCGTTAACGGTACCACCTACGAAGTCACCGTCGAGTCCGCCGCCGGCGGCAGCCGTATGGCTTCCGCTCCCGTCTCCCGCGCTGCCGCGGCTCCCGTTGCCCGCGCTGCCGCTCCCGCTCCCGCTGCTGCTCCGGCTCCTGCCGCCGCTCCCGCTGCTGCCCCCAAGGCTGCTGCTCCCGCCGGCGCCGGCACTGTTTCGAGCCCCATGCCCGGCACCATCCTTGATGTGAAGGTCGCTGCCGGTCAGGCCGTCAAGGAAGGCGACCTGCTGTTCATCCTCGAGGCCATGAAGATGGAGAACGAGATCTTCGCTCCCTGCGCTGGCACCATCTCCTCCGTCGCAGTTGCCAAGGGCGCTGCTGTCAACCCCGGCGACGTTCTGTGCGTCATCGGCTAAATAACAGCATCTTCCCCCTGGATTAACTGTGAAAGGAAAAGAAATATAAATGACTGCTATTATCAATTTCCTGCAGCAGACCGGCTTCTATATGTTTGGTCAGGAGGGCAACTGGAAATGCCTCATCATGATCGCCATTTCCTTTGTCCTGCTGTATCTGGCCATCGTGAAGGGCTTTGAGCCGCTGCTGCTCCTGCCCATCGCGTTCGGTATGCTGTGCACCAACCTTCCCGGTGCGGACATGTTCCACGAGATCCTGTTCGCCGGAGGACATGTCCATTGGGACCTCTTCGGAGGAGCGCCCATCACGCAGGAATTCCTGACAGAGATGTCGGAAGCCGGCGTAGCCGATGCGGTGCTTGCCCCGTGGGCGGTCGGCAGCACCGTTAGCCTCGGCCTGCTCGACGTTCTGTACCTCGGCGTCAAGCTCGGCATCTATCCCTGCCTGATCTTCATGGGCGTCGGCACGATGACCGACTTCGGTCCCCTGATCGCGAACCCCAAGTCCCTGCTGCTCGGCGCTGCCGCTCAGCTCGGTATCTTCATGACCTATGTCGGTACCCAGTTCATGGGCTTCACTTACCAGCAGTCCGCCTCCATCGGTATCATCGGCGGCGCTGACGGCCCGACCGCGATCTTCGTCACCTCCCGTCTCGCTCCCGAGCTGCTCGGTCCTATCGCCGTTGCCGCTTATTCCTACATGGCCCTCGTTCCGGTCATCCAGCCCCCCATCATGAAGGCTCTGACCACCAAGGAAGAGCGCCGCATCGTGATGCGCCCGCTGCGTCAGGTCAGCAAGCGCGAGAAGATCATCTTCCCCATCATGATCACCGTGTTCGTGGCGCTGCTTGTTCCCTCTGCCGCTCCTCTGATCGCGTGCCTGATGCTCGGTAACCTGTTCAAGGAGTCCGGCGTTGTGGAGCGTCTGCAGAAGACCGCCGGCAACGAGCTGATGAATATCGTCACTATCTTCCTCGGCTTCACCGTCGGTGCTACCGCCACCGCCACTACCTTCCTTTCTGTTCAGACCCTTGAGATCATGGCAATGGGTATCGTCGCGTTCGGTTTCGGTACCGCGGGCGGCGTGCTGCTGGCCAAGCTCATGAACCTGTTCCTGAAGGAAAAGATCAACCCGCTGATCGGTTCCGCCGGCGTTTCCGCCGTTCCTATGGCCGCCCGTGTTTCTCAGGTCGTCGGCCAGAAGGAGAACCCCTCCAACTTCCTGCTCATGCACGCCATGGGCCCGAACGTTGCAGGTGTTATCGGTTCCGCTATCGCCGCAGGCGTCCTGATGTCCCTGTTCGGCTAATTCTCAGCGATTTGAAAAAGAGCACCCGTAAGGGTGCTCTTTTTTATACTTTTCCGCGCATTGCGCGGGGGAGGAAAGCAGCGCCGTAGGCGCTGCACGGGAAAAGGGGGATATTCTCTCACGTGAGAGAATATCCCCCTTGGACCCCCAAGAGAACGCAAGGGGCCTTGCCCCTTGACCCCGCCATTGCAAGCGAGCAGCTCGAAGAACTGCAATGCTGCCGAATCAGGTGCCTGCCTTGTTTTATATCTAAACGATTTGACTTACTTCTATCTTCGCTGTCGCTTTGCCTGCGATTCATTACCCTTACATAACTGCGTTCTACTTCGGATTCTATCAATCCTGGTATTGCCTGCCGAAGCGGCATAGCTTCGCTCGCCGCAGTACGCATTATCGAAACGGTATGCATTGTTGGCAGCAGGAGATTAGTCTGTGCCTCTACGAGATAGGCAGAGCGGCACCCGCAAGGGGTGTGCCGCATCCGTAAGGCAGCAGAGCCGTCAACGGCTGCGCAACAGCGGATAGTAGGAGCAGAGGCAAATCGTATAGCAACTCTAAACGCGGCATCGCCGCGCGTAGGCATTTCCATTCCGGAGGGAAAAAGGTCATTCGAGATTGAGACTGCCAATCTAAAACCTTTCTCTTGGGGGATTGAAAGGGGGCTATTCTCTTTCACAAAAGAGAATAGCCCCCTTTGACTCGTGCCGCGCTTATGAAGCGCGACTATTTACATCGAGATCCAGCCGAACGCGCTGGCGATCGAGCTGATCAAAATGATCGCCGCGAAGAACGGGCACAGGAAGCGGATCATGGCGTTGAAGACCTTTCTTCTGCGGAAGGGCGCACCGTTCAGCGTGACCTCGTCCGCGATGCGGTCGACGCCGATGACGCGGGAGACGAGGATGCAGCTTGCGATGGCCGCGATGGGCATCATCACGGAGTTGGTCAGGAAATCGAAGAAGTCCAAAAACTGCATGCCGATCACGGTGACATTTGCCAGCGGGCCATAGCCCAGGCTGGAGAGGCTTCCGAGGAGGATCATGGAGACGCCCATGATGCTCGTGGCCTTTCTGCGGCTCCAGTGCAGCTCATCCTGTAAGGTGGAGACAGCACTTTCCGTCAGCGCGATGGAGCTCGTCAGCGCGGCGAACAGGACCAGCAGGAAGAACGCGATGCCGATCACCGTGCCGAAGCCCATGGAATCGAAGACCTTCGGGATGGTGATGAACATCAGCGAGGGGCCGGCCTTCAGCGCGCCGGGATCGCCGCCGGAGAAGGCGAACACCGCGGGGATGATCATCAGGCCCGCCATGATGGCGATGGCCGTGTCGAAGACTTCGACATTGCGGGTGGAGCTTTCAATCGGGACGTCCTTTTTCATGTAGGAGCCGAACGTGATGAGAATGCCCATGGCGATGGACAGGGAATAAAACATCTGCCCCATGGCGGAGACGACCGTCATCCAGGAGAAGTTGTCAAGATTGGGCACAAGGAAGTACTTGACGCCCTCCAGCGCACCGGGGCGGGTCACGGAATACACGGCGATGATCAGCGACAGCACCACGAGAATGGGCATCATGATCTTGGAGACGCGCTCGATGCCGTTTTCCACGCCCGCAAAGATGATCGCCAGCGTCATGGCCGTGAAGACGAGGAAGCAAAGCTCCGAGGACACGCCGTTGGAGATGAAGGACGAGAAATAGCCGTCCTCCGCGACGAGGTGCGCCTTGCCCATCAGGTATTCCGCCAGATATTTGATGACCCAGCCGCCGATGACGGAGTAGTAGGGGACGATCAGAATCGGAATGATGGCGTTGATCCAGCCGCCCACGCGCAGAGCAGGCTTATCGCTGAAGGACTTGTAAGCGCCGACAGGGCTCTTGCCGGTCATGCGGCCGATCGAAGTCTCCGCAATGATCATCGTGTAGCCGAAGGTCATCGCCAGAATGATGTATACCAGCAGGAAAATAGCGCCGCCGTATTTGGCGGCCAGATAAGGAAAGCGCCAGATGTTTCCGAGGCCGACGGACGCGCCCGCAGCCGAAAGGACAAAGCCAATCTTGCCGGAAAAGGAACCTCTTTTATGATCCATGAAGAATCTCCTCTCTTTTTTACGACATACAATTTACTTAGTATATCATAGAATAAAGATGAAAACAATCTGAAATCCGAAGAAAAGAGAGCTATTTGTCGTTGCCGTGCAGAAAAATAAAAAAGGAAGACTCGAAAGAGTCTTCCTTTTTCCATATTTAAGACCAGAGCAGCTGCATCGCGACGATCAGCGCCGCAGCGGCGAGGATATACACACCCGCGATCAGCAGTCCCGCCTTGAGCGCGCCGCGGATGGCGGCATTGCGCTCCTCGCGCGTCAGCTCACCGGTAGCGCTTTCCCACGGGCGGTCGTTCGCACGGGGCGCGTCGGGCGCGGAAAAGTCGCTGCGCTTGCGGTGAAAGTGTGGGAGAAAGGTCGGCTGGCGTTCGATGCCGCTCATGTCGGCGATCGTGCGGCCATCGTCCTCCTCGTAGAAGTCGTCCTTCTTCATCACTTATCGTACAGGTGGCAGCACACGAAGTGGCCCGGCTCGATCTCGCGCTGGACGGGTGCTTCCTCCTTGCAGCAGGCCATGCAGTTGGCGCAGCGGGTGTGGAATTTGCAGCCCTTGGGCGGATTGGCAGGGGAGGGGATGGAGCCCTCGAGCACGATGCGGTTCATCTTCACCTTCGGGTCGGGGATGGGGATGGCGGAGAAGAGCGCCTTCGTGTAGGGGTGGAGCGGGTTGCGGAAGATATCTTCCTTCGCGCCGTACTCCACAAGGTTGCCGAGGTACATGACGCCGACGGTGTCGGAGATGTGCTCGACAACGGAGAGGTCGTGGCTGATGAAGAGGTACGTCAGCTTGTATTTATCCTGCAATTCGTTCAGCAGGTTGATGATCTGCGCCTGAATGGACACGTCGAGCGCGGAGACCGGCTCGTCGCAGACGATGAACTCGGGGTTGAGCGCGAGCGCACGCGCGATGCAGATACGCTGACGCTGACCGCCGGAGAACTCGTGCGGGTAGCGGTCCTTGTGGAACGGCTGTAAGCCGCAGTTGTCCATGACCTGGTCGATATAATCGTCGAATTCCGCCTTCGGGACAAGGTTGTGCTCGCGCACGGCCTCGCCGATGATCTCGCCGACCGGCATACGCGGGGAGAGCGAAGAGAACGGGTCCTGGAAGATGATCTGCATCTTCGTGCGCAGGGCGCGCAGCTCCTTGTGGGAGAGGTCGTAGACCTCCTGTCCGTTGAAGAGCACCTGACCGCCGGACTTGGAGTCATACAGGCGCAGGATCGTGCGGCCCGTGGTCGTCTTGCCGCAGCCGGACTCACCGACAAGGCCCATCGTCGTGCCGCGCTTTAAGTTGAACGTGACGCCGTCGACGGCCTTGACATAGCCGACCGTCTTCGACACCATACCGCCCTTGATCGGGAAGTATTTCTTGAGGTGATTGACCTGCAGAATGTACTGCGGGTCATATTCCACGGGGGTGAAATTGTTGTCGATGATGAGTGAGGACTTCTGCGCCTCATCGGCGTGCTCCTGCTTCTTGACGAATTCGTCGGCATTCTGCTTCTGCGTTTCCTTCAGTTCATCGAGGACCTGATCGTCGTTCTTACCGGCTTTCCAAAACGGCATCTTATTCACCCTCCTTTCCGTTTTCCTTGCCCTCGGCCAGCTCTTCCTCCACGACCTCCTCAAGGTCGGGACGCTTGCCGTCGTAATAGCGGTAGCAGCTCACCTTGTGCGTCGGCGAGATGCTGACCTCGCACGGGTAGTCGCCCTCGCAGCCGTTCACGCACATTTCGCAGCGGTCCTTGAAATAGCAGTAGTTCGGCATGTTGATGGGGTTCGGCACCTTGCCGGGGATGGAGTAGAGCTTGTCGACCTGACGGCCCACGACCGGCTTGGAGGCCATGAGGCCGATGGTGTAGGGGTGCGCGGGATGGGCGAAGATCTCCTCCGCCGTGCCCTGCTCGACGATGCGGCCGGCGTACATGACGACCACGTAGTCGGCCATTTCGGCGATGACACCGAGGTCGTGCGTGATGAACATGATCGAGGAATTGATCTGATCCTTCAGATTGCGCAGAAGGTCGAGGATCTGCGCCTGGATCGTCACGTCGAGCGCCGTGGTGGGCTCGTCGGCGATGATGAGCTTCGGGCTGCACGCAAGCGCCATGGCGATCATGACGCGCTGGCGCATACCGCCGGAGAGCTCGTGCGGGAACATCTTGTAAACGCCCTCGCTGTTGGCAATGCCGACCATTTCAAGGAGCTCAATGGTGCGCGCCTTGATCTGCGCTTCGTCGTGGCCCTTTTCGTTGTGCAGGGCCAGCACCTCGTCGACCTGGTCGCCGATGCGGAACACGGGGTTCAGCGCGGTCATCGGCTCCTGGAAGATCATGGAGATATAGTTGCCGCGTAAGTGCTGCATGACGCTGTCAGGCGCCTTCGTGACGTCGTAGGCCTTGCTGCCGAGGTTCAGGCGAATTTCGCCCTCCACGACCTGGCCCTGCGGGCGCTGCAAAAGCTGCATGAGCGACAAACTCGTGACCGATTTGCCGCAGCCGGACTCGCCGACGACGCCGACAGTCTTGCCGATGGGCACGGAGAACGTGACGCCGTCGACCGACTTGACAACGCCCGTGTCGGTGAAAAAGTAGGTGTGCAGGTTGTCGAATTCGACCGCGTTGTTGGGGTCGTGCATCTTGGTCAGATACTCGGATTCGGGAACGTTCTTGCGCTTGCGCTTCTTTTCGAGCGCATTTGTGATCTTGCGGTTTTCTTTGGAAATGCGGCGGGATTCCTTTGCGGAAAGATAGCCGTCATTATGCTTCTTAGCCATTCAAATTCCCTCCTTTCTCAGCGCTTCATCTTCGGGTCGAACGCGTCGCGCAGACCGTCGCCGACGAAGTTGAAGCCGAGGACCGTCAGCATCAGGCAGATGCCGGCGGGGATCCAGATGAACCAGTAGCTCGTGAGGACGTAAGAGTTGGAAACGTCGTTCATGATGTTGCCCCAGGAGGCGAACGGGAACTTGACGCCGAGGCCGAGGAAGCTGAGCGTTGCCTCGGTGATGATGGTGGAGCCGAGGCTCATCGTGCAGTTGACGATGAGCTGCGGGATGACGTTGGGGATCAGGTGGCGGAAGATGCGGCGCGAAACGCTGATGCCGCAGGCCTCCGTCGCGGTCATGAACTCCTGCTCGCGCAGAGAGAGGATCTGGCCGCGGACGAGACGGGCGATACCCGGCCAGCCGAGGAAGCCCAAGATCAACATTAAGTAGAGCATTCGGATCTGCGGGTCGACGCGCATGCCGTCCATCGCTGCGCCCAGAATGATGATGAGCGGGGTGGAGGGGATGCAGTAGAAGATATCGACGATACGCATGATGAGGTTATCGACCCAGCCGCCGAAGTAGCCGGAGACGCCGCCGAGCACCACGCCGAGCGCCGCGGAGATGATGACGACGATGAAGCCGATCATCAGCGACACGCGGCCGCCGTACATCAGGCGGGTGAGCATATCCATACCGTTTTTATCCGTACCGAGCCAGTGCGCGGAGCTGGGGAAGGAATAGGCGTCGAACACGCGGGTGGACGTGCCCTCCTTGATCGACCACTGGTACTTGGCGGGATTGTATTCAAGCTTGATCTCGCGCTCCTGACCGGCGTCGTTCACATAGGTGTACTTGGTCTCACCGTTTTCGACGGCCTGCTGCACGCGCTCTTTGAAGTCCTTGGTGATGACCGTGCCGCTGACCTTGGACTGGATGACAAAGCGGCTGATGTAGGCGATCTCCTCGCCATTCAGCATGACGCTGTCTTCATCAAGCGTATAGGTTTTGCCGTCGGCCGTAAACTCCGCTTCGCCGTTGGCGTGCGCCTTGAGGGCGCTGAAGCTGAAGTTGAAGCCGAACTTCTGGCTGGGGTCGTTCGAGCTGATGATGTCCTTATAGGCGATGGCGAGGAGCCTGCCGCCGCTCGAGACGGAGTAGAGCGAGTCGCCCTCCTCGGTCACGTCGTAGGTGACGCCCTTGTAGGAGAAGCTGTCGTCCTTGCCCATGTGCAGCGTGAGCTGCGCCTGGAGGATCGTGCCGAACTCCTGACCGTCGGCCACGAGATAGCGGTACTCGGTGTTCTCGCTCATGGCGGCGTATTCCTTGAGCTGGATATCGTCGCGGTAGAAGACCTCGTCCTGCCCGTAGGGGCTGATGAGGCCGCCGATGAAGGAGAAAATGAACATCACGGCGAGGATCGTCAGACCCACGACCGCGAGGCGGTTGCGGAAAAAGCGCTTGGCGACCAGCGTGCCCGGGGAAAGGACCTTGACGCGGCGGTCGTCGTTGAGGGAAAGCTGCTCGGGGGAGCCGCTCTCCTGCTGATCGTTGATCTTCTTTTCTTCAGACATGGATTAGCGCCTCCTTTCTTACGCGATGCGCACGCGGGGGTCGACCACCGCGTACAGGATGTCGGAGATCAGGTTGCCCAGCAGGGTCAGGATCGCCAGGAACGTCATGTAGAACATGGAGAAGGGGATATCGCCCGCGACCATCGCATTGTACGAGATGAAGCCGATGCCGGGGATGGCGAACAGCGTCTCAGTGATCAGCGCGCCGGCAAAAAGGCCGGGCAGCGAGCCGCCGATAAACGTCACGAGCGGGATGAGCGTGTTGCGGAAGGCGTGGTGATAGATGACCTTATGCTCGGAAAGACCCTTGGCGCGGGCGGTGCGGATGTAGTCGGCGTTGAGCACCTCGAGCATGTTCGTGCGCACATAGCGCATCCACGGGCCGATGGAAATGAACACCAGCGTCACGATGGGCAGCACCAGATGCTTTGCCATATCGAGGATCTGACCAAACTGGCTGAGGGAGTTGAAGTCACGTCCCGTCAGGCCGACAAGGTCGAACCAGCCGAGCTTGACCGAGAAGATGAGCTTTAAGAGCGTCGCGAAGAAGAACGTCGGCAGCGACATACCCAGCAGTGCGACCGTCGTGACGGTGTAGTCGGTCACGCTGTACTGCTTGGTGGCGGCCACGATGCCGAGCGGCACCGCGATCAAAAGCTCGAACACGAGCGAGATAGCGCCCATGATGAACGAGACCCAGATGACCTCGTTGAACTTCTGGATGACGGGCACGGTATACTTCCAGCTGTCGCCGAAGTTGCCGGTGCACAGGTTCTTGAGCTGGACGAAAAAGCCGGGGATGAGGCCCAGGTCCAGACCGTATTGTGCGTTGAGCTGTGCCAGCCACTCCTCATAGGGCTTGGAGCCGGGAGCCTGCGAGAGCTGCCGCGCCATATTCTCCACGTAGGAGCTGGGCATGCAGCGCATAAGCAGGTAGATGATGAATGTCACAAAAAAGAGGATCACCACCGACAGCAGCAGGCGTTTTACCAGATATTTGCGCATAGAATCCCTCCGTTTTTTGATAACGGCCGCCCCGCGCCCGGGGTCTTGTCGCCGTTTCGGGTTTGATATGTCTCTCTCTGCATATCAGCCAAATGCTCCGATGCACCGGGGCATTTGGATCATAGGCAGATGTGCCTGGGGCAGGCTACCCCGCGGCAGAAGCCGCAGGGTAGCCATGCGCCTAAGTAACGTTTTTGTGCAGCGACGGAGCTTACTGCAGGTCGAGCAGCTCAATGTCGTTGTACCAGGCCCAGTAGGTGGTGATATCAGGCGTCACGGTGTCAAGGTTGACACGCTTGGCGGAGAAGATCACGCAGTTCTGGCGCTGATAGATGGGGATTTCGACCGCCCAGTCGGCCACGATGTCAAGGCACTGCTTATACAGGGTCTTGCGGTAGGTCTGGTCGGTGGACTGACGAGCCATCATGATGAGCTCATCGAGGTCAGCATCCTTGATCCAGTAGGACTTCTCGTTGGAGCCGCCCTGGCTGTGATAGATCTGGAACATATCCGGGTCGGGCGTGGCCTGCCATGCCATGGCGAACATGTCGGCAGTACCGGCGTTGATCGCGTTGGTCATCTCGGCGAAGTTGGACATATCGGAGACGATCAGGTTGAAGCCGATCTCCTTGAGGGCGTCGGATGCGAGGGTCAGAGCCATGAAGGAGGGGTGGTCGCCCTTGCCGCTGCCGCCGACCATGACTTCAGCGTCCATGCGGCCGCCGGCGGGAGCAGCGGTGATCTTGCCGTCAGCGACGGTGTAGCCGGCAGCCTCGAAGTAGCCGAGAGCGGCCTGCTTGGCGGCGGCGTACTTGTCGTCGGCGCTCATGCCTTCGGTGTAGATGTCGTTGCCGTTGACGTCAACGGAGAAGGCGACCTTGTAGCCCTCATCGGTAACGCGCGGAGCGGCCCAGGAGGTGTCGGAGATGGGGTAGTTGATGACGTTGGCGAACTCGCCGTAGTAGGAGTCGACCGCGACATCGCGGTAAACGGCGATAACCGTGGCGATGGCCTTACGCAGATCCTTGGAGGCCTCATCACCGCCGTTGCCGTCGCCGACCTTCACGCGGTTGGCGTTGAAGCCGACATAGCCGTAGCCGAGGTTTGCGACGAGGTCGGTCTGGATGGTATCGCCGGAGATCTCGCCGTTAGAGTTGGCTTCTTTGATCTGCTCGGCAGCTTCCTTGGAGTAGGAGGGGTCAGTTACGTCGATCGTGCCGGAGACAACGCCGGGGATCTTATCTTCGTCCTGCATCTCGCGCCAGATGACAGTGTCGATCTTGGGCTCGCCCTTCCAGTAGGTCGGGTTCTTCTGCAGGGTGACAGCGCCGTTGGACCAGCCCTCGAAGGTGTACGGGCCGGAGCCGACAGGCGTGGAGGTCACGGACTTGACGTGGGACAGATCGCCCTTGACAAAGCCGAACATGTTGTTGTCGTAGTCATACTTGTCAGTCTCGCCATAGTAGTGCATGGGGCACACGGTGACGGGGAGCTGATAGATGGCGGTGGCGTTGACCTCGGTGAGGGTGACGGTCATGGAGTAGTCACCGGTCTTGACGATACCGGCAACGTTGGGAGCGGACTCGCCGGTCTGGACGGCGACGGTATAGTCGGTGTAGGCGTCGCCCAGCTCAGCCTCGAGGAAAGCGGAGATGCTGGTGCCGGCGGTCTCGGCGTTGATGCCGTCATCGGAGATGTCGTAGCCGTACTTAGCAACGATGGCAGCCCAGAAGTCTTCGACGGTCGCGTCATCGGCGAGATCGAAGCCCCAGTTGCCAGCCTGCGCGGCGACGGAGTCGTCAGCGGTGGCGTAACCGGCGGCGACCACGTAGTCAAGGATCTCCTGGGCGAACTTCACGCCGGCGGCGTTGAAGGCGGTCCAGTAAGCGTTGTACTGCTCTTCGGTGTAGAAGTCGTTGGCGGCGTAGGCGTCAGGACCGGCGGCGAGGATCAGGTTCTGCACAGTGTCCATACCGCTGCGATAGGCTTCCAGACCCTTGATGGGCAGGGAGTACAGCGTGGAAACGCCGTCATAAGCGGGGTCAAGCAGGACATAGTAAGAGAAGATGACATCGTCGATGGTCATTTCCTCACCGTCGGAGAACTTGACGCCCTCTTTCAGGGTGATGTTGTAGTCGACCGTGCCGTCGCTGTTTTCAACGATGTCGCAGTCGGCAATGCCCTTGTAAGTATAGTCGGTGCCGTTGTAGGGACGGACGTCGCCCTCGATGCCCTTGAGGACGACAGAGCCCTCGCGGTCGACGAGAAACAGACCGTCGAAGACCATACCCATGACCTGGTTTTCATAGTCATTGGTATAGAAGAAGGGGGAGAACTTACCGTCGAAGTTCTGCGTGCCGACAACAAGCGTCTTGCCGTCGGTCTGGCCGTCGTCCGTCTTCTTGTCGCCGCAGCCGGCCAGAAGACCAAGACACATGACCAGAGAAAGGATCAGTGCAAGTGTTCTTTTCATTGAATCTACTCCTTTATAAATTTTTGCCAAACGGGTCGCCCCGTGCAGCACAAAGTAAGGCACCCGCGCGTAAATACGCGCGGAAAGGGGCGTACGCCCCTTATGGACATCTGTACGCCGAAAAACAGCGCGTAGAATTTTTTTGATTATAGCATGAAAAGATGAAGATTGTACAGAGTAAAATCTTAGGAATTATCTTTTTTAGGCAATTTGTCCCATTCTGCCTGCATAATTTCGGCGCGCAGAACAAGCGCGCTCAGCAGCGCTGTCAGCTTCAGCAGGACATAGAGCAGCGCGAAAAAAGTCTGTCCTGCGTGGTCATTGACGAAAAAGAAGATCAATTCGCACACGATGCCGAGAAGAGAAAAGACCGCCGTGACCGCCGTTCGCACGGGCAGAACGGCCACGCTCTTTTGATAGTTGTACTCGCGCACCGCGCTCCAGTCCGTTCCGAGCTTTGCAAGCGCCCAGATGACGCTCGCCGCGCCCAGAAACTCGCCGAGGTAGGGGAGCAGAACGTAAAAACAGTTCTGCATCCCAGGCGCGGGAATGCACCCGCCCGCGATGACCGCGACGATCAAAATGGCTGCCATTCCCCACACGGCGCGCTTGATTCTGTGCTGCTTTGCATCATCGCTTTGGCAGGCGTAGAGCGCCCCGTCGTAAACATATTCGCCCGCGACGTTCAGATGAAAGTCGTTCAGGTGCTCGCGGCGGTTGTGTTTTTTGTGCTGTTCGCCCATTATTCGATGCCCGTGAGGTCGAAGTCCGCGAGCGCCTTTTCCGCCTCGGCGCACACGCCGCGAAGACACGCTTCGTCAAACGGACTCTCAAGGCCAGCGTTTTTGAGAAGGTCGGTGAACGTCCGGCTGCCGCCCTGCACGGTGTAGGCCATGTAGTGCTGCCAGGCGTTCCCCACGTCCTTGCGGATCATCGCCCAGAATTCGAGCGCCACGGTCTGGGCAAGGCAGTAGTCAATATAATAGAAGGGGCTCGAATAGATGTGGTGCTGGCGCTGCCAGCCCATGCCCTCGGAGTAGAACGGGATCTCGCCGTCGAGCTTCATCCACGGCATGTAGACACCGAGCAGTTCCTTCCAAACGGCGTGGCGCTCGGCGGGCGTCATCTCGGGCTTTTCATACACGACGTGCTGGAAGTGGTCGACCATCGTGCCGTAGGGAATGAACGTCAGCGCGCCGGAGAGGTGGCTGTAGAGGAACTTCTTCGCGTCGGGACCGAAAAAGCCGTCCGCCCACGGCTCTGCGAAGAACTCCATGGACATCGAGTGGACCTCGCAGGCCTCCATGCTCGGCCAGATGTAGTCGATGGGGATGCGCTTGCGATTCGTCCAGGCCTCGAAGGCGTGACCGGCCTCGTGCGTCACGACCTCAACGTCGTGCTGCGTGCCGTTGAAGTTCGCGAAGATGAACGGCACCTGATAGTCCATGATGCTCGTGCAGTATCCGCCCGCCTGCTTGCCCTCGGTCGAGAGCACGTCAAGCAGCTCGTCGCGCAGCATCGTTTCAAAGAACTCCTTCGTCTCGGGCGAGAGCTCGCTGTAGAATTTCATGCCCTGGGCGAGGATGTCATCCGGCGTGCCCGCAGGGCGGGGATTGCCGGAACGGAATTCGAGCGCGTTGTCGGCAAAGCTCATCGGATACTGCTTGCCCAGGCGCTTGGCCTGCTCGCGATACACCTTGTCCGCCACGGGAACGAGATACTTGACGACCGCCTCGCGGAACTTTTCGACGTCGTCTTTCGTATAGCAGTTGCGGCCCATGCGGTAGTAGCCGAGCGTGGTGTAGCCCTCGTAGCCGAGCTTTTTGCCCATCGCGTCGCGGAGTTTTACGAGCTTGTCGTAGAGCTCGTCGAATTTTGCCTGATTGTCCTTGTACCACTGGCCCTCGGCCTTCCACGCGGCAAGGCGCTTTTCGTCGTCAGCGCAGGTCTTGAACGGGGAGAGCTGCGAGAGCGTGTAGACCTTGCCCTCGAACGGGATCTGCGCCGAGGCAAGCAGCTTTTCATACTCCTGCGTCAGGTCGTTTTCCTGCTGCAATTCAGGAATGATGGCGGGGGAGAAGGTCTTGAGCGCGATCTCGGCATTGACGAACATCAGATCGCCGTATTCCTTCTCAAAGTCCTCGCGGAAGGCACCTTCGAGCATCGCCGCTGTCCACGCCTGATTGTATTCCTCAAGCTCGGGGTTGAAGTTGTTCCAGAATTTCTCCTCGCCGTCGTAGAATTTGTCTCGCGTGTCGATCGAGTGGCGGATGCTCGCGAGCGTCGCGGCGGTGGAGATGTGGCTCATCAGCTCTTGCTGCGAAAGGAACACCTTGCGCGCTTCCTCATAGCTCTTGGCGGCCTTGAGCTCCGCCGTCAGCGCGGAAAGGCGCTGCTTGCTCGCCGCGGGATCGGGGCGGGTGTAGGTCATTTCGGAAAATTTCATGTTGTTTCCTCCATCAAATTTTTATTGTTACATTTCTTATTCTTGCCGGTTATAGATCGCGGACACGTCCCTGCGTCCGCCGCCGATGACGACGACCGCCGTGGCCGCCGTGACGAGCATGAAGCCCGTCAGCACGCCGCGCACGGGGAGAAACGCCACCAGCGCGCCCGCGAGCAGATTGCCCGTGAAGCTGCCGACGGTGTTGAGCATGTTGAACGCGCCGTTGAAGCGGCCCTTTTTCTCGTCGGGCACGTAGCTCTGCGTGGCGGAGATGCGGATGGTGTAGCTCGTCACGCCGAGGATACCCGTTAAGAAGCACGAGACCATCATCACCGGCAGCGGGCAGTAGAGATAGAAGCCCTCACACAGCGAGATGACGACATAGACCATCAGGGCGATGGAATACTTATGCTGCACAGGCAGCTTGATTCTATAATGAATGCCGCCGCCGATGGCGCGGCCGAAGATCGCCATGCCCCAGACGAGCATATAGATGTATTCGCCGTTATCGAATGTCGACTTGAAGTACGGCAGCGTGATGACCTGCGACGCGCCCGAGGCCAGCATGCTGAATGTGAAATAGATGGCCACGCGCAGAAGCCCCTTTTCACTCATCAGATAGCGAAAGCCCTCTTTGATGTCGCGCAGGAGCTGGCGGCCCGAGGAATGCTGCTCTTCGAGCGCGAGCGCGGCACGCTGCTTTTCGATGTAGTGTTCCTCGGCGCGGATCTGCGTCTCCGCTGTCGCGGCGATGAAGAAGCACAGCGCGTTGATGCCGAGCAGCGGCGCAATGCCGAAGAGATTATAAAAGTACGTTGCGATCGGGATGATGAGCGCCGAGAGCGTCTCCAGCACGCTCGCGATGGAGTAGGCCTTGGAGTAGTTCCCCTCAGAGATCAGCAGGGGATAGAAGCTGTCATAGGCGACATAGTAGATGCTGTTGATCGAGCCGATGATAAAGCAGAAGACCGCGAGCATCGGAAAGCTGAACCAGCCGCGGCTCAGGATCAGCGCAGCGACAAGGTAGACCCCGGAGGAAAGGAAGTCCAGCGTGTAGATCGTCTTCTTGCGCGAAAAGCGGTCGAGGATCGCGCCCGAGAAGATCGGCATGACGATCTGCGGCAGCGTAAATGTCGCAATATAGATGGCATAGAGCAGGTTCGAGCCCGTGTAGTCCAGCACGAGCAGGCTCAGTGCGAAGCCGGACATCGAATTGCCCAGCATCGAGATCACGCTGCCCAATGTGATGATAGTGAAATCCCGCGTCCACAGCGGTGAGACCGGAGCTGGCGCGGGAGAAGAGGATTCGTTCATAGAAATAGCCTCCTTCCGGCTTAAGAGCGCAAACAAAAGCCCGCTCGATGCGGGAGGGGGGACGGAAATCAACTGTATTATAAAGGATTTCGATAAAAGAATCAACTATAATTCCACCAAATATGGACAAATGCACAAATGCCGCCCCCGTTTTGTGCGGCGCAGAGGGAGTGTCCGCTTGCCGAGAAGCATGACGTGTGCTATAATACCGCCAAACAAAAATAAACTGTGGAGGACATCACCATGCAACATGCACCGGCAAGAGAACTGCTGCATTTTATCAAAAATAGCCCCACCTGCTACCATGTGACCGAGAACATCCGCCAAAAGCTCCTCGCAAACGGCTATACCGAGCTTTCCGAACGCGAACGCTGGGAGGTAGCCCCTGGCGGGAAGTATTTCGTCCGCCGCAACGGCTCGAGCACCATCGCCTTCCGCGTGCCGGAGATGATCGACGGCGGCTTCGCCATGGCTGCGGCGCACTCCGACTCGCCAGCGTTCCGTTTAAAAGAGCATCCCGACCGCCGCGATGCGCATTATGTCCAGCTCTCGACCGAAAAATACGGCGGCATGCTGATGTCCACGTGGTTCGACCGCCCACTCTCCGTCGCGGGCCGCGTCTTCGTGCGCGCAAACGGCGAGATCGTCGAAAAACTCGTGAGCGTCGACCGCGACCTGCTCGTCATTCCCAATGTCGCCATCCACATGAACCGCACGGCGAACGACGGCATGAAGTACCTCGCGAATATCGACACGCTGCCGCTGCTCGGCGGCAAAGACAGCGGCGGCATCCTGCCCATCGTCGCCAAAGCCGCGGGCGTTGCGGAAAACGACATCCTCGGCAGCGACCTGTTCCTCTACTGCCGCGGCGAGGGAACGCTGCTTGGCGAGAACGAGGAGTACATCCTTTCTCCCAAGCTCGACGATCTCGAGTGCGCCTGCGGCTGCCTTGAGGGCTTCCTTGCGGCGAAGGAGAGCGGAAATATCGCCGTCTGCTGCATTTTCGACAATGAAGAGGTCGGCTCGTCCACCAAGCAGGGTGCGGGCTCGACGTTCCTGCGCGACACGCTGCGCCGCATCGCCCTGTGCCTCGGAAAGGACGAGCAGGAGCTCCAGATGATGCTCGCGCGCAGCTTCCTCGTCTCGGCGGACAACGCGCACGCCCAGCACCCCAACCACGGCGAATACGCCGATCCCGACAACTGCCCGTATATGAACGAGGGCGTCGTCATCAAGTTCAACGCCAACCAGCGCTATGCGACCGACGGCCGCTCCTGCGCTATTTTCCGCGCCGTGTGCGAAAACGCGGGCGTTCCCACGCAGGTCATGTCCAACCGCTCCGATCTTCCCGGCGGCTCGACGCTCGGCTCGATCTCCGACACGCTCGTGCCGGTCAGCACGGTGGACATCGGCCTTCCCCAGCTCGCGATGCACTCTTCGTGGGAGACCGCGGGCGTGCAGGACTATGAATTCCTGATCCGCGCGATGACGGAGTATTTCGGCAGCGCACTGTAAGAGACCTGCCGAAACGGTAGACAAAAGCGCGGAAACATGCTAAAATAAAACGATTTTTGATCAAATACGCTTTCAACGACAGAAAGGAAATATATCATGGACGTTAAGGAAATTCTCAAGCATGTTGACCATACCCTCCTCAAGCAGACTGCCACCTGGGAGGACATCAAGCAGATCTGTGACGACGGCATCAAATACGGCTGCGCAAGCGTCTGCATTCCGCAGACCTATGTGAACCACGCCGCACACTATGTTGCCGAGCAGCAGCACTACGGCTTTGGCCAGCTGCCCATCTGCACGGTCATCGGCTTCCCCAACGGCTACACGCCCAGCGGCATCAAGTGCATGGAGGCCGAGTCCGCCGTCGCTGACGGCGCGACCGAGATCGACATGGTCATCAACCTCGGCTGGGTCAAGGAGGGCCAGTACGACAAGATCCTTCAGGAGATCAACTCTGTGAAAATCTCCTGCCACGGCAACATCTTAAAGGTCATCATCGAGACCTGCCTGCTCACCGACGAAGAGAAGATCAAGCTCTGCGAGGTCGTCTCTGCCTCCCACGCCGACTATATCAAGACCTCCACGGGCTTTGCCGGCGGCGGCGCGACCCGCGAGGATGTCGCCCTCATGGCCGCCCACATGACCAACGGCAAGAAGATCAAGGCCGCCGGCGGCATCGCGAGCCTGCAGGACGCCGAAGATTTCCTCAAGCTCGGCGCCGACCGCCTCGGCACGTCCCGCATCGTCAAGGCCGTCAAGGAGCTCGAGGCCAAGGGCAAACTTTAAGAAAGGGGAGGGCTCAATATGCCGACTCCGCATAACAGCGCGAAAAAGGGCGACTTCGCCAAGACCGTTCTGATGCCCGGCGACCCGCTGCGCGCGAAGTTCATCGCCGAAACATTTTTAGATGAACCAAAGCTCGTCAACAACGTCCGCGGCGTGCAGGGCTACACAGGCACCTACAAGGGCGTTCCCGTCAGCGTGATGGCCAGCGGCATGGGGATGCCGTCCATCGGCATCTACTCCTACGAGCTGTTCACGCAGTACGATGTCGAGAGCATCATCCGAGTGGGTTCGGCGGGCGCGCTGCAAAAGGACTTGAAGCTCGGTGACGTGGTCGCGGGCATGGGTGCGTGCACCAACTCGAATTACGCCGCACAGTACGGCCTTGGCGGCACGTTTGCGCCCATCGCGGACTTTCAGCTGCTCTCCGCCGCCGTTGAATCGGCGAAGGAGCTCGGCGTCCGCATGGACGTCGGCAACCTCTACTCGTCCGACACGTTCTACGACGCGTCGAACCCGTCGCTCAAGTGGGCGGACATGGGCGTGCTCGCCATCGAGATGGAGGCCGCCGCCCTCTACTGCAACGCCGCCTATACGAAAAAGCGCGGACTTTCCCTCTGCTCGATCTCCGACAATATCCTCACCGGCGAGGAGCTTTCGCCCGAGGCGCGGCAGACGAGCTTCACCGCCATGATGAAAATCGCGCTCGAAACAGCCGTAAAGATGGCGGCAGAATCCCAAAAGTAAGGAGATTATCATGCCATGCGCGTGATCGACATTGAAAACATTGTGACCAACATGAAGGACGACACCCGCTTCGTCCTGCGCTGCGAGGAGGTCTTCCACGACAAGATCAGCTCCGCCGCGGCGAGCATTTTAATGAACAAGGGGCAAAAGCCCATCGTCTGCCTGACGGGTCCGAGCGGCTCGGGTAAGACGACGACGGCGATGCGCCTGCGCGAATACCTCGAAAACCTCGGCGTCAAGGTCTGCATGCTCAGCATGGATAACTTTTTCCTGCCGCTTGATCAGCGTCCGCCCGAGGCGAGCGACTGGGAGTCGCCCTACTGCGTGAACCGCGATTTACTCATCGAGGATATCCACCGCCTGATGGACGGCGAGCTCGTGGAGCTGCCGGTCTACGACTTCAAGGCCGGCGGCGTCGGCGGTTACAAGCCCATGCAGGGCGACAAGGACGCCGTCATCATCGCCGAGGGCATCCACATGCTCAACCCGCTGATTTTCGACCAGCTCAGAAGCGAAGCTACGGGCGTTTACGTTGCCCCACGTACGCGTATCATCACGCACAAGGACCGCATCGTTCGTCCCGAGCAGCTGCGCGTGGCGCGCCGCATGATCCGCGACTATCAGGGCCGCGGCCATTCGCTGCGTCAGACCGTCGAGCGCGCCGAGAGTGTCGACCGCGGCGAGCTCAACTACATCATGCCGAACAAGCCGAACGCGAGCATCCACATCGACACGTTCCATGACTACGAGCCGTGCATCCTCGCGCGGTATTTGAAGGAGATCCCCGAGTTTTACAGCCAGCTCGACGATCAGTTTATCGCCGAGCACGGGCTGAGCGACCTGATGGACGTTGTCAACTCCGTGCCGCCGCTGCGCACGGACTATGTCCCGCGCGACTCCATCGTGCGAGAGTTCGTCGGCGGCAGCTGTTTTGAGTATTAAATCGGCAAAATCCGACAACAAACTGTAATTTCTGATTTTGACAATACAAAACGCAATCGAAATATGGCGCTTTTGCGCGAAAAGGGGAGGAAGAGCGAATGCATTCTGACGAGCGGCGAAAGGCCATTGCCGACGTGCTGCGCGCGGCGGACGCGCCGGTCAGCGCCTCTGCGCTGGCGGAAAAATTCTCCGTCTCGCGCCAGATCATCGTGGGCGATATCGCGCTGCTGCGCTCCTCGGGCGAGGAAATCCTCGCGACTCCGCGAGGCTATGTGACGCCGAAGGAGGCGCGCGGCATCGTCCGCCGCGTTGCCGTGAAGCACACGCCGCAGGAGATGGAAGCCGAGCTCAACACGATCGTCGACAATGGTTGCACGGTCATCGACGTCATCGTCGACCACCCCATCTACGGACAGCTCACCGGCCCGCTGCAAATTTCGAGCCGCTACGAGGTCAGCCAGTTCATTGAGCGCTGCAAAAAGGCGGAGCCGCTGTCCAGTCTCACCGACGGCATCCACCTGCACACGCTCTCCTGTCCCGACGAGGCGGCGTTCGAGCGCACGAAGAGTGCGCTGCGCGCACTGCGCGTCCTGCTGGAGGAAAACGGGAATTAAGGGTTGACAATCCTCACACAAGCGATTATAGTGTCATATGCACGTGTCAAGACACATGCATATGACACTATTTTATTTTTAGGCTGTGAGGATATCATGGAAAAATTCAAAGCGTTCTGCAAACGCAAAAACATTGAAGTTTCGGCCAAGCGCTACGGCATCGATGCGCTCGGCGCAATGGCGCAGGGCCTCTTCTGCTCGCTGCTGATCGGCACGATCATCAAGACGCTCGGCGCGCAGCTGGGCGTTCCGTTTCTGACGGACATCGGCACCTATGCGATGTCCGTCTCCGGCCCTGCGATGGCCATTGCCATCGGCTACGCGCTGCAGGCACCCCCGATGGTGCTCTTCTCCCTCGCGGCGGTGGGCTATGCGGCCAACGCCGAGGGCGGCGCAGGCGGCCCGCTCGCCGTGCTCATCATCGCGATCCTTGCCGCCGAGTGCGGCAAGGCCGTGAGCAAGGAGACGAAGATCGACATTTTGGTCACGCCCGCCGTGACCATCCTGGTCGGCGTCGCGCTCGCCAAGTGGATCGCCCCGCCCATCGGCACGGCGGCCTCGGCATTTGGCATTATCATCGACAATGCGACCAAGCTCCAGCCGTTCTGGATGGGCATTGCCGTTTCCGTGCTCGTCGGCGTCGCGCTCACGCTGCCGATCTCTTCCGCCGCCATATGCTCGGTGCTGGGCCTGACGGGCCTTGCCGGCGGCGCGGCCGTCGCAGGCTGCTGCGCGCAGATGGTCGGCTTCGCCGTGATGAGCTTTAAGGAAAACCGCTGGGGCGGGCTTGTGTCGCAGGGCCTCGGCACGTCGATGCTCCAGATGCCGAACATTGTCAGAAATCCCCGCGTCTGGATCGCGCCGACACTCGCCTCCGCCATCACCGGACCCATCGCCACCTGCGTGTTCCATCTTGAAATGAACGGCGCGCCCATCAACTCCGGCATGGGCACCTGCGGCCTCTGCGGCCCCATCGGCGTGTGGACGGGCTGGGTCTCTCCGAGCGAGGAGGCCATCGCCAAGGGTGCGGCGGCCATGAGCCCAACGGGCTTTGACTGGCTGGGCCTCATCCTCGTCGCCATTGTGCTGCCCGCCATCCTTGCTCCGCTCATCAATATGGTCTGCCGACGCCTCGGGTGGGTCAAGGACGGCGACCTGAAGCTCGACTGAGAAAATAACGTGTAAAAAGTGTGGACTTTTTGTAAAGAATCCCATCAATTATCACAAAAAAAGTAAAATCGGGGAGAATCGGACTTGATTCTCCCCTTTGCTTTTGCTATACTGTCAGACGAAGTGCGTCCGCACTTCAAAATAAACCGGAAAGCGGCCCGCCGCCGACCGGAAAAATAAGGAAGGATAGAAGAATGAAGAAGTTTTTTGCGCTGCTTCTCGCTCTCGTCATGGTTCTGTCCCTCGTTGCCTGCGGTGATAAGAAGACCGACGACAATCAGGGCGACACCAACACTGACGATCAGCAGGGCGGGACCACCACTTACACCAATCCTGACGATATCGACGACAACATGACGTCCGAAGACGGCAAGTATGAGATCGCGTTCGTCACCGACGTCGGCCAGCTGAAGGATAAGTCCTTCAACCAGGGTACCTTCGACGGCGTGAAGCTCTATGCCGCCAACAACGGCCTGAGCTACAAGTACTATCAGCCCGCCAACGGCGATCAGGCTACCGATGACGACCGTTACGACGCCATGAAGGCTGCCGTGGACGGCGGCGCCAAGGTCATCGTCTGCGCCGGCTTCATGCAGGGCACGGCCCTCGAGAAGGCCGCTAAGGAATTCACCGACACCAAGTTCGTCTTCATCGACGGTTGGTCCCTCGGCCTTGACAACGTTGCGGGCATCGCCTTCAACGAAGAGCAGTGCGGCTACTTCGCCGGTTACGCTGTCGTCAAGGAAGGCTATGAGAAGCTCGGCTTCACCGGCGGCGGCGGCGGCACGAACCCCGCCTGCATCCGTTACGGCTGGGGCTTTGCTCAGGGCGCCAACGACGCTGCTAAGGAAATGGATAAGACCGTCGACCTGAACTACTCCTGGGAGTACGGCGCTTCCTTCCAGGCTTCCCCCGAGCTGCAGACCATGGTCTCCGGCTGGTACTCCAACGGCACTGAGATCGTCTTCGCCTGCGGCGGTTCCATGTTCCAGTCCGTCGCCGCTGCCGCTTCCGCTGAGGACGGCAAGGTCGTCGGCGTCGACGTCGACCAGTCCAGCGAGTCCGAGACCGTCGTCACCTCCGCTATGAAGGGCCTGAGCGACGCTGCCGAGTGGGCGATCGCCAAGGTTTACGATGACACCTGGGACGAGATCGGCAATGCTGCCACCTCCCTGGGCGTTGCTGAGAATGCTGTCGGCCTGCCGACCGCTACCTGGTCCATGGAGAACTTCTCCGTTGCCGACTATGAAGACCTCTTCCAGAAGGTCCTCAACGGCGACATCACCATCGACAACAACTCCGAGATGGCCAACCCCGCTGAGGGCGGCCTGACCAACGTCAACGTCAACTACATCGGCGGCTAATTCCCAATAGCGCATACATAAAAAGAACGGAAGACTTCGGTCTTCCGTTCTTTTTCACATTTCTGACAGGGAAAGACATGCGAAAACCTTTTGCTTTTCATCGGAAAACGTGATATAGTATAATGTAATTATGGTTTCCGTCCTCGCAGCGCAGCGCGTGCGGGCCATCAAAACGGAAGGAGGGCGAAAAAACTTGGAGAATCAGTATGCGATCGAAATGCTGAATATCACGAAGAAATTCCCCGGTATTATCGCCAACGACAACATCACTTTACAGCTCAAAAAGGGTGAGATCCACGCCCTGCTCGGTGAAAACGGCGCGGGAAAATCGACCTTAATGTCGGTTCTCTTCGGCCTTTATCAGCCGGAGGAGGGCATCATCAAAAAGGACGGCAAGGTCGTGTCCATCAAGGACCCGAACGACGCCACCGCACTCGGCATCGGCATGGTGCACCAGCATTTCAAGCTGGTGGACGTTTTCACGGTGCTCGACAACATCATCCTCGGCGCGGAGACGACGAAGTGCGGCTTTTTGCAGAAGAAAGAGGCACGCAAAAAGGTCGAGGAGATCTCGAAGCGCTACGGCCTGAATGTCGACCTTGACGCCAAGGTCGAGGATATCACGGTCGGTATGCAGCAGCGCGTCGAAATTCTGAAGATGCTCTACCGCGACAACGAGATCCTCATCTTCGATGAGCCGACCGCGGTGCTCACCCCGCAGGAGATCGAAGAGCTGATGGCCACGATGAAGGAGTTTGCCCGCGAAGGCAAATCCATCCTCTTCATCTCCCACAAGCTCAATGAGATCATGGAGGTTTCCGACCGCGTGAGCGTCCTGCGCAAGGGCAAGTACATCGGCACGGTCAACACGAGCGAGACCACAAAGCAGGAGCTTTCCAACATGATGGTCGGCCGCCCCGTGCAGCTCGAGGTCACGAAGGACGAGGCCAAGCCCGCGGGCGAGGTCTTGAAGGTCGACCACCTCTGCGTCCACTCCCACGTGCAAAAGCGCAACGCCGTGAACGACGTTTCCTTCACCGTCCGCGCGGGAGAGATCGTCTGCATCGCCGGTATCGACGGCAACGGTCAGACCGAGCTTGTCTACGGCCTGACGGGCCTTGACAAGCCATCCTCCGGCACGATCACCCTCTGCGGCAAGGATATCTCTCATGCCTCCATCCGCCACCGCGGCGAGCACATGAGCCACATCCCCGAAGACCGCCACAAGCACGGCCTCGTGCTCGACTTCACACTCGAGCAGAATATGGTGCTCCAGCGCTTCAACGAGCCGCGCTTTGAAAACCACGGCTTTATCAACAACAAGGCTGTGCGCGACTATGCCAACTACCTGATCGACAAGTTCGACGTGCGCAGCGGCCAGGGCGCGATTACGCGCGCGCGTTCCATGTCCGGCGGCAACCAGCAGAAGGCCATCATCGCCCGCGAGGTCGACCGCGACAAGGACCTCATCGTCGCCGTGCAGCCCACGCGCGGCCTTGACGTTGGCGCGATCGAATTCATCCACAGCCAGCTCGTCGCCGAGCGCGACCGCGGCAAGGCGATTTTGCTCGTCTCGCTCGAGCTGGACGAGGTCATGAGCCTCTCTGACCGCATCCTCGTCATGTACGAGGGCGAGATCGTCGGCGAGCTCGACCCGAAGAAAACCACCGTCGAAGAGCTTGGCCTTTACATGGCTGGCGCCAAGCGCATGGCGAAGGAGGAGGCGGCCGTATGAAAAAAGAACACTTCCTGCAAAGCGAAGGCTTCAAGACCGTCGCGGCGTCCGTCCTCTCGATCCTGATCGGCCTCGCCGTCGGCAGCATCGTCATTTTGATCGTCGGCCTCACGAGCCCGAACCTCTCACTCTCCTCGGCGTGGGACGGCATCCGCATCGTGTTCGGTGGCCTGTTCTCCACGGGACGCGACGCCTCCGGCACGCTGACGTGGGGCTTCAACCCGACGAATATCGGCAACATGCTCTTCCGTGCCGCGCCGCTCATCATGACGGGCCTTTCCGTCGGCATGGCGTATAAAACAGGCCTTTTCAACATCGGCGCGCCGGGCCAGTACCTCATCGGTACGCTTGTGTCGCTCTCCATCGCCCTCGGTCTTCCGTCCGAGACGATGTCCACCACGCTCATCTGGCTGCTCGCCTTCCTCGGCGGCACGCTCGCGGGCGCGCTCTGGGGCGCGATCCCCGGCCTTTTCAAGGCCCTGCTCAACATCAACGAGGTGCTCGCCTGTATCATGACGAACTGGATCGCGGCAAACCTCGTCACATGGCTCTTTGATATCAGTAACTTCAAGAACGTCACCGAGTCCACCAAGACCGGCTACATCTACAAGACGGCCTACAACGGCGTTGCCACCGCGAAGATGGGCCTTGACAAGCTGTTTCCGAATTCTCAGGTCAACGGCGGCATCCTCATCGCCGTCATCTTTGCCATCGGCGTTTACGTGATGATGTCCAAGACGACGTTCGGCTATCAGCTCAAGGCCTGCGGCTCCAACCGCCACGCCGCGCGCTACGCCGGTATCGCCGACAAGCGTAACATCGTCATCTCCATGGCCATTGCGGGCGGACTGAGCGCGGCGGGCGCTTCGCTCTACTATCTCTCCGGCAACACAGAGTTCTTCTGGTCCACGTACCAGTCGCTCCCTGCCATCGGCTTCAACGGTATCCCCGTTGCGATGCTCGCCTCCTGTAACCCCATCGGCATCATCTTCACGGCGCTGTTCATGTCGATGCTCGATATCTCGGGTCTGCAGCTGACGAATCTGACGGCCTATAACGAGTACATCACGAACGTCATCATCGCCGTCATCGTGTACCTGAGCGCCTTCTCGCTGGTCATCAAGATGTGGATCGGCAAGCTCGGCAAGAAGAAGGACGACGGCACGGATGCCAACGCGGAGCCCGCACCGGCGGCAGCTTCCGCACCAGCCGGTGCACAAGCGGAAACGGAGAAAGGAGGCGACGCGAAATGACATTCCTCATTCAGCAGACGCTCATTTATGCCGTCCCTCTGATGATCGTGGCGCTTGCGGGCGTGTTCGCCGAGCGCAGCGGTATCATCAACCTGGCGCTGGAAGGTATCATGGTCTTCGGCGCGTTCATCGGCGTCTGGTTCGTGCGCATTCTGCAGACGAGCGACGCCATCCTCTCCCTCAAGCAGAGCGGCAACTGGGTCGCGCTGCAGGGCGTGGAGCTTCTCACGATGCTGGTCGCGGCGGCCTTCGGTGCGCTGTTCTCGCTGCTTCTGAGCTTTGCCTCTATCAACCTGCGTGCCGACCAGACCATCGGCGGCGCGGCGCTGAACCTGATGGCCCCCGCACTGGTGCTGTTCTTCATCCGCATCATCGCCAACCAGAATACGCTGCAGATGATCACGGGCGACGCGGCGAGCTGGTTCATGATCAAAAAGTCTACGCTCGGCATCGACAAGAACACCGACCTCGGCTTTTTCGGCGAGACGTTCGTCAACAAGGTCTACCTTGCGACCTACGTCTGCATCCTGCTTTTCCTCATTCTGTCGATCCTGCTCTATAAGACGCGCTTCGGCCTGCGCCTGCGCGCCTGCGGCGAAAATCCCCAGGCGGCGGATTCGCTGGGCATCAACGTCTACAAGATGCGCTACGCGGGCACGACCATTTCCGGCGCGCTCGCGGGCATGGGCGGCTTCGTCTATGCGCTGACGACGGCAAACTGCGCCTCGAACGGCGACGTGGCGGGCTTCGGCTTCCTCGCACTGGCCGTTATGATCTTCGGCAACTGGAAGCCCGTGAATATCGCGGTCTCCTCGCTGCTGTTCGGCCTCTTCAAGTGCATCGCGGCGAGCTACGCGAGCATCGACATCAACGGCGACGGCGTCTACATGCTCGCCGAGATCGGCATCAGCGCCCATCTCTACCGCATGCTGCCCTACATCGTCACGCTGCTCGTGCTGGCGTTTACGTCCAAGAGCTCCCGCGCCCCCAAGGCTGAGGGCATCCCCTACGACAAGGGCCAGCGCTAAATTACATAAGAAGCGGTATGGCGCAGCCATACCGCTTCATTGCAAAATGAAAGAGAGAAATGTATGGAAGTTAGAGAGATCACAGCGGCAGAGGAGAAGCAGCGTATCGCACGCTTGATTTTAGAATCGCTGCCTGACTGGTTTGGCATTCCAGAGGCGCGCGAGGAATACATCGAAAAGAGTGTTAAGCAGCCGTTTTTCGCCGCGTTCGACGGCGAGAACGCCGTCGGCTTCCTTTACCTTGCCGAAACGGGGAGGGATACGGCGGAACTCTACGTCATGGGCGTTTTGAAAGAATACCACCGCCGCGGCGTCGGCAAGATGCTCTTTGCCGCAGCAAAGCAGCGGGCGAAGGAGCTTGGCTACTCGTTTTTGCAGGTCAAGACCGTGCAGATGGGAAAGTACCCCGAGTACGACGCGACGAACCGCTTCTATCTCGCCCTCGGTTTTGGTGAGTTTGAGGTATTCCCGACGCTCTGGGACGAGTGGAACCCGTGTCAAATCTACGTGATGAGCCTGAAATAAGAAAATGTTGGAACTTTTTCCCACCGTTTTGCGTCTATAAAAGCAGAAAAACAGGGGAGGGAAGCATATGACCGTCCGCGAACCGAAAAAACGCTCTAATTTGCGGCTGAAGCTCGGCGGCGCGTATTTTAGCGCGCAGCGAAAACTCAGATGGCTTTCGATGCGGAAGCATTTTGCGCGCGAGCGCAGCGGGGAAGACTTAGCATATCAGGCGTTTTCCCACCATACGCCGCTCATGCGAAAGCTCAAGGACGTCGACATGCAGCTCCAGCGCAACAAGGTGACGAATCTCCGCCTCGCCTGTGCGCGGCTCGACGGGCTTTTGCTGCGCCCCGGTGAAACGATGAGCTACTGGTATCTCATCGGAAAGCCGACGGCGGGGAAGGGGTATCTGCCCGGCATGATCCTGCGCAACGGCGGATATCTGGCCGCGACGGGCGGCGGGCTCTGCCAGCTCTCGAACCTCATCTACTGGATGACGCTGCACACGCCGCTCACGGTCGTCGAGCGCCACCGCCACGGCTACGACGTCTTTCCCGACGCGAACCGCACGCAGCCCTTCGGCAGCGGTGCGACCTGCTTTTACCCCTATCTTGACCTGATGATCCGCAACGACACACAGGACACCTATCAGATGCGCGTCCGCGTCGGCGAAACGGACCTTGAGGGGGATTGGCGCGTGAGCGCCGAGCCGACCGAGCGCTATGCGGTCGTAGAGCGCAACCACGAGATGCGCGCGCAGTACTGGGGCGGCTACATCCGCCACAACGAGCTCTACCGGCAGACGTTTGATTTGCAGGGCAAGCTGCTCGCGGAGATGCCTGTCGCCGAGAACGACGCGGTGATGATGTATTCGCCGTATCTCGAAGAAAGCAAAAAGGAAGGCTGACAAAGTCAACCTTCCTTTTATCTTATTCAGCCGTTTCGTCCGCATCTTCGGGCGTATCCTCTTCCTCGGGCTCCTCCCACGGCTGCATCGTGGCGACGCAGCGGTTGATGTTCTTGCCCTCGGCATAGAATTTGGCCTCATAGTCAGTCATCACGCCGCAGGGGCCGCTTCCGTGCAGGTCGCGCGTGACCTCGGAAAGGGTGAAGCCGAACTGCGGAATTTCCTCGATCGACCACTCAAACAGCGGGTCGTTGTCGGTCTTGAAATGAATTTGGCCGTTGTCCTTGAGCACCTTGCGGTAGAGCTTCAAGAAATTGCCGTGCGTCAGCCGGCGCTTGGCCTGCCGCTTGGGAGGCCACGGGTCACAGAAGTTGACATAGATGCGGTCGACCTCGCCTGCATCGAAAATTTCGGGCAGCTGGTTGGCGTCGATGTCGATGAAGAAGACGTTGTGCAGCTCTGCCTTCGCCGCGCGCTCCATCGCGACGACCATCGCGTCGGGCACCTTTTCGACCGCGATGAGCAGCACGTCGGGCTCCGCCGCGGCCGTCTCGACGGTGAAGCGGCCCTTGCCGCAGCCGAGCTCCACGCGGATCTCCTTCGCCTCGGGCATCAAGTCGTGCCAGCGGCCCTTGCGCTCGTAGGGGTCCTTGATCTGATACGCCCCGCACCGCTCCATGCGGGGAAGCAGGTTTTTCTTTTTGCGCATTCGCATAGAATGAACCTCGTTTTCCTATAATTAAAGCCTATCATATCGAAAATTGGTGCAAGAGACAAGTCATTTTAAAAATTTTATACAAGAGTTGCTGCATTGGGAGAAAAGATCATTTAAAATGCAGCGTTTCTTGCAATGACACCGGAAAAGTGTGAAACTTTTTTGAAAAAAGTGATTTTTCTCTTGCAAATATGCCTTGCCGCCCATATAATAGGGGGCAGTTGAAGAAGACAGGAGGAGACACACGATGTCTTTTGTCAAATATGAACCCAAGGGCAACATTGCCTATCTCATCATTGACCGCGAAAAGGCGCTCAACGCGCTCAATTCTCAGGTGCTCGCCGATCTCGATGCCGCGCTCGACGCGGTGGACTTAAGCGAGATCCGCTGCCTGATCGTCCGCGGCGCGGGCGAGAAGTCCTTTGTCGCCGGCGCGGACATCGCGCAGATGAAGGAGCTCAGCAAGGAGGAGGCCGAGGCTTTCGGCAAGCAGGGCAACGACGTCATGCGCAAGCTCGAAGCGTTCCCCATCCCGACGATCGCGGCGGTGGGCGGCTATGCCCTCGGCGGCGGCTGCGAGCTCGCGATGAGCTGCGACTTCCGCATCTGCTCCGATACCGCCGTCTTCGGCCAGCCCGAGACAGGCCTTGGCATCACGCCGGGCTTTGGCGGCACACAGCGCCTTGCCCGCCTCGTCGGACCCGGCATGGCCAAGCAGATGATCTACACCGCCCGCAACATCAAGGCGGACGAGGCCTACCGCATCGGCCTTGTCAACGCGGTCTATCCGCTTTCTGACCTCTACGCCGCGGCGGAAAAGCTCGCCGGCCAGATCGCTGGCAACGCGCCCATCGCGGTGCGCGCGTCCAAGCAGGCCATCAACGACGGTCTTCAGGTCGACATTGACCGCGCCGTCGTGATCGAGGAGAAGGCCTTCGGCTCCTGCTTCCAGAGCGCTGACCAGCAGGAGGGCATGGGCGCCTTCCTCGAAAAGCGCAAGCACGAGCCCTTTATCAACAAGTGATTCCATAGAATTATCTATTTATATTGTAGGAGGATACACACAATGAAAGTTGCAGTTTTCGGCGCCGGCACCATGGGCAGCGGCATCGCTCAGGTCTTCGCGGCCAAGGGCCACACCGCTCTGATGTACGCTTCCAGCGTCGCTTCCGCTCAGCGCCACAAGGATAAGCTCGCCGCTTCCCTGCAGAAGCGCGTCGAGAAGGGCAAGATGACCGAAGAGGCCAAGGACGCCATCCTGAACAACATCCTCGTCGAGGAGAAGTCTGCCGCGGCGGACGCCGACCTCGTCATCGAGTGCGTGGCGGAGAACATGGACACCAAGCGTCAGCTCCTCGGCGAGCTCGACGCGATGTGCAAGGAGAGCACCGTCTTCGCGACCAACACCTCTTCTCTGTCCGTCACCGAGATGGGCCTCGGCCTCAAGCACGCCGTCATCGGCATGCACTTCTTCAACCCTGTGCCCAGCATGAAGCTCGTTGAGGTCATCCGCGGCGCCAACACCACGCAGGAGACCTTCGACTTCATCTACAACCTCTCCAAGGAGATCGGCAAGGAGCCTGTCGAGGTCGCTGAGGCTCCGGGCTTCGTCGTCAACAAGATCCTGATCCCGATGATCAACGAGGCCATCGGCCTGGTCGAGACCGGCGTTGCCTCTGTCGAGGATATCGACAAGGCCATGATGCTCGGCGCGAACCACCCCATGGGCCCCCTCGCCCTGGGTGACTTCATCGGCCTGGACGTGTGCCTCGCCATCATGAACGTCCTCTACAGCGAGACCGGCGATCCGAAGTATCGTCCCGCTCTGCTGCTCAAGAAGATGGTCCGCGGCGGCCAGCTCGGCAAGAAGTCCGGCAAGGGCTTCTACGATTACAGCAAGAAGTAATCCGTCCCTAAAAGGATAAAAAGGGGAGGCAGTTTACAAAAACTGCCTCCCCTTTTCTCTTTTGGAATGGAAAGGATTCCTGAAAATGACAGAAAACTGTCATAAAAGGAACGGAAATGTCAAAAAGACTTTAATGAATTCGGCGAAAAGCACGAATTCCAAAAAGGAATGATAGTTCCTCTTGCGAAAATGAAACGCACAGGATATAATGAAAGTCACGGAACTGATTTGTGAAAAATTAGACAATCCAATTATTTTTATAGTGAAGGAGCAAAAGACTATGGATTTCCATCTGTCCAAAGAACATCTGCTGGTCCGCAAAATGTATCGCGAATTTGCAGAAAATGAAGTCAAGCCTTTAGCTGAGGAACTCGATGAGGAAGAGCGCTTCCCCATGGAGACCGTCGAAAAGATGGCCAAGCTCGGCATGATGGGTATTTACTTCCCGAAGCAGTACGGCGGTGCCGGCGGCGATGTTCTCAGTTATGCCATGTGCGTGGAGGAGCTCGCTAAGGTTTGCGGCACCACCGCTGTTATCGTTTCCGCCCACACCTCCCTCTGCTGCGCTCCCATTTTCGAGAACGGCACCGAGGAGCAGAAGATGAAGTATCTGCCTGACCTTCTGTCCGGCCGCAAGATCGGCGCGTTCGGTCTGACCGAGCCCGGCGCCGGTACCGACGCCTCCGGCCAGCAGACCACCGCTGTCAAGAACGAGAACGGCGACTACGTCCTCAACGGCAGCAAGTGCTTCATCACCAACGGTAACGTTGCCTCCACTTTCGTCGTGTTCGCCATGACCGACAAGAGCAAGGGCAACCACGGCATCACCGCCTTCATCGTTGAGAAGGACTTCCCCGGCTTCTCCACCGGTAAGCACGAGAAGAAGATGGGTATCCGCGGCAGCTCTACCTGCGACCTCGTCTTCGAAGACTGCGTCGTCCCCAAGGAGAACCTGCTCGGTAAGGAAGGCGAAGGCTTCAAGATCGCCATGAAGACCCTCGACGGCGGCCGTATCGGTATCGCCTCCCAGGCTCTCGGTCTTGCCGAGGGCGCCATCAACGAGGCTGTCAAGTACACCAAGGAGCGTATCCAGTTTGGTCGCCGCCTGAGCCAGTTCCAGAACACCCAGTTCCAGCTGGCCGACATGCACACCCGCACTCAGGCTGCCCAGTACCTCGTTTACGCTGCCGCTATGAAGAAGCAGAATCACGAGGATTACTCCATGGACGCTGCCATGGCCAAGCTCTTCGCGGCCGAGACCGCTTCCGACGTCACCCGCCGCGCTGTTCAGCTCTTCGGCGGCTATGGCTACACCCGTGAGTATCCCGTTGAGCGCATGATGCGCGATGCCAAGATCACCGAGATCTACGAGGGCACTTCCGAAGTCCAGCGTATGGTCGTTGCCAAGTATCTTGGTGTGAACTAAAAAAGGAGGTAAAGATATAATGAAGATTCTTGTTTGCGTTAAGCAGGTCCCCGATACCTCCGGTAAGGTTGCCGTCAATCCCGATGGTACCCTGAACCGCGCTTCCATGCAGACCATCATCAACCCCGATGATATGAACGCCGTTGAGGCCGCTCTCAAGCTCAAGGATGAGCTGGGCTGCAAGGTCACCGTCGTCACCATGGGTCCCCCGCCGGCAGAAGGTATGCTGCGCGAGCTGATGGCCATGGGCGCTGATGACGGCTATCTCGTTTCCGCCCGTGAGTTCGGCGGTTCCGATACTTACGCCACCTCCCAGATCCTTGCCGCCGCTCTCGACACCATCGGTCTCGATGACGACGACATCGTCTTCTGCGGCCGTCAGGCTATCGATGGTGATACCGCTCAGGTCGGTCCTCAGATCGCTGAGAAGCTGCACCTGCCCCAGATCACCTATGCCGCCGATGTGAAGAAGGAAGGCGACACCCTGACCGTCAAGCGCATGCTCGAGGACGGCTATATGACCATCAAGGCTCAGACCCCGTGCCTGATCACCTGCATTAAGGAGCTCAATACTCCGCGTTACATGAGCGTCTCCGGTGTGTTTGAGTGCTACTCCAAGCCCATGACCGTTCTGGACTACAACGCCCTGAAGGATCACCCCCTCATCGACGCTACCACCATCGGCCTCAAGGGATCCCCGACCAACATCCTGACCTCCTTCACGCCTCCCCAGAAGGGCGCTGGCCAGATGCTCGAGGGCAACGACATGGCTACCTGCGAGAAGCTCGCCGGCATCCTGCTCGAAAAACACATCATTTAAGGAAAGGAGATCAATACGATGCGTAACGAAGTGAAACTTGCTAATCCCAACTATGACTCCTCCAAGATCGAAGAGTTCAAGAACGTATGGGTCTTCTGCGAACAGCGTCAGGGCCAGATGATGTCCACCTCCTATGAGCTGATCTCCGAAGGCCGCAAGCTGGCGGACGAGCTGGGCGTAAAGCTCTGCGGTCTGCTGGTCGGCGACAATGTCGGCGATCTCGCCGAGAGCATTGGCGGCTACGGCGCTGATGAGGTCATCGTCTGCGACCACCCCCTGCTGAAGAACTACACCACCGACGCCTATGCCAAGGTCATCTGCGACGTCATCTCCGAGATGAAGCCCGAGGCCTTCCTCATCGGCGCGACCAACATCGGCCGTGACCTCGGCCCCCGCTGCGCAGCCCGTCTGCACACCGGCCTCTGCGCCGACTGCACCCACCTCGACGTTGACATGCCCATCTACAAGGACTTCCTGCGCGGCGCTTCCACGCTGCCCGAGGCCAAGATCGACGGCATGGCCACCGCGAAGGTCATGGGTAAGGACCACGATGTCTCTCGCGACCTGAAGATGACCCGTCCCGCGTTCGGCGGCAACCTGATGGCTACCATCATCTGCCCGCGCTTCCGTCCCTCCATGGCGACGGTCCGTCCCGGCGTTATGAAGAAGGCTGCTTACGACGAGGCGAAGGCAAAGGCCGTTAAGGTCACCAAGTACGACGTCAAGCTCGACGCCGCCGATCTCCAGACCGAGGTCGTCGAGGTCGTCAAGGCTGCCAAGAAGCTCGTCGACCTGGTTGGCGCTGACTATATCGTCTCCGTCGGCCGTGGTATCTCCAAGGACGTCGAGGGCGGCATCAAGCTCGCTCACGAGCTCGCCGATGTGCTCGGCGGCGTTGTTGGCGGCTCCCGTGTTGCCATCGACTCCGGCTGGCTCACTGCCGACCATCAGGTCGGTCAGACCGGTAAGACCGTCCACCCGAAGGTCTACGTCGCTCTCGGTATCTCCGGCTCCATCCAGCACAAGGCCGGTATGAGCGAGTCCGAGTGCATCATCGCGGTCAACAAGAACGACACCGCGCCGATCTTCGAGATCGCCGACTACGGCATCTGCGGCGACCTGTTCAAGGTCACCCCGATGCTGATCGAGGCCTTCAAGGCCGCGAAGGCGAGCAAGTAAAATACTCAAAAAAAGAGGACACCGTAAGGTGTCCTCTTTTTTTGCTTTTTACACCCGCTGCGCGCAGAAATTGCTTGCCGCAGGCAAGCAATTTCCACACTTGCGGGCGAGAAGTATTTTTCTGACGCACATGTCGTCAGAAAAATGATTAAGATAAATTTGCGCCGGAGGCGCAAATTTGGAAAGCGTGGTTTTGACAAAATTTACGTCTGGTTTCTTCTTGTTTCGTGCGCATACTATTGCTTGGGTATCGCGGGAGATGAACGTAAGGAGAAATGCAGCAATGAAGCAGACCCTTGCCATGCTTTTTGTGACGGCGCTGCTGCTCTTCTCGCTCGCGGGCTGCGGGGAGAAGAAGGACAGCAACACCGCCAACGGCCCGTCGACCAGTACGACCGACAACGGCGCGGCGGACAGCGGCAAAAAAAAGGATAACATGCCGGGCGACGACATGAGCGGCGAAAACAAAAAAGACGACAGCGTGACCGGCGACGGCATGATGGGCGACGACATGGACGGCGACGGAGAGAATACGACGCGCAGCGTCGACCGCCGCAATGCCGCCGCGAGCGCCAGCGACCGCAGCCGCTATTTTGGCAGCGACAAGACCATCACGCACGAAAACGGCAACCTCTACGGCAAGACCTATCTGAACCCCGAGACGGAAAAGAGCGCGAACGCGCAGCTGCGCAGCAACGGACGCAGCCTGACCGGCATCACGAACGACGAGCTCTATTCCTATGACCTCCGCTACCGGCAGATGCTTTCCAACGGCCGCGTGCACGACACGGACGGCTTTTTGTTCGACGGCGAAAATACGCACTACAACACCTTAAAGTGAAGAAAGCGGGAGCGGCATGCTCCCGCTTAGCTTTTGCCGTATTGACGAACCGCATTCACCTGGATATAATGAAATACAACAGAAAGGAAGTGCCGCCCTATGGATCGTGAGCTCCGCGTTGTTCTCTCCGCCCGTGTGTTTTCCGACCAGAAATGCTTTGGCCCCGGCGTGTCCCAGCTTTTGAAGCGCGTAGACGAGCTGCATTCGCTGCGCGCGGCGGCGCTGTCGATGTCCATGGCCTATTCCAAGGCGTGGACGGTCGTCCGCAATGCCGAGGACGGGCTGGGCTTCCATCTTTTGACCTCCACGGCGGGCGGCAAGCACGGCGGCGGCGCAGAGCTGACGGACGAGGCGCGGCAGATGATCGCCGCCTACGACGCCTACTGCGAAAAGCTGCGCGCCTACGGTGCTGCGCTTTTTGAGGAGACATTCGCTTTCTACAACGATATCCCGAAGCACGAGCTGCACCGAAAGGAGAGAACGCATGATTGACAAGCTTTGCGTCTGCGGCCACGCGATGGAGGATCGCGGCGCGCAGACGCTCGAGATGAACGGCTCGAGCCTCGGCTCAAACCTATGGACTGACCATGTCGAGGTCGACGTGTACATCTGCCCCTGGTGCGGCCGCATGGCATTTTTTGAGCCGGAGGCGATCCGCAAGCGCCGCTTTTCAGATGCCTGCGAAGGAAAAACGATAGAGGAGCTGCGCGCGCTCCTTTACGACAGCAATCCCGAGCTCTTGCAGGACGCCGCGCGCGAGCACATCGAAGAGCTCGAAGCCGACGCGCGCTATAGAGCGGAGCAGGAGAGGGAAGAGGCGGAAAGGCGCGCAAAGCGCAAAAAACTCTTTTCGGGCATTCTCGGCAGAGACGAGGACGACGGCAAGCCGCCCAAAAACCGCCCGCCGGAGTTTTGATGAATTTATTGTAAAAGTGCGCACACTGTGCGCACTTTTTGCTTGACAAACGGGCGCGGCGGGTGTACACTCCCATCATCAAAATGGCACGGATAGGGAAGAAACCGATATTTCCCCGCGCAGAGAGGGATGCATTTGCTGCGAGCATCCTGCGGAAGAGACCGGCAGTACCACCCTTGAGCCGCCCGCGAAACAAGCGGGACGGGATCGCCCGTTACAGCGGACACAAGCGGCGCAAAATGCGCAAGCAGGGTGGAACCGTGGAGTATTTCAATGCTTCACCCCTGAGAACATCGGGGGTGGAGCTTTTTTGCACCCTCAAGTGAAAATGGAGGTAAATAACATGTCTGAAGAAGTCAAGGTCAACGAAGAGAACCAGTTTACGTTTGAAAATCCCGAATACCGCAAGACCTACTGGCACACCTGCTCCCACGTGCTGGCGCAGGCCGTCAAGCGCCTCTGGCCCGAGGTGAAGCTCGCCATCGGCCCGAGCATCGACAACGGTTTCTACTACGATATGCTCGCCCCGTTCTCCTTCACGCCGGAGAATTTGGCTGAGATCGAAGCCGAGATGCGCAAGATCTGCAAGGAAAAGCTCAAGCTCGAGCGCTTTGAGCTTCCGCGCGCCGAGGCCATCAAGTTTATGGAGGAGAAAGACGAGCCGTTCAAGGTCGAGCTCATCAACGACCTGCCCGAGGACGCCGTCATCAGTTTCTACAAGCAGGGCGAGTTCACCGACCTCTGCGCCGGTCCGCACCTCGACTCCACCGGCCGCATCAAGGGCAACGGCATCAAGCTGACCGCCTGCAACGCCGCCTACTGGCGCGGCGACTCGAACCGCGAGGTGCTCCAGCGCATCTACGGCGTCGCCTTCCCGAAGAAGGAAGAGCTGGACGCCTACCTCGCCCAAGTCGAAGAGGCCAAGAAGCGCGACCACAACAAGCTCGGCCGCGAGCTCGAATACTTCACCACCGTCGACTGCATCGGTCAGGGTCTTCCGGTGCTGCTGCCCAAGGGTGCGCGCGTCGTGCAGGTGCTCCAGCGCTGGGTCGAGGATGTGGAGCAGAAGCGCGGCTATCTTCTCACCAAGACCCCGCTGATGGCCAAGCGCGACCTTTACAAGATCTCCGGCCACTGGGATCACTATCTCGACGGCATGTTCATCCTCGGCGACCCGTATGACGAGACGAAGGAGTGCTTCGCTCTGCGCCCGATGACCTGCCCGTTCCAGTATCAGGTCTACCTGAACCGGCAGCGCTCCTACCGCGACCTGCCGATGCGCCTGGGCGAGACCTCGACGCTGTTCCGCAACGAGGATTCCGGCGAGATGCACGGCCTGATCCGCGTGCGTCAGTTCACGATCTCCGAAGGCCACCTCGTCCTGCGCCCCGACCAGCTCGAAGAGGAGTTCAAGGGCTGCCTCGACCTTGCCAAGTACTGCCTCGGCACCGTCGGCCTTCTTGACAAGTGCACGTTCCGCTTCTCCCAGTGGGATCCCGCAAACCCGAACAACAAGTACGAGGGCACGAAGGAGCAGTGGGATCACGCCCAGAGCGTGATGGAGCGCATCCTCAAGGATCTCGACGTCGACTACACCGTCGGCATCGACGAGGCCGCGTTCTACGGCCCGAAGCTCGACATCCAGTATAAGAACGTCTACGGCAAGGAGGACACCCTCGTCACCATCCAGATCGACATGTTGCTCGCCGAGCGCTTCGGCATGTACTACATCGACGAAAATGGCGAGAAGAAGCTGCCGTACATCATCCACCGCACGTCTCTTGGCTGCTACGAGCGCACGCTCGCCTACCTCATCGAGGAGTACGCCGGCGCGCTGCCGACGTGGATGGCGCCCGAGCAGGTGCGCTTCCTGCCCGTCACCGACCGCGCCGCCGACTACTGCGCCGAGCAGGCCAAGAAGCTCGAGGACATGGGCTTCCGCGTCGAGGTCGACTACCGTAACGAGAAGATCGGCCGCAAGATCCGCGACGCGCAGATGGAGAAGGTCCCCTACATGGTGGTCGTCGGCGACCGCGACATGGAGAACGGCACCGTTTCCCCGCGCCACCGCGCGGACGGCGACCTTGGCGCGATGAGCATGGACGAGTTCTCCGCGCTTCTCAAGCAGGTCGTGGACAACAAGGAAAAGAAATAATAGCATACCGATTTTGCATAATTAACATTTGAGCCTTTCATGAAATCAGGGCGGCGCTTTGCCGCCCTGATTTTTTATACCTAAAGAAAAAAATGAAAACCTGACAAATGTTTAACGAAATAATCGGTCGAATGATGACGGAATTCAACGATAATTTGGCGAAATATCCAAAAAAGTAAAAACGTCTTGCAATGGACCTGTCATTCAGCTATAATGAAACTGCCTGAAAGAGGCAAGTAAATTTCGGAATTCAACGCTTCTCCAACGTAGGTGCTCCGAAGCGCCCCCACGCGGCGGAGCATGTGCCGGTGAAGCGGTGAATGCCGGAAGAATCAAAAAGGAGATTGCGTATGAAAAAGTTTTTAGCTCTGATCCTCTCTCTCGCGATGGTCTTCGCGCTGGTCGCCTGCGGCGGTGAGAAGACGGACGACAGCCAGAACAACGACGGCGACACCAGCTCCGATTCCCCCGTCGCGATCACTCTGGCGACCGGCGGTACCTCCGGTACCTACTATGCTGTCGGCGGCGTTCTCAAGACCGTCCTCGACTCCAAGCTGACCCTTTCCACCCTCAATGTTGAGTCCACCGGCGCTTCCGTCGCGAACGTCAACATGATCACCGACGGCGAGGCTCAGATGGCCATTCTGCAGTCCGACGTTATCAACTACGCGCACGAGGGCACCAACTCCTTCGACGGCGCTCCCGAGACCAACGCTCTTTGGGTCGCCGGTATCTACAACGAGACCGTTCAGATCCTTGCCAAGCCCGGCATCAACACCGTGTCCGACCTCAAGGGCAAGACCATCTGCGTCGGTGACGTTGGTTCCGGTACCGAGATCAACGCCTGGCAGGTGCTCGGCGCTGCGGGTCTTACCAAGGACGACGTCAATGCGGTGAACGGCTCCTTCCAGGATGGCGTTGACCAGCTCAAGGACGGCAAGATCGACGCCGCCTTCACTGTCGCCGGTGCTCCCACGACCGCTATCGTCGACTATGCCACCACCAACACCCTCAACCTCGTCTCCCTGAGCGACGATGAGCTCGCCGCCATCCAGGAGGCCTATCCGTTCCTGATCCGTGACGACCTGGCTGCCGGCACCTACACCGGTCAGGATGCCGATGTCACCTGCGTCGCTATCCAGGCTACTCTGGTCGCTTCCGAAGAGCTGAGCGAGGATGTCGTTTATGAGTTCGTCAAGGCCATGTTCGACAACAAGGACGCTCTGACCGAAGGCCACGCCAAGTTCGGCTTCCTCGATCCCGAGGCTGCTTCCGCTGGCGCTACCGTCACCATGCATCCCGGTGCTGAGAAGTACTACAAGGAAGTTGGCGTCCTGTAAGCAGGATCGCTACCGTGTATTGACGTGAATTCTCATCTGCGGAAATACATAATTGCGGCCGCTGCAATAATAACGATTATTGCAGCGGCCGCCGTGCTTCTTCCTCGCTCTGGCTACTATCTGACCCTGCGCAACCGCGACACCGGCGAGGTCTACGCCCGGTACAAAATGGGCGAGGGAGACCGCTTTTCCGTGACCTTTATCCATTCCGTGAACAAATATCCCCTGACCGATACCTACGAGATCGAAAACAAAACGATCTATGTGGAGGAGACGACCTATTGCTCCTTTGGCGCAGGCGTGCAGACGGAGCTCAACCCCGGCGAAACGCTTGACAAGGTCTATGTGGACCGCCCCGATTACAAGGGCTGGGCAATGGTCATCCGAAACATCCATCAGGACAGGACAAACGTCGGCTACATTGTCGGTACGGTCTCTGACCATGTACTCAATGTAAACGGCGAGGATGTCAGTCTGCGTGATTTGTGTGGAAAAAACGCGCCTGTGCGTTTTAATTACGAATTCTGGCTCGTCTGAGCGCACGGACGCTCTCAAATAGAATTAGGAGGAAATTGCATCATGGCTGAAAACGAAAAGCTCAACAATGTTGCAGTCGACAACGACGTCGGCACCATGGAAGACGTCGATGCGATCATGAAAAAGTACGACCGTGAGTCGAACACGCGCGTCTGGGAGGGGACTCCCCGCAAGATTCTGCGTGTCCTTACGGCACTGTTCGGCATTTTCCTGATCGTGATGAACATGTGGATCAAGATGGACGAGCGTGCGCGCCGTCCGCTCTTCCTCGGCCTGGTCATCATTCTCGTGTTTATTTACTACCCCATCAAGAAGGGCTCTCAGAAGGTCAACTACATGCCTTGGTACGATATCGTCATGGCGGCAGTCGGCGCGTTCTGCTTCTTCTTCTACCCCTTAAATCTTGAAAAAATCGTGTCTGCCGGTACGCGAATCCAGAAGGCCTTTGTCGTGCAGATCGGCAGCATTTCTATCCCCCTTCTGATCGTATTTGCAATCATCGGCACTTTGATCCTCGTCGAGTGCTGCCGCCGCGTGGTCGGTATGCCGATCATCTGCGTAGCGGCGGTGTTCGTGCTCTACGCCTTCTTAGGCGCGGGCAAGGACTTAAAGACCGTTATGTATAACCTCTTCTACACCACGACCGGTATCCTCGGCACCCCAATCGGCGTCTGCTCGACCTACATCGCGCTGTTCGTCATCTTCGGCGCCTTCCTGGAGGCCACGGGTGTTGCAAACTTCTTCATCGACTGCGCGAACGCGCTGGTCGGCTGGGCGTCCGGCGGTCCTGCAAAGGTCGCGGTCGTTTCCTCTGCCCTCTGCGGCATGGTCTCCGGTTCCTCCGTCGGTAACACCGTTACCACCGGTTCCGTCACCATCCCGATGATGAAGAAGACCGGTTATCCCCCGGAGTTTGCCGGCGCGGTCGAGGCTGCGTCCTCCACCGGCGGTCAGATCATGCCCCCGATCATGGGCGCTGCGGCGTTCCTGATGGCGGAAATGGTCGGCGTTCCCTATGCTGATATCATCGTGCGTGCAATTCTGCCTGCATTCCTGTACTTCCTCGGCATCTTCCTCGGCGTGCACTTCAAGGCCAAGAAGCTCGGCCTCAAGGGCCTGCCCCGCGAAGAACTCCCCAAGTGGAAGATCCTGCTCCCGCAGATCTACCTCATCCTCCCGCTGGTCGTTCTGGTCTACATGATCATGATCGGCTTCACGATGGCCACCGCCGCCGTGTACGCGACCCTTTACTGCGTGGTCGTCGCCATGATCAGCCGTGAAGAGGGCAAGAAGAAGCTCGTCATGGCCATCCCCCTGATCCCGCTTCTGTTCATGACCCTCATGAGCCGCAGCTTCGAGCCGGGCACCTTCATGGGCGAGAACGGCAGCACGCTCTGCCTTGCCATCGCCTTCGCGCTGCTGGTCGTCAACTACGCCATCAGCAAGCCCAACGTCAAGAGCCTGCCCACCATCATCGACGCGTTTGAAAACGGCGGCAAGAACTGCCTGAGCGTCGGTATCGCCTGCGGTATGGCTGGTATCATCGCCGGCGTCGTCACCATGACCGGTCTCGGCCAGGTGCTCATCGGCGCGATCGTCGGTCTGTCCAACGGTCACCTGATCATCGCTCTCGTGCTGACGATGCTCTGCTGCATCGTGCTCGGCATGGGCGTTCCCACCACCGCGAACTACATCATCATGGCCACCACCTGCGCGCCGATCCTTGCCTCCGGCATGGGTCTCAACCTGATGGCTGCCCACATGTTCTGCTTCTACTTCGGTATCGTCGCAGACATCACCCCGCCCGTTGCGCTGGCTGCCTACGCCGGTTCCGCCATCGCCAAGGCTCCCCCGATGAAGACCGCTTGGAACGCGACCCGTCTCGCGATCGCGGCGTTCATCATCCCCTACATCTTTGCTTACAATAACGCCCTGATCTTCGTTGGCAGCGACGTCAACTTCCTGAGCGTTGCCTCCATCGTCATCTCCGCGACCCTCGGTATGGCGTCTATCGCCTCCGGCCTGATGGGCTACCTGATCCGCGACATGAAGGCGATCAGCCGCGTCGCACTGGTCATCGGCGGCCTGCTGATGGTCATCCCCGGCACGGTCACTGACCTTGCGGGTCTTGCGGTGCTGGTCGTCGTCCTCGTTCTCCAGCGTATCGAGAACAAGAAGGACAAGGCGGCTGCGTCCGTGTAACGCAAAGCATCCTGCTAATGAAAAAGAGACCGCTTCGGCGGTCTCTTTTTTTGCATGTGCGCCGCTTTTCAAGCATAGACTGGAAACGACGGGAGGTTTTGCACATGCCCAGAATTTATTTGAGTCCCTCCACGCAGGATTGGAACCCGTATGTCGACGGCAGTGGCAGCGAGGAATACTGGATGAATCTGTTGGCCGACACGCTCGAGCCGTACCTTTACGCAAACACCATCTCCTTTGTGCGCAACACGCCGGAGATGACCGCGGCCTCGTCCATCGCGCAGGCGAACAGCCTCGGCGGCTTTGACTTTTACCTTGCCCTGCACTCCAACGCCTCGGGGGAGGGGCAGGCGGGGAAGAACCGCGGCATCATCGTCTTTTACTATCCCACGAGCAGCGACGGAAAGCGTGCTGCCGAGCTCTTCGCCGCGCAGCTGCGCATGGTCTACCCGCTGCCTGCAAAGGTGACGACGCAGGCGACCACAACGCTCGGCGAGGTGCGGCGGCCCAGATACCCTGCGAATCTCATCGAGCTCGGCTATCACGACAATTACGACGATGCGCGCTGGATCGAAAATAACCTCGACGCCGCGGCGCAGGCCATCGCGCGGGGACTGACGGAGTATTTCGGCCTGCCGTTCATTTACCCGCAGCTCGTGCGCACCGGCGTCGTCACGACCGAGGGCTCAGCCCTGCGCCTGCGAAGCTACCCGGGCATCGACGGGGAAACAGTCGGCAGCATCCCGAACGGCGAAAGCGTGCAGGTCTATGGCAGCTATCAGGGCTGGTACTCCGTGGGCTACGACGACCAGCTCGGCTACGCGGCGCAGGCCTACATCGCGGTGTGACATTCGCCCGTTTCCGATATTTTCCGAACGCGACTTTTCCTTGACAGCTGGTCATAAAAAGTTTACAATGTTTTTTGGATTTATGGAGGGGAGAGAAGGGGAATCTCCCGTTTATGATTCAAAAACCCAACGATAGATCAATCGCATCGATCAAAAAAAGCACACAGGAGGAATCGCATGATCAGCTATCTCTACGCTGCGCTTATCGCGGTGGGGACGCTCGTCATTGGCATTCTTCTTGGTATTTGGATTCGCAAGAGAGCCGCTAAGCGCGCCGAGGAGAAGATCTCCAACGCCGATGAAGAGGCTCTTCGTATTGTCAACGAAGCGATCAAGAGCGCTGAAAACAAGAAACGCGAAGTCATGTTGGAGGCAAAGGAAGATATCCTGCGCTCCAGAAACGAATACGAGAAGGAAGTCAAGGAACGCCGCGCCGAGCAGCAGAAGCAGGAGCGCCGGCTCCAGCAGAAGGAGGAGAACCTCGACCGCAAGACCGACGCGCTGGAAAAGCGCGAGGAGGCTCTCAACCAGAAGCATGCCGCTCTGGACAAGGAAAACGAAGAAATCAAGATCATCAAGCGCAGCCAGACCGAAATGCTTGAGCGCATTTCCGGTTTTACTGCCGAAGACGCCAAGAAGTACCTGATCGAGCAGGTCGAGAGCGAAGTGACGCACGAGACCGCGCTCAAGATCAAGGAGCTGGAGCAGCGCGCCAAGGACGAGGCCGATTCCCGCGCCCGCGAGATCGTCGCCTCTGCCATCCAGCGCTGCGCTGCCGACCATGTTGCCGAGATCACCGTCAGTGTGGTGCCCCTGCCCAATGACGAGATGAAAGGCCGCATCATCGGCCGCGAAGGCCGCAACATCCGCACGATCGAAACGCTCACGGGCGTCGACCTCATCATCGACGACACGCCCGAGGCGATCACCGTCTCGTGCTTCGAGCCCGTGCGCCGCGAAGTCGCGCGCCTGGCGCTCGAAAAGCTCATCGCCGACGGCCGCATCCATCCCACGCACATTGAAGAGATGGTCAACAAGGCCCGCCGCGAGGTGGACGCCATCATCAAGTCTGAGGGCGAGCGCGCCGTGCTGGAGACCGGCATCCGCGGCCTGCACCCCGAGCTTGTGAAGATGCTCGGCCGCCTGCATTACCGCACGAGCTACGGCCAGAACGTCCTGCAGCACTCTATCGAGGTCTCGCACCTTGCGGGCATGATGGCCGCCGAGCTGGGCGCGGACGTTTACGCCGCCAAGCGCGCAGGCCTGCTGCACGATATCGGCAAGGCCGTCGACCACGAGATGGAGGGTACGCATGTCGCCCTCGGCGTCGAATTTTTGCGCAAGTACCACGAAAAGGACGACATCATCCATGCTGTGCAGGCGCACCACAACGACGTGGAGCCGCAGACCATCGTTGCCTGCCTCGTGCAGGCGGCGGATGCGATCTCTGCCGCCCGTCCCGGCGCCCGCCGCGAGAATCTGGAGAACTACATCAAGCGCCTCGAGCAGCTTGAGGAGATCACCGGCAGCTATCCCGGCGTCGACAAGGCCTATGCCATTCAGGCCGGCCGCGAGGTGCGCGTGATGGTCAAGCCCGACCAGGTCAGCGAGGACCAGATGGTCATTCTGGCGCGCGAGCTTGCCAAAAAGATCGAGGAAGAGATGGAATATCCCGGCCAGATCAAGGTGCACGTCCTGCGCGAGACGACCGCTGTCGAATACGCGAAATAAGAAAGAAGCTCTGCCGAATGGCAGAGCTTTTTTTGCGCCTTTCTTGCGTTTTTGACCGCGGCTTGCTATACTGGAGAAAACGCAAAGCGGAGGAACGCCATGCTCTACAATATTCTGGCCATCGGCGATGTGGTGGGCGGCTGCGGCGTCAGCTGCCTCGAGCGCCATCTGCGCGCCGTGAAAAAACTCAAGAACATCCACTTCACCGTGGTCAACGGCGAGAATGCCGCGATGGTCGGCCTGACGCCGAACGACGCCGAGCGCATCTTCTCCGCGGGAGCGGACGTCATCACGCTTGGCAACCACACATTCGGCAAGATGCAGATCACCGACTACCTCGACGACTGCCCGTATATTCTGCGGCCGCACAATCTCGGCGCGCGCGTGCCGGGGAGGGGCTACGGCGTTTTCGACTGCGGGCGCGCCCGCATCGCGGTGATGAACCTCATCGGCCGCTGCGACCTTGCGTTCCATGCGGACAATCCATTCAAAACGGCGGATGAGCTGCTCAAAAGCGGCGAAAAGCCGACGTTCACGCTGCTTGACTTCCACGCCGAGGCGACGAGCGAAAAGCTCGCCATGGCCTATTACCTCGATGGCCGCGTCAGCGCCATCTGGGGCACGCACACCCATGTGCCGACGGCGGACGAAGAGGTCTTCCCCAAGGGGACGGGCTACCTCACGGACCTCGGCATGACGGGGGCTGTGCGCAGCGTGCTCGGTATCAAGCCCGAGCAGTCGGTCGAGACGTTCCTCGGCGGCCTCCCGGGCCGCTACCGCGAGCCGGAGAAGAGCGCCGGCAAGATGCAGGGAGCGATTTTTACATTGGATGACGCGACGGGGCTCTGCGTGGGCGTCGAGCGCGTCGATGTGCGCTGAAAAAGCGCAAAATAGAAAGGAACAACGCAAATGTCCATCGAAAAAGTGAGAGCGTATTTTGAACATTTCGGCATCGCCGACCGCATCCGCGAGTTCGACGTGTCGAGCGCGACGGTCGAGCTGGCCGCCGTCGCCGTCGGCGTGGAGGGCGCGCGCATTGCGAAGTCCATGAGCTTCAAGCTCGCGGACGACGAGCCCATCATCATCGTGACGGCGGGGGACAGGAAGATCGACAACGCCAAGTACAAGGCGTATTTCCACGTGAAAGCAAAGATGCTGACCTTTGACGAGGCCTGCGCATTCACCGGCCACGCGCCGGGCGGCGTGTGCTCGTTTGCGCTGCCGGAGAATGTGAAGAACTATCTCGATGTGTCGCTCAAGCGCTTCGACACGGTTTTCCCCGCGGCGGGCAGCGCGAACAGCGCCATCGAGATGACCTGCGACGAGCTTGAGAAGTATTCCTCAAACTTTGTCGCCTGGGTCGACGTGTGCAAGGAGAAAGCGCCCGCCCCGCAGGCGTGAGAGGAGAGAACACATGAGCGTGAAGATCGTCCACGCGGCGGACTTCCATTTGGACAGCGCGTTCGGCGCGCTGAGCGCCGAGCAGGCGCGCCAGCGCCGCCGCGAGAGCCGCGAGCTGCTGACGAGACTATCGAATTACGTGAATCAGAACGGCGTCGATTTCGTGCTGCTTGCGGGTGACCTGTTTGACAGCGATACGACCTATCGCGAGACGCTGGAAGCGCTCTCTGAGGCGCTGGGCGCAATGCAGGCGCGAGTGTTCATCGCCCCCGGCAACCACGACCCGTACAGCGCGAAGTCGGCCTACGCGACGCTTTCCTGGCCGGAGAACGTGCACGTCTTCACGTCGAAGACGGTCGAGCGCGTGGAGCTGCCGGAACTCGGGTGCGCCGTGTACGGAGCGGCGTTTACCGCGCCGGTGCAGGATGAGAGCCTGCTTGCGGGCTTCCGCGCACCGGAGGACGATTTCATCCATCTGATGGTGCTGCACGGTGATATCTCCGCCACGGAATCGCGCTACGATCCCCTCACGAAAGAGCAGATCAAGGAGAGCGGGATCGACTATCTTGCGCTCGGCCACACACACCAGTTCGGCGGTTTCCTGCGCGAAGGGCAGACGATCTACGCCTACTCCGGCTGCCCGGAGGGCCGCGGTTTCGACGAGCTGGGCGAAAAGGGCATCCTTACGGGCACGGTGGAGCGCGGGAAGGCCGAACTTTCGTTTGTGCCGTTCGCGCGCAGACGGTATGAAATCCTGAACGTCGATGTGACGGGAAGATCGGCGGAGGACGCGCTGCGAGCAAGCCTGCCGGATGCGACTGTGCGCGATATTTACCGCATTATTTTCACCGGAGAGACGGATGAGCGCGGGCTTGATCTCAAGTCAATCGAAGAGCAGTTTGCGCCCGACTTCTTCCACTTGGAGCTGCGCGATGAGACGCGCATTGGCGAGGACGTCTGGGCGCGGGCGCAGGAGGATTCGCTGCGCGGCCTGTTCCTGCGTGAGCTGCGCACGAAATTCGATGTTGCATCCTCGGACGACGAGCGCGCGAAGATCAGCCTCGCCGCGCGCTTCGGCCTTGCTGCGCTCGATGGGCGCGATTTGTGAGGAGGAGAACTATGTCGATCTGGTACAGCCGGCGGAAAAAGGAAGAAAAGTCCCTGCGCCTTGCGGCGGCGGGGAAGTCCGCGTTCTGCTTTGCAGAGCTTCATTATGACGCGCGCAGCCTTGCGCACGCCGCGGGAGTCGCGGCGGAGAGAGCGCTCCGCCTTTATCGCAAAATTGACCGAAAAAGATAAGGAAACAACCGAAAAAGGCCGAAAGGAAGCCCCTTTCGGCCTTTTTGAGAGGATATTAAGTAAGAATTAAGAAACAATCGCTGTTTTTGTTTGAAAACGGCTGATACAATGACCAACATGAGGTGAGAAAATGTACAACATTCTGATTTGTGACGACGAACAGGACATTGTCAACGCGCTCAAGATCTATCTCTCCGGCGGGGACTACTGCCTGTTTGAGGCGAGCAACGGGCGCGAGGCGCTGGAGGTCGTGGAGAAGAACGACATCCATCTGATCCTGATGGACATCATGATGCCCCAGCTCGACGGCATCGCCGCGACGGCGAAGCTGCGCGAAAAGAGCAACGTGCCCATCATCCTGCTCACGGCCAAGAGCGAGAGCAGCGACAAGGTTCTGGGCCTGAACATCGGCGCGGATGACTACATCACAAAGCCCTTTGACCCCGTGGAGGTGCTGGCGCGCGTCAGGTCTCAGCTCCGCCGTTACACGCAGCTGGGGTCGAAAAAGGAAGAGGAGAAGCCGAACGTCTACACCGTCGGCCCCATCGTGCTCGACGAGGAGAAAAAAAGCGTGACGGTCGACGGCGACGAGGTCGCGCTCACGCCCATCGAGTTCAACATCCTGCGGCTGCTGATGAAGAACCCGGGACGCATCTATTCCTCCGCCCAGATCTACGAGCTGGTGTGGAAGGAGAACTCGCTGGGGGCGGAGACGTCGGTGAGCGTCCACATCCGCCACCTGCGGCAAAAATTGGAGATCAACCCCTCCGAGCCGCGCTACCTGAAGGTCGTGTGGGGGCTGGGGTATAAAATGGAGGACAAGAAATGAAGGCTGCGTGGATACGCAATTTCTGGACAAAGACGGTCGCTTTTCTGCTGGCGGCGGCGCTCGTGCCGGTGATCCTCACCTATGTTGTGGGACTTGTCTACTCCTACGGCGGTATGGGTCGGGACTTTTACACGAGCAACCTCTGCCTGAATGCGGTCGGCAAAAAGACGTGGGAGATCTGCGACGACTATATCGCCATGGAAGGCGGAAACTATGAGCTCGACAAGATCTACTCCAAGGGAGACAGCTACAGCAACATTCGCTTCCGTGTGACGGACGAGCAGGACAAGGTGGAGTTCAGCAACGTCAGCGACGGTGATACCTTCTGTTACAGCACCGTTTACAACGACAAGACCTTTGATGTCTACCTTGTGAAGGGCCTTCCCGCGCAGGACGATATTTACTGGGCGAAGGTCTTTTACGACAAGGCGGAGAGCTGGGGGCAGAACGCCTTAGAGATGCTCATCCTCTTTGGCGCGATGGAGCTGTTCCTTCTTATCTTCCTCGCCCGCACAGCGGCGCGGCGCGAGGACGGCGAATTGCAGGGCGGCTGGCAGGAAAAGATCCCCTTCGACCTCTACCTTCTCGTTGACGGCACGGTCATTGCGCTGCTGTGCGTGGCGGTGGAGGAGGTCTACTCCTATGTGAGCTTCTATACCCCGCCCTACGATGTGCTGCTGCTGGCGATGAGCTTTGCGCTGGCGGTGCTCGTCTTTGCCGCGTGGGTGACATTCTGTGCGCGCGTCAAGGTGGGCGGACTGTGGAAAGGAACGATTATCTACAAGCTCCTGTGCCTGTGCTGGAAGATCGTCAAGTGGTGCTGGAGAGTGCTCTGCGCCTTCTGCCGCGGCGTTATTGGCTTCCTGCACGCCATCCCGCTCGTCTGGCGCACGGCGGTGGGCTGCTTTGTGGTCAGCATGATGCTCGGTATATTTGCGGCAAATCGCGCGGGAGGGGCGATGCTGCTGACGATGCTTGTGCTGTCCGTCGCCGCGTGCCTCTTCTCGCTCCAGCTTCGAAAGCTCCAGAAGGAGGGCGAAGCCCTCGCCGCCGGCAATCTTGACGCGCAGGTGGACACAAAGTGGATGTATTGGGACGTTAAGCGCCACGCCGAGAACTTGAATTCCATCGGCGACGGCATGGCTGCGGCCATCGACAAGCAGCTCAAGAGCGAGCGGCTCAAAACGGAACTTATCACAAACGTTTCGCACGACATCAAGACGCCGCTCACGAGCATCATCAACTATGTTGATCTTTTGCAGCATGAGCACACTCCCGAGCAGGAGGAAGAATACCTCGCCGTCCTCAAGCGGCAGGCGTTCAAGCTCAAAAAGCTCACGGAGGACTTGGTCGAGGCCAGCAAGGCCACGACGGGTAACCTGCCGGTGAACGCCGTGCGGTGCAGCATGAACGAGCTTCTATCGCAGGTCGAGGGCGAGTACGGCGACAAGCTGAGCGCGGCGGAGCTGACGCTCGTGAGCGTGATGCCGGACAAGGAGCTCTTCTGCAATGTGGACGGCGCGCTGATGTGGCGCGTGATCGACAATCTGCTCTCGAACATCTGCAAATACGCGCAGAATGGCACGCGCGTTTATCTGACGCTTGAAAAGACCGGCGGCGACGCGGTCGTGACCTTTAAGAACACCTCGCGCGCGGCGCTGAACATTCCCGCCGAGGAATTGATGGAGCGCTTTGTGCGCGGCGACAGCTCGCGCTCGACCGAGGGAAACGGCCTCGGCCTCTCCATCGCGCAGAGCTTGACGGAGCTGCAGGGTGGGAAGATGTCGCTCGCCATTGATGGCGACCTCTTCAAGGCCATCCTCCGTTTCCCGACGGTGGTGTGAGAAAAATACAGAAAGGTGCGGAAAGGCGTTGCCGCTCCGCACCTTTTCCGCGCCTGTGCTTGACAATTCGGCGCAAAAACAATACAATAACAGTTCAGAACTCTATCCTGAAACTGAGGGAGAACATAAACATGGCAAAAGATAAAAAGGTAGAACAGATCACGAATCTGGAAGACGATTTTGCCCAATGGTATACCGACATCTGCCGCAAGGCGGAGCTTGTTGAGTATGCCAGCGTCAAGGGCTTTACCATCCTGCGCCCCTATGGCTTCGCCATCTGGGAGAACATGCAGCGTTTGATGGACGCGGAGTTCAAAAAGACCGGACACGAGAATGTGGCGATGCCCGTTCTGATCCCTGAGAGCCTGCTCAAGAAAGAGGGCGAGCTCGTCAACGGCTTCGCCCCTGAGGTCGCATGGGTCACGATGGGCGGCAGCGAGAAGCTCGAAGAGCGCCTTGCCTTCCGCCCCACGTCCGAGACGATGTTCTGCGACCACTGGTCCCGCGTATTGCAGACCTACCGCCAGCTGCCGATGCTCTACAACCAGTGGTGCTCCGTCATCCGCTGGGAGAAGACCACCCGCCCGTTCCTGCGTTCGCGCGAGTTCTGGTGGCAGGAGGGCCACACCATCCACGAGACCGCCGAGGAGGCGCAGGCCGAGACGATGCAGCAGCTCAACTGCTACGCCGACTTCTTCCGCCATGTGCTCGCCATCCCCGTCGTCCCCGGCCGCAAGACCGACAAGGAGAAGTTCGCGGGCGCCGAGGCGACCTATACCGTCGAGTGCATGATGAAGGACCGCAAGGCGCTTCAGGGTGCGACGAGCCACTATTTTGGCGACAAGTTCTCCCGCGCCTATGACGTGACCTTCACCGGCCGCGACAACAAGCTCCAGTACCCGTTCCAGACGTCCTGGGGCTCCACCACGCGCATGATCGGCGCGGTCATCATGACCCACGGCGACAACAACGGCCTTGTCCTGCCTCCGCGCATCGCGCCCATGCAGGTCGTCATCGTCCCCATCGCCGCGCACAAGAACCCCGAGGTGCTCGAGACCGCCAAGAGCGTGATGGCGGACCTCATCGCCGCCGACGTCCGCGTCAAGCTGGACGACAGCGACCAGTCCATGGGCTGGAAGTGCGCTGAGTACGAGATGCGCGGCGTGCCCATCCGCCTCGAGCTCGGTCCCCGCGACCTGGCCGAGGGCAACTGCTGCCTCGTCCGCCGCGACAACGGCGAAAAGGTCACGGCCAAGATCGAGGGGATCGTTGACGAGATCAAGGCGCTGCTTGACGCCATCCATGACAACATGTACGCCGTGGCGGAAAAGAATCTGGAAGACAACACGTTTGATCTTAAAACCATCGACGAGGTCAAGGCGATGGCCTCCGGCCGCGGCGGCTTCGCCCGCACCAAGTGGTGCGGCAGCCTCGAGTGTGAGCTCAAGATGAAGGAACAGGCGGGCGTTTCCTCCCGCTGCATGCCCCTCAAGCAGAGCGGCACCACCGGCAAGTGCGTCTGCTGCGGCAAAGAGTGCACTACTGATATTTATTGGGGCGTTGCCTATTAAGTATCAGCTTTCCATCGAATGATATAGTTCCCCTGCACCGTGCAGGGGACGGATAAGGGGGGCTATTCTCTTTCCTCGGAAAGAGAATAGCCCCCCTTGCACCTCCCAAGAGAAAGGAACTGCATTGCAAGCGAGCAGCTCGAAGAGATGCGGCGCTTGCCGAATCGACTGCCTGCGCGCGGCTTTGCCGCGTTAGCATTGCTATACGATTTGACTTGCTCCTACTATCCGCTGCCGCTCTGCTCATCTTGTAGGAGTGCAAACTAATTTCCGCCTACCGGAGTGCTAATCAATGCGGCGAGCGCAGCAATGCCGCATTCCGCAAGCAGTCTGCCGCCAAGCAATCGTCACTCGCGCCTCACGATAGTAAAGCGCGGTTGCGACTGGTCACGATTCGCAGAAGATTCATGGCGAAGCCATGTACACCGCACCTACACTGCGCAGCGTGTGCAGTCATTCGAGCTGCAAACCGGCAATGGTGGGGTCAAGGGGCAGCGCCCCTTGCGTTCTCTTGGGGGTCAAAGGGGGCCATTCTCTCACGTGAGAGAATGGCCCCCTTTATTCACGCAGACCTTGGGCTGCAATATTCTTCCCTTAAAAGGGAAATTTTCCAAAAATCAAATGAGATTCTTTTCAGAATCAGCATCAAACAAATGCACCAGTTTGGCATCAAACCCAAACTTTACCGCCGTATGCCGCGCATACGCCATCGGATCAATATTCGCGGTGGGAATGACTGCCACAACATCCTGCCCATTCGCGGCAAGGTGCAGATGCAGCTCGCTGCCCATCAGCTCGCTGACGTCGACCTCGGCAGGGATGCCGCTCTCGCCGAGCGCGATATGCACGGGGCGCACGCCCGCGGTGACACTGCGGCTCTCGACGCCTGCGGCGGCGAGCTTTGCGCTCTGCTCCGCGGTAAGCGTGACGGTCTCGCCCATGACGGTGAGCGTATAGCCGCCGGCAGTCTTTGTGAGCTGGCAGTTTTCAAAGAAATTCATCTGCGGCGAGCCGATGAAGCCTGCGACGAACAGGTTCGCCGGATGGTTGAAGACCTCCTGCGGCGTGCCGATCTGCTGGATGTAGCCGTCGCGCATGATGACGATGCGGTCGCCGAGGGTCATGGCCTCGACCTGATCGTGCGTGACGTAGATGAACGTGGTGTCGATCTTCTCGCGCAGCTTGATGATCTCGGCGCGCATCTGGTTGCGCAGCTTCGCGTCGAGGTTCGAGAGCGGCTCGTCCATCAGCAGCACCTTGGGACTTCTGACGATGGCGCGGCCGATGGCCACGCGCTGGCGCTGGCCGCCGGAGAGCGCCTTGGGCTTGCGGTCGAGGAATTGGGTGATGTCGAGGATCTCTGCCGCCTCGCGCACGCGGCGGTCGATCTCGTCGTTGGGCATTTTCTTGAGATGCGTCTTGCCGTCCGCGTCCGTCTCCGCGATTTTCTTGAGCTTGAGCGGGAAGGCGATGTTTTCATAGACGGTCATGTGCGGATAAAGCGCATAGTTCTGGAAGACCATCGCGATGTCGCGGTCTTTGGGCGCGACATCGTTCATCTGCTTGCCGTCGATGAAGAGCTCGCCGCCGCTGATCTCCTCGAGACCGGCGATCATGCGCAGCGTGGTCGACTTGCCGCAGCCGCTCGGGCCGACGAGCACGATGAACTCCTTGTCGGCCACATCGATGTTGAAGTTCTGCACGGCGACAACGCCTTCGTCAGTGATCTCCAGATTGTTCTTCTTTTCGACGGCTTCGTCTTTCTTCTTTTTCTTCTTGCTTTCGGTGTTGGGGTAGACCTTTCGGACATTTTTCAGAATGACCTCTGCCATAATCGTGAACCGCAGCCCTGCCGCCTCCGCGATGCAGGACCTCGCAGCCGCCTGAGCGCGCCGCTTTACGGCAGGTCTCCACACTGCCGCACCGCCGGTTCGGCGGAAAACGTTCCTCCTTTTGTATTTCCCGCGGGCGGTACGTAAAAGGTGGAGTAGCGCAGGCGGGAGGGAATGGAAGTGAGCAAAATTGTCCAAATTCAGTATACGGCAAAGCGCGGTTTTCCACAACGGAAAACCGCGCTTTCATGCTGTATTTTGGTAAGATGAATAACAAAAAGTGCCGAAATTTATGCCTTTTTACCACGGCGGTGGCGATAGACGACCGCCAGCCGGTCGATGAGCAGATCGTAGACGAAAAAGAGCAGCAGCCCCATCGCCGCTGTCGCCCACAGCAGCCACGCTGCGCTCTCGGAAAACTCCTGCACCACGGCGGGGAGCTTAAAGACAAGGATGATGAGCGCGTACATGACGCCCATACTCACGGTGCAGAGGCCGAGCTTCGCCAGAAGCCGCAGCGCTTTGGACGAGATCGCGTCAAGATTCGGCTTCACGAGGGGATAATAGCCGAGAAAGCAGAACACAAGCGCTGCTTCCTTGTCCGCGCAGAGAAGAAGTCCCAAGACCGCCGCCGCGGCAAAGCAGCTCCATGCGTAGCTTTTGCGGCATTCCTCGCGCGCGGGCAAAAGCGTAGCCGATGCGAGGATCGGCCAGGCGTAGGTCGAGAGCGGGATGACGCCGCTGAGCCAGAGGAAGGCGACCGCGAGCGCGCACAGTACGCCGCACAGCGCCAGTTCATGTGTTTTCTTTGCCAAAATTTACTTCACATCGCTTTTACAGATATTCCGGCTCCATCGCGTCGTGGAGCACGGTGGTGATCGCGTCGGAAAAGACGCTGTCGGAATGCGCGTGCAGGGCGTTGAGCGTTTCCGCCACGGCGGCGACCTTCACCTTGCCAGTGGAGTACACGTCCTGATCGAAGATGAAGCGCACTTCCTTTTCCTGCACCTGCTGAACCTGATTGCCGCTGCGGATGTTGCGCTGGACAAAGCCCGGGCCCGCGTGCAGCTTGAGCGCCGCGAGCGCATCGAGCTTGCGCTCGACGTCGACCGAGCACTTGGCGACGCTTGCCTCGTCCACGCCGTCCTCGTCAAGAATGCCGAGATACGGCGGCTGGAGCAGATCGTTCCAGCGGCGGCCCGTGAGGCCAAGCTGCTCGCGCGAAATGGCGTTCACAAAGCGAAGCCCCACGCGGTCAAAGCAGTTGGGACGGTAAATCTTGATAAACTGGCCGAGCGGCTCGTCGAGACGGGCGGCAAAGTCCTCCCAGTGCGTGTAGCGCATGGTGGAAAGGGCGATAAAGTCCTTCGTGAGGCTCAGCTTGTAGCCGCCGTCCTCGGAAATGAACGTGTGGTTATTGACCGTCCGCGCGGGCGCGCCGTTCACGCCGGGCAGCTTTTCCACCTGGCACTGGTAGCGCGGAAATGCCGCGCGCACGGTCTCCTGAAAGTCGGCGGGCTCGCGCGTGTCGATCGAGAGGATCGTGGGGAAGCGCAGCTGGCAGATGACTTCGATGAGCTGAGATTTGCCGTAGGCGTAGCGGCGGTTATCGGAAGAGATCATAACGTAAATACCTCCGTCATGTTGCAATTTTGATTATAAATTATAGAGGAAAGAAAAACGATTGTCAAATCGGGCTTCGTGCGCGAAGAAGCGCTGATAAAACTTACCAGCAGAAAAACTGCATATCCGATTTTTTATGAGTCAAACTACCCTTGCGATACCCAAACCGCAAAACTCTTTCAAACAGGTGAAACCAAAAACAATTGTAGGAAAAGGAGAAAATCATTATGTCCAGCAAGAACAGCAACAAGCTCAACATCCCCGAGGCCAAGGCCGCTATGAACAAGTTCAAGATGGAAGCCGCCAGCGAGGTCGGCGTCAACCTCAAGCAGGGCTACAACGGCGATCTGACCTCCCGCGAGGCCGGTTCCGTCGGCGGCCAGATGGTCAAAAAGATGATCGAGAGCTACGAGAAGAACCTGTAAAAAAGGCTTCTTTCGCAAAGCGCAGACAAAGGGCGCGGCCAACAGGCCGTGCCCTTTTTTGCAGTGTTTTATGACAGGACAATGGGAGACTTATCAGCGGGTATGAATTTAATTCACAGATTATGGTAATATTATGAAATTTACTTTTTGCCAAGGTGCTCATATAATCAAGATAGTCTTATAAGATATTTGTCGATAAGGCTTAATGCAGAAAATAAAATGCGAGAACACACAGGAGGGAAGACAATGAAATTCGAAGGAATTATGTCGGCGCTCGTCACACCGTTGACGGCAGAGTTTGAGATCGATGAACCGGCGCTGCGCAAGCATGTCGAGTTCCAGATCGAATCCGGTATTCGCGGCATCGTTATGTTGGGCGGTACCGGCGAGTACGCGGCCCTGACGCGTGAGCAGCGCCTTGAGGCGGTGCGGATCGCGATCGACGCGGCAAAAAAGCGCGTTCCCGTGGTCGCCGGTGTTCTTGAGCCGGGCTACGGCGAGTGCGTGACGGCCTGCAAGGCGTTTGAGGCCATCGGCGCGGACGCGCTGCTCGTTCTGACGCCATATTATCTCAGCCCCTCGCAGAGCGGCATTCTCGATTATTTCCAGCGTATCGACAAGATCGTCAATGTTCCCATTATTCTTTATAATATCCCCTACCGCACGAGCGTGAATATGCTGCCCGAAACGGTCGAGAAGGTCGTCGATACCTGCAAGAACGTCGTCGGCATCAAGGAGTGCTCGCCGGATCTGGGGCAGAACATTGATCTCATCCGCCGCGTGGGCGAGCGTATTTCGATCCTGAGCGGCGAAGAGTTCCTGGCGGTGAGCGTTCTCTCCTACGGCGCGCACGGCGGCATCATCGCAACGACGAACGTGCTGCCGAAGGTTTGGGTGCAGCTCTACGAGTACGCCAAGAGCGGCCAGGAAGCTAAGGCAAACAAGCTGCTTCTCGAGTATCTGCCACTTTTCAAGGCACTCTTCAAGGAAGCAAATCCCGGCCCGATCAAGTATGCCATGCGCCGTCTGGGCCTGAACGGCGGCTACGCCTGCACGCCGATCCCAGCGGAGCCGACGGAGGAGACGAGAAATCTCATCGACAAGCTCCTCGCGGAAAAGGGCCTGCTGTAAAAAATACCCGTTGTGGGTGGGAGCCTTGAAAAAATAAGTCAAGGTTCTTAACAATAGAAAAATGGAGGAGATCGCATCAATGAAACTGCGTCGTATCATTTCCCTCGCGCTGACGCTCGCTCTTGTCTTGGCATTGACGGGCTGCGGCAGCGGCGAGAAAAAGACCACGGTGTTGCGTTTCGGCCTTGAGGTCGCGCCGGACACCGTCACGTGCAAAGCAGCTGAACGGATCGCGGCCGAGGTCTATGAGCGTACCAACGGCTCTGTGACGATCGAGGTCTACCCCTCCGGCCAGCTTGGCACGCAGCGTGATTACATCGAAAGCGCCATGCTTGGCATTATCGATATCGGCTATACGAGTATTGCCGGTCTTGAAAGCTTCGAGCCGGAATTCATCCTGTACGATATTCCGTTTACCGTGTTTAGCTCTGAGCATGCTCAGGCACTTTGGGACAGTGAGCAGAGCCAGGCCGTTCAGCAGAAGCTGCTGGAGGAAAAGGGCCTGCGCACCATGTGCTGGCTGGACATGGGCCCGCGCAACGTTTACACCACGCAGGAAGTCCGCACGGCGGCTGACTTCTCCAAGCTCACGATGCGCCTTGCCGACGTTAAGGGCTTGATCAACCTCTTTGACGCGCTGCACGCAAGCCCGCAAGTGCTCGCTTTCTCGGATATTTATACCGGTATGCAGACCGGCGTTGTCAATGGCTTTGAGATCGGCCTTGCGAGCGTTCTTGCAAGCAAGCTCGAGGAAGTTGTCGACTATTGCGTGGAGACGAGCCATACCTATACCATTGACTGCTTCTTCATGAGCGAGGCGTCCTTCCAGAACAAGCTCACGGAAGAAGAGCGCGAGATCGTTCTGGACGCGTTTAAGAACGGCGGCCAGTGGCAGATTGATACCTTCCAGGAGAACCTCCCCGTCTATAAGCAGCAGCTTGCTGATGCCGGGGTCGAGACCATCGTTCTGCCGGAAGAGGAGATGCAGAAGCTCTTCACCATGGCTGAGCCTGCGATCGAAAAGTCCATCGCCGGGATCTACGACATTTCTATCGTCGATCAGATCCGCGACATGGCGCCGTGAAGAAAGGTGGGATAGCAAGTGAAAAAATTCTTTGAGTACTACGACAAAGTGATCCGCATTCTGCTGATCGCAGCCACCGCCGGTTTCGTTACGATTTGTATTGCACAGGTGTTTGTCCGCTTTGTGCTGGGCGGCTCCATCGTTTGGGCGCAGGAAATGTGTAACCTGCTGTTCTACACTGCTATTTTCCTCGGCGCCGCCGCCTGCGTGACCGAGCGCCGCCACATTACCATTGACCTGGTGCTTCAGAAATTGCCCCGCCCCGTTTTAAGATGGTGGATGATGGCGATTTACGCCCTTGAACTCTTCTTTGCACTGTTCCTTGTTGTTTATGGCTACAAGCTGGCTGTTGCCGGCGTGGTGCAGATCAGCAGCACGCTGAATCTCAGCTTCCGCGTGATCTATGCGGCGATCCCGTTCAGCGGACTTGTCATGGCGATCAACATCATTCGTATTGCCATCAAGGACTTTACCGTTATCTACGCACCCGGCAGCACCGGGGAACAACCTGATAATGGAGGGCCAATTTTATGATTGTTGCAATGCTTCTTGGCTTTATTGTCCTGATCTTCCTTGGCGTCCCCATTACCTTTTCCACTGGTATCGCGGCTGCGGTCTACCTGCTCGCCGGCGGCGACATCCCTCCGATGGTCGTCTGCCAGAGAATGTATACCTCGTCTGCAAGCTTTGCCATGCTGGCAGTGCCCCTCTTCATGATCGCCGGTGAGCTGATGAACAAGGCCGGCATTACCAAGGCGATCGTTCGCCTGTCCTCAGCGCTGATCGGTCATATCCGCGGCAGCCTTGCCCACGTGACGATCCTCTCCAGCGCCCTGTTCGCCGGTATGTCCGGCTCCTCCGTTGCGGCGGCGTCCTCCGTCGGCGGTATGATGATTCCTGCGATGAAGGAAGAGGGCTACGATGCGGGCTTTGCAGCAGCGGTTACCTGCTGCGCGGCAACGATGGGCCCGATCATTCCGCCGTCTATCGCGTTCATCATTTACGCATCCATCACCGGTGACTCCGTCGGTAAGCTCTTCCTCGGCGGCGTGATGCCCGGCATCCTGATGGCGATCTGCCTGATGACGATCGCCTATGTCGTGTCCGTCAAGAAAAAGTACCCGATCCACGAGCGTTCCACCTGGGGTGAACGCGGCCGCGCGTTTGTCGGCTCCATCGGCGCGCTGATGATGCCCGTCATCATTATGGGCGGTATCCTTTCGGGTATCTTCACCTCTACGGAAGCCGGTGCGGTGGGCCTTGCCTACGGCCTGTGCTACGGCCTGATCAGCAAGTCCATGAAGCTCAAGGATCTGCCGGGTGTTATTTACAACGGCGCGCTGACGTCTGCCGCGGTCATGTTCATCATTGCGACCTCTCAGGCGCTTGCGTGGCTGCTCACGGTCGGCCGTGTGCCTCAGCTTCTCGTCAACTTTATGACCGGTCTGACGGATGACCCGACGGTCATTATCCTGATCGTCCTCCTCGTGCTGCTGATCATGGGCTGCTTCCTCGTTGACGCGGCGATGATCACCATCATGACCCCGCTGTTCATCCCCATTGTCAAGGCCTATGGCATCGACCCGATCCAGTTTGGCGTTGTCATGGTCATGATGACCACCACCGGCGGCATCACCCCGCCCGTCGGCAGCCTGCTGTTCGTTGCGAGCGGCACGGCGAACGTCCCCATCATGAAGACGGCGAAGGCGATGATCCCCTTCGCGGCGGCACTGATCTTTGCCATGGTGCTCTGTGCCTGCGTGCCGCAGATCGTCACGTTCCTGCCGAACCTTGTTATGTCATAAGAGTTCAGTTACATCCTCTTTCATACGTTCCTTTATCCCCTCTGAATGCAAATTGGCCGCACAGCTATCTGCTGTGCGGCCTTTTGCTATCGTGTGAGGACTGTTATGAGGCGCTGTCGGGGGAAGCGGTCCTTTTGACGTATTGCTGGATCTCCTCAATTAAACGTGCAGCAGCGGGAGAGCGCGAGCGGCGTTTGAGCGTGGCGATGGCGATGTTGCGGAATTGCTGCGGGGCAAGCGGGAAGGTGTTGAAATTGCCCCTGGTGTTTTTGAGGACGAGCTCAGGCAGGATGCTGACGCCAAAGCCGCTTTCGACCAGTGCAATGGCGGAGCTGTCCAGGCTGAGGTTGTGCTGAATGCTCGGCTCCAGATGATTGTCGGCGATAAAGGCTTCCGTTGTGCGGTCAAAGCCGCGGCGGGAGATCATCAGGCATTCATCGCGCAGGTCATCGGCCGTGACGGAGACGCCGTTTTTGGGATGAAAGTCCGGCGGCGCGATGCATAAAAGGGGATCTCGATAGATCATCGTGGTGGAATAGATATCCTTGGTGGGGAGGGAGACAAAGCCGATGTCGATCACGCTGTCCACCAGCATTTTTTCAATGGCCTGATAACCGTCCTGATAGATGCGGATCACGATGTTGGGGTATTTTTCGGAAAACGCACGCAGAATGTCGGGAAACCATTTGTTGCAGACGCTTTCAAAAACGCCGACACGCACGGTGCCCTTGATCAGGTGGTTGATCTGCGCGACCTCTTCCTGCAGTCGGTCTTCTTCTGTGAGAACCTGACGGAAGAACGGGAGGAGGGATTCCCCATACGCCGTAAGCGAGATGCCGTTGTGGCTGCGCGTGAGCAGGGTGACGCCCAGTGAGCGCTCCAGCGCGCGGATCGAATGGCTGGCAGCGGACGGTGTAATATTGAGCAGCTCCGCGGCTCTTGTCAGGTTGCCGACCTCTGCCGCGGTGCAGAAAAGCTGGTATGCTTCAAGCGACATGATGAGATACCCCCTAAAATGATTGTGAATTTAATTCACATAATCCGATAATATTATGAAATTTACTTTTTGTCAAGGCGCTCATATAATCAAGATAGTCTTATAAGATATTTGTCAATAAGGCTTAATGCAGAAAATAAAATGCGAGAACACACAGGAGGGAAGACAATGAAATTCGAAGGAATTATGTCGGCGCTCGTCACACCGTTGACGGCAGAGTTTGAGATCGATGAACCGGCGCTGCGCAAGCATGTCGAGTTCCAGATCGAATCCGGTATTCGCGGCATCGTTATGTTGGGCGGTACCGGCGAGTACGCGGCCCTGACGCGTGAGCAGCGCCTTGAGGCGGTGCGGATCGCGATCGACGCGGCAAAAAAGCGCGTTCCCGTGGTCGCCGGTGTTCTTGAGCCGGGCTACGGCGAGTGCGTGACGGCCTGCAAGGCGTTTGAGGCCATCGGCGCGGACGCGCTGCTCGTTCTGACGCCATATTATCTCAGCCCCTCGCAGAGCGGCATTCTCGATTATTTCCAGCGTATCGACAAGATCGTCAATGTTCCCATTATTCTTTATAATATCCCCTACCGCACGAGCGTGAATATGCTGCCCGAAACGGTCGAGAAGGTCGTCGATACCTGCAAGAACGTCGTCGGCATCAAGGAGTGCTCGCCGGATCTGGGGCAGAACATTGATCTCATCCGCCGCGTGGGCGAGCGTATTTCGATCCTGAGCGGCGAAGAGTTCCTGGCGGTGAGCGTTCTCTCCTACGGCGCGCACGGCGGCATCATCGCAACGACGAACGTGCTGCCGAAGGTTTGGGTGCAGCTCTACGAGTACGCCAAGAGCGGCCAGGAAGCTAAGGCAAACAAGCTGCTTCTCGAGTATCTGCCACTTTTCAAGGCACTCTTCAAGGAAGCAAATCCCGGCCCGATCAAGTATGCCATGCGCCGTCTGGGCCTGAACGGCGGCTACGCCTGCACGCCGATCCCAGCGGAGCCGACGGAGGAGACGAGAAATCTCATCGACAAGCTCCTCGCGGAAAAGGGCCTGCTGTAAAAAATACCGATAAGTAATTCGAAATTATAAAATACAGAAAGAAGGATCATTATGCCGAACGCATATTTCACCATTGCCAAACCCGCAAACGACCCCTTTAAGGGCTATCTTCCCGGCAGCACTGAGCGCGCCGAGCTGAAAGCCGAGCTTGCAAAGCAGTCCTCCGAGATCGTTAAGATTCCCCTGATCATCGGCGGCAAGGAGGTCTGGACCGACCGCACGATCAAGGTGACGATGCCGCACGATCACGAGCATGTCATCGCCGAGTGCTGCATGGCCGGTGAGAAAGAGCTCAAGATGGCCATCGACGCCGCCCTCGCCGCGAAGGCGGATTGGGAGGCGATGCCCTGGGAGCACCGCTCCGCCATTTTCCTGAAGGCCGCCGATATGATCACCGGCTCTTACCGCAAGGTGCTGAACGCTGCCACGATGCTTGGCCAGTCCAAGACCGTGTTCCAGGCGGAGATCGATATTGCTGAGCTTGCCGACTTCCTGCGCTTTGGCGTGTGGAGCGCGCAGGAGATCTTCAAGGATCAGCCTGCGAGCGAGGCGGGCATCTGGAACCGTCAGGACTACCGTCCGCTCGATGGCTTTATCTGCGCGATCACCCCGTTTAACTTTACGTCCATCGGCGGCAACCTGGCAACGGCCCCGGCAATCGTCGGCAATGTGGCGCTGTGGAAGCCCTCCCGCACGGCGGTGCTGTCCAACTACTACTACATGAAGCTTTTGATGTGGTGCGGTCTGCCCGCGGGCGTCATCAACTTCGTTCCCTGCACGGGCGGCGATATGGCACAGTACGTTGTCAGCCACCCCAAGATGGCAGGCTTCCACTTCACCGGCTCGACCGCCGTTTTCCAGAGCGTGTGGAAGCAGGTCGGCGAGAATATCGCATCCTATGCCAACTATCCCCGCCTTGTCGGCGAGACGGGCGGCAAGGACTTCATCTTCGCCCACAATACTGCCGATATCAAGCCCCTCGCGGCGGCGATCGTCCGCGGCTCGTTCGAGTTCCAGGGCCAGAAGTGCTCCGCCTGCTCGCGCGCGTTCATTCCCGCGAGCATCTGGCCTGAGGTGGAGACGCTGCTCAAGGAGTACACCGCCTCGCTGAAGGTCGGCGACGTGCAGGAGTTCGACACGTTCATGGCGGCCGTGATCGACAAGGCCTCCTTTGAGACCTGCAAGGGCTACATTGACCGCGCCGCAGCCTCGCCCGAGTGCGAGTTCATCGCCGGCGGCACCTATGATGACAGCAAGGGCTGGTTCATTCAGCCTACGATCATCCGCTGCAAGACGCCGACGTATGAGTCCATGGTCAAGGAGATCTTTGGCCCCATCGTTTCGATCTACGTCTATGATGACGACAAGCTGGATGAGACGCTCGCCGTCTGCGACAGCGCTTCGCCCTATGCCCTGACCGGCGCGATCTTCGCGCAGGACCGCACGGCGATCGTCAAGATGGAAAATGCCCTGCGCAACGCCTCCGGTAACTTCTACATCAATGATAAGTGCACCGGCGCAATCGTCGGCCAGCAGCCGTTCGGCGGCGCGCGTGCCTCCGGCACCAACGATAAGGCGGGTACCTCACTCAACATGATCCGCTGGCTCAGCGCCCACTCTGTCAAGGAATCGTTCTGCCCGTCCGCTGCGATCGCTTATCCCTACATGAGTGAAAAATAACAGGAGGGAAGAAATATGAAACATCGCGTTTTGCTGATCGAACCGACCATCCAGCCCGTAGGCGTTGACCTCATCAAAGAAAACTGCGAGACCTTCATGGCCCCTGACGGCAAGGAGGAAACGCTCATCCGCTGCATCAACGAAAACCAGATCGAGGGCATGGTGACCCGTGTGGAGACCATCACCCGCAAGATCTTTGAGAGCTGCCCCACGCTTAAGATCGTGGCGCAGCACGGCGTAGGCGTCGACAATATCGATGTTGCAGCCGCGACGGATCACGGTGTCAAGGTGCTCAATATCCCCGACGGCAACTATACGTCCGTTGCAGAGCATGTGATGATGTTCGTGCTGGCCAGCAGCCGCACGCTGCTTCAGGCGGACTATGCGGTCCGTCACGGCAACTGGAAGTTCCGAGAGACGAATATCCCCCACGCCGTTGCGGAAAAGACGCTGCTGATCGTCGGCCTTGGCCGCATCGGCCGCACGGTGGCGAAGATGGCGGCGGCATTTGACATGAACGTTATGGCATACGATCCGTTCATTCCTGCCGACAAGATGGCGGAGCTGGGGATCAAGAAGGCGCAAACGCTTGATGACGGCCTCAAGGCTGCGGACTATGTGACGATCCAGCTTCATCTTACGCCGGAAACGCGCGGCATGATGTCCACAGAGCAGTTCAAGATCATGAAAAAGAGCGCCGTGCTGCTGAACCTTAGCCGCGGCCCCGTGGTCGACCAGGCTGCGCTGTACGAAGCGCTCAAGAATCACGAGATCGCCGGCGCGGCGCTCGACGTGCTCGCCTCTGAGCCGCCAGCGGCGGATGAACCGCTGCTCACGCTCGACAACGTGATCTTCACGCCGCACTTCGGCGGAGATACCTACGAGGCCAAGCAGACGGTCTCCCGCAAGACGGCGGAAAATCTGATCAAGGCGCTCGACGGCGAAGACACCTATAACTGGGTCAATCGAAAATAAAATAGAGGCGGCCGAAAAAAGGCTGCGGCGATAAAAGAAAGGGTGCGGCTCAGGCCACACCCTTTCTTTATGAAAAGGCACGCTCGCTCCGCGCGGGAAAACGCTGCTTTCCCGCGCGGAGGAGACAAAAGGGCAGGGGACTTGCCGCCCTTGGTGCTCATTTTGCGCAATTTATTTGCAAAAATACCTTATTGCATTTTCTGTTGATTTGATATAAAATTTCAATAACTGTGCATGTATTACTTCAAACGGAAACATACGCGCGCGGGAAAGCGGCGAACCGCGGCGGGCGGCCTGCCGGAATACGCAGGGAGGTGTCCGTATGCGCGCCATCGAGCACTTTAAAACCATCACGCATCATCGCCGTCTGGTGCGGCAATACTGTTTTCACCTCGGCCTGTACTATCAGGGGTTGACGCATGACCTGAGCAAATACAGCCCCTCGGAATTCTGGCGCGGCGTCAAGTATTATCAGGGCTACCGCAGCCCGAACGACGCCGAGCGGCGCGAAAACGGCGTGAGCCTTGCCTGGCTCCACCACAAGGGGCGCAACCGCCACCACTTTGAATACTGGATCGACTACTGTATTGCCGACGACGGCAAGGTCTACATGGGCGGGTGCAAAATGCCGCTCAAATATGTAGTCGAAATGTTCTGCGACCGCATTGCCGCCTGCAAGGTCTATCAGGGCGACAAATATACCGACGCCTCGGCCTACGACTACTACGAAAAGTCGCGCGGCCATATCCTCATCCATCCCGAGACCGGTGCGCTGATCGGCAAGATGCTGCTCGTACTCAAGGAGCAGGGCGAGGACGCGGCGTTCGACTATGTGCGCGCTCTTCTGCGCGAGGAAAAGCAATGTCCGACAAAATGAGAAAACTGTCAGAAGATCGCTTGCAATCCTGCATATTTCAGAGTAAACTATTTTCATTATAGAATTTTAACAGAGGACGGACAAGAACCAATGACTCATCCCTACAAGACGCGCGAGGGCGGCGCGACGGTAACGATCTTTGTACCCTACGATTGCCGGAACCACTGCCCGTTTTGCGTGAACAAGCAGGAATACGCCCATGCTGAGGGCTTCAGCGTGGAGGCGATCCTCAAGAGCATCGCCGTGATGGACGAGATCACGCCGCGCTGCGATTTTGTTTTCACCGGCGGCGAGCCGTTTGCCAACTTAAAAGCGCTCCAGCGCATGCTCGACGCCATCCCCACAACCCACAAGGTCTATATCAACACGACCTTCCCCGTGCAGCCCGGGTGCAGCGCGGAGGAAATGATTGCCTTCACCGAGCGCAATCGCGACAAGATCACCTGCATCAACATCTCGCGCCACCTGACGAAGTATGTCGAGGAGTCGCCCGACGAGGTCGTCGCCCGTATCGCAACGCCCAAGCGCGTGAACTGCGTGCTGTACATGGACTATCCCGCCGACGAGCTTGTGGACTACGCAGAGCGCTGGCGCAAGTACAACATCCCCGTACAGTTCCGCTACGACTACACCGAGACAACGCCCGAGAACCTCTATCAGGAGGAGGGCGACAAGATTTTGGCAGACCTTAAAAAGCGCTTCACCTACAAGGGCCTTGACGGTTGCCGCATGCGCAACGGCTACCACTTCGACTACAAGGGCCTGCACATGACCTACCATAAGACGCTGCCCTATTCCACTATCGTGGAGACGGGTGACGACGGCGTGACCTACGATATCCTCTATGATATCCTCATCAAGCAGACCGGTGAGATCCACTCCGACTGGACGGGTGTGAAGCTCGACGTGGACGCGTACCGCAAGGTGGTCTACGAGCCCTATGATCTGCGCGTGCGCGAGGGCACGATCGACTTTTGAGAAAGGCGGCAATGCTATGAGCTTTCAGGCGGCAGTCATCACCGTGAGCGACCGCGCGTCCGCAGGCGTGTACGAGGACAAGAGCGGCCCTGCTGTGGCCGCGATGCTGAAGGAGGCTGGCTACGAGGTCGTGTACACGTCCATCGTGCCGGATGAACAGGAGAAGATCAGCGAAGAGCTCATCTCCTGCGTGGATGAAAAGCACTGCGACCTTGTCATCACGAGCGGCGGCACGGGCTTATCTCCCCGTGACGTGACGCCCGAGGCGACGCGCGTCGTGCTCGAGCGCGAAATTCCCGCCATCCCGCAGGCGATGATCTATTACAGCTTGCAGATCACGCCGCGCGCGATGCTTTCCCGCGCCGTGGCCGGCACGAGAAGAAACAGCCTCATCCTGAACCTCCCCGGCTCGGAAAAGGCTGCGCGCGAAAACCTGAGCGCCGTGCTCGGCGCGCTTGACCACGCCCTCAAGATGATCGCCGGCGGCGGGCATTGAGTAAAAAGTATAAAAAAAGTTCCCACGTGCGAAACGCGGGAACTTTTTTTATACCTTTTGCAGGGGGATCATGATTTCAGTGACGAACTTTTCCGTGTCGGTCGTGAAGCCGTAGTCGATGACTGTAATCTCGCGCGAAAATCCGGCGGCGGTGTAGCCTTCCTCGCGGATGAACTGCATCAAGCGACGGTACTGCGCGGGCGACTCGGCGTGGTGTCCGCGGAAGCGCACGCATGCGCAGAGCGAAGCGGGCAGATCAATGACGTCGCCCGCAAAGCGGTCGGCCTCGTCAAGCACGAGGAATTCGCCGTCGTACTGCCCGAAGCTGCCCTCGTTCAAGTGCTCCTGCGATACGCTGAAGCCGACCTTGCCGAGGAAGACCAGCGCTTCGGCCTGCGCGGCGGCAAGACGGCTCGTGGAGAGCTCGAGCGCGGAGTAGTCCGGCGCGGTCAGCACCGTGTCGATCCAGAAAAGGCGAAGCGCGGGCGAATGGATGAGCGTGATCTCGCCGAGCGGCGCATGCCGCACATCTTGGAGCTGGCTAAGGCGCGCGTCGAGCTTGCGCTCGATGCGCTTGAGCTCCTTTTGCTTCTGTACGACGGCGGCCTTCTGCGCGCGCAGCTTTTCTTCGATCGTCTCCACGTCGCGGTTTTGCAGAAAATCAGCGATCTCGGCGAGTGGCATGTCCATCGCGCGCAGATACCGGATGGTGTTGAGCGGCTCGAACTGGCGGACGCTGTAGTAGCAGTAGTTCGTCGACGGATCGACGTATTCCGGCGTGACGAGACCGAGCGCCTCGTAGTGGCGCAGGCTGCTCACGCTGAGATGGAAAATTTTTGCCATTTCGCCGATGGAGAAAAGCTGGGGAAGAGCCATTTATGATGCCTCCTGCGCACGTTTTTCCCGCCGCGTGAGGATGGTGTAGACGATCACGCAGACGAGGATGGAGAAAAGCGACCCTGCGGCGTTGGCAAGGCCCATGGGCAGCAACGTCTGCGGGAAGTATTTGGACGCAAGGTACGCCCCCGGCACGCGCACGAGCAGGATCGAGAGCGAATTGTGCAGAAACGAGATGCCCGACTTGCCGCAGGCGCAGAAATAGCCGCTGAAGCTGAACTGCACGCCGGCAAAGAAGCTGTCCCAGATGTAGCCGCGCAGATATTGCCCGCCCGCGGCGGCGACGGCGGCATCAGGCGTGAAGAGGCCGACGAGCGGCTCGGCGATAAACAGAATGAGGATGACGACCGCGATGCCGAACGAGCAGGCGATCATCGCGGCGTAGCGCAGCGTGAGACGCGCGCTCGGGCTTGCCCGCGCCGATATTCTGCGCGCCGAGCGCCGAGACGGTCGAGAGCATCGACGACGGGATGAGGAAGAGAAAGCCGATGATCTTTTCGACGATGCCGACGGCGGCCGCGTCCGTCAGGCCGCGGCGGTTGGCGATGATCGTGATGATGACGAACGAGACCTGAATAAAGCCGTCCTGCAGAGCGACGGGCACGCCGATCTGCAGGAGCTTACCCATGACGGCGCGCTGCGGGCGAAAGTCCGCGCGGCGGACGGAGATGAGCCTGCGCTTCAAGATGACCGCGAGCGAGACGAGGACGCTCACCGCCTGCGAGAGCGTGGTGCCGAGCGCCGCGCCCGCGGGGCCGAGGTGCAGCGTGCCCATGAAGTAGTAGTCGAGCGCGATGTTGACGACGCAGGCGACGGCGATGAAGTACATGGGGCTCTTGCTGTCACCAAGGCCGCGGAAGATCGAGGCGATGATGTTGTACGCCGTGATGAACGGAATACCGATAAAGCAGACCGTGAGATAGGCGAGCGTGCCCTGCACGGCCTCATCCGGTGTGGACATGATGGAGACGATACCCCCGCGCAGCGCGAGCAGCAGTGCCGTCAGCGCAAGAGACAGCAGCATGAAGAGCGTGACCGTGTTGCCGATGGCAGAGGCGGTGCGCTTTTTGTCGCCGCCGCCGGTGGCCTGCGCGATGCTGACCGTCGCGCCCATCGCAAGGCCGACGAGCATGACTGTGAGCATGTGCATCACCTGCGAGCCGATGGAGACGGCGGTCGTGCTGGCGACGCCCTCAATCTGGCCGATGATGAAAAGGTCGGCCATGCCGTAGAGCGTCTGCAAGAAGTAAGAGAGCAGATACGGCAGCGAAAAGGACACAACGTTGCGAAAGACGCTGCCGGTGGTGAGATCGTTTTGCATCGGAAAGGACTCCTTATCAGTATAGCATGGAGTCATCATAAACTCTATAACAATTATAGAGTCAAGCGTAGATTTTTCCGCGCGGAAAAAAGCCTCACTTTCCCGGATAGCCCAGTGCGGCGGAAAGCATCTGCCCCGCGGCGACGACCGCGCGCTCGGCGTGCGCGAACTCGTCCGAGTGCACGGAGCGGAACATCCCCAGTACGCTGACGACGTACTTGAGCGCGCCGCCGCCGGTGAACACCGGCGCGGAGATGGAGCGAAGACCGATCTTATACTCACCGTTTTCCACGGCGAAGCCCGCCTCGCGGCAGGCGGGGAGCGATGCGAGCAAAGCACCCGCGTCCGTTTCTGTGTGCGGGGTGTAGGGCGTGAGCGGCACACGGGCGAGCAGATTTGCCGCCTCGCTCTCACTCATGCAGGCGAGGACGATCTTGCCCTGCGAGGTGCAGTGCAGCGGCAGCCGCGCCCCCGGCGCGGAGACGATGCGAAGGCTGTCGCGCCCCTCGGCCTGGTCGAGGGCGACGATGTGCCCGTTTTCATAGGTGGAGAGCATGGCGGAGGCGCCGGTCGCTTCTGCCAGATGCTCAAGGTAAGGCCGCGCGAGGGACGAGATGTTCCAGAACGCGCTGGCGCGGCAGCCGTATTCAAAAAGGCGCAGGCCGAGGGCGTATTTGCCGTCTGCGTGCTGTGTGATGACGTCATAGTCGCGCATGGTGGTCAAAAGGCCGAACACTGTGCTCTTGGGCAGCCCTGCGCGCTCGCTGATGGCGGTGAGCGTCATCGCCTCGCCTGCGTCGCTGAGGAGCTGCAAAAGCTCCATCGCCTTCGCCACGGAGCGGATGGTGTTGCCGTCAGTCATAAATCGGCCCTCCCGGTCAAAAATCGTTGCTTGTATTCTAAAAAATACCGCGGAAAAAGTCAAGATTACGATAATATAAGAATACAGTTCGATATTATCGGACGACTGTGTTGCGTAAGAGCGTGATATTTGCTAAAATATCATGCTGTAACATGGAAGAAAGAGGCGTTTCAGATGCTGGACGGCTTTGCAAGATCAATTACATACCTGCGCATCAGCATCACGGACCGCTGCAATTATCGCTGCCGCTACTGCATGCCGGACGGCGGCATTGAAAAGTGCGCGCACGAGGACATCTGTTCTTTGGAAGCGCTGCGCGACATGGCCGCCGCGGCGGTCAGGTGCGGCGTCAAAAAGATCCGCGTCACCGGTGGCGAGCCGCTCGTGCGCCGCGGTGCGGTGGACTTCTGCCGCATGTTATCAGAAATTCCCGGCGTTGAAGAGCTCTGCGTCACGACGAATGGCAGCCTGCTCAAAGAGGTTGCCCGGCCGCTGCGCGACGCGGGCGTCACGCACCTCAACATCAGCCTCGACACGCTGAACGAGGAGCGCTTTCGCGCCATCACGCGCCTTGGTACGCTGCAGGACGTCCTAGATGGCATCGACGCGGCGGAGCGCGCGGGCTTTGCGAAGATCAAGCTCAACTGCGTGCTGCTCGGCGGCGTCAACGATGACGAGATCGCCGATTTTGTGGACTTAACGCGCGAACACCCGTGGCAGGTGCGCTTCATTGAGCGCATGCCGATGGGCTGCGGAAAGGATTTTGGCACGTATCTTCCCTCGCAGGCGGTCTTGGACCGCTGTCCGGAGTTGGAGCCCATTTCGCATGACGGCGTGGCCGCATGCTACCGTCTGCCGGACGCAAAGGGGACCGTCGGTCTCATCGCGCCGATGAGCCACGCGTTCTGCGCAGAGTGCAGCCGCATCCGCATCACGGCGGACGGGAAATTAAAGCCGTGCCTGCATTCGGACGCAGAGATAACGCTGCGGGGCTTGTCCGGCGAGGAGTTGGAGCAGGCCATCCGCCGCGGCATTCTGATGAAGCCGGAGCGCCACCACATGGACGAGACCGGCGTCACGGAGACGCACCGCGGCATGTTTGCGATCGGAGGCTGAGAATGGAACTGACGCATTTTAACGAACAGGGCCGCGCCCGCATGGTGGACGTGAGCGAAAAGGTGCAGACCTATCGCGTGGCGCGCGCCGCCGCGACGGTCCGCATGGCAAAAGCGACGATGGACAAGATCAAAGAGGGCTCCATCGGCAAGGGCGATGTGCTGGCGGTCGCGCAGGTCGCGGGCATCATGGCCGCGAAGAAAAACAGTGAACTGATCCCGATGTGCCACCCGCTGCTGCTCACGAAGGTGGACATCTCATTTGAAATCGAAGAAACCGCCCTGCACATCTGCAGCGAGGTCCGCTGCCACGGTGAAACGGGCGTTGAAATGGAAGCGCTGACAGCCGTCAGCGTCGCCGCGCTCACGGTGTACGACATGTGCAAGGCCGTGCAGCGCGATATGCGCATCGACGGCATCCACCTTCTCTATAAAGAGGGCGGCAAGAGCGGCGTTTATGAAGCGGAGGAATGAAAAATGGCACAGGTGACCGCTGTGAACATCAGCGAAAAAAAGGGCGTGCGCAAGCACGAGGTGCCCTATATCGACGTAAAATACCGCCACGGCATTGTGGGCGACGCCCACGCTGGCGACTGGCACCGCCAGATCAGCCTGCTGGCCGACGAGAGCGTGGACACGATGCGCGCTATCTGCCCGCTTGAGCTGGATGCGGGCATCTTTGCCGAGAACATCAACACCCGAGGCATCGAGCTCAAGACGCTCCCCGTCGGCACGCGCCTGCGCGTGGGCGAGACGGAGCTTGAGGTCACGCAGATCGGCAAGCAGTGCCACAACGACTGCGAGATCAAGCGCACGACGGGCAAATGCGTGATGCCGACCGAAGGCATCTTTGCCATTGTGATCAAAGAGGGCCGCATTCAGGCCGGAGACGAGATCGAGGTGCTGAAAAATGAAACTCATTAAAACCGAGGACGCGGTGGGCCATGTGCTCTGCCACGACATGACGCAGATCATCAAAGACCAGTATAAGGACGCGCGCTTCCGCAAGGGCCATGTCGTGACGGAGGAGGACATCCCCGTGCTGCTCAGCATGGGCAAGGAGCACCTCTACGTCTGGGAGATGACGCCCGGCATGGTGCACGAAAACGACGCGGCGGAGCGGCTTCTGGCCCTCTGCGGGCAGGAAAACATGATCCGCAGCGGCGTGAAAGAGGGCAAGATCGAGCTTAAGGCCGCCTGTGACGGCGTGTTTCTGGTCGATTCCGCGCGCCTTGTCGCCGTGAATAGCCAGGACGAGGTGATGATCGCCACGCGCAAGGGCGGCATGGCTGTACGCGAGGGCGACAAGCTCGCGGGCATGCGCGTCATTCCGCTGATCATCGAGGAAGAAAAGCTCCAAAAGGCCGAGCAGGCCGCGGGCGATAAGCCGCTGCTGTCTCTCAAGCCCTATGTTCGTAAGACCGCCTGCATTGTCGCCACCGGCGGCGAGGTCAAAAAGGGCCTCATCAAGGATACGTTCACGCCGGTCGTGATCGACAAGCTCAAGACCTACGGCATCGAAACGCTCGAGGTCGTCTACTCCGGCGACGGGGTGGAGAATGTGCGCGACGCGGTGCTCACGATGCGCGAAAAGAAGCCCGACATGATCCTCTGTACCGGCGGCATGAGCGTCGACCCCGACGACAACACGCCGGGCGGCATCAAGGCCGCGGGCGCGAATATCATCGCCTACGGCGCGCCGGTCCTGCCGGGGGCTATGTTCCTGCTTGGTTACTTTGACGATGGTGTGCCCGTCATGGGTCTGCCCGGGTGCGTGATGTACGCGGGCGCGACGGTCTTTGATCTGGTGCTGCCGAAGATCGCGGCGGACGTGCCCGTCACACGCGCGGATCTCGCGGCGCTCGGCGAAGGCGGGCTGTGCCTTGGGTGCAAGCCGTGCCACTATCCGATCTGCCCGTTTGGAAAATAAAACTTCAAAACGATGGCGGAGCCATCGTTTTGAGGGGGGTACAGCCTGCTGCGCGCACTCACTTATGCTCGCACACTTGCAGGCTGAGAGGTGTTTTTTGCCGCGCGCATGGAAATTGGCGAAGCGCCGCTAGCGGCGGATGAAGCGAGCCAGTTTCGAGGAAGCGGCACGATTGGCACGCCCAACGGGCGCGGGAATCGTAATGCCGCGACGGTGACCGCGGCAAAAAACGGATCAAGATTATTTGCCGTCTGCGGACGGCTTGGGCAGCCGTTAGCGGCTTTGCCGCTTTACGGATGCCGCATCCCCCTTGCGGGGAAAAGTCTGCGGCGCTTGTTTCGCGCCCCATGGGCGCGGGGTTAGGGGGGCAGGACTGGTGGATTTTTGAACCGAATAAGTCGGTGCTGTTTGACAACTTTAACGCTTCGCGCCTGCGGGCGCGAAATGTTGGGGAACGTTATCTATTTTAAGAATAGCGAAATGATGCTGTCCGAGTTTCCTGATGGGGATTGGAAATAAATTGCGTGCGGCGTGTTCTTGCCCGTTCCTGTATCGCTGCACTTTTCAATGAACGTGCGAAAAAGAAAAAATTTGTAAGGAAGTATCCAAACATGAAAAAGCTTTTGTCTCTGCTCCTTGCGCTTGCGCTCGTGTTCTCTCTGGCCGCCTGCGGCAGCAAGACTGACGACACGAACACCGACGACACCCAAGGCGATGCGAACGCCGAGAGCGTTGATCTTGTCGTCTTTGCCGCCGCCTCCATGACCGAAACTCTGACGGAGATCGCCGAGATGTACAAGGAAGTTGCCCCCAACGTCAACATCACCTACAACTTTGACTCCTCGGGCAAGCTCCTCACCCAGATCAGCGAGGGTGCTGACTGCGACCTGTTCATCTCCGCCGCTCCCAAGCAGATGAACGCCATGGATGGCAGCCTTATTGACGACAAGGACAAGAACCCCGACGGTCTTGACCTCATCGTGACCGACAGCCGCATCGACCTGCTTGAGAACAAGGTCACGCTCGCCGTTCCCGAGGGCAACCCCAAGGGCATCGAGAGCTTCGACCAGCTCGCTGAACTCCTCAAGAGCGGCGACGTCATGCTCGCCATCGGCAACAGCGACGTGCCCGTCGGCCAGTACATCCAGAAGATCTTCGCCTACTATGGCCTTGACGAAGCGGCTCTCGCCGACTCTCTGACCTACGGCAACAATGTCAAGGAAGTTACCGCTCAGGTGAGCGAGGCCAGCGCTGACTGCGGCATCATCTACGCCACCGACGCTTACTCCGCCGGCCTCACGGTCGTCGACAGCGCCACCGCCGAGATGTGCGGCCAAGTCATCTATCCCGCCGCCATCCTGAAGGGCGAAAAGGAAGAAGCCGCCCAGGCCTTCCTCGACTACCTCCAGACCGCTGACGCCATGGCCGTGTTCGAGTCTGTCGGCTTCTCCCCCGCTAACTAAAATTGGCTGAGACTTCTACATACCGCAGACTGATTTGACCCGATAAAACGGGCAGCAGCGACAGCGGAGATAGAAGCAGACCAAATCGTTTAGAAAAAGCAGTATCACACTTTACTGAAAAGTGCGATATCCACGGCACCCTTGGGTTCAAGGGGCTAAAAGCCCCTTGCGCTTCTTGGGGGATACAAAGGGGGCCATTCTTACGCTAAGAATGGTCCCCTTTGCAAATCTGCCGCCGCTGGCGGCAAAAGGCAGGTGCTCTATGGATTGGTACCCCTTATGGAACTCGCTGCGCATTGCGGCGATCTCCACGGTTGTTATTTTCTTTGCCGGCATTTTTGCCGCCTATTATATCGCAAAGCTTCCGCGCCTGGTCAAAGGTGTGCTCGATGTGCTTCTGACGCTGCCGCTCGTGCTGCCGCCGACGGCCGTGGGCTATCTGCTGCTGCGCGTGTTCGGCCCCAAGCGCGTCATCGGCGCGTGGGTGCTCGAAACGTTCGGCGTCAAGATGGTCATGACCTGGTGGTCGGCCATCTTTGCCACGGTGGTCGTCATCTTCCCGCTGATGTACCGCACGGTGCGCGGCGCGTTCGAGTCTTTTGACGAGACGCTGGCCTATTCGGGGCAGACGCTGGGCCTGTCGAATACCTACATTTTCTGGCGGATCCGCATGCCGTACTGCCGTCAGGGCGTGCTGGCCGGCACGGTGCTGGCCTTTGCACGCGCGCTCGGCGAATACGGCGCGACGAGCATGATCGCGGGCTACACGCCCGGCAAGACCGCGACGATCTCCACCACGGTCTATCAGCTCTGGCAGACGAATAACGATGTGCTGGCGACGAAGTGGGTCTTGGTCAATATTGCGATCTCCGCCGTCGTGCTGCTGGCGGTCAACATGCTCGAGCGGCGTGACTTCCTCACGGATGCGAGCAAGGCGAGGAGGGCGAGAAAATGAGTTTGTCCGTCGATATTGAAAAAAAGCTCGGTGCGTTCACGCTGCATTCAAAGTTTGAAGCGCCGGATGAGACGATGGCGCTGCTCGGCGCCTCGGGCTGCGGCAAGAGCATGACCCTGAAGTGCATCGCGGGCATCGTGACGCCCGACCGCGGGCGCATCGTGCTCGGCGACCGCGTGCTCTTTGACAGCGAGAAGAAGATCAATCTGCCGCCTCAGCAGCGCAGGGTCGGGTATCTTTTCCAGCAGTACGCGCTGTTCCCGAACATGAGCGTTGAGCAGAATATCCTCTGCGGCATCCGCAGCGGCGACAAGGCGGAAAAGCGCCGCGTGCTGGTGGAGAAGATCCGCATGTTCCGCCTCGAGGGCCTGGAGAAAAAGCATCCCGCGCAGCTTTCCGGCGGCCAGCAGCAGCGCGTGGCGCTCGCGCGCATTTTGTGCTCTGAGCCGGAGGCGATCCTGCTCGACGAGCCGTTCTCCGCGCTGGACAGCTATTTGAAGTGGAACCTTGAGATCGAGCTTGCCGACCTGCTCGCGACGTTCAACGGCCCCATCCTCTGGGTCAGCCACGACCGCGATGAGTGTTACCGCAACTGCCGCAGCGTTTGTGTGATGGAAGACGGCCGGACCGGCGAGGTCACGCCGATGGACGAGATGATCCGCCATCCGGGCAGCGTCAGCGCGGCGCGCCTCGCGGGCTGCAAGAACTTCTTCGCCGCCGAGGCGAGAGACGGCAAAGTCTACCTGCCCGAGTGGAACGTGGCGCTGCCGCTTGCTGGCATGGAAAATACCTTTACGACGATTGGCATTCCAGACAATGCCGTCACCATGAGCGAGAACGGCGCCATGAGCTGCACCGTCTGCCGCATGATCCTCGGCGTGGAGGAGAACGTTCTCCTGCTGCGTCCGGAGGGCAGTGCCGAAGGCGCGCCGATGCTGCGCATCACTGTTGCACATGAAAGTGATCTGCAAGCGGGCGCAGCCGTCCGCGTTGCACTGGACTACAGCAAACTGTTACTCCTGTGAATTAAAAAAGTGAGAGCAGGGCAATACCCAGCTCTCTTTTTCCGTCAAAATATAAATACAATTCGTAATATTCTGCCGAAATATAACGAAACACGGCGGTTTTGGGCGTATGCCCAAAACCGCCGTGCCATATTTTCCTTACAGGCGCCCGTAGATGCGGGTCGTCTCGTGGATGGACTTTGCGAGCTTTTTGCTCGCCTCGCCGCTCAGCATGCGCCACTGCCAGTTGCCGCTGCTCGTGCCGGGGGTGTTCATGCGGCAGCCCTTGCCAAGGCCCAGATAGTCCTGCATCTGCGCGACAAACAGGCGGCTCTGGCAGCTCATGCCGCCGCGGATGATGCCGACGTTGAAGCCCTCCTCGTCATTGAGACCGAGGTACTTCTTCGCGAACGCGATGTCCGCCTTATCCGCCTCCGTGCGCCAGAGGGCGAGGGGCGCGTTGTCGTGCGTGCCGGTGTAGCAAATGCTGTTGAAGTTGCAGCTATGCGGCAGGTAGTCGCTCGGGTCGCGCGAGTCGAACGCAAACTCGAGGACCTTCATGCCGGGAAGACCGGAATCGGAGAGCAGCTGCACGACCTCGGGCGAGGGATAGCCGAGGTCCTCGGCGATGAAATCGAGGTCGCGGAACCAGCCGGTCAGCACGCCGACGAGCGACATGCCGGGGCCCTTGACCCAGCGGCCGTTTTTGGCGGTCGTCTCGCCGTAGGGAATGGCCCAGTAGCTCTCGAAGCCGCGGAAATGGTCGATGCGGATGACGTCGTAGAGCTTCTGCGCGCCGCCGATGCGGCGGATCCACCAGCCGAAGCCGTCCTTCGCCATGGCCTCGTAGTTGTAGAGCGGGTTGCCCCAGAGCTGCCCGTCTTCGCTGAAGCAGTCAGGCGGGACGCCGGAGACCTCGGTGGGCACGTTGTGTTCGTCCAGCTGGAACATTTCGGGTTCTGCCCACACGTCGGCGGAGTCCATCGCCACATAGATGGGCAGGTCGCCGATGATGCGGATGCCGAGCGAGTGGATGTACGCCTTGAGCGCTTCCCACTGGCGGAAGAAGAGAAACTGAATGTAAGTGAAAAGCTCCACATCCTCGCGCAGCTCGGCGCGGTAGCGCTCGATGACCTCGCTGCTTGTGCGGCAGCGGATGTCCTCATCGTCCCATTCTGTCCAGGACTTCATGCCGAAGTGGCGCTTGAGCGCCATGAAGAGGGCGTAGTTCGGCAGCCAGCGCTCATTTTCCCGCTCAAATGCCGCGACGGCCTCGCGGTCGCGCGTAAAGCCGCGCGCCTTGGCCTTTTCGAGCAGCGTGAAACGGCTCGCGTAGATTTTGCCGTAGTCGACATAGCGGGGATCGTCGCCCCAGTCGCAGGCGTTGACCTCCGCGCGCGTCAGGAGCTTATCTTTGACGAGCAAGTCCAAGTCGATGAAATACGGGTTGCCCGCAAAGGACGAAAAGCTCTGATACGGCGAGTCGCCGTAGCTCGTCGGGCCGAGCGGCAAGAGCTGCCAGTATTTCTGACCCGCGGCGGCGAGGAAGTCGGCAAAGTCATAGGCGGCCTTGCCCATCGTGCCGATGCCGTGGGGCGAGGGAAGGGACGAGATCGGCATCAGAATGCCGGAGGAACGTTCGATCAATGGAACCACTTCTTTCTGGAAAATGAAGGATGAAAGGTGTTAACCCTTTACCGCGCCTGCGGCCACGCCCTTGATGATGTACTTCTGGCACAGCAGGTAGAACACGATGACAGGGATGATGCTCAGCAGGATCAGCGCCATCGTCGCGCCGAGGTCGACGGTGCCGTAGCTGCCCTTGAGGTACTGGATGTGGATGGGGATGGTCATGTACTTCGTGCGGTCGAGCACAAGATAGGGCAGCAGATAGTCGTTCCACACCCACATGATCTCGAGAATGCCGACAGAGATCATCGTGGGCCGCAGCATCGGCAGCACGACGGAGAAGTACGTGCGCAGCGGGCCGCAGCCGTCGATGGCGGCCGCCTCCTCAATTTCAAGCGGGATGGATTTGACAAAGCCGACGAACATGAAAATCGCAAGCCCCGCGCCAAAGCCGAGGTAGATGATGGGGATGGTCCAGGGGGTATTGAGCTTGAGGGTATCGGCCGTCTTCGACAGTGTGAACATCACCATCTGGAACGGCACGACCATCGAAAAGATGCAGAGATAATAGACCATGCGGCAGAATTTGCTGTCCACGCGCGCGATGTACCACGCGGCCATCGACGTGCAGAGCAAAATCAGCGCGGTCGAGACGATGGTGATAAATAAGCTGTAGCCGGCGGATTTTAAGAACGGGTAGTTGCCGAACGTCAGGCCCTTGATGAAGTTCGACCAGCCGGCAAAGCTCTCCGCGTTCGGGAGGGCGAACGTGTCGGTCTTGACATAGGTGTTGAGCTTGAAGGAGTTGATGACCACCGTGAGGACCGGCAGCACATAGATGACGCAGATGACGCCGAGCACGATGGAGAGGATCGTCTTGCTGCGGGCTTCTGCGGAAAGAGAGCGCTTGTTCATTACTGCTGCACCTCCTTTTTGCGGTTGGCACTGAGCTGGAGAAGACCGATGGTCGCGACGAGGATGAAGAACAGCACGGCCTTGGCCTGCGCGGTGCCGCGCGAGTTGGCGTTCTGCCCATAGAACGTGTTGAGGATGTTCAGCGCGAGCATTTCGGTCTCTTTGATCGAGCTGCCGTCGGACAGGATGGTATAGGGCTGGCCGCCCGTGAGGGCGAGGTTCTGGTCGAAGAGCTTGAAGCCGTTCGTAAGAGAGAGGAACGTGCAGATGGTGATGGAGGGCATCACATTCGGGATCGTGATTTTCCAAAGCGTCTGCCAGCGGCTCGCACCGTCGATCTTCGCGGCCTCGAGCATGTCCTCGGGCACGGCTTGCAGGCCCGCGATGTAAATGATCATCATGTAGCCGATCTGCTGCCAGCACATCAGGATGATGAGACCCCAGAAGCCGAGCTTCGTGTTGAGCAGGATCGACGTGCCGTAGCGCGAGAGGATACCGTCGAAGATCATCGACCAGATGTAGCCGAGCACGATGCCGCCGATGAGGTTCGGCATGAAGAACACCGTGCGGTACAGGTTGCTGCCCTTGATGCCCTGCGTGAGCGCGTAGGCCACCGCAAAGGCCAGCACGTTGATGAGCACGAGCGATATGACGGCAAACAGCGCCGTGAACCAGAACGAATGCACAAAGCTCGCATCCTGGAACGCGCGGCGGTAGTTTTCAAGGCCGACAAAATGCGCGTCGCTCGTGACCTTGAATTTGCAGAAGGAGAGATAGATGCCCTTGCAGAACGGATAGACAAAGCCGATGATGAACGCGCAGACCATCGGCCCCATAAAGAGCGGGAACCAGCGGCGGATCGGGCGGCGGATCATCGAGCTGTTGACCGCAGCGTTGCTGTGCTTATGTTTCAATTCGATCAACTCCCAGCCAAAGATAGAATATTGCTTTTGTTTCTGCACGGCGGGCGCTTCATGCGGCGCTCGCCGTGATATGCAGGGAGGGACGGGCGAAATCGCCCGCCCCTCTCATTTGTGCTTTTCAGATGCGCTTGCTTTTTTAAAAGCGGCTTAGCCGTTGGCGGCAGCGTACTGCGTGGCCCAGCCGTCGACAAACGCGGTCTTGACGAGCTCCCAGTTGGCGTCGCTCTGGTCGGCGTCGTACTGGTTCATCGCGGAGACGAGCGCGGCGCGGTAGGCGTCAACGTTCGGCTGGAAGTTGGTGACCCAGGGCATGATGTAGTTGCCGTTGGTGGTGTAGTCGTTGGCGTCGGCGAGGAAGCCGTTGGTGGATTCGGCAGCCTGCTTATAGGGCATGGCGGCGAATTCATCGACCAGCATACGGGAGACCTCGGGATCGGTGACCATCCAGTTCATGAATTCGAGCGTGGCCTGAATGTCTTCCTCGGAAGCCTTGGCGTTGACAGCCCAGCAGTTCTCGGTGCCGCAGTTGAGACCCGCGTTCTCTTCGCCCGCAACACCGCAGTAGAACGGGATCATGGACAGGTTGTCAAGACCGTACTGACCGTCGCCGGTACCGGTGAGCTTGGCCCACTCCCAGGAGCCGTTCTGATAGAACACGGCCTGCTCCTTGCCGAACTCGTCCGCCGCGTCAAAGCCGCCGGCAGCGAGATCAGCAGGATTCACGGCGCTGTTGTTGATGTACAGATCCCACAGGTTCTTGTAGTTCTGCATGTAGGTACCCTTGATGGAAGACGGGCATTCCTTCCAGGCGTCGGGATCGTCCACGGACTCGTAGTAATACTCGAGGTTCGCGAGGTGGCCGGTGAAGCGCCAGCTGGAATCGTCGCTCATGGAAGAGGAGGTGAAGGCGTCGAAGCCGAGCTCGGAAGCACGAGCGTGGATGTCTTCAGCGACGGCCTTGAGAGTCTCAAAGTTCGTGATGTCGCCAAGCGTGTAGCCGGCCTTTTCGAGCAGATCTTCGTTGACGATGATGCCGTAGCACTCGTAGCAGTAGCCGATGGAGCAGAGCTTGCCGTCGGCGTCATAGAGGTTGTAGGCGTCGGTGTTGAGCTCGTTGGCAACGGCGGTGCCGCTCAGGTCATAGCAGTAGTCGCCCCAGGTGTCGACAGCGGCCTGGTTGCCCACGACGAACAGCGTCGGGGGAGCGGACTTGTCCATCTCGGCGGTCAGGGTCTCGTTGTAGGTGCCGGAAGCGGCGGTCACGACGGTGACGGGCACGCCGGTCTTCTCGGTGTACATGGCGGCGACCTTCTGCAGGGTCTCGTCGGCTTCGGGCTTGAAGTTCAGCCAGTAGACGCGGCCGGAGGCAGTATCGCCGTCGCTGTTGTCAGCGGAGTCATCCTTCTTATCGCCGCAGGCGACGAGAGAAAGCGCCATGACAAGAGCAAGGATCATTGCAAGATACTTTTTCATTTCATCAATACTCCTTTTCAAATTTATTTTCACGCGGGTTCCCGCGGGAAAATCGGTGCTTGGGCTGCCGCACGGACGCACCCTCGCGCAGCGCGGTCGGCAGAGTGACGTGGCGATGAACGCCGCGTCCCTCGATGATGTCGAGCAGGATCTCGACGCTCGCCTCTCCCATGGCGGTCATGGGCTGGCAGAGGGTGGTGAGCATGGGATGAATGTATTCCGAGACGCTGATGCCGTCGATGGCGATGACGGAGCAGTCCTCGGGGATGGAGCGGCCGCTTTCGCGCAGGGCGCGCATCGCGCCGATGGCCATGTCGTCCGCGATGGCAAACACGGCGGTAAAATCGGCGGGGGAGCGCAGACGCTTTTGCATGGCGGCGTAGGCGTTGGCAATGGTGAAGTCTTCGGCGCAGATCAGGTCCTCCGGATGCTCCGTGAGACCAAAATCGCGCAGCGCGCGCTGATAGCCCAGATAGCGGAGCTGGGAGATCGAGCTGTCGTCGGGATCGGAGGTCAGCACGGCGATGCGGCGGTGACCGTTTTTGTAAAGCTCGCTGACCGCACGGTAAGCCTCCTGCTCGTCGGCGATGGAGACGGAGGAGTACGACTCCGGCGGCAGCGTACCGTAGGAGTTGGTATAGGAGCAGCAGACGTAGGGCACGCCGAGAAGCGAAACCTCTTCGGGCGAATAATCGCTGCGCCCGCCGAGGAAGATAATGCCGCGCAGACGCTTTTCCTTTTCCATCACCGCGCCGCACTGAATTTCGTCGTCGCCGGACGGAATTTGACGCATGACCATCGTGTAGCCCGAAGCGTCGAGCTTTTGCTCGATGGCGTGAATGATGTCGGTGTAGAAGGGGTTCTGCACGCCGCGCACCACAAGGCCGACCGCGTCAGAACGAATTTTGACGAGGTCGCGCGCGCTGTTGTTCGGCACATACCGGTGCGCCTCGATGACGGCGCGGACCCGCCTGCGGGAATCCTCACTCACGTCCGGACGGTCGTTGAGCACGCGGGAGACGGTGCTGACGCTCACGTCTGCGAGCTTTGCAATATCCTTGATGGTCATGCCGACGCGCCCCCTGCGATGATTCCGGAAACCTTACCGGTAACGTTTCCAATCCTTGCTTACAGCATAGTCCCCACAGCGGGCAAAGTCAAATGAAACTTGCCGTTTGTGGTAAAAATGGGGGAAACACACAAGAAATGCCTGCGCCTTGTTGACAAAATGACCAACGACCGGCGCAAATGCGTTCTTAACAGCAAGCTTATGAGATGCCTGTACCGCTTTATGAACGACTTAAAGCAAAACCCGGGCCAAAAACGACTCGTAGCTGGGAAAAAGAAAAATTCCCCGCTTTCTGCCGTCAAACGGCGGAAAGCGGGGAATGATCTGTGATCAGAAAGCCTTACTTGAGCAGCAGCTCCGCGATCTGGATGGTGTTGGTGGCAGCGCCCTTGCGGACCTGGTCGCCGCAGCACCAGAGGTTCAGACCGCGCTCGTCGGTCAGGTCCTCACGAATGCGGCCGACATAGACGATGTCCTGATCGGACGTGTCGAGCGGCATGGGGTAGACCTTGTTCTTGAGGTCGTCGACGAGCTTGCAGCCCGGGGCATTTGCGATGAGCTCCTTGGCACGCTCGACGCTGATCTTCTCCTTCGTGCGCAGCACGACGGATACGCTGTGGCTGCGGATGACGGGCACGCGCGCGCAGGTACAGCTGACCTTCATCTCGGGCAGGTGGAGGATCTTGCGGCCCTCGTTCTGCATCTTCATCTCCTCGCTGGTGTAGCCCTCGAAGGCCTCGCCGCCGATCTGGGGGATGATGTTGTACGCGATCTGATACTGGAAGACCTTGGGCTCAAGGTGCTTGCCCTCGGAAAGGGCCTTGACCTCATTGTTGAGTTCGTCGATGCCGCCCTTGCCCGCGCCGCTGACGGCCTGGTAGGAAGAGGCGATGATCGTCTCGATGGGGCTCTCCTTGGCGAGGGCGTTGATGGCGACGAGGGTCACGATGGTGGTGCAGTTGGGGTTCGAGATGATCCCCTTGTGCCACTTCACGTCCTCGGGGTTGATCTCGGGGATGACAAGGGGGACGTTGGGGTCGAGGCGGAACGCGCTCGAATTGTCGACGAACACCGCGCCCGCCTTGACGATCGAGGGGGCGAAGCGCTCGGCGATGTCGTTTTCCGCTGCGCCGAGGACAATGTCAAGGCCCTCGAACGCGTCGTCAGACGCCTCGACAATGGTGCACTCCTGACCGCGGAACATGATTTTGCTGCCCGCGCTTCTGGCGCTTGCGATGGGACGAAGGGACGCAACGGGGAAGTTGCGCTCTTCGAGAATTTTGATCATTTCCTGACCGACGGCGCCGGTGGCGCCGAGAATACCGACATTGACCTGTTTCATACTACATTCTCCTTCACAAAACTATTGTACAGGACACGGATGGCCTGTTCGAAATCTTTTTCTTCCACGCCCACGATGATGTTGAGCTCTTCGGGGCCCTGCGTGATCATGCGGATGTTCACGCCGTTTTCGCCGAGCTTGGCGAAAATCTTACCGGAAACGCCGGGACGGTACGCCATCTTGCGGCCAACGGCGGCGACAATGGCGATGTGCTCCGTTACGGTTATCTTATTCGGCTGCACCTCTTTTTGCAGCTCGCCCAGCATTTCGTAGAGTGAGCGGGACACCTTGTCGGACGAGACGACGAGCGAGACGTTGTCGATGCCGGACGGGAGGTACTCGACGTTGACCTCGTGCTTGGCGAGCACGTTGAGAATTTTTAAGAGCGAGCCCGGTTCACTCGACATGCCGGTCTTGGCGATGGTGATGATGGAAAAGCCCTTCTTGCCGGCGATGCCGGTGATGAAGCCGCCCTCCTCCATCTCGTCGCCGATGGACTCCATAATCATTGTGCCGGGATGGTCGGGCGCGTTGGTGTTGCGGATGTTGAGCGGGATGTTCTTCTCGCGTACGGGGAAGATCGTGCCCTCGTGCAGGACCTGCGCGCCGATGTAGCTCAGCTCGCGCAGCTCGCTGTAGGTCACGCGGCGGATGGGCTCGGGATCGTCGACGATGCGCGGGTCGGCCATCAGAATGCCGGAGACGTCCGTCCAGTTTTCATACACGTCCGCGCCGAGCGCCGCCGCCGCGAGCGCGCCGGTGATGTCACTGCCGCCGCGGGAGAACGTGCGGATGTGCCCGTCGGGCATCACGCCGTAGAAGCCCGGGATGACGACCTTGCGGTCCTCGGCGAGGGAGCGCAGCGCCTCGTAGGACGCATCCTGATCGACGGTGCCGTCGAACTTGAACTTGATCCAGCGGGCCGCGTCGACGAACTCATAGCCGAGGTATTCGGCCATCAGCCGCGCGGAGAAGTATTCGCCGCGCGAGGCGAGCTCATCCTGGCTGATGCCATTTTTCATCTTGTCCCACAGCGCGTCGAACTCTTTGTCGAGGCTGATGTGCAGGCCACATTCGGCGATGATCTCGTTGTAGCGGTCGCGGATCATGGCGAAGATGTCCTCGCACGAAACGCCGTATTTGATGTGCGCGGCGCAGAGATAGAGAAGATCGGTGATCTTATGGTCGCCGGAGAAGCGCTTACCCGGCGCGGAGACGATGACCACGCGGCGAGCGGGGTCGGCTTCCACGATGGACTTGACCTTGGCGAACTGGCGGGCGTCGGCGAGCGACGAACCGCCAAATTTCAAAACTTTGAGCATGGAGTTTATTCCTCTTCGGCCGCGTAGCGCGCAAGCAGCGCGTGCGGGTCGTCCTTTCGGTAAGATTCATAGGCGTCGAACGCCTCGCGGGCGCTGCACTCGCGGGTAAAGTATTCGCCCATGCAGCGGAACAGCCACTTGCACTGCGTGCCGGAGAGGTTCACCGAGCAGGGGGTGAAGGAGTCAGCATAGAAGCTGCGGCAGCCTGCGGCAACGTCGAGACAGTCGCGCAGCACGTTCGAGCCGGTCGGGTAGCCGCCTGCGCCCGCGCCGGAAAAGCTCTGCTTGCCAAAGCGCGATGCGAACAGCGTGACGAGGTTGCCGGTGCCGTCGGTGTGCGCCTCGGGCGCGGAGGAGGGGAAAAGCGTCGGGCAGACGAACGCGGCCACGGCACGGCCGTTTTTCTCCGCTCGGGCAATGAGCTTGTAGGTCAGGCCCTCGTCCTTCGCCTTGGCGATGTCGCCCGCGGTGATGGACGAGATACCGACACAGGGGATGTCCTCTTCCCTAATGTTCACGCCGAAGGCAAGGTCGGCGGAGAGGACGATCTTGCGGCGCGCGTCCAGACCCTCGACGTCCGCGGTGGGGTCGGCCTCGGCGTAGCCGAGCTCCTGCGCCTTTTGCAGCGCGGGCGCATAATCCGCGCCGGAATTCGTCATGGCGGAAAGCATGTAATTCGTTGTGCCGTTCAGAATGCCCTCGACAGCCTTGATCTCATCGAGCTCGGACGCGCGGGAGAGAGAGGTGAGCCAGGGGATGCCGCCGCCCGCGGCGGCGGTGCAGCGCAGCGCCACGCCTTTTTCTTTTGCAAGGGAGGTGAGCTCTTCAAAGTGGGCGCACATGAGCTGCTTGTTCGCGGTGACGACGTGCTTGTCCGCACGCATGGCCGCGCAGAGGTAGCTGTACGCCGGCTCGATGCCGCCCATGACTTCCACCACAATATCAATCGAGGGATCGCGCACGATCTCGTCGTAATCGGCGGTCACGGTGCATGTGAGCTCCGGGCGGGGACAGCGGGAGAGAACAGCTGCAACATGCAGATCAGTTCGCCCCTCGCACAGCTTATAAAAATGGGAACCGACGGTGCCGAAGCCCAGCAGCGCAATATTCACGGGGAATGACCTTCTTTCTTTTTTTGATACTCCGTCAAGTGCGGACGAATTTGTGACTTACGCCGAAACTGTCCGCGGAAGAAAAACACTTGACTTTTTGATGGAAACAATATAACATAGCGTTTGTGAAAATACAATAGGGAAAACAAAAAAACTTTTCCCGTGAGATACAGGAGGAAACATCCATGCAGTATCAGAGCACCCGTGACAAAAATTTAAAGGCCAGCAGCGCGCAGGCCATCTTAAACGGCCTTGCCCCCGACGGCGGCCTCTACACGATGCCGTCGTTTGACGAGGTCAAGTTCGACTATACTACCGTATTAAATATGGACACGATGTCCATGTCGACGAAGATCTTATCCAAGCTCCTGCCCGACTTTTCAGAAGCGGAGATGACAAAGCTCGTCCACGACGGCTATACCGGCAAGTTTGAGACCGACCACCTGACCCCCACCGTCCCTGTGGGCGAGGATTTCATCCTCGAGCTTTTTCGCGGGCCGACGAGCGCTTTTAAGGATGTGGCGCTCTCGATGCTGCCGCGCCTGATGACCGCGTCGAAGGAAAAGCTCGGCGTGGACGATGAGATCATGATCCTGACTGCCACGTCCGGCGACACCGGCAAGGCGGCGATGGAGGGCTTCTGCGATGTGCCGGGCACGAAGATCATCGTCTTCTACCCCCACGGCGGCGTGAGCGCCGTGCAGCAGGCGCAGATGGCGACGCAGGCGGGCGAAAACGTCTGCGTGTGCGCGGTGCGCGGCAATTTCGACGACGCGCAGACCGGCGTGAAGAAAATTTTCTCCGCCGTCAGCAAGGATCAGCTGCTCGAGGGCAAGGGCGTTCGCCTGTCCTCGGCCAACTCCATCAACATCGGCCGCCTCGCCCCGCAGGTCGTCTATTATTATAGAGCGTACGCCGACCTCGTGCAGGCGGGCCGCATCCAGCCGGGCGACAAGGTCGACTACGTCGTGCCGACCGGCAACTTCGGCGATATCCTCGCAGGCTACTTTGCCAAGGAGATGGGACTCCCCGTCGGCAAGCTCGTGTGCGCGTCCAACGCCAACAATGTGCTGACCGACTTCCTGCGCACGGGCCGCTATGACCGCCGCCGCCCCTTCTACAAGACCGTGTCCCCCTCGATGGACATTCTCGTCTCCAGCAACTTGGAGCGCCTGCTCTATCTCCTCTCCGGCGACGACAAGCTCATCGCGGATTTAATGAAGCAGCTCAGCGAAAACGGTGAGTACGAGGTGCCCGCGGACATGCTTGATAAGCTGCACGAGCTCTTCTGGGCAGGCTTCTGCGACGACGAGGGCGCGAAAACCGCCATCGGCAAGGTCTGGAAGGATGACCACTACCTCTGCGACACGCACACGGCGGTCGCCTGGGACGTGGCGCAGCAGTACAAGCAGGCGAACCCCGAGCACAACGCCGTCGTCGTGCTCTCCACTGCCTCTCCTTATAAATTCCCCGCCGCCGTGCTCGAGGGCATCGGCGAAAAGGCCGAGGGCGACGAGTTCGACGTGATGGAGCAGCTCCACAAGGTCACGGGCGTGCCCGTGCCGAAGAATCTTGCCGACCTACGCTCCCGCGCGGTGCGTCACCGCGACGTGATCGACCGCGGCGAGATGCTCGACTACGTGCTCGGCAAGGCCGCGGCGGAAAAGTGATAAAGGAGAATAAACATGTATATTACCTGCCTTGATATGGAGGGCGTGCTCGTCCCCGAAATTTGGATCGAATTTGCCCGCGAGAGCGGCATTCCCGAGCTGACGCGCACCACGCGCGACGAGCCGGACTACGACAAGCTGATGAAATGGCGCCTGAGCGTGCTCCGCGAGCACGGCCTGGGACTCAAGGAAATTCAAGAGACTATCGCGCGCATTGACCCGCTGCCGGGGGCGAAAGAATTCCTCGACAAGCTGAGATCTGAGACGCAGGCCATCATTTTGAGCGACACCTTTGAGGAATTTGCACAACCGCTGATGAAAAAACTCGGCTGGCCGACCATTTTCTGCAACTCTCTCGAGGTGGACGCCGACGGATTCATCAGCGGCATCAAGATGAGATGCGAGCGTTCCAAGCTTACGACCGTGCGCGGCCTTCAGTCCATCGGCTTTGAGACCATCGCCAGCGGCGACAGCTACAACGACCTCGAAATGATCGAAGCGTCCAAGGCGGGCTTCCTGTTCCGCACGACGGAAAAGATCAAGCACGACTACCCGCATCTGCCCGCTTTTGAGGGCTACGACGAGCTTTTAGCGGCCATCGAGCAGGTCATCCGCGCATAAGGGAAAAACAAATATCCAGCTCGAATGAAATGATATTCATTCAAAATTTGTTCATTTTGACGATTGACTTTTTTCTCCAAAAAATTATTATAATCAGGCGAAACGCAGGGGAAATTCTCCTGCAAGGCAAACATTTGTAATAAAATAGGAGGAGAAAAATGTTTAGCTTTCTGATCTGCCTCGCATTGCTGATCGGCGGCTACTTCGTTTACGGTGGCATCGTCGAAAAGACCTTCGGCCCTGACGACCGTGAAACGCCGGCTGTCAAGATCAACGATGGCGTGGACTACATGGTTCTGCCGCAGTGGAAGCTGTTTATGATCCAGCTTCTGAACATCGCGGGTCTCGGCCCTATCTTCGGCGCTTTGAGCGGCGCTCTGTGGGGCCCTGTGGTTTTCCTGTGGATCACCTTCGGTACGATTTTTGCCGGTGCGGTTCACGACTATTTCTCCGGTATGATGAGCGAGCGTAACGAAGGCGCTTCCATCTCCGAGATCTCCGGTATCTACCTCGGCGGCGCAATGAAGAACGTCATGCGCGTGTTCAGCGTGGTGCTGCTCGTGATGGTCGGCACCGTGTTCGCTGTCGGCCCCGCCGGCCTCATCCAGCTGCTGTGCACCAAGGGCGGCAGCACCGGCATCTTTGCCAGCAAGCTCTTCTGGCTGGTTCTGATCCTGGTCTACTACTTCATCGCAACGTTCCTGTCCATCGACAAGATCATCGGTAAGATTTACCCCCTGTTCGGTATCTGCCTGATCATTATGGCGCTCGGCGTGGCTCTGGGTATCTTCACCAAGGGCTATGAGATCCCCGAGATCTGGAACAACTTCGCCAACCTCCACCCGCAGGGCACTCCGATCTGGAGCTTCATGTTCATCACCGTCGCCTGCGGCGCGATCTCCGGCTTCCATGCCACGCAGAGCCCCCTGATGGCTCGCTGCATGAAGAGCGAGAAGCAGGGCCACTTCGTCTTCTACGGCGCAATGGTCTCTGAGGGTATCATCGCTCTGATCTGGGCTGCTGCCGGCTGCGCTCTCTACACCGGCGAAGAGCTCCTTGCTCTCGGCGGCGGCGGTTCCACCGCTGTTTACGATGTCTGCTCCAAGACCATGGGCGGCGTGGGCATCGCGCTCGCCATGCTCGGCGTTATCGCCTGCCCCATCACCTCCGGCGATACGGCGTTCCGTTCTGCCCGTCTTGTTCTGGCCGACTGGTTCCACATGGAGCAGAAGAGCTGGAAGAACCGTCTGATCCTCTGCGTGCCCGTCCTCGGCATCGGCGCGATCCTCGGCATCGGCAACGCCCTCGGCAAGATCGACTACACCATCATTTGGCGTTACTTCAGCTGGACGAACCAGACCCTCGCCATGATCGTTCTGTGGGCCGCTTCCATGTACCTCTTCTATGATAAGAAGAACTACTGGATCACCGCTGTTCCCGCTACCTTCATGAGCGCTGTGTCCGTGACGTACTTCCTGCTGGGCAACGAGTGCCTCGGCCAGTTCCTGAATACCAAGACTGCTGATGGTGCTACCGTTTACAACACTGCTGTTGCTTACCCCGTCGGTATCATCGCCGCTATCTTGTTCCTTGGCATCTTCCTGTACACCATCAAGAAGCGCCACACCCAGCCTCACTACGAGACGCTGCACAAGTAAACTATTCGTAGAGCGGTGGGAGAATGCTCTCCCACCGCTTTTTTCAAATTTTGGAGGAGCTTTATGATTTTTGCACCTGTGCGCCTTGGCGAAACGAGTCTCAACGCCGAAGCTGTCGCCGCGGACAAGAAGTCCTGCAAGCGTTTCGGCCCCTGCGGCGTGGGGAAAGAGGCGCTGTTTTTGAATAGCTATTTTATCGACCGGCGCTACTATGTCGCCTTTTCGTCGGTGCGCCGCGTCTTCAAGCGCGTGGCGATGAGCCAGGGCGGCTTTTCGGGCAAGGGCGTGTTCGGCGCGATCCCATACCTTGTGGTGCAGTATGACGGCGGGAAGGAAAAGCAGTGTACCTTCAAGCGCGAGGAAGACGTGGACGCGATGCTCGCCTATATCGGGGAAGTGCATCCCGAGATCCCGACGCTGAGCGTCGGCGGCGAGCAGCGCTTGGAGCAGAAGGCAAAGGAAGAGGCTGCGCGCTATCTTTCCGAGCTGACGAGCGACGCGCAGAGCGCGAAAGAAGAGCTGGAAAAGGCGCAGAAGTTCCTCTCCGGTTACCCCGAGCTGACAGATCAGCTCTCCAAGGCGGCCAGAGCCAAGCGCGTGAACCAGCATACAAACCCCGCCTACCGCTGGGTCGCGCTGGCCATCGTGCTGGCGGGCGCAGCGGCGCTGGTGTACGGCATCATCTCGTGGCGTAACGGCGGAGATTTCGGCATGTATTTTGCCCTCTTCGGCTTTGCTGCGATCTTCTTCTTTTCCGGCGCGCACGTGCTGCCCACGGCGAAGAACAACAAAAAAGCCGTCGCCCGCGCCTGGGAAGAGGCGCAGGAAAACCTTGCCCACGTCCTGCCGGACGATTTTCCGCTGCCGGCGCGCTATGCGCACCCTGTCGTGCTCACGCGCATGATTCGCATCCTGCGCGAGGGCCGCGCCCAGAGCGCAGATGAGGCGCTCGAGGTGCTCAAGACCGACCTCAAGGCGCTCAATGCCGACGTGCAGGTCTCGCAGGAGGAATACGACGAGGTCGTCGCGATCAAGTCGATGTTCCTGCTGAGCGATTATCAGTGAGCGTATATTGATTCATTTCGTCAAAAAGCCCGTGGATTTTGCAAACCCATGGGCTTTTTTCTGTCGCCTGGCAAGTGAATATAAGAGCGGTAAAAGAAAAATGCTTGCAAAGCGATCGCTTTGCAAGCATTTTTTTATCTCTTTTTGCTCTTTGACGTGGGCTTTGGCTTGGCCCAGCCGGATTTGCGCTTAAAGTTTTTCGGCTTGTCAGCGCCGCTGTTCTTCGGGCTTTGCCCGCCGCGGGGCGCGTCGTTTCTGCGGCCGCCGGTCTGAGCGGCGGAGGGCTTTTTGCCGCCGCCGGATTTGCCGTGCGGCATCGCGCGGTCATCGCCGTACGGGCGGACAAGGCACTTCGGCCCGTAGCCGATGAGATCCTCGCGTCCGGCCTTTTTGAGCGCCTCGATGACGAGCTTTTTCTTGTCGGGGCGGAACCACTGGAGTAGCGCACGCTGCAATTCCTTGCCGTGCGGCGTCGTCTCGGCGAAGACAGGCGTCATATCGCGCGGGTCGATGCCGGTGTAGTACATGCAGGTCGAGAGCGTACCGGGCGTGGGGTAGAAGTCCTGCACCTGCTCGGGCTTATGCCCCGTGGAGTGCAGGAATTCCGCGAGCTGCACGGCGTCCTCGAGTGTGCAGCCGGGGTGGGACGACATGAGGTAGGGAACGAGATACTGCTCGCGCCCGTTCTTTTCGTTCACGGAGCGGTACTTGTCCCAGAATTTTTCAAACACGTCGAAGTGCGGCTTTCCCATGTAGTCGAGCACGCCCGCCACGCAGTGCTCGGGCGCGACCTTGAGCTGGCCGGAGATGTGGTACTTGACGAGCTCGGACAAAAAGGGACTGCCCTTGTCCTCGAGCAGATAGTCATACCGGATGCCCGAGCGGACGAAGACCTTCTTCACGCCGGGGATCGCGCGAAGACGACGCAGCAGCTCGACATATTCCGAGTGGTCGGGATCGAGATTTTTGCAGGGGTAGGGGGCAAGGCAGTTCTTGTTGCGGCACATGCCGCGCTTCAGCTGATCTTTGCACGACGGGTGGCGGAAGTTGGCGCTCGGACCGCCGACGTCGTGGACGTATCCTTTGAACTTCGGGTCGCGGGTGAAGCCCTCGACCTCGCGCACGCAGGATTCGATCGAGCGCGAGGTGATCATGCGCCCCTGATGGAACGCCAGCGAGCAGAAGTTGCATCCGCCGAAGCACCCGCGGTTGTGTGCGACGGAAAAGCGCACCTCCTCGATGGCGGCGACGCCGCCGAGAGCGTCGTACATCGGGTGCACCTCACGCATGTAGGGGAGCTCGGCGACCTCGTCGAGCTCCTCACGCGAAAGCGGCATCGCGGGCGGATTGACGACGAGCGTGTCGCGCCCGTGCGCCTGCCAGAGCGCTTTGCCGCGGATGGGGTCGTGCTCCTCATATTCGAGCTTTGTCGCGAGCGCGTAGGCGTGCTTGTCCCCGCACACCTCCTCATACGATGGGCACTCGACATGGTCGAAGGCGCAGACTTCGGGCGTGCGCGTCACAAACGCCGTGCCGCGAATATCTGTCAAGGTATCCGCCCTTTCACCCTTGGAGAGCCGGCGCGCAATCTCGCGCGTGGCATATTCGCCCATGCCGTAGACGAGCAGGTCTGCCTGTGCGTCGAAAATGAGCGCGCGGCGGACCTTGTCATCCCAGTAGTCGTAGTGGGCAAAGCGGCGCAGGCTCGCCTCCAGCCCACCGACGACGATGGGGACGTCGCCGAAGGCCTCGCGGCAGCGGTTGGCGTACACGATGGTCGGGCGGTCGGGCCGCAGGCCCATCCGGTTGCCGGGGGAGTAGAGGTCCTGCGTGCGGCGCTTTTTCGCCGCCGTGTAGTGCGCGACCATCGAGTCGATGTTGCCGCCGCCGATCATCACGCCGTAGCGCGGACGGCCCATCGCGCGGAAGGCATCCGCGCTGTGCCAGTCCGGCTGGGCGAGCACGGCCACGCGGTAGCCCTCGGCCTCCAGCACGCGCGCGATGATCGCTGTGCCGAAGCTCGGATGGTCGATATACGCGTCCGCCGTGACAACAAGGAAATCATAGTAGTACCAGCCGCGCTCGACCATCTCGTCCTTCGAGACCGGCAGAAAAGCCTTTTCGATCTTCTTTTTCTTCATTGTTCGATAACTTCCTGCAATCTCTTCCAGCAGGATTCCTCATCGTATTCAAAATTCTTCTCAAAAGTGACGCTTTCCGCGTCCTCGCAGACGGGGTGGAAGCCCCACTTTTCCGCGCAGTGGAGGCCGACCAAATTGCTCTTAGCGATGCGGCCGGTCGAGAGAATGGAGCAGCCGCGCGAGCGCGCGTAAGAGAGTGCCTGACCGACGAGCTTTTCGCCGAGGTCGCGCTTCTGCGCGTCCTCCTCGAGCCAGAATTCGCCGATCGTGCCCACGCCGTCGCGGCAGCTTTTCACGCTGACCGCGCCGATGATCTCCTCGCCGTGCATGACGTCGAAATGCCCCGCTTCGCCCGAAGCGCGGTAGTAAATGCCGCCCTCGAAGCCCTTCGGATCGTTGACCCACGGCTGCTTGCGGATGGTGGCGATGTCGTCGCCGAGGTGGGACGCGTCGTCGCGGAAGACGACGTTGAAATTGCCGTTTTCGTATTCGAGCTTGGCGACGGCGGTGTTTTCCGCGTGGCCGGTCCTGTCGATTTCATGCAGCGTCATGCCCTGAAGTGTGCCGACAATGATGCGCATCGCCATGCCGTGGGAAAAGACGGCGACGGTCTCGTTCGGGTGCGCCTCGGCAATCTCCGTGAGCGCCTTGCGCATCCGCTCACGCACCTCGGCAAAGCTCTCGCAGCCGTCGACGTGCCAGTTCTGCGAATCGTTGCTGAAATTGGCGAGCTGCTCAGGGTCGATGCGCTTAAGCTCCGCCCAGGGGGTGTCCTCCCAATAGCCGACGTCGATCTCGCGCAGGGCGCGGACGGTGCGCAGCGGCAGGCCGTGCGTTTTATAGATGGCAAGCGCCGTAATCATCGTGCGGAAGCGGTCGCTTGAGTAAACGGCGTCGAATTTTGTATCGGCAAAGCGCTTTGCGAGCGCGGCGATCTGATGGTAGCCGCGGTCGGTGATGGTGCTGTTGTACCAGCCATGCGCGCGGCGATAGCGGTTGCCCTCGGCCTCGGCGTGGCGGATGAGATAAATCGTGGTCATATGGTTCTCCTTCATGCTCATTTTTTCTCATTTTCATTATAGGCCGAAAAGAGGCATTCAGCAAGGGCGATTTGCGGCAAAAATTGCCGCGTATGACGCGATCTTGTGCGGACAGACTAAGCGCGTGAGCAAAGGAGTGATCGATATGTGTGATACCGCATTCTGGCGCGGTATGGCTGCCGGTATGGCCGCCGGCGCGATCATCGGCATGACCGTCGCAGAAAAGCGCAAAGCCATGAAGACCTGCGTGGGCCGCACCATGCAGCAGATGGGTACCGCCGTGGACGGCGCGCTGAGCGACTTAATGCACCGGTGAAATAGGCGCGAGAGCGCAAAGAAAGGGCGGGAGCTTTAGCTCCCGCCCTTTCTCATTATTTCCTTGCTATCCTGCTTGCTTTTATCCTTAGATGACGCCGTACTCCTTGAGGAGCTTTTCGATGTCGGTGCCTTCGATCTTGCCGAGGGCCTTCTTGACGGCCATCTTTTCCATGAAGCCCATGTCCATGTCGGTGGACTTCTTGCCGTCGCGCAGCTTGACGGTGGCATTGAGCAGGTCGCGCACATCATACACGCTGCCCCAGACCTCGGGCACGCCGCGGTCGACGTTCAGCAGCGTATAGACGGCCTCCATGCCGGTGCGCATGGAATACTCGGTGGTGAAGATCGTGTCGCGCGGGGTCTCGGCAAACTGACCGAGGAAGGCGAAGTTGACGCTGCCCTCGGGCACGACGTTCGGGCGGTCGCCATAGGCGCGCGGCATGAAGAACGCGTCGATATACGGCATCATGACGGGCACGGTGTTGGCACTGTTCGTCGCGAGCTCTTCGATCTGGTCCTCGGGCACGCCGATGTGGTACAGCCACTCCATGCAGATCTCCTTGCCGGTGCACTCGCGCATGGGCTTTTTGATATAATCGCCCGGCTTGTCGGTGAAGAGGGAGTAGACCCAGACGAGGCAGTGGTCCTTGGGCTGCGTGCGGAACTGCGGCTGGCGGTTGATGGTCCAGCTCATCAGCCAGGAGGAATCCTTCACGGTGACGATGCCGCCGGTGACGACATGGCCGGTGAACGGGTCGCGCTTGCAGATGTTCTTGATATAGGGGATGATCTTCTGGTCGAGGGTCTCGACGGTGGCGCTCATCCAGTTGGTCTGCTCAGGGTCGTGGCAGAACTTGTCGGGATGACCGAAGGACGGGTCCTGCGCGGCGATCTTGCGCCACATATCCCAGCCGCCGCCCTCTTTGAGCTCGGTGTTGTACGCGGCGGGCTCGTTCTGGCTGCCCATGGAGGAATTCTCGACGCAGCCGCCGTTCGTGATGAAGACGAGGTCGTTTTCCGTGAGGTCGATGGCCTCCTTCTTGCCGTCGCGGATGACGTCGATGCGCTTTGCGAGCTTGTGGGCAGGGTCGGAGCAGTCGAACTCGACGTTTGCGACCTGCACGCCGTAGTGGAACTGAACGTTGTGGCTCTCAAGGTACTTGACCATCGGGAGGATCATGGACTCGTACTGGTTGTACTTGGTGAAGCGCAGCGCCGTGAAGTCGGGCAGACCGCCGATGTGGTGGATATAGCGCTGGATATAGAGCTTCATCTCGAGCGCGCTGTGCCAGTTTTCAAAGGCGAACATCGTGCGCCAATAGAGCCAGAAATTGGAATTCAGGACCTCGTCATCGAAGAAGTCGGTGATCTTCTTGTCCTGCAGCTGCTCGTTGGGGGTGAAGAAAAGCTTCATGATCTCCATCGCGCCCTTGTCGGAGATGTCGAACTTGCCGTCGGTGTGCGCGTCCTGACCGCGGTTGACGGTCGCGCGGCAGAGGGAGTAGTTGGGGTCTTCCTTGTTGAGCCAGTAGTACTCATCGAGCACGCTCACACCCTCGGTCTCGATGGAGGGGATGGAGCGGAACAGGTCCCACATGACCTCGAAATGGTTGTCCATCTCGCGGCCGCCGCGCATCACGTAGCCGAGGTTTTCGAACTTGTAGCCGTCGCACGCGCCGCCGGGCAGATCACCCTTTTCGAGCACGTGCACGTGCTCACCCTTCATCTGGCCGTCACGCACGAGGTAGCAGGCGGCAGTCAGCGCGGCGAGGCCGCTGCCGACGATATAGGCGGACTTGTTGTCCACGCCTTCGGGCTTCTTAGGACGGGCGAACGCTTCATAGTTACCGCTGGAATAATACATGATCAATTTCTCCTTTCAACTGTTTGCAGAACCGCCGACTCACGAAACACATTCAACCTTGGGAATCAACGGTATGTTTTCCTTTCGATGGTGAAAGCATACCGCGCTTTTTAGAAAAGAACAATCAGCAGAAAGCGGGCGGTGATAAGAAACTTATCACCGTCCGGAAAGCTGTAAAGAAACTTATCAATTCTGCAATTTTGATGAAAACGGCAAAAGAAGTCACGCCTTGTCGATCCGCAGCCGCTCGAGAGCGGCGCTGACATTGCCGTGGATCACAAGCTCGAGCCGGTCGACAAGCTGCTGCGGGTCGCCCTTCATGTCGTTTTTGATCCAGTCGAGCATCAAGCCGACGAAAGCGTACTTGTAGACCGTCGCGATGAAGGCCTTGTCCTCGTCACGCACGCTCATGCCCTGCGCCTGCTCCTCGACCACGCCCTCGAGCAGATCGTAGGTGACCTTGTAGAGGTAATTTTCCACCTGCTCGCGGCTGACGGAGTGGTAGACGTTCATAATGAAGGGCTTGTTGTCCTGCACGGCCTTAAAGAGCTGCAAAAAACCCTGCTGCCACGTCTCGTAGGTCTTGTTGCCCGCGAGCGCCTTGCTGGCGTCCTCCTGACACGACCATTCGACAAGGTCGTAAATGTCCTTGAAGTGGTAGTAAAACGTCATGCGGTTGATGCCGCAGTCCTCCGTGATATCGCTGATGGTGATCTTGCTCAGGGGCTTTTGCAGCAGCAGATTTTTGAGCGACGCCTCGAGCGCGCGTTTGGTCACCTGTGACATGGCGGTCTCCTCTTTCTATCAGGATGATTTGTTGACGCTATCATATCATGAGAAAGGATGGAAAAGGGAGAAGTTTTTGTAAATTCTCCACTGAATCAGAAAAGAGGACGCTTATCGTCCTCTTTTTCAATTCAGTTTATGCTGTCCTGGACCGCTTCTTCAAACCGCACGGTGAGATTCGGATTTTCCTCTGCGCTGTCATTGAGCACGCGGCGGAAGGCGTTGGCGCGGCGACCGAGCAGCTCGTCAAGCGCCGAAGTGCCGCGGACGATCAGCTCCGTCGGCTCATTCAGGTCCGTCAGGCAGTCGTGCAGGGCGTCGAGATTGCCGCCGTACCACGCGGGAAAGTGAAGACCCTCCGCGAGCGCGCGGTGCAGGTCTTCAGCGGTCTCGCAGGCGGAGACATCTAATACAAAGCGCATGGCCGTCACTCCTCTCCGTACAGCAGTTCAAAGGTCTCGTAGTGGTCTTCGGTGTAGTAAATGAGGCCGTCGTTTGAGAAGACGATGCGTTTGGCCCCGCGCGAATCCGCGCCCAGCGTGTCGATGTCGCATTCGGCGTAGGTACGCCCATCCGCCTCGGGCAGGAGACCTTCGTAGTTGCCGAACCGGCTGCCGCCGATGCATTTGCCCGGCGCGTAGGGCTCGAGCGACCCGCCCGGCCAGCCGAGGGCCTGGGCATCTTTCTTGGTGATGAAGTTGTCCGGTAAATGTCCGTAGGTGTGGATATAGAGCGCGACGTCGTCCTTGGTCGTGTAGGTACCGTCCTCGTCGATTTGAGGGGCGGATGCATCGTCGTCGCTTAGCGTATCGGCGTCTTCGGACGGTGCGTTCTGCGCATCCTGCTGCTCCTGCTGCGGCAGGCTGGAATCGTCCTGCACCGGCGCATCCGCGCCGCAGCCGACGAGCGAGAAGAGCATCACGAGCGCGAGCAGCCACGCGGTCAGTTGTTTTTTCATATTTGTCCTCCTGTGGTGATTTTCTCCATCATAGCACGGCCGCGGGCAAAAATCCAGCACGCGCGGCGGTTGACTTTGCGCGCCGTTGTGAGTACGATAGGGGAAACGACCGGCAAGTCGGAATGGATCAAAAAGCAAAGGAGATAGAAACAATGACGATTGAAGAGCGCGCCGAGCTGGCGGTGGAAACATTTGCCGCGGGAAAGGGCAACTGCACCCAGTCGGTGCTGTGCGCGTGGGAGGATAAAATTCCAGTCGACCACGATACGTTGATGAAGCTCGGCGCGGGTTACGGCGCGGGCATGGGCTGCATGCAGGCCACCTGCGGCGCGCTGATCGGCGCGGTGATGGCCGCGGGCAGCGTGACGGACGGCAAGGGCACGCCGCGCACGGCCCGCAGCATCCTTACGAGCTTTCAGGAAAAGAGCGGCGCGACGATCTGCAAGGACTTAAAGGGCGTGGAGACCGGCAAGGTCCTCTGTCCCTGCGCGCAGTGCGTTCGCAACGCCGTCCTCGCCGCAGGAGAGATGCTGGGGGAGTAAAGGGAGAAAAGCCCAGTTCGCTGAGAGCGCTGAGTAAAAAATAAAACCACCATCGAAAGATGGTGGTTTTATTTGGCGCAGCAGGAGAGATTCGCTCGCGGTGTTACCACACCGCGACACGGAAAGCGGCGAAACGCTGCCAGTGGCAGAGAAAGTGAGCCGCTTTCGAGGAAGTGGCACGATCGACGGGACTGGACAAGTCGCGTCGATCGTGATGCCACGACGGTGTAGGCGGGCACTAAACGCCCCACTGGGGCGTTTTTTCGCTTCGCTCATGCCCTGTTCGAATCTCTGGATACAAAAAAGAACACCACCCTGTTGGGTGGTGTTCTTTTTGGCGCAGCAGGAGAGATTCGAACTCTCGGTACGCTTTTGACGTACACACGATTTCCAGTCGTGCTCGTTATGACCGCTTCGATACTGCTGCGTATCGGTGCGCTCGACAGCAAAAATGATTATACCAAAAATCACAGCAAAGTCAAGCACAAATTCGAAAAATGCGCGATTTTCTGAACGGCGCCTTCACTTGCAATTTTTGCCGCCATCTTTTATACTGACAAAAAGACCCTTTGGGGAGGGAGTATCATGAGCAGTAGCATCTATCGCGCCGTGAACACGACGCTCATTTATATCGAATGCGGCGGCGAATACCTGATGCTGCACCGCACGAAAAAGGAGAACGACTGCAATCGCGACAAGTGGATCGGCATCGGCGGCAAGTTTGAAGAGGGCGAGAGCCCGGAGGAGTGCGCTCTGCGCGAAACGAAGGAGGAGACCGGCCTCGCCCTGACCTCTTACCGCTATCGCGGCATCGTGACATTCGTGTCGGACAAGTGGGAGAGCGAGTACATGCACCTTTTCACTGCCGACGGCTTTGAGGGAACGCTCAAGGACTGCGATGAGGGCGAGCTTGCGTGGATCAAAAAGAAAGATCTGCTGGCGCTGCCCGCGTGGGAGGGCGACAAGATCTTTTTGCGCCTGCTCGACGAAAACGTACCGTTTTTCTCGCTCAAGCTGCGTTACGAGGGCGAAACGCTCGCGGAGGCGAAGCTCAACGGGAAAGCGTTGGAGGTGCGGCATGGATAAGCTGCTCGTGTCGGCCTGCCTTCTCGGCACGCCCTGCCGCTACGACGGAAAAAGTAAAGCGGACGCGCGCGTGCAGGCGTTGATGGGAAAATATGAAATTGTTCCTGTCTGCCCCGAACAGCTCGGCGGTCTCCCGACGCCGCGTGTGCCCAGCGAACGGCGGGGCGAGCGCGTCGTCACAGCGGATGGACGCGACGTGACAGAGGCGTACCGCCGCGGTGCGGAGGCAGCTCTCGCGCTGTGCCAGCAAAACGGCTGCGAGGCTGCCGTGCTCAAGGAAAAGAGCCCGAGCTGCGGCTGCGGGCAGATTTACGACGGAACTTTTTCCCGCCGCCTGATCGCGGGCGACGGCGTGACGGTGGAGTTGTTCAAGGCGCACGGCATAGTCGTCTGCGGCGAGAGCGATGTGGAGAAGCTGTAAACGCTGACGATATTTGGCCTGATATTTTATGCAGTTTACCGACAAAATTTCAGTTGTCTTTGAAAAGTGCAGCCGTTATACTATATAACCAGCATTGGACTGATATCATACGTGTATTGAATATGGCCGGCGGATGACCGGCGGTCATCATAATAAAAAAGGAGGAGCACAACATGAAATTTTCCAGCAAAGTTAAAAAATGCGGCCTGTCTCCGATGCGCAAGTTCCACCCGTACGCGGTGGCGGCGAAGGCACGCGGCATCAACATCTATCACCTCAACATCGGCCAGCCTGACGTACAGACTCCTCCCGCGTTTTTCGAGGCGGTCCGTCACTTCGAGCAGCCGGTGCTGGCCTACGCGCCCTCGCCCGGTATCCCCGAGCTGATCGGCGCGATCCAGAACTACTACGACAAGCTCGACATGCACTTCGACAAGAGCGAGATCTACGTCACCGCCGGCGGCAGCGAAGCGCTTCAGATCGCGCTGCAGTGCATTCTCGACGACGGCGACGAAATTCTCATTCCCGAGCCGTTCTACCCCAACTACAACACGATGACCCGCACCTGCGGTGCATCGATTCGCCCGATCCCGACCTGCCCGGAGGAGGGGTATCGCTACGCTGACCGCGAGAAGATTGAGTCGCTCATCAACGAGCGCACGCGCGCCATCATGGTCACGAACCCCGGCAACCCGACCGGCGTTGTGCTGAGCCACGAGGAGATGGAGATGCTCGTCGATGTCGCACAGAAGCATGATCTGTTCCTCATCGGCGACGAGGCGTACCGCGAATTCGTCTACAGCGGGGAGAAGCTCCAGTCGTTTGGCGAGTTTGCCGACAGGGCGGGTGACAACATCATCGTCATCGACACGGTCTCCAAGCGCTTTTCCGCCTGCGGCGCGCGTATCGGCTGCCTGATCTCCAAGAATAAGGAGTTCATGAACCACGCGATGAAATACTGCCAAGCAAGACTTTCGGTCGCGACGCTCGACCAGATTGCGTCTGCCGCGCTCTACACCGTCGGCCCCGAGTATTTTGCCGCCGTGCGCGACGAGTACAAGAAGCGCCGCGACACGCTCTGCCGCAAGCTCGGCGAGATCCCCGGCGTGGTGTTCGACGTGCCGGGTGGCGCGTTCTACGTGATGGCCGCGCTGCCGGTCGACGATGCCGACAAGTTCCAGCAATGGCTGCTCGAGGAATTTAGCGACAACGGCGAGACCGTGATGATGGCCCCGGGAGGCTCGATGTACGCGACGCCCGGGAAGGGCAAAAACGAAGTCCGCATGGCCTACGTCCTCGAAAGCGACAAGCTCGAGCGCGCCATGGATATCCTCAAAAAGGCCATCGAGGTCTACAACGCCAGATAAAAAGGAGAAGATACCTATGATCCGTCATATCGTAATGTGGAAGTTCCGCGAGGGCACTGAGGAAAAAGCCAACGAGTTTCTGACGAAGCTCGCCGCGCTCGACGGCGTGATCCCGCAGCTCAAAAAGTGCGAAGTCGCAAAGAATATCGGCAAGGACAACTACGACGCCGTGCTCGTCTCCGAGTTTGAGACGATGGATGACCTGAACGCCTACAAGGTCGATCCCCGCCACGTTGCCGTGAGCGACATCTGCAAGTCCATCCGCGCCGACCGCGTGGCCGTAGACTACGAATTTTAATCAAAAACAAAGAGCGCCGAAAGGCGCTCTTTGTTTTTGAAAAGGAACGCGCTCCGCGGCAGCGCACGCACCGTAGGCGCGCACGTTTGCGGAGCGAGAGGAGTTTTTTCTGACGCGCATGTCGTCAGAAAAAACGATCTCAATTTTTTCGCGTCCGCAGGCGCAAAATGGTTTTGATTATTTTTTGTCGCGACCTGCGCGTGACAAAAAATACTTTGCGCGAAGCGTGTGTCGCAGCCACCCTACGGGTGGCAAGGCACAAAGCGCAGCGAAACTTTTTCAAAAAAGAGGCCATTTATGGCCTCTTTTTTGAGCTGCAACCGCTGGTTGCTAACTTTTCAACCCCGCTTGGTGGACTTTTTGCGCGCCTTTTGGTAAGCTGAACGCAGAAAATCTGCAAAGGAGAACCCCATCACATGACACTTGGAGAGAACATCGTGCGCCTGCGCACACAGAAAAACTGGTCGCAGGGCGACCTTGCCGACGCGCTGGACATCTCGCGCCAGAGCGTATCCAAATGGGAGACCGACGCCTCCATCCCCGAGCTTGACAAGCTATTAAAGCTCTCCGAGCTCTTCGGCGTGACGCTTGACGAGCTGGTGCATGGCGAGGACGCGCCGAAGACGGAAACAGCCGCGCCCGCGGCACAGGCAGTACCCGCCTCTTTCACGCCGCAGACTTCGTCTGAGCAGGAAAAGCGTCACACCATTGCGGGTACGATTTTATTGTGTATCGGCGCGGTTCTTCTGCTCACCTGCCTGATACTCGCCGGCGATCTGCTGGCGGGGCTGATTTACGGACTGCCGTTTTTCCTCTGCGGCATCATCTGCTTTACGGTGAAGTATCGCACGGGCCTGTGGTGCGGCTGGGCGGCCTATCTCTGTATTGATCTCTACCTCCGCTTTGCGACGGGCCTTTCGTGGACGACTGCCTTTATGACGCACCTCTGGACGGCGCAGATGAACTATGCGCGCCTTGCGATCTCATGGGTGCAGCTCCTCGGCATGCTTGTGATGATCGTCTGCACGGCGCGCTCCTACCGGACGCTCAGGCTGCCCGCGACAAAAAAGGAGGTCACATGGCTCATTGCCGGTTGGCTCATCGCGCTCGTTGTGCTGCCGCTTCTGATGAGCTACGGCGTTATGCCGCTGCTGCTCGACGATCTCGGCAATTACAGCAACATTTCGCCGTACTTCCTTCTGAATGTCGTCTACAGCTACGCGCGCCTTGCGCTCATCAATGTTCTTCTGGTGCGTTCACTCGCCGTCTGGCGCTTGAAGCGGGAAGAGAAGAAAGCGGAAAAGTGAATCGAAATGAGAAAAAGCGGACCGCACTGCGGTCCGCTTTTTTGATGCAAATATGCCTTACTTCTTGCTCTTCTCCAGTGCTGCAAGCTTGAGGCAGCAGCAGAAGACGGCCATCGCCTGCTCAAGCTCCTCGACCGGCGGCAGCGACGGGGCGACGCGGATGTTGCTGTCAAGAGGGTCGTGTCCATACGGATAGGTCGCGCCCGCGCTCGTCATCACGACGCCCGCATCCTTGGCGAGCGCCAGCGTACGCTTGGCAAGGCCGGGAGCCGTGTTCACGGAGACAAAGTAGCCGCCCTTGGGCGTGTGCCAGCTCGCAATGCCGAGCGGTGCGATCTCGCGCTCGAGCGTTTCGACGACCATGTCGAACTTCGGCTTCATGATCTTGGCGTGCTCTTTCATCAGCGCGAGGGTGTGTTCTTTGTTCTGGAGATACTTGACGTGGCGCAGCTGGTTCATCTTGTCAAAGCTGATGGCCTGAATGCCGATGAGCTTGGTCATGTACTCCATGTTGGCTTCGCTGCACGCAAAGCACGCGATGCCAGCGCCCGGGAGCGTCACCTTGCTCGTGGAGGCGAACTCGAAGACCATGTCGGCGTTGCCGTACTTCTCGCACTCGCTCAGAATATCCTTGAACGGGACGAACTCGCCGTCAAACTCGTGGATGCAGTAGGCGTTGTCCCACATGAGCAGGAAGTCGGGAGCCGCGGGCTTCATCTTCGCAATGCGCTCGATGGTCTCGTCGGAGTAGATGATGCCGTCGGGGTTCGAGTACTTCGGCACGTTCCACATGCCCTTGACGCTCGGGTCCTTGATGAGGTTTTCGACAATGTCCATGTCGGGGCCGTTTTCGGTCATCGGGATGGTGATGAGCTCAAAGCCGAAGCTCTCGGTCACCTTGAAGTGGCGGTCATAGCCCGGCGCGGGGCAGAGCCATTTGACGCTCTCTTCCTTGCACCACGGCTTTTCGCTGTGCAGCAGGCCGTGGGTGTAGGCCTTGGAGACCGTGTCGTACATGAGCTGGAGGCTCGAATTGCCGCCGGCGAAGACCTGAGAGGTCTTGCAGCCGAGGATATCGGCGAACAGCTTACGCGCGCTCTCAAGGCCCTTGAGCTCGCCGTAGTTGCGGGCGTCCACGCCGCTGTCCACGCACTCCTCGGCGCTGGTCAGCGCGGTCAGGATGCCGCTGACAAGGTCGAGCTGCTGCTTGCTCGGCTTGCCGCGTGCCATGTTGAGCTTGAGGCCCTTGGCCTTCCAGCTCTCGTATTCGGCGGACACCTTGTCGTATTCCTGCTGCCACTCGGCAGCGGAAAGAGCCATATAATCCATGATGATTCTCCTTTACAGGTAATTTATCCGATTAAAGTAACTGCATTATAGCACAGGGGAAAATCAGGCGCAAGTGTCCACATATAACAATCATTTGTTTCGCCTGCGGCAACAAGTTGACTCATTGAACAGATTGTACCGCCCCTCGCCGCAATAGAGAGGGGCGCTGCTTTTTAGCGAAAGCGGGAAAGAAAACGCGTCAGCACTAAACATAGTGCTGACAGTGCGTCCAAATCAGGCAAAAAGTAAGGCCGCGGAAAGCACATCGCTTTCCGCGGCCTTGATCGTTTTTATAGAATTGGTCCTGTCACAGCTCGGTAAAGGTGCGAATTTCGTCGAGCTGGGCGTAACGCCGCGCGTGTGTTGTGCTCACCTTTCCGGCGCAGACGGGGCAGCCGCATTGCTGCGCGCCGGTGCGCGGATAGACGACCGATTTCCACACGTGTCCCATGGAGCACTGCCACCAGACCTTTTTGTTGCTGCCGGGTGTGACCATCTCCGGCGTCAGCGCGCCGTTGAGCGACGGATGCCACTGCGCGGCAATGTCAGGGCAGAGGGTTTTCAGATCATTGAAGCCCTTGAGCACCTTGCGTCCCGCGCAGTAGGGACATCCGGTCTTGCGCTGCGTGCGCGAGGCGACCGTGGCGCGGTAGGAATGCCCCAGCTCGCAGCGCCACCAAGCGGGACGGTTGGAACTGACGGCGACATCGCTCGGCTTTAAGCGCCCGTTTTTACGCTTGTCCCACTGTGCGGCGATCTCGGGCTGGAGGTGGGCAAGGTCATTTTCACCCGTGACGATCGTCTTGCCCGCGCACACGGGGCATCCGTGCCCCCACGCCGTGCGCGAGGCGACGGGCGACTGCCACGAGTGCCCCACCGGACAGCGCCACCAGATGCGGATCTTCGAGCCCGTGGAGACGTCGCGCGGCGAGAGCGAGCCGTTTTTCTCGCGGTCCCACTGCGCGGCGACATCGGGATAGAGTGTGCCAAGATCGTTGAAGCCTGGCAGGACCTTTCGCCCCGTGCAGTACGGACAGCCGCTCCCCTCGGAGCGCACATGCACCGTCGTCTGCCACGAATGGCCGTTTTCACACGTCCACCAGACTTTTTTCTTGCTGCCGTAGGAAACGGTGTCCGGCGTGAGCGGAAAATTGCGCGATTCGTCCCATTCTTTCAGTAAGTTTGTCCTTTCGTGCAGCATGCAGAACTCATAAAATGTTTGTCGCATGTTCATTCCCACTCTTTTCGGCAAAAAAGGTTCCCGCCTGTACCCTGCTTTCAGAGAGGTCCGGGCGGTGCAGGAAGGGCGCTGCCCTTCCGAATGATTTGCAACCGGCTGTCATAACCGCACACGGCGGCCTTAGACCCCTCTGGCTTTGCGTCCCTGCTTTTCAGCAGGTTTGCCAAACATTGCTTGATTTGCTTGTCAGATCAGTACAGGCGCTTTCGCGCCGGAAACGGGGAAGAAAAAACTTCCGTTTTGACAGAATCAATGAAAAAAGATTCGCCGATCCTGTCGTATCTGTATTCTATCACGAACTTTCCGTAAAAACAAGGCAGGTGACAAGACAGAATTCGAAAAAGGTATGTAAAATTTGAAAAAATTCGAAAGAAATTAGCGGAATGTTAGCATTTTCATACCGCTTCTCTATGCTTTCGACGTGATGGAGAGGACTGAAACCGCGCGCGGCGATGCGACCGCAACCGCGCTTTCTTGACATCTTCCGCCGTTTCGGTATGATAGAGCCATCTCGTTTTTTGGAGGCGACTATGCATTCAGTGACAACTAAGAAGGCCGCGCTCGCGGCGCTTCTCGTTCTGGCGGCGCTCCTTTCCATCTTCGCGGTGGGGAAGAGAGCGTCCGACCCCGCGTACCATCAAGCGTCCATCGACGCGCTCGCGGAAAATCAGGAGACGGTGCTTGAGCTGACGGCGGCGTCGACCGCCGCGTCCGCGGCCATCACGCTCCTGCCGGGCGACACCGCGACGCCCATCGCCGAAAAGCTCGCCGACCTGAGCGGCTATTTCCTCATCGTGCTCTGCGCCATCTTTTTGGAAAAGTATCTGCTGACGATCACATCCTACGTGTCGTTTACGATCCTGATCCCCGCAGCCTGCGCGCTTGGCATCGCTGCGCTCTTTTCCGAAAAGCTGCGCGCCGCGCTGGGGAAGCTTGCGTGGCATTTGCTGCTCTTCGCGCTCGCCATCGCGTTTGCCATCCCCGCGGGTGTCAAAGTCTCGAGCATGATTGAGGACACATACCGCGCCTCGATCGAAGAGACCATCGCAAACGCCGAGCAGACGACCGAGGATATCCAGTCCGCCACCTCGGGCGAGACGGACGAGGGGGAAAAGAGCGGCCTTTCCGGCCTCTTTTCCAAGGTGACTGAGGGCATCAGCGGTGCGGTGAATGACGCGGTCGGGCAGCTCAAAACCGTCCTGAACCGCTTTATCGAGGCCCTCGCCGTCATGCTCGTTACGTCGTGCCTGATCCCAATTTTAGTGCTGCTGTTTTTTGCCTGGCTCGTCAAACTGATGCTCGGCATCGAACTGCCGAATCTATACTCTGGACGTAATCGTGACCGTATATCATCAGCAGGAAAGTAGATGAGGTGTTTGGCGGAGTCAGTTGCGAGCATTTTTTCTATATACAAGTGGCTTTCTTAAGGCGTATACTATAACTTGATATCCGTTGTTTGCACACTGTATATGACCGCTTTTTGCTATGATCCGTCAGGAGAAAACAGACATGAAAAAAGAACTTCTTCTTATACACGAAAGCGGTAATGTGGCGTTGCGCTCGCTGATTTGCTGCGCGGCGAAGTTTATGACGTTGAAAAGCTTCGCGTTTCCGATCATGGCGCAGAAACAGCGCTGCCATGATACACGGTAACTTTGACAAGCAAAGTTGATGGTACAGCTCATAGCGTGCCGATGTATTAAAGCACATTCATTCACTTTAAATATCCGCATATCTTCGCCGGATCAGGCTGAAGATGTGCGGATATTTTACTTGAACTTTCTATTTTGGGCACTGCCGACCTTCGTGGTCGATGGTATAGTCACAGGTGAGCAAGATCTTCGAAATCGGTACGATCTTATACCCCTCGGCGAGCAGGTAGTCGAGAATATCCGGCAGCGCCTCGGGCGTGTGCTCACCCGCGTTGTGGAACAGCACGATCGACCCGCTCTGCACCTTGCTTGTCACGCGCTTCGTGATCTCACCCGCCGAGATGCCCTTCCAGTCGAGGGAATCCCCACTGGCAGCACTTGGAAACGCCTGTCGTGCCTCGCTTCATGGCCTCCGCTGACTGTCTTCTTTCCGCCTATTCATAGCCCACCGCTGAACATGCCCAGAATCAATTCCATATTAGTAAAGTGTGTTCACCAGACACACAGCAGGAACTGCTGCCGCAGAATTGCGGCAGCAGTTTTGTGAAATTCAATCTGCGTTTGCTCAAACCAGCCAAACAGGAACATACCAGTTTTTTTGATCGACCGGGATCATATCCGGCGGCATGCAGATCACGGCACCGGTCCCAATCTTCGTTTTCAGATGCGCTACTCCAGCCGAGATGCTGTCAACATCTGGTTCTTTCTCAATAGGATTCAGCACGCTGAAATTCTTTGCGGCATCCTTTGGCGCAGAATTTTTTTGCTCTCTATCGGCGAAACGACACCATCCTGATAAATGATAAGGTCGATCTCCTTCTTGTTGCTGTCACGGTAGAAATACAGCGGCGGCTGAGATTTTTCCCTGATTGAGGTAGCTCTTGTAGATCTCAGATACCACCCACGTTTCAAAGAACGCACCGTCCATCGCTCCCCGCTCTAATGTCTCTGCGCTGGTCCATCTGGTAAGATGCGCGCAGAGCCCTGTGTCCAGAAAATACATTCTCGGAGCCTTGATCACTCGCTTCAAGGCGTTGTTGGAGTAGGGCTGGATCAGTGCCACAATCCCCGAGGACACCAGAATCGAAAGCCACTGCTTTGCGGTTGGTGCAGATACAGCGACCTCAGACGCAGGGGCTTCGTAGTTTACGTTGGTAGCTGTCCGCGCCGCTACGACCGACATGAAATTCAAAAATGCTGTCTCGTGAACGACCTGAGATATATCCTTGATGTCTCTGCTGATGTATGTCTCCAGATAGGATTCATAGTATTGCTCCCGATCCACCTGCTCGTTTTCATAGAGGCGCGGCATAGAGCCTTTGTAGATGCGCCGCGAGTATACCGTAAAAATCGCTCAGTTGCTTCAGCTTTTTCTCTGCCAAAAAATTAGGAACCAAATTGCCGCCCTTGTCAATCTATCAAAACTCCTTTTATACTCGATAAACTGCACTTAGTCTTTGGAAAAGCCGCCAATTTATCCAAAGCACGCGCTGGAAGATTTTGCAGTGCGTGAAAAGATCATCAACGCAAAAGTATTCGGAACCTGCCCCAAAACACTGCTTTGATTGAGGCGGGTCCTCTTTTTAAGCGCACTTTCACTTGAAAAGACAAATTGTGTGACAGGCTTTTCTGTTGCCGGCGTGTTAATGCTGCGCAGTTTCAAACGATTTGTAAAAGCCTGGCAGCGACTGTTCTGCGGCCTCATTTTTGACCAATCTCCTTAATTTTCTGTCACAACGCATAGCCTTATTGCCGGATTGTTGGTATAATCGACAAAAAATACGCAACTTTATAAAAAATATATTGCATTTTGACAACGACGGGATATAATAAAAACAACAATCGAATACATCTTGATATTTACCAGATAAAACAAACTCTTTTATCGCAACGTAAATACATCGCGGATGTAGAAATTGGGCGGCGTAAGTCCGTCATGTATTTTTGCGGTGTATGGTGCTGCGGGAAAGGGTTTTTTTCATCAATAACGCCCTCTTTCCGATCCATCCCGAAATTATGAAAGACTGGTGATCGATATGAGGGCGGTATAGGTGCTTGCAAGCAATGCAGTAATGATTTGGGGTTTATACAATGGATCAGGAAAAAATGGCCGAATTGAATCTTGAAGAGATCCTGCTGACCGGATTTGCCCGGCTTCCCGAAAAATCAGTTCTCTTCAGCAAGTATAACGGCACGATCAGCGTTACCTTATTGGTAAACCGCTCGAGTGGAAAAATCCTGGAGGTGGCCTCTGAGGACTTTTCCCCTTTGCAGATCAATTATTTTAACAAATTACTACGCGGAGAAGAGATCAGCACCGAAGACGGTATGTTTCGCATCGAACAGTTGCTTGCACGCAATTATCAGAGTTCTCTTCGCAAACCTTTTTATTCCGGCATCCGCGCGTGCAGACAAAAGCTCGAGGAACTAAGAGAAGACGATATCCGCCGAATGCTGCCTTTCTCCCAAGAGGATTAAGGAGGATCCTGCTATGAACGGAACTTCACTTGAAAAGAAGAAAAAAGGCTTCGCTCTCCCCGATACCTATGTCATCGTAGCAATTCTTGTTATCTTTATGGCACTGATGACCTATGTCATCCCTGCCGGCGTATTTGATACGGTCACCAATGAAAGTGGCCAGACAATGGTCGACCCCAACTCCTTCCACTTTGTTGAGCGGACTTCTACCAGCTTAAAGGATCTGCTCTTCTCGTTCTATACCGGCCTCAAGAATAATGCGACGATGATCTTCTTCGTCATGCTCGTCGGCGGCTATATCGAGATCGCACTGGAAACGACCGCCATTCAGCGGGGCCTTCGCATTCTAATTTCCAAGATGGCCAATAAAGCGCTGATTCTTATCCCGCTCGTGATGCTCTTCTTTGCCATCCTGGGCGCGACCGGCGTTCTCATCAACGCGGTTGTGGCGTTTATTCCGCTGGGGCTTGCGGTGGCAGAGATCATGAAGCTCGACAGGGTTTCGGCAATGGCGTTCCTGTATCTCGGCACGTATGCCGGCTTTAACTCGTCGTTCATGTCTGCTAGCTCTGTGCAGATCGCGCAGCAGATGGCCGAGCTGCCGCTTCTATCCGGCATGGGTTTCCGTGTCGTTGTCACCGCGATTATCGTTCTCATTACGATCATCTATGTTATGCGCTACGCTGTCCGCGTCAGCAAAGATCCCTCCCGCTCCATCATGCCGGTTTCCGAGTATCCGTTTGACGAGAACCTCTCCGCAGAAGTGAACGATACCTTTACCGTTCGCGACGTCATCATCATTCTGCTCGTCTTCGGCGGCCTTGCCCTGTATGTGTATGGCTGCATCAAGTTCGCCTGGGGCTATGACTATATGGCTGCGATTATGCTCATTACCTGCGTCGCCGCCGGCTTTGTCGGCAAGATGAACGCCAACGATATTGCCAAGAACTTTATCTCCGGCGTGAAGAAGATGGTCTACGCGGGATTCCTGATCGGCCTTGCCAGCGCGATCTCCGTCATCATCACTGACGGTCAGATCATCCACACCATTATTTATTACATCTCCATGCCGCTGGTGCTGCTGCCCAAGACGCTGGCCGCCGTGTTCATGTTCCTTGTGAACCTGGTGTTCAACTTCTTTGTCTCCTCCGCCTCCGGTCAGGCCGCTATCGTTATGCCACTGATGGTCCCGATGGCAGACATCCTCGAAATTCCGAGACAGGTTGCAGTTCTCGCCTATCAGTATGGCGACGGCTTCTCCAACTGCATTATCCCCACCTCCGGCGTGCTGATGGCTGCGTTGGGGGTTGCGCGCGTGCCGTTTGAGAAGTGGCTCAAGTTTATGATGCCGCTGTTTCTCATCTGGACGTTGGTCGGCTGCTTTGCCGTGGCGACAGGCGTTTTGATCAATTTGCAGTGACTGGAAAATCCAAATAAACAGGTTAAAGAGCTCATGGTTATTTTCGAAGAAAAGCAGTTTTTGCAGGAACTGGAGTATCTGGTGAATATCGACAGCGGCAGCGGAACTGCCGATGGCATTGGACAGATCGCATCGTTCCTCATCGGCAAGTGCAGCCAACTCGGGCTGACGGTCAAAAAGCACGTGTTTGACCCCGCCTACGGTCCCTGCCTTGAGGTGCGGAATTATCCGGAGAGCGAAGACATTGATCTTTTGCTCCTCTGCCACATGGATACGGTTTTTCCTGTCGGCACCAGTGAAAAGCGGCCGTTTCGCATCAAAGGGGATCAGGTGTACGGTCCCGGCTGCGCCGATATGAAATCCAGCATACTGCTGGCCTTTGCACTGGTGCAGAATTTGCTCCGTGAGCGGCCTGAGCTGCGATTGTGCGTCGCGTTGAACTCCGACAGCGAGGTCGGTTCTATCAGTTCCCGCGGCTGGCTTCGTGAGCTGGCCCGTAAGAGCACCTACTGCCTCGGCTTTGAGGCGGGGCGCAGCGACGGCAGCTTTGTCAAGCGCCGCAAGGGCGCCGCGCATTATATCATCCGCATGTACGGCAAGTCTGCCCACTCCGGCGTGGATCCCCGCGGCGGCGCGAGCGCCGTGCTTGAAATGGCAAACTGGATCTGCCGCTTCGCCGATTTTGACCGTCTGCCGCTCGGCACCAGCCTGAATTTCGGCGTTGCCCGCGGCGGCACCATGTACAATGTTATTCCCGATTATGCTGAAAGCAGCGTCGACATCCGTTTTGAGACCGAGGAGCAGTACGAAATCCTCACTGAGGAGATCCGCAGCCTCTGTGATTGCCCTTATAATCCTGAGATCCGCGTGACAGCTGAATGTCTTGCCCGCTCTTATCCCATGGTTGAAAATCGATCGGGGCAGGCGTTGATCGCACTGATGGAGCAGGAGGCCGCACGGCTCGACATGTCGGTGAACTTCGCGGCAAGCGGCGGCGCATCCGATGCCAGCATCCCTTCGCAGGAGGGAGTCGGCACCATCGACGCCTGCGGCCCCATCGGCTTTAATCTGCACAACGATGACGAGCATATCTTGCTCAGCAGCGTGCGCCCGCGGCTTGCATTACTTCTGGCTGTGTGCAATGCGCTTCCGATCGAAAAGTCGTCCGACGTCTCTTAACTTCTGCTGCAGGGGGAATGTTGGAATGATATTTCCCCTGCGGCGTTTCTGCTGCCGAACAGCGGCACAAGAAAGCAAAGGTAAACTATGAATCCATATTATAATGAAAGCGCCTTTTTGCAGGATCTGGCAATTCTTGTCAACACTGACAGCGGCACCGGCACTGTCGAAGGCATCGACAAGATCGCCAATTTCATGATGAAAAAGTACGCTGATCTCGGTATGTGGACGGAAAAGAAAACGTTCCGCGCCGATCTCGGCCCGTGTGTTGAAGCGCGCAACCATCCCAAAAGCAAGGAAATCGATCTTCTTCTGATCGGCCACATGGATACGGTGTTTCCAGTGGGGACGGCGGCTGAACGCCCGCTTACCGTGGACGGCAACCGCGTGCTCGGCCCGGGCGCCGCGGATATGAAATCCGGCACGCTGCTGTGCACCTGTCTTGCAGCCTTTGTTCAGGCGGAGCGGCCGGAACTCAAGCTCTGCATTGCGCACAACTGCGATGAGGAGATCGGCTCTCCAAGTTCCGACGCCTGGATCCGCGAGCTCGCCTCTCATGCCACCTACTGCTTTGATCTGGAACCCGGACGCAGCGACGGCAGCTACGTCAAGACGCGCAAGGGTGTCTGCCGTCTCAGCATCAAGCTGCATGGTAAATCTGCCCATGCGGGCGTCAATCCGGATGACGGCGCCAGCGCCGTGGTCGAGCTGGCAAAGTGGATCTGCCGCTTTGCCGACCCTGAGCGCAGGGATAACGGCTACCGTGTGAATTTTGGCGTTATCAAGGGTGGCACGGCCTACAATGTCGTCCCTGACAGCGCAGAGTGCGACGTGGATATCCGGTTTGACACGCCGGAGGATCTGCAAACGGCAATGACGCAGTTCGACGCACTTCAGCAGCATCCGTTTGATCAGAGCGTTACGGCTGAGATCGCCGTTATGGGGCAGACCCCGCCGATGGTCGCAACGGAAAACAGCAAACGGCTGATGCGGCTTCTGGAAGAGGAGGGAAGCTTGCTTGACGTCGACGTGAAATTTGTCGGGACCGGCGGCGGCTCTGACGCCAGCCGCGTCTCCAGCGGCGGCGCTGCGGCGATCGATGCCTGCGGCCCCGTGTGCTTCTATATGCATGATGCCAGGGAGTATTTCCTGCTCGACACGGTGGAGCCGCGGCTCCAGTTGCTGATGAACGTCATTCAAAAACTATAATGCGCGATACCGGCGCAGCATCCAAAACAAAAGGAGCATGACCATGCAGCCCCAAATACTCAATATTCTGGACATTATGAAGAACCTTGTCTCCGTGCAGAGTGACACGGGGACGAAAATGGAAGAAAATATGGCTGAGCGGATCGCCGCTTATTTCAGGGAAGATTCCTATCTTTCCGCTCATCCGGATCACTGGGGCCTTGCCGATACGAACGACTTTCTGGGCCGCCGTGTCGTCTGGGCATTGAAAGAGGGGACGAGCCGCAAAACGCTGATTCTGACCGGCCACTATGATGCCGTGGAGATCGACTGCTACGGCGAGCTCAAGCCGCTCGCTCTCAAGCCTGAGGCCCTGCGGGAGGAAATGCTGCGGCAAAAGCTCGGCGATGAGCTGATGCAGCAGGAGCTTGCCAGCGGCGACTGGCTGCCCGGCCGCGCGGCGGCTGACATGAAAGGCGGCCTTGCCATCGGACTTTATGAGCTTTTGACACTGCCCGAAAACGCTGAGATCGGCGTTCTTTTCGTCGCCGTCTGCGATGAGGAAAATGTCTCCGCCGGTATGCGCGACGCGGTCAATGTTCTATTGGAACTCAAGCGACGCTTTGCGCTCGACTATCTTGCCACGCTTGTTTTGGAGCCGCAGCTTCCGCTGGCCGGCAAGGAATTCATGGTCTATAACGGCAGCATCGGCAAGATCATGCCCGTCATTGTCGCCAGGGGAAAGCTCGCCCACTGCGGTGAGCCGCTCAAGGGGCTCAACGCTGCCCATCTGGCCGCGGAGATCACCGCGCGAATCGACATGAACACCGACCTTGTCACGGAGGATTTTGGCCTGTCTTCTCCGCCGCCCGCTGTGCAGCAGCTGCGCGATCTGAAAACGACCTATGACGTCTCGCTTCCCGCGCTGGCTGCTGTGTGCGTGAATCTGCTTTTCCTCGGTGGGGAGAGCACAACGGAAAACGCGATGAAAAAAATTCGCACGATCTGCGAAGAGGCGGTTTCCGCCGTCATGGCAAAATACGAAGCTGCCTGCGCTTTTGCGATGCAGCGTGATCTTTTGCCAGAATCGGAAAAGCTGCACGCCGCGCCGCGCGTGCTTTCCCTCTCCGAGCTGGAGGCTTTGGCCGCTGCCAGAAATACCGGTTTTGACGATTGGAAGGCGGAACGCGCTCGAGACTTGAAGACCGCAATCGAGCAGGGCGAGCTGACGCTGCAAAACGCGAGTGTTCGCTATATCCAGCAGGTCATCGAATTTTCCGGCTGTGAAGAACCGATGGTCGTTATCGGTATCGCGCCGCCCTACTATCCCGCTGTCTGCAACGCATACCTTGAAAAGAATGGGAGCGAGATCATCGAAAAGGTCCGCGATATTGTCGAGGGGACTTATCACACGCCGCTTTCTGTGATTCCATATTTCACCGGCATCGGCGACGGAAGCTATATGACCTGCACCGCTCCCTCACAGGAACGTGCACTGCTGACCGACCTGATGACGCTGCCTTCCTCCATTTATGACATTCCCTTTGAGGCGTCGGCCCAGCTCAACGCGTCGGTATTCTATCTCGGCCCGCGCTGCCGTGCAATCCATCAGTGGTGCGAGCGCGTTTATCTGCCAGACCTTGAACACACCATTCCCGATATCATCGATCACATTCTTGGCACAAAAGCAAAATAAGACTTTCCTTACTCTACTTTTCCCCTACTTTGTCTATCCCACCATTGCCGACCAGACCTATACCGGTACTGAATTGAAGCCTGCTGTTAAGGTCACCAAGAACGGCGAAGTAATTGAAACTGGATATTCTGTCGAATACAGTGCCAACACCAACGTCGGTACGGCTACCGCTACCGTTAAGGTTGGCGATACGGTCATCGGCACAGCCACCTTTAATATCGTCAAGGCCAAGCCCACCATCAGCATCACCGCTGAACCGGCTTCGCTTGTCGGCGGCGGCGCGGTCAAGCTCACCGTCAACTCCGATGGCATTCCCGCAGAGGGCAAAATTGAGGTGACCTGCGAGGGTGTGACCGTCACCAAGAACAGCGACGGCACGTTCTCCGCGGTGCCGCAGAACCGCACGGCGACCTACACATTTACGGTCAGCTATAAGGGCGATGCGAACCATGAGGAGGCTTCTGCCAAGTGTGAGGCTTCCGTCACCCGCCGTTACAGCAGCCCGTCCACGCCCGTTACCCCCGAGCCCGAACCGGCGCCGGAGGAGACCGTCAAGTTCGCCGACGTTTCGACCTCTGCCTACTACTATGACGCGGTGAAGTGGGCCGTTGAAAACGGCGTCACCGATGGCCTGAGCGCGACGACGTTCGGCCCCTACGAGTCCTGCACGCGCGCGCAGATCGTGACGTTCCTGTGGCGCGCGGCCGGCTCCCCTGAGCCGAAGGCAATGAGCAGCTTCACGGATGTTCCCGCGAGCGCTTACTACGCCAAGGCCGTGGCCTGGGCCGTTGAGAACGGCATCACGAACGGTATGACCGAGACGACGTTTGCGCCCGACGAGACCTGCACCCGCGGCCAGAGTGTAACGTTCCTGTACCGCGCCCTCAAGGGCACCGCGAGCGGCAGCACGAACTTCACCGACGTTGCGTCCGCCGCATTCTACGCTGACGCGATTAACTGGGCCGTTGCGAACAATGTGACGAACGGCACGTCCGCCGCGACGTTCAGCCCCAACGCGGACTGCACCCGCGCGGAGATCGTGACGTTCCTCTACAGAGCCTATCAGGGCAAGTAACAGGTAGATTTTACGTAAGCGTCAAACCTCCCCGCGTATAAAAAGGCCGCCATCTCAAGGAGAGCTGCTGCTCAGCGAGATGGCGGTCTTTTATTTATGAGGCATATAGCATCTTTCGGGGCTCTCGCGGGAAGCAGCTTTTCAGGCCATGTTTCATCAGTTTCGCTCAGTTGCGGCGCGTTTTGCAGAACCCACAGCAGATAACGGTACGGATCAAGGCCATTCTCCTTCGCCGTTTCAATCAAACTGTAGATCATGGCGCTGGCCTGCGCGCCACCGGGCGTATTGGCAAAGAGCCAGTTCTTCCTGCCCATCACAAAGGGCTTAATGCTGCGCTCGGCACGGTTGTTGCTCAGCTCCAGACGGCCATCCTCCAGATACCTTGTCAGGTATGGCCACTGCTCCAGCAGATAGTGAATGGCCCTGCCCAACGCGGATTTCGGCGCGGTTTTCGCCTGCGTCTCATTTGCCCATGACAACAACGCGTCTAAAACAGGTTTCTCCTGCTCCAGCCGCTTTTCATATCGTTCCTCCGGCGTCAGCTCTGCAAACGCCTGCTCCAGCTTGAAAAGCCGGGAGCAATAGCATTCGCCAATCGCTGCCGGCGAGTCCTTTTGCATCTCCTTGGGCAGCGTTTGCAGAGCCTCATCAAATTTTCGCCTCGCATGTGCCCAGCAGCCCACCACACGGATGTTGCCCGGCAGCTTGTGGTATCCCTGGTATCCGTCTGCGTGCAGCCATCCTGAGAAGCCTTGCAGGAAGGCCTCCGCATGCTCCGCTTTTCGGGTGGGCTGGTACTCATACAGCACAACCGCCTGTTTCGCGCAGCCGCTGGTGCGGTACAGCCACATGTAGGACTTGCTGGTGGAGGAACGTCCCGGTTCTTTCAGCACCTGCAAGGTCGTCTCGTCGGCGTGCAGCACCGGCTCCCTGCAAAGCTGCTCGCGCAGCGTATCGTAGACCGGCCGCAGCCACTTCTCCGAAGTGTTCAGCAGCCAGTTGGCCATGGTCTGCCGGGACAGCTTCAAGCCCTGGCGGTTAAACTCCTGCTCCAGACGGTACAGCGGCGAGTACATGAC